>ENA-ORNR01003355-ORNR01003355.1-human-gut-metagenome-genome-assembly--contig:-NODE-3355-length-12009-cov-2.640957_pt1 | contig 12009 bp, 9 predicted proteins | sample MGYA00242114_ERZ509020 | MGnify/ENA primary metagenome ERZ509020 (study PRJEB26280, sample SAMEA2338758) | human gut metagenome | biome: human gut; feature: human-associated habitat; material: faeces...
ATACTGCCCATATCTTTTTTTGCCTGCTCTTTTTCTTCTTCATTCAATTCCAGTTTTGCCAGAATTCCCACATACTCTATAGTTTCATCACTAATTACATTTGCCATTTTTGTTCTCCTTCCTCTGCTGCCCTTACGGCTCTAATCTGCTAAGATCTCTTGGGAACAGGGTTGTTTCTCTTACATTATCCTCTCCCAGTATCTTCATTGTCAAGCGTTCCAGACCAATTCCCAGTCCTCCATGAGGCGGCATACCGTGTTTGAAGATCATCATGTACTGCTCCATTCCCTCCTGGGTCATGCCCCGGTCTGCAATCTTGTCTACCAGTGTCGAGTAATCGTGGATTCTCTGTCCGCCGGTAGTAATCTCCAGTCCATGGAACAAAAGGTCAAAACTCAGTGTATAATTTGTATCTTCCGGATCATCCATGGCGTAAAATGGTCTTTTCTTGGATGGATAATGAGTTACAAAGACAAAGTCTGCATCCATTTCCTCTTTGAAATACTGACCGATCAAAGACTCTTCTTCCGGCTCCAGGTCAAATGGATTGCGGATCTTTCGGTTATACTTTTCTGCCACCAGTTCTTTGGCCTTATCAAAACGGACCTGGGGGATCTCATCTACCTTTGGCAGTGTCACACCTAACATTTTCAGTTCTTTGGCATACTCTGTCTCCAGCAGTTTCATGGTGTACTGCAAAAAGCCTGTCTCCATCTCCATGATATCCTCAAAACTGTCGATGTAGCCCATCTCAAAGTCCAAGGAAGTGTATTCGTTCAGATGTCGTTTGGTATTGTGCTTCTCTGCACGAAATACCGGTGCGGCTTCAAACACCCGGTCAAATACGCCTACCATCATCTGTTTGTAAAACTGTGGGCTCTGGGCCAGCACTGCGTGTTTGTGAAAATATTCCAGACGGAACAAGTTAGCACCGCCCTCGGCTCCTCTGGCTCCGATCTTGGGAGAATGGATCTCGGTAAATCCCTGGCTGTGAAGATAATCTCTGAATCCCCGCACGATTCCCTCCTGCACACGGAACTTGGCTCTCTCTTTTACATTCCTCAATGACAGAGGTCTAAGATCCAGTTTTGTCTCCAGGGAAGTGTTCATCTTCCATTTGTTGATGGCGATGGGCATTGGTTCCACCGGCTTGGACAAGATTTCAAAGCTGACAGCCCGGATCTCAAATCCCTGAGGTGCTCTTTCTTCTAAAGCCACGGTTCCTTTTACGGTCACGGCAGCCTCCTCACACAATTCTTTCAACTCCGGTGTGGTGGTCCCTTCTTCATAAACGGTCTGCACCAGACCTTCTCTAGTCCTCAGTACCACAAAGGCTACCTCGCCCATGTCACGGATCTTGTGCACAGCCCCATTTAATAAAACCTCTTTACCTTCATACTCTCCACTAAGAATATCGGAAATTAATACTGTTTTCTTTTCTGTCTTTCCAGTCATGAACTCCATAATGATCCTTCCTCTCGTATAATATTTTGCTCTCTTCGATACTGGTGCCGCTCCCTGTCTTCTCTCGGGGGGCAGGTCACCGGAAACCGTGTCTCCCATAAAGAAAAAGAGCACCAAGCTTGTCAGCCTGCTGCTCTCTTTGTCTGTAAAATAAAAAAGTCCCAGAACAGCAACTGCTGAATCTGGGACGGGAAAATCTGCATTAAAAATAAACCCGCGGTACCACCCGCGTTGAAGTACCCCGTCGTACTTCCTCTCGTTTTGCTGATAACGGCAGCGCACCGTACATACCTACTCACTCGTTCTCTATTCACTCTGTTCAGTATGTCTGCTCCGGAATGTTCTCCTGTCTGCTGCTTCCATATGACGCTCTCAGTCGGCGACGCCAATCCCTGTCTCTCAGTCACGATACAGACAATCGTTTCCTTCATTGCTTTGTAGGAGATTATAGCATGGCTGGGGGAGGCTGTCAAGGGGTGGTCGTTGGATTTTTAGGTTTCCGCCGAGGCAGAGGGGCCTGTGTTCCGTGAGCGCTCTCGCTACGACAAAGACGCAGAAGTATCGACATGCAAAATACGCATGCCTGATACTTGCGCCTTTGTACTCGCTTCACACAGCCCCCTCTGCCTCGGCTGGAATCCTGAAAACGAACTTCCAAGGTCAGAAAATTCCAGGCAGAAAAGTAGAGTGTACTCTTTTGCCATCAAAAGCAGTTGTTCGGAATTTCCGAACAACTCACAATAGTGTGACCACGACAATTTAACAGACACTGTCTGTTAAATTTTGTGGTATACTGTACTTACAATTACATATTGAGGAGATGATTCTATGTGGCTTATCTTTGCCATTGGTTCTGCCGTCTTTGCCGGCATTACCTCGATTCTTGCCAAATGCGGTATCCGTCATACGGATTCTACCGTTGCCACTGCTTTGAGAACAGTGGTTGTACTGCTATTCTCCTGGATTCTGGCAGTCCTTCAGGGCACGGCATCTCAGGTTCAGTCCGTGGATGGACGCACTTGGCTTTTCCTGGTTCTTTCGGGACTGGCAACCGGCGCTTCCTGGCTCTGTTATTTCCGGGCGTTGCAGGTTGGCGATGTAAACAAAGTTGTGGTCATTGATAAATCCAGTACGGTGTTATCCATTCTTCTCGCTTTTATCTTTCTGCAGGAAGGAGTCAGTTTTTCCAAACTGCTGTGCGTCATTGCCATTGGACTTGGTACTCTTTTTATGATTTCAAAAAAAGAGGCTGCCGCCCAGTCCGGTAAAAGTTATCTCATTTACGCACTTTTCTCCGCCATCTTTGCCAGTCTCACTTCCATTCTTGGTAAAGTCGGCATTGAACATGTGGATTCCAATCTGGGAACAGCCATCCGTACTTGTGTCGTCCTTGTCATGTCATGGATCATGGTATCTGTGACCAAGAAAGGACAAGAAGTGGCCAAAGTTCAAAAGAATGAACTTTTGTTTATCGTTTTATCCGGTTTTGCTACCGGCGGTTCCTGGCTTTGCTATTACAAAGCACTGCAGCAGGGTCCTGCCAGTGTGGTCGTTCCCATCGATAAACTGAGTATTCTTGTAACCATTATCTTTTCATTCCTTGTATTCCTTACTTGATTTGGTAAACCCATGCGTAAGCAAATTCTTCCGACCGGTCACTCAAAGCGTTCATCTTGGCATGCGCTTCCGCTTCGGATGCAAATCCCGGAAAAACCACACGCACCATATTTCCTTTTTTATATACTTGCGCCTCTTTGTAACCTTCCTTATGAAGCCGTTCGACATACGCTTTCGCGTTCTTTTCCGGTATGGCACTGGCCACCACGACGCAAAAACCGCTTTCCACTGCCACCGAAACAGCCGCCTTTTGGACGGTTTCCGGTTGGACAGCAGCCGACACCGGACTTTCCACACCCGTTCCTGAACCCTTGACTTGTATTTCTTCCGGCTTGTTGAATGCCTCAGGCACAGTTTCCTGTACCGCAGGCATCCACATCAGGCGAGCAAACTCGGCCTGGCTTGCGGAAGATACCCCCGTGTTCTTGGCATCGGGAGACATCAGGAAAAACAAGAGCACCACGGCAGCCACGGCAGCAATGTTTTGCAGCCACGCCGTCTTCAGCCGGATGGTAATTTCTCCGCGTGCCACAGGTTCGCTTTCGACCGTCACTGTTTCGGGCTTTCTTTCGGGGACTGTACGCGAAACCTCGACGGCCAATGGCGCTTCCACCGTTTTTTCCGCCTGCAAAGGTTCGAACAGCAAGGCATCCAAACCATAATAAGCCGGACAGACCGTACCGGCCTGACAAGGTGAAAACCCCACATTGTTCCGTTCGTCCAACATCAATACGCCAATGCTCCCAAGGTCGTACGTACCTGCCTCCCACAATTCCTGTTGCAGGTCACGGATCTGTTCCCCGAGCATGGTTCTCGCTTCGATGTCGGAACAACCGTATGCTTCCACGTATGAACGGACCAACAACCCGTCATCGGCTTTCAGGCGTTCGTTGAACCCCACCGTGCGGATAGGAGGTAAAAACAGATTCTCATCTTCCACGTATTTGGCCGGGGCGTTGCAAGTCACGAATCCCCCGATTTGCGGAACCACCACGCAGTCGTGGTCCAACAACAATATCTCGATATGTTTTACTAACTCTTTCACACTACAAATTTACGGCTTTCCCGTGGACATTGCTAATTTTTGCAGAAAAAGTTATCAAATATTTCAGCTTGTATTGTTGATAGCCCTATTTTTCATTACTTTTGCCTGTGGTTAATAGCAACGAAAGTATGAATATAGCGATTGTAGGCAGCGGCTACGTAGGTTTGGTAACCGGTGCATGTTTTGCCGAAATAGGGGTCAATGTCACTTGTGTGGACGTGGACCGGAATAAAATTGAAAAGCTCAAACAAGGTGAAATTCCTATTTACGAACCAGGCCTGAAAGAGTTGGTCTTGAAGAATCAAAAGGCAGGGCGGTTGGATTTCACCACCACGCTCGAAAGCGTGCTCGACAAGGTGCAGGTGATATTCAGTGCTGTGGGGACTCCACCCGACGAAGACGGAAGCGCGGACTTGAAATACGTCCTACAAGTTGCTCGAACTATAGGTAGATATATGACTGATTACAAACTGGTTGTCACTAAGAGTACCGTTCCTGTCGGTACGGCGCGGAAAGTGCGCCACGCCATTCAGGAAGAATTGGACAAACGGGGTCTTGACATCAAATTCGATGTAGCTTCCAATCCGGAGTTCCTGAAAGAAGGCAACGCCATCAGCGACTTCATGAGCCCGGACCGCGTGGTGGTAGGCGTGGAGTCTGAAAAAGCCAAGGAACTGATGACCAAACTCTACAAACCTTTCCTTATTAACAATTTCCGGGTGATATTCATGGACATTCCCTCTGCAGAGATGACGAAATACGCGGCGAACTCCATGTTGGCCACACGTATCTCTTTCATGAACGACATCGCCAATTTGTGCGAACGCGTGGGAGCGGATGTCAACATGGTGCGCAACGGTATCGGAGCCGACACCCGTATCGGCCGCAAGTTCCTATATGCCGGATGCGGCTACGGAGGCTCTTGTTTTCCCAAAGACGTGAAGGCACTCATCAAGACGGCCGAGCAAAACGGGTACGAAATGGCTGTGCTGAAAGCCGTAGAGACAGTAAACGAACGTCAAAAATCCATCCTTTTCCACAAGTTGGACGCGGCATGGCAACATGAGTTGGCTGGCAAGACCGTCACATTGTGGGGACTGGCTTTCAAGCCAGAGACGGACGACATGCGCGAAGCCCCTTCTCTCATCCTTATCCGGAAATTATTGGAAGCCGGATGCACGGTTCGTGTCTACGATCCGGAAGCCATGAACGAATGTCGCCGCCGTTTGGGTGACGCAGTCATTTATGCCCGTGACATGTACGAAGCGGCATTGGATGCCGACGCGCTGCTCTTAGTGACCGAATGGAAGGAATTCCGCCTGCCGGCTTGGGGCGTGCTGAAGAAGACGATGAGCGGACGGCTCGTCATCGACGGGCGTAACGTATATGACGCAGGCGAAGTACGCGAAGCCGGATTTGAATACCATTGTATCGGAAAGTAATGAAATGGATACATCATATTATATACGGTAGTCTTTTAGTGTCCGTGGCTGCGTGGACAAGTTGCGGCACAAGGGACAACCGGACTCCAAACGGGGATACTCCCGAACCGGAAGACCAGGAGGCCAAAAAAGCTTTGCAGGGAATCTGGATTGACCAGGAGACCGAGACCGTTTCGTTCTGTGCCAAAGGGGACACCATCTATTACCCCGATACGGCCAACGTACCGGTACGTTTTTTCATCCGTAAGGACACTTTATTTTTGGCCGGAGGGGGAGATACGACCGCTTATCCCATAGACAAGAGAGGAAATCACCTTTTCCACTTCCATTCAGCCACGGGTGAGATCGTGAAGCTCGTCCGGTCGGAAGACCCGAACGACAGTATCTATTTCATCCACCGGCAAGCCGCCACGCTCACCTACAATGAAGTCGTAAAAAAAGACACAGTAGTGTTCCATGGCGGCGAGCGTTACCATTGCTATGTCTACGTCAACCCCTCGCGCTTGAAAGTATATAAGACAAGTTATACGGACGAGGGCATCGCCGTGGAAAATGTATACTACGACAACGTGATTCACATTTGTGTGTACAAGGGGAAGACATGCTTGTTTTCACAAGACTACACCCGGAAGAGTTTCACCGGGCTCGTACCCAGTGGATTTCTGAACCAGGCCATCCTGTCGAATATGGTATTTTCCGAAGCCGGTCCGCGCGGATGCCATTTCAATGCCACGGTATGTATCCCCGACGATGCCAGTTGCTATATGGTCAATATCTGTGTAGGATACGACGGCAAGCCGACAATGGAACTTCTCGAGTATTAACCCCTGCCACACCATCATGAACAGAACATACAAGATTTTAAGCGTCCTTTTATTGGGGAGTTACGGTCTGGGCATTCAAATACTTGATGCCCAGACCGTAACCGGAAGAATTACGGACCGGAAATCCTGTCCGGTAACAGGGGCTACGGTAGTATTGCAGGCTCCGGATTCCACATTCGTCAGTGCCGCCGTATCGGATGCCGACGGACATTTCACCCTACCGGCCCAACCGGAGCAGTATCGCCTGATTGTACAACACCTTTTATACCGTTCACAAACCGTAAACGGAACAGGAAAGGATGCCGGGACCATTGTACTACAACCGGCTGACCGCACCATCGGTGAGGTCGTGGTCAAAGCCGAGCGCCCCATAGTAAGAGTGGAAGAGGGGAGGTTGAACTATGATTTGGAACAAATCGTCCGGGACAAAGTCGTCAACAACACTTACGAGGCCTTGCAGAGGTTGCCCGGCGTGCAAGAGATAGGGGGCAAATTGACCTTGGCCGGTGCCGGAGAGGTCACGGTCATCCTGAACGGCAAGCCCACTACGATGGATGCGGGACAGTTGGAGACCCTTTTGCGGAATACTCCGGTCAGCCGCGTGGAGAAAGTGGAGGTCATGTATAGTACTCCGCCGCAATATCACGTAAGAGGAGCTTCCCTGAACGTCGTTCTGAAACGTCCCAACGACTATTCCTTTCAGGGCGAAGTCAACGTAACTTATGACAACTGCTACTTCAACGCGGGCAATGCCACCGGGAATTTCCGTTTCTCAACCCCGAAACTGGCATTGGATGCCATGTACGGCATAGACCGTATACACACGATGCAATATTACAACTTATTTTCACGGCACACCCTGGACGGACAGATATATTCCATAGAAGAAAACGAACAGCTTCGCAACAAAGCTTACAGGCATAACATGCGGGTGGCCGGAGAATACCACTTCAACGAGAACAGCAGCATAGACTTGGCTTATACCGGCAAATACATGCCGAATATACAAGAGGACGCGCAAACAACAGGAAATTTCCAAACCAGTGACATAGACGGCCGTCGCGAAGCCCAGATGCACAACATCGCATTGCACCTCCGTTCGGGATTCGGCCTGGATGCCGGCGGGGACTATACGCACTATACGACCGACAACAGGCGGTGGATGCACGCCGAGTATGCCGACGGCAACCGGAACCGTTTCACCTTGGCTGGCGGGCAACGGATAGACCGCTACAACGTGTATGCCGACCAGAAACACAAACTGTCCCAAGGATGGAATCTGGGATATGGCGTCTCTTATACACAAACCCATAACCATGACTTTCAAACCTACACCGAGGTGGAAGGCGACATCGCCACTCCCTCTACGGACTCCAAGTTAAAAGAACAGACCACAAACTTCTACGTATCGTTGGGAAAAGATTACCCCGGTGGTATATCATGGTCGGTATCGGGCACAGGGGAGTATTACTCCATCGGCAATTACCGCAAATGGGCTTTCTACCCTCAGGCTTCCCTCACTTACATGAAGACTCCCGAACACATCCTGCAACTCTCGCTCTCCACCCGAAAGACTTATCCGGGATATTGGGAAATGCAGTCTTCCGTCAGCTATATCAACGGATATTCCGAAATATGGGGCACACCCGGATTGCGTCCTCAGACGAACTACAGTGTGAATGCCAACTACATCCTGAAGCAGAAGTATGTCTTCGGCGCATACTTCTCCCGTACCCAAGACCAGTTCATGCAGACTGCCTATCAGTCCACAGAACGGTTGGCCATGATTTACAAGATGATGAACTGGAACTACACACAGTACGTAGGCCTCATGGCCACGGTGCCGTTCCAGGTCGGAACGTGGTGGGATTCCCGTTGGGTAGCGGTGGAACAATACGCACGCCACCGTTGCGACGACTTTTTCGACCTTCCTTTCGACCGGAAAAAGTGGATTTTGCAGTGCCAATGGGACAACACGTTCAAGCTGAACAAGAATCTGGCTTTCGAATTGCGCGGATTCATGCAGACTCCGGCCATACAAGGTACATACGACCTGAAAATGGTGGGTACGGTAGATGCCGGGGTGAAATGGACCTTTGCCGGAGGCAAAGCCACACTCTCTGCCCGTTGTAGCGACATATTCAATACAAGTATGCCGGAATGTAACCTACGTTACGGAGGTCAGGACGTGAGAATGGAAAACTCTTTTTACCTAAGAACGTTCACCCTGAACTTCAATTTCCGTTTCGGAGGATATAAGAAAAAGGAAATCAAGGAAGTGGATACTTCCCGGTTCAGGCATTGAGCGTACGTCCGTTCTGTACGTTTTTCAGAATATCCGATGAACCTCTCCGCGCACCTTCCTCCAAGCATAAAATCAATCTCCTGAAAATGAAAAATCGTTTGCCGCAGAACGGAAAATCATTCTCAGCCGATTGATTTTTCAATCTCAGGAGATTGATTTTGCATTTATAAGCATCTATTACACAAAGGTTTATAGAATCATGATTTTAGAAGAAGAACAAAGAAATACGAAGCCATGGCTGTAAAGAAAAACAATAAGAGGGAAAAGAAAAGGAAAAGAATGAGACCGAAATTTGGCCATTGGAATAATTTTGCTTAACTTGCCCTGGTAATTCATAAACAGAACTGGGAACTATGAAAAAAATCTTGCAAGAATTCAAGCAATTTGCCATGCGTGGCAATGTGGTGGACATGGCGGTCGGTATCATTATCGGCGGTGCTTTCGGTAAAATCGTTTCTTCGGTAGTAGCGGACATCATCATGCCTCCCGTAGGTTTGCTCATCGGCGGAGTAAATTTCTCCGACCTGAAAATCACATTGAAAGAAGCAGTCGTGGAGGGAGGGGCAGAGGTGACGTCGGCCGTCACGCTGAATTACGGTAATTTTATCCAGACCACGCTGGACTTCATCATCATTGCACTGGCCATCTTCCTTTTGGTAAAGGGAATGAACGCCCTCAACAAAAAGAAGAAAGAGGAACCGAAAGCTCCGGCTGCTCCTCCGGCCGACATCCAACTGCTCACGGAAATCAGGGACTTACTGAAAAAAGAGAAATAAAAAAAACCGTCCGTTTGCCTTCGCGAAGGCAAACGGACGGTTTCCATTAATGCGGAACAATTCTATCAGGAAACACCGCCTGTATTTTCCCTCTTTTCTGCGCTTCCTTGCGAAACGGTTGCAGATTTCTTCTTATTAAAATATCTTCGAGGCTTATTCTTGTTTTTCTTCTCTGTCAAAGATGGCGATTTCGGCGCGTCCCCATTTACCGGCGCACTTTTTGAACCGGAAGCTTGTGCCTTGGTATTGTTTTGAGTATGTGTTTGTGGGATGGGGCTTGTTTTTCTGCGGTTTCCCGATTTGCCTTGCCGCCTGCCGTGTCTTGGACTTCCATGTCTGCCATTCCCCTTTTCGCCACCTTTTTCCGGCCGATAGGCCGGGCCTTCTCCAAGCCCTTCCGGCAGGGAACGTTTTTCTATTTCAGTTTCAAGGAAATGCTCGATGGAAGCAAAACGTTGCTGGTCTTTCTCGCTCACCAAGGTTATCGCCTCTCCGTCGTTGTTGGCGCGGGCTGTACGACCGATACGGTGCACATAATCTTCGGCATCATGAGGCACATCGAAATTGATGACCAACTGGATATCGTCGATGTCGATGCCACGCGCCACAATGTCCGTAGCTACCAACACGTCGATTTGTTGGGCTTTGAACTTATACATCACTTCGTCACGCTCCTGCTGTTCCAAATCCGAGTGCATGGCACCGACCTTAAATCCGGCACGTCCCAAGGCAATGGCCATGTCTTTCACTTTCAATTTGGAAGACGCAAAGACAATCACGCGATGTGGAGGCCGCTCGGCAAACAGCTTTTTGACTAATGACACCTTTTGCGCCTCATAGCATACGTAAGCCGACTGCACGATTTTGTCGGCCGGTTTCGATACGGCCAGTTTCACTTCTACCGGATCGTGCAGGATGGTGCGCGCCAAGTCTTGAATCTTCCGGGGCATCGTGGCCGAAAACATGATGGTCTGGCGTTCTTTGGGCAAATACTTGACAATCTGCATGATGTCGTCGCTGAAACCCATGTCCAACATGCGGTCTGCCTCATCTAATACAAAGAAAGACACTTCAGACAAATCTACGTTGCCTAAACTCAAATGACTGATTAAGCGTCCCGGCGTGGCGATTATCACGTCGGCTCCCATGGCCAACCCGCGTTTCTCCTGCTCGTAACGTATCCCGTCGTTTCCACCATATACAGCTACGCTCGACACGTTCATATAATAGGAAAACCCCTCCATGGCCTGGTCTATTTGTTGGGCCAGTTCCCGGGTGGGGGACATAATGATACAATTAATGGCTTTTTCGGGATAACCGCCATCGCTTAGCTTACTCAATATGGGAAGCAGGAAAGCCGCAGTCTTACCCGTCCCCGTCTGCGCCACACCAATCATGTCACGCCCCTCGAGAATCACGGGGATGGCATGTTCCTGAATAGGCGTGCACTCGGTAAAATTCATATCGTCCAAGGCATCGAGCACTTGGTCGCTTAAATCCAAATCGTAAAAATCCACTGTTCTAATTTGTGTTTAAATCCTACATTCCACTCTACTGCGGTGCCTTTTTATAAAGGAAGAACGCAATAAAGGCAAATATTATATTGGGCAGCCACGCCGCCAAAGCCGGCGGCCAGTCTGCATTGATTGCAAAAGTAGACGAAACCGTCTGGAACAAAATGTAAGAGGCACTTAGTGCCAACCCGATGCCCAAATACAGTCCCATGCCCCCTTTCCGCTTCCGCGCCGAAAGGGAAAGACCGATAATCGTCAGGATGAACGAAGCAAAGGGAGTGGCAAACCGTTTCTGGTACTCCACCTCGAACGGTTTCACATTCCCCGAGCCACGGGCACGCTGCTTGACGATATATTCTTTCAGTTCCGGACTGGTCAAGGTTTCCTGTTGGTTACGCGTCAGCAAGAAGTCCGACGGTTCCATGGCGATGATGGAATCTATCCTCGAACCATGGGAAATGTACTCACGCATGCCTTTCAATTCGCGGAGCGTGTAGTTGTTGATTCGCCAATGGTAACGCTCGTCCGACAATGTGTCGTAAGACACCGAAGCCGCCGTAAGGTGTGACACAAGCTTCTTGTTCACAAACTTGTCCAACGAGAAATGATAACCGGTCTTGGTACGCCCGTCGAAATGTTCGATAAACGCAATAACCCCCGTATCGACCTGTAGTTGCACATTCTGGGCGAATTCCGTCCTTTTTTTCTTTTTATATGTGTTCTCAAAGTTTAGTCGCGTGACGCTTCCCTTAGGAATAACGTAGGCTCCCAACAGGAAAGTCATCACCGCAATGATGGCTGCCGAAATCATATAAGGGCGCATCAGGCGCTTGAAACTCATCCCGGCGGCCATCATGGCGATAATCTCCGAATTCTCTGCCAGTTTGGAGGTGAAGAATATCACAGAGATGAACACGAACAGCGGACTGAACAAATTGGAAAAATAAGGGACGAAGTTGGCGTAGTACTCGAAAATGATACCTTTCCACGGGGCATGGTTGGTCGTAAACTTATCGATATTC
>ENA-ORNR01003360-ORNR01003360.1-human-gut-metagenome-genome-assembly--contig:-NODE-3360-length-11990-cov-5.420444_pt1 | contig 11990 bp, 7 predicted proteins | sample MGYA00242114_ERZ509020 | MGnify/ENA primary metagenome ERZ509020 (study PRJEB26280, sample SAMEA2338758) | human gut metagenome | biome: human gut; feature: human-associated habitat; material: faeces...
ACTTCCGTAAAAACGGTGCATTCTGCCGGGTCGATGTGGGCATCGACCCCTACGCTGGCGCGGTGGAGCCTTTATTCTGCTTATTTCGTTTATGATACCCGCAGTCGCAGTAGGGGCCGCCGGAGGCGAGGGTGTATTCGCGCACGGCGATCACGCCGGGAAAATCGAGGTTATAGATCCTGCAGGAGCCGTTGTCGCAGCTGCGGCCCGTGTCGTCCAGTCCGCAGCCGAGGTTGACGACCGCCGCGTTCGGATGCTCGCGCAGATAGTCCCGCACCTCCCATGCAAGGTCGTTCTGGCGCATGGCGGCCTCCAGAAAGCCGAACTGCTGCATGAGGCTCTTTGATTTTTGGGACAGAAGCGAAAAATCGTAATCGATCTGATCGATCAGGCGCAGGGCCGTCTCGTCGCGGTAGAGGTTCGGATACAGCTCCGAGCACATTTTCCGCCCGTAGAGCGGAATGACGAGCGTTTCCTGCACGGTATTCTTCTCAATATGGTATTTCATCGCTTCCTCCGTATCAGTTAGTTGCATCTAACCGTTGTGCTGTCAAAACACCGCCGGGGCGGTTTTCTTTATTTTGACACAGCTTTCGGCTTTTTTCAAGAGGGTGGGACAAATGCGGTATATTTTTTTCAAACCGCTTGCAAATCACGCCCATATCGTGTATAGTAGCAGACGGAAAAGCACAAGATTTTGCTTTTTCTAACAATTTGATATTGCCATCCGATGTACAGTAACCGAAGCACGCCGCAGGGCAGGCTTCGGCGCAAGAGAAAGGGAAAACCACTCGACCGGAGCTGTGCGCACAAGACCGTTCCGAAGCAGCGAAAGCTGTCTGGGCGAAAGCCAGTCATTGCGGATTTATCCGCGAGAAGGCAGGAAACGGGCGCGGAAACAGAGGTTCTGTTTCCAGAGTGCAAGTCAGAAGAACTGCTGTCTGCGCCGCATTCGCGGCGGAAAGGATGAATGCGTGGGACGAGCTCTGCCTGTAGCATTCGGAACAGGTGCGCCGTTTTTCCTCACAGGAAAAGCAGCGTATTTTGTTTCTTTGGAGATCCGCCCGCCATTTTGTCAAAATGGCGGGCTTTCGTTTCTCCCAAAGCCGTCTGCGCCCCCTGTTTCTGCTCCTATTTAATAAGGAGCTTGCGATAGATATTTTGATTCTGGAGGAAAAATGTATGAAGAAACGAATTCTGAGTCTGCTGCTCGTGTTTGTGATGCTGCTGAGCCTGCTGCCCGCAGGCGTTCTGGCAGCAGAGGGCGATGTCAGCGTCACACTGTCCGGTATGCACGACGCACAGGTCAAGTCCCTGAAGCTGTATACCTACATGGACGGCGTGAAGGGCGCGGACGATCTGCTGGCCGCGAAGGAAGCCGCAGACGGCGCGTATACCATCGACCTTGCGCCCGGCGCTTACTGGGTTGACGGCTATGACGCAAACGGCGACTGCAACGGCGGTGTATCCATCAACGTCAGCAGCGACAGCAGCAGCTTCAAGCTGCAGCGGATGTATCAGATCTCCGTCAACCCCAATTCATGGGTTAAGGACACAGACTATACTCTTTCGCTGCGCGTAACCGACGCCTCCGGTGCAGAGCGTAAGGTGGAGTTTGGCTCGGCCGTAAACTGGGGCAAGACCTACACAAGCTGCCTGTTTGTCGTTGGTGATACAGTCAGCGTGACAGCCACGCCGAACGCGGAAACGTATCCGAACTACAACCCGGCTACCGCTTCCAAGACCCCGACAATGAACGACAGCCTCAGCCTGACCTGCAAGGAATTCGTCACGGTCACGGTCACAGCGCCGAAGGGCTCGACCATCGACGCCGGTACGCTCGCAAAATACTATGTGTTCAGCTTCCTTGAGCCGTTCGCGCGTTCCGTCGAGGACGGCACGGCCACGTTCCATCTCGACAAGAACACGGATTACTTCTACCGTGTCCGCCATCCGCAGGGTGCAACATACTGGAACTACGTCAGACTGAGCGCCGACGCAGCGTACACGGTCACGGAAGAGGATCTCGGCCTGACCGGTGATTTCAACAAGAGCACGATCTATCATTTTGAAAACAACGTCTACGACCGTGCAGGCATTTACCTGAACATCAACACCAAGGGCTATAAAAACATGGCCGTTGGCGAGACGTTTGAACTCAACTCCTTCCGCAACTGGTTCGCGATCGAAAGCTTTATGAACGCCAAGGTCGCACTGCCGGAGATGCACTATCAGGTCATTGATGTGAACGGCAATGCCAGCGACGTCGTGACCATCACGCCGAACGCGCTGAACAGCAACGTCGCTGTGATGGAGGCCAAGCACGAGGGCACGGCCATCGTGCTCGTAACCTATGACGCAATGACCCATATGGCTGGCCAGACCAGCACGGCCTCGCATCGCTTCTCCGCCATCTGGCCGGAGTTGACGGGCGTGTTTGTCGTGAATGTCGGCGCGGACGGCAGCGCCATCCAGACCAATATGAATCTTGACCGCATGGACGCGGTCATCGAGAAGGATGAGGCGCGGCAACTCGATGCGGAGCATGACATTCTGTTCTACACTGGAACAGAGGGTGCAAGTTACAGCTTCAAGCCCGAAGCGGGCTGCACCGTGAGCGTCCTGCGCCCCACCGTGACCGCTGCGTCTATGACGTATTCCGGCGGCTTCACAAACACTGGCGTCACAACCGCTGAAGACGGCACTGTGACCGTCAGCGGTCTGATCACCGGCCGCAATATCATCAAGGTCACGAAGGGCGGCCTTTCGACCTATCAGGTCGTGACGGCACGCGGTGTGAGCTACAAGTTTGTCAACGCGGAGGGCACGGAGCTGACGCAGGAAGAGCTGGCTGCCATCAAGCCGGGCGATTCCGTCACGATCCAGTTCTCCAACCTGATCAGCCCCAAGGAAAAGCTTTCCGGCGCGTATAACTTCAACTTCTCCCTGTATATGCAGGGCCCGGACGGCACCTTCTTCAAGAGTGATCCCGGCGGAAACTTCGGCGTTTATGACTTCAGCGGCAACCCTGAGCGGCAGAAGCTGACTGTCACCATCCCGAAGTTCTGGGCTGAGGAGACCTACACGCTGAGCGGCGCGATCAAGCAGGCGGGCTGGCCCGGCGTTCCGACGCACCGCGGCATCACCTATGCTGTGGGCACGAATCCCGGCTTCGACGCACCCAAGACCGCCGGCATTCTCAGCCGTCTGCCGGAGATCACGATCCCGGTCGTAAAGCTCGACTTCCTGACCGGCAAGCTGAGCTTCCAGGATCAGAACGGCACGGCCATTGACCGCAAGGATCTGACCGTCACGCTGGCGGACAGCGCAGGCAACGGCATTGCGGTCGCGGAAGATGGCACGTTCAAGGCTTATGCCGAGGAATACTTCTACACCGTTTCCGGCGCTGGCGTTGAATATGCCTCCGGCAGCGTCACCATGACGGAGGAAGGCCCCAACGAATTCACCATCACCCTGCAGGCAACCGCAGCGGGCGCATGGGACGGCAAGACGCCGACCGAACCGCAGACCGACGAAAACGGCGTTTACCAGATCGGCACCGGCGCGGAGCTGGCATGGTTCGTCGCGAAGAGCAAGGACGCGGACGTTTCCGGCGTTCTGACGGCCGATATCAACCTCGGCAAATACGCATGGCTGAACATCTCCTCCAGCAAGAAGGTCGTGCTTGACGGCGCAGACTTTGAGATCACCGGCCTGAACGCCACGGCTGGCCTGTTTGCGCAGATCGGCTCGAATTCCTACATCCATGATCTGACCATCCGCGGCGCAGTTTCCGGCAAGGGCAGCGCAGGCGCGATCGCCGGCTATGCCAGCGGCACTGCTCCGAAAATCGCGAACTGCTTCAACTACGCAGTCATCACCTCTACCGGCAGCAACGTCGGCGGTCTTGTGGGATACACCTATCAGAACGCCGTGATCGAGAGCTGCGCGAACTTCGGCGCTGTCACCGGCGGCAGCAGCGTCGGCGGCATTATCGGCGGCACAGTCAGCAACGGCTCGACCATCACCGGCTGCTATAACACCGCAGAAATTTCCGCGACCGGCAGCAAGGCCGGCGGCATCATCGGCGGCACCAGCAGCGAAATGACTGTTACAAGCTGCTACAACACCGGCAAGATCTCCGGCACGGCCTCCGGCGGCATCGCAGGCGAGGTCAAGGGCAATGTGAACTGGAGCGGCACTGTGCAGGGAAAAATCACCATCTCCAGTTGCTACTCCACCGGCGAAGCGGGCAGCGCCGTATTCGGCACGGTTGACACTGCTTCCTCCGAGATTTCCAAGTGCTATTATCTGAACACGCTGAACGCGGACGCGAACGCCGAAGCGCTGAACGAAGCTGACCTCAAGGACGCCGACCTGTCCGACGCGTTCGGCCCGGTCTGCGGCGGCTATCCCGCGCTCAGATGGCAGACCGATGTGACCTTCCACGAAGCAGCTGGCGAGGGCACAGTCACGGCTCCGCTGTGCACTGTGAAGGGCTACACCAGCTACTCCTGCAGCAAGTGCGGCAAAAGCTACCGCACGGCTTATACCGCACCGCTCGGCCACGACTTCTGCGAGGATCTGGACGGCAGCGACAACAGCTGTGTCCTGACGGCTCCCACCTGCACGCAGCCGGGCAAGATCGTCCGTACCTGCCGCAGAGACGGCTGCTCGGAAACGAAGGAAGACATCGTTCCCGCCAAGGGCCATACGCCCAAGGACGGCACCGAGCAGGTCTTCACCGGCTATAAGACCTACGAATGCGCCGTCTGCGGCAAAACCTACACGGTCTGGGACGACGACCGCCTCGGCCACGTCTCCTACCCCGAGCAGACTGTCACCTCTATCAGCGTTTCCGACAACGGCAATTACCCCTGGGTCTACAATGCCGATCTGGACCGCTTTGAAAGCAGCAACCAGAATCAGGACAAGACCAGCTCCACGACCTCGTTTGCCTTTACGCTGAGCGCACCCACCGTTCTGCGCTTCGGCTACGGCGTTTCCTCGGAAAACGGCTATGACAAGCTGACCATCACGCTCGCAGAAGACGGCGGCAGCACGGAAACGCTGGCCGACGCTGTCAGCGGCGAGAAGAGCGGCAGCATCAAGAAGCAGCTTGCAGCCGGCAGCTACACACTGACGCTGTCCTATGTGAAGAACGACGCCTCCAAGGGCGGCTCGGATATGGCGTATGTCAGCGTTCTGACGCTGGCCGGCATGGCCCGCGTGATCGTGGAGAACACCACGTTCCCGAAGGCGGAGGGCGCTGTCTGGGAAGGCACGCTGGCCGACACCTGGATCGAGCTGACTGGCGAATCGACCATGATGGGCTGCGTTGTGGAAGCACTGGATGGCCACACCGTCGTCGGCGCGGAAAGCAACTACATCTCCTCCATTGACAACTTGAAGGCGTTTGACGGCGGTACCATGTCCGGCTGGATGGGCACACTCAACGACTGGTTCACAAACTTTGGCTTTGGTGAATTTACCGTTGCAAAGGGCACGCTCTGCGCGGGCGACGAGATCCGCATCATGTACACCCGTACCGTTGAGGATCTTGGCGGCAGCTGGAACAATTCCGATACCCGCCTCAAGGCGCTCACGTTCAGCACCGGTAAGCTGGCGCCCAAGTTCAGCGGCGACACCTTCACCTACACCCTGACTGTGCCGGAAGGCACGACCTCGCTGCTCGTCACACCGACGGCGGCAAACAAGAACTATCAGGTCCGCGCCTATCTCGGCACGCAGGCAACGGGCCGCGAATATTCCCGCACGTCCCTGATCCCCATCGCAAATGGCAGCGTCATCACCGTCGTCTGCGCAGACGACAGCTGGCCCACCATGAATGAAACGAGCGACGGCAAGCGCACCTACACCATCAATGTGGTGTTCGGCACAGCTCAGTCCTCTGACGCGGGTGTTGCGTCCGTCAAGGTCGCAGGCGTTGAGGCAGCAGCCGGTACGGCTGAAAACAGCTTCTCCGTAACGCTCCCGGCAGGCACAGAGGTCACGGCAGACAGCTTCGAGATCACACTTTCCGACAGCAAGGCCACGCTTACCGGCCCGGCCAAGGGTGAGGACGGCGTCTGGACGTTTACTGTGACCGCTGAGGACGGCACTGCCGTGACCTACTCCGTCACAGTCACGGTGAAAGAGGCCAAGACGATCCACGCGACCATTTCCATGCAGGCAGAAAATATGTTTATCATGGTTCCGACCCGCGTGGAAGTCTCCAGCGATCTCGCCGAACGCTATGGCTACGCTGATGATGTCACAGACGGCGTTTCCGCGCTGGACGTGCTCGTGAAGTACCACGAGCTCACCTTCGGTGAGGACTTCACGAAGGACAGCAAGAGCGATTATCTCGTCGTCAGCAACGGCACGATCACCACGGTCAACGGAGAAAAAACCTCCGCGTTCAGTTTCGCGGTCAACGGCGAGTTCCCCTGCGACAAGAATGGCGAATATAACACGCAGTACGGCTACACCGGCTACACCATCAGCCAGACCCCCGTTGCGGAGAACGGCACCGTTGAGTTCTTCTTCTATCAGGACACCAGTATGTACATGGACTACTATACGTGGTTCACGGATACGGACGGAAACCGTCTGGATACCTTTACGGTTCAGGCCGGAACCGACTTCACGCTCGGTATGGACGGCTATATGTACGCCTACGGCGGCGGTCTGAAGCCCGAGGACCGTGTAACGCACGGTGCGGCGCTCGATCCTGAGGACATCCAGATCTGCACAGTCGGCGAAGACGGCACGCTCACGCCGGTCGAGGGCAAGGTCATCGGCGAAAATGGGCAGGTCACGCTCTCGTTTGCCGCCGCAGGCAGCTATGTTCTGTCCGCAATGGGCGACGAGTTCACCAACATTTTCTCCCCGTGGCTCCCCGTCACGGTCACAGCAGCCCCGAAGTCCAATGACGCGAATGTCAGCAGCATCACCGTTGCGGGCGTTGAGGCCACAGCCGGCGAGAACAACACCTACACCGTTACCCTCCCCTACGGCACGGACGTTACAGCGGGCAGCTTCGTGATCGTCACTAGCGACGCAGGCGCGACTGTCAGCGCTCTGACGAATGAAGGCAATGCCTGGACGTTTACTGTCACTGCTGAGGATGGCGTGACCTCCAAGGCCTACACCGTCACCGTTTCGTTCACCGAAGCCCCGAAGTCCAATGACGCGGGTGTCAGCAGCATCACCGTTGCGGGTTTCAAGGCTGTGGCCGGTGCGAACAACAGCTACACCGTCACGGTTCCCTATGGCACGGTCGTCAAGACCGGCAGCTTCGTGATCGTCACGAGGCATCCGCGCGCGACTGTCAGCGCTCTGACAAACACCAGAAATATCTGGAGCTTCACCGTCACCGCTGAGGACGGCGTGACCACCGCAGTCTACACCGTCACGGTCAATACCGCCGCGCTTCCGGAGCCGATCACTCCGGGTGTCGACAATAAGAAGCCCGCTTCGAAGCCCGAGGTCAAGCTTCCGTTCACCGACGTTTCCACGTCCGACTGGTTCTATGACGACGTTGCGTTCGTATACGAAAACGGCCTGTTCTCCGGCACGGACAGCAGAAGTTTCAGCCCGAACGCATCTATGACGCGCGCAATGCTCGTCACGGTTCTCTACCGCCTCGAGGGCGAACCCACCGTCACAGGCAGAAGCAGCTTTACCGATGTGCGTTCCGGCGCGTATTACGAAAAGGCTGTCATCTGGGCAGCCGCCAACGGCATCGTCACCGGCACGGACAGCACCTCCTTCTCCCCCGACGCCAAGGTCACGCGCGAGCAGCTTGCCGCGATCCTGTACCGCTATGCGCAGTACAGGAAGCTGGACACCGATGCGAGCGCAAAGCTGAACAGCTTCACCGACGCGGACAGCGTTTCCGCCTATGCCAGCGAGGCGCTCGGCTGGGCTGTCTCGGAGAGCCTGATCAACGGTGCTTCCGGCAAGCTCATGCCGAAGGGCGACGCGACCAGAGCACAGGTCGCCGCGATCCTCCACCGGTTCGTGAAAAATGTACTGAACTGACCTCATAATCCCAATTTGCAGCACAGGACTGCCCCCCTTTTTAGGGGGGCAGCCCTGCGTGCTGTATTTCAGAGCATATCTGAAAGCCGGTAAACCAGACCGGCAGCAGCTATTGCGCCACTGGACAGATTACCGGTTTTCAGATATACTTGAAATGATACAACACATATGGAGTTGAATTGCGTGAACGTCTGGAAAACAAATAAAAAGGCCGCCGTCTGGGCGGTGCTGGCGCTGGTGCTGACGGCTGCGCTGCTGACCGGGTGCGGAGCGCCGCAGGCCGGGCCGAGCTATCACTGCACCGTCTCCATTTCCTGTGCATCGATTCTGGAGCACATGGAGCTTTGCAGCGAAGAAAAGCGGGAGCTGGTGCCGGAGGACGGCTGGCTGCTGGAGTCTGTAGAGGTCAGCTTTCAGGAGGGCCAGAGCGCTTTTGACGTTTTGCAGCAGGTCTGCCGGGAGAATAAACTTCATCTGGAATTTTCCACGACGCCGGTTTACGGCTCGGCTTACATTGAGGGCATCGGGAACCTCTATGAATTTGACTGCGGGGCGGAATCCGGCTGGATGTACGCGGTGAACGGCTGGTTCCCGAATTACGGATGCAGCCAGTATGCGCTGCAGGACGGAGACACGGTCACGTGGGTTTATACTTGTGAGCTGGGCAGGGACGTCGGCAGCGGCGGCTGGACAGAGGGCGAATGAGAAACAAAGACGCTTTTTCGGGATATCATCCCGTGATCAATTTTCTATATTACGCACTGGTGCTGCTGTTTTCGATGTGCCTGATGCACCCGGTCTATCTGGCGGTTTCGCTGACGGGGGCGCTGGCCTACGATATTCATCTGAAAGGCCGGAAAGCGGTGCGGTTTGCCGTCATGGGGCTTCTCCCTATGGCGTAATGTCATCAACTTAAGCCCATCATTTCAAAGTGTCAAAAAGCGGGCGTAAATATTAGTAAAAATGCCAATTGACAAATGCGGATTTGTTTCAAAATCAAGATGATATTTTGATTTTGGAGTGATTTTCGTGAAAAGCTTGCCTTTATATCTTGAAATTGTTCGTCATATCCACAATACTATCTGCGATGAGCACTTTCTCCGCAGATCAATAAAGCGGCAGAGGGATTTTTCAAGGAGGCGTAAAATGAGCTTTACCGACTATATTTACGTAACGGTTCAGAACCTGAAAAGCAGTTTGCAGGCAGGGCTGAATGCGTTTTTTGACGCACAGAAGGATGGTCAGATCGAGTATTCCAAGCAAGCTTTCTCCAAGGGCAGGAAACGGATCAAGCCGGAAGCATTTCAGGAGCTTTTTCAAAGTGTTGTTGACAGTTTCTACGAAAAAGCCGAATTGGCTGACTGGAAAGGCTACCAATTGTTTGGGATCGATGGTACCCGGTTAAATCTTCCCTGCACAAATGAGCTGGCGGAACTGTATGGGATCCAGACAAGTCAGGGCGCGCCGCAGGTTCAGGCGCTTGTTTCGTGTATGTACGATCTGCTCAACGGTATGATCGTAGATACACGCTTTGCGCATTGCAGATCCAGTGAACGAGCTGCAGCAAAGGACATGATCGGCTCGTTTCGACTGCAGAACGTGTCAAACCCGGTGTTTATCATGGATCGCGGCTATCCTGCAGCTGAACTGATCGACGCAATTGGAAGCAGCGGACACAGCTTCATTATGCGCTGTCCCACAGAATTTCTGCGTTCCATGAAGCTTCCGGAACAGGACAACACGTTTGAGTACAAGTTTGCAAAGCTGAAGCACTCTCTGAAGCTCCGCGTATTGAAAATTCAACTTTCTAATGGAGATATCGAGTATTTAGCAACAAATATCTTTGATCCTCAAATAAATTTGGATGATTTCAAATGGGCTTACCATAAACGCTGGGGCATTGAAACCAAGTATAACGACGTGAAAAACAAGCTGGAAATTGAGAATTTTACAGGTTACTCTCCGGACGCGATCTTACAGGATTTCTATGCGACAATGTTTTTGGCCGATTTGGCCGGCGTCCTGGAATATGATCTCCGCGAAGAAATTGAGGCCGCACATATCAGGCCAGAGAACCGCTATACCTACAAGCTGAACGTGGCAATGACCATTTCAGAGCTGAAGAGAACGGTTGTAGAGATGCTTTCGACATCTTCCAGACTAAAACGGGAGCGTTTGTTTGCGCATATGGTTGTTCGTCTCTCAAAGGCCGTTGTCCCGGTGCGCCCTGATCGCTCCTCTGATCGTCTGAAAAAACACAAATCTTTGAAATTCCCAAGCAACGTTAAGAGATGTTGAACCGCCTTAAGTTGATGACATTGCCCTATGGCGGCGCTTGCCGCGCTTCTGAACCCGGCGTTTAACCATGAGGGCGCGACGATTCTGACGTATCTGCCCTCCGGGAATCCGCTGACGCTCGAATCCATGCTCTATGGTGCGTCGGCAGCGGTCATGCTGGCAAGCGTCGTATTGTGGTTTTCCAGCTACAACGAGGTTATGACTTCGGACAAGTTTGTGTATTTATTTGGACGCGTGATTCCGGCGCTGTCGCTTGTTTTGTCCATGGCCCTGCGGTTCATTCCGAAGTTCAGGGCGCAGATGCAGACGGTTTCGGAGGCGCAGGCTTGTATCGGACGCGATACGAAAAACGGAAGCGTATTCCGCCGCGTTGGGAACGCTGTCAAAATCTTCTCAATCATGGTCACATGGTCGCTCGAAAATGCCATTGAAACGGCGGACTCCATGCGCTCACGCGGCTATGGCCTGCCGGGGCGCACGGCATTTTCGATCTATCGTTTTGACGACCGGGACAAGGCCGCGCTTGCGTGGCTGGTTTTCTGCGGGGCGTATCTCATTTCCGGCTGGATGGCGGGCGGAACGTATTTCCGGTATTATCCGACGGTGAAGGCCGCCGCATGGACGCCGATGACGGTCAGTTTTATGCTCGTCTATTTTGCGCTGGTGCTGACGCCGGTGATACTCGACCGAAGGGAGGACAGGCTGTGGAACTCTTTGCAATCAAACATCTGAATTTTGCGTATCCAGAACAGGCAAAGAATGCGATCTCCGATTTCTCGCTGTCCGTCCGGCCGGGAGAATTTCTGGTGGTCTGCGGTCCGTCCGGTTGCGGGAAATCGACGCTGCTGCGGCAGTTAAAAACCCTCCTTGCGCCGCACGGACGAAGGAGCGGTCAAATCCTGTTTGACGGAAAGAATCTTGATGAACTTTCCCAGCGCGAACAGGCTGAAAAAATCGGCTTTGTGCAGCAAAGCCCGGAGAATCAGATCGTCACGGATAAGGTCTGGCACGAGCTGGCGTTCGGGTTGGAATCGCTCGGCTATGACACACCGACGATCCGCCGCAGAGTGGCGGAAATGGCGTCATTTTTCGGCATCCAGACATGGTTTTATAAGTCTGTTACAGAACTGTCCGGCGGACAGAAGCAGCTTCTGAATCTTGCGTCTGTGATGGTGCTTCAGCCGAAGGTGCTGATTCTCGACGAGCCGACCAATTTTGTCGACAGCAGCTTCGGCCGCGAACTTTACGCCATGCTCCAGCGTCTGAACAGCCGCATGGCTATCGTGATGATAACGCACGACATAGGCACCGTGTCGAGTGTCGTCAAGTCCATCGTATGCGTAAACCGCCACGTACACCGCCACGACTCGAATATCATCACTCCCGAGCAGCTGCGCAACTACAACTGCCCCATTCAGATCATATCGCACGGCGACATACCGCATACGGTGCTCGGCCACCACGAGGGCGACGGATGCCCCGACCATACGCACGCCGATGGCAAATGATATTGTCACGATACGGCAATACGGCCGTCAACATTATTACGGGCAACGGTAACGGCGCGTATACGATAAAATGAAACAGCAGGTTTCCCGACGGGAAACCTGCTGTTTGTTATTAGGGTATCGTTCTTCTACCCCACC
>ENA-ORNR01003368-ORNR01003368.1-human-gut-metagenome-genome-assembly--contig:-NODE-3368-length-11978-cov-3.148536_pt1 | contig 11978 bp, 10 predicted proteins | sample MGYA00242114_ERZ509020 | MGnify/ENA primary metagenome ERZ509020 (study PRJEB26280, sample SAMEA2338758) | human gut metagenome | biome: human gut; feature: human-associated habitat; material: faeces...
TACAGGAGAGCAAATAGCGGACAAATTTTCGGATGTTGGCATAAATACAGCGTCCATTCACCACCGCCTGAATGATGGTCGCAAAATTATCATCTAAAAGAATCATGTCTGCCGCATCTTTTGCCACTTCTGTTCCTGTAATCCCCATTGCCACTCCGATATCTGCGCATTTTAATGCCGGTGCATCGTTGACACCATCCCCCGTCATGGAAACAATCCGTCCTTTTTTCTGCCATGCCTTTACAATTCTTATCTTATGTTCCGGCGAAACTCTGGCATATACACAGATTTTTTCCAGTTTTTCCTGCAATTCCTTCTCACTCATGGCATCTAACTCCCTTCCAGTCACAGCCAGATCCCCTTCCTGATAAATTCCAAGCTGTTTTGCAATCGCACGCGCGGTAATTTTGTGATCCCCTGTAATCATGACCGTGCGGATTCCTGCTCTCTTTGCATCGGCAACCGCCTGAATGGCTTCCGGTCTTGGCGGATCCATCATGGCAATCAGCCCGAGAAAGATCAGATTTTCTTCGCTTTCTATGGTCAGCGGTCCTTCACTCTCTTTATACGCAAATGCCAGCACACGCAGTCCCTGCCCGGAAAATTCCGCAATCTTTTTTTTGATTTTTTCTGCCTCCGTCGGATCAAGTGGAACAATTCCGGTACTTTTCCGGACAAAATCACAGCGTTCCAGCAATACATCCGGTGCCCCTTTGGTCAGAATGGTTCCGACCCCGTGCAGGCAATATCTTGTGCTCATCCGTTTCCGCTCAGAATCAAACGGAACCTCTTCGAGACGTTTCATACAGCTTCGAAGCATTTCTTCCCGGTAACCGCCTTCACCCATCATTCCCCCTTTCGGTGCGGGAATTTTACGGAACATTTCCAACAGGGCATATTCCGTTGGATCTCCGATTCCTTTTCCGTTCTCCAATGTTGCATCATTGCTAAGCACCGCATCATATACCAGATATCTGTGCAGCTGTTCTTCCATGGAAAGCTGTCCGGGCAGATATTCCCTGTCGTCCACATAAACTTTCTGCACGGTCATCTTATTCTGTGTCAGCGTTCCGGTTTTATCCGAACAGATCACCGATACACATCCAAGACTCTCCACTGCCTTCAGCTTTCTGACGATGGCATTTTCCTTTACCATCTTTTGTGTTCCCATCGCCTGCACAATGGTCACGATTGAACTGAGTGCTTCCGGAATGGCGGCTACCGCAAGTGCAACCGCAAACATCAATGCATCCAGAAGCGGCATTTTACGGTATAAACATAACCCCAATACCACTGCTGAAATTCCCATAACCAGAACTGCCAGCTTTCTGCTGAACTGATCCAGACTCACCTGTAGTGGTGTCTTACGGTCCCGGATATCATTCATCATCCCGGCAATCTTTCCGATCTCTGTATGCATCCCTGTTCCTGTAACCAAAACCTGTGCGCGTCCATAAGTGACCAGGCTTCCGGAATATACCATGTTTCTGCGGTCTGCCAGCGGCAGATCCTCCGGCAGACTGCCTTGTGTCTTTTCTACATTGGTGGATTCTCCGGTCAGCGCACTCTCATTGACCTGCAGGGAATAATTATCCAGAATCCTTCCATCTGCCACAACCATGTCACCAGCTTCCAGTTCCACAAGATCTCCAGGAACCAGTTCCCTCGAAGGGATCTCTTTCTTTTTCCCTTCCCGGATGACTTTTGCACACGGTGCAGACAGATTTTTCAGACTGTCCAGTGATTTTTCCGCTTTCTGGTGCTGCACCGTTCCCAAAACTGCATTCATCACCAGGACAACTGCGATTACAATCGTACTCTCTGCATTTCCGGATAACATGGAAATAAGCGCGGCGATCAGCAAAATGAAAATGAGTAAATCTGCAAACTGTGACAAAAACACCCTCAGAAGCCCGGGTCTTTTTCCCTCTTCCAGTATATTTTCCCCACATGTTTCCCGGATTTCTTTCACCTGCATTTCGGATAATCCCTGCTCAGTAGTAGAAAATACGTCTCTTAGCTGCTCTTTGGAATACTTCCAGTATTTTTTCATGGCATGCCCTCCCTGTGTTGTGGTACAAAAAAAGAAACGGGACTTTTTTGCACCAGAATAATGCAATAAAAAGTCTCGTTTCTTCGTGTACAGCCCGGTTCCAGCTTTCCTGTAACGTGATGACGGCCTGCACAACACCCGGACACACCGGATGCAAACTACTCCCTGTTTATTATCTTTTTGTATTTTACCCATATCCTCTTTCATTTGTCAACTGCTTTGTTTCTTTTTTCACCACATTGCACAAAATATTTGTTTCTTTAAGCATTATATAGTATAATAAATCCAAAGATTAACTTACATCAGGGATTTACATGATAGAATAGGAGACACGCTTATGATGCTTACACTCATTCCTTTTTTTGACCGGAATATGTCCGTTAGTGCTTATTCTCTGTTTACCAGAAAAAATAACTTTCTTATGAACCCAAGCCTTCTTGGTTCCAGACAGTTTGACGGAGCTGCCTATGTAGACGGGCTGGAGCTGATTCAGGAGCTTGGAACCACCACACTCTCCGGAGGAAAACCGATTTTTGTATCTTTAAATAATATCTCTATTTTCAGCAGTCTGGAGTCCGAGTGCAAAAATACAAACCATGCACCGATTCTCCTGATTGACCAGACATTTCCTCCGGTATCCATGTATACAGACCGCATCCGCGAACTGCGCCAATTCGGATATCATTTTGCAATCCGTAATCTTCCTGTTCACTGCTACGAAGACTACGCACCGATTCTGTCACAGATGGACTACGTTCTGATTGACTGCCAGAAAATAGATGCCGTCAAGGCTTCTTTCTATTTCCGCAAACTGTATCCGGATATCTGTATCTGTGCCAGCAACATTCCGGACATGGAAACATTCGGAAAACTGAGTCCTGCAGAAACAATTTCTTTATTTGAAGGAACCTTTTTCCGTATGCCGGTCACACGCGGCGAACATAAAGTATCGCCCCTGAAGATCAATTACATTTCCCTTCTGAATCTGATTGAAGAAGATGATTTTGACCTGACCAAAGCGGCTGATATTATCAGTCAGGACACGGCTCTTATCATCTCCCTGCTGCGGCTGGCAAATACACGCTCCTTTAATTCCGAAATCACTTCCGTGCGGGTTGCTGTCTCAATGCTGGGGCAGAAGGATCTGACGCGCTGGATTCAGACAACCGTCATTGAGAAACTGTGTTCTGACAAGCCGAATGAACTGATGCGCCTTTCCCTGCTGCGTGCCAAGTTTGCAGAAAATCTTGCACCGGTCTTTGGCATGGCAATGCGTTCCCAGGAACTGTTTCTGACCGGTCTTTTCTCGATTCTGGATATTATTCTGGATTGTTCCATGGAAGAAGCTCTCTCCATGGTGCGTGTATCGGGCAAGATCCGCACCGCCCTTCTGGAACATACCGGTTCCCTGGCAGAAGTGCTTCACTTTATTGTAAAATACGAATCGGCAGAATGGCAGGAAGTTTCCCGCCAGCTGGTGCTTAAAAACATCGAAATTCCGGATGTTTCCCATGCATGGGTTTCTTCCCTGCAATGGTATGCAAAACTGATTACCATGAATGAATAATGTCAGATAAAAAAAGGATGCACAAAACGTGCATCCTTTTTTATTGTTTTATTTTCTTCCGCTGGTTCCTTTCAGACGTGCCATCGCACGGGAAAGAGAAGCTCTTGAGTGGTAATACTCACGGATACTCTGCTTCTGGCGCATCTGCTCCTCTGCACGCTCTTTTGCTTCGCGGGCTCTTGCCACATCGATTTCCTCCGGACGCTCTGCAGTCTCCACGAGAAGTGTCACACGGTTATTGACGATCTCGACAAATCCCATTCCGACTACTGCATATTCCCAGTTATCCGTGCCTTCCGGCTGAAACCTCATCTCGCCCTCATCAATGGCGATGACCATATCCTCATGATGGGCCAGAATTTCTTTCTGCCCATCATATTCCGGAACGATCAGAGAACGGCATCTTCCGGAAAAGAACACACGGTTCGCAGATATAATTTTTAAATAGAATGTATTGCCTGCCATAATGATCTCCGTTCTTTATGCTATGCGTTCTGCTCCATCTGCTCTGCTTTCTTCCTGACATCTTCGATGGTTCCTGCATTGAAGAATGCATTCTCCGGATATTCATCCATCTCACCATCTAAAATTGCCTTGAATCCGCGGATTGTTTCTTTCAAAGGAACATATACACCTTTGATACCGGTAAAGTTCTCTGCTACGTGGAACGGCTGTGACAGGAACTTCTGAATCTTTCTTGCACGGTATACCAGGACTTTATCTTCATCTGCCAGCTCTTCCATACCAAGAATTGCAATGATATCCTGCAATTCCTTATACTTCTGAAGGATCTCCTGCACTTTACGTGCAACTTCATAATGCTCCTCCCCAACAATATCCGGCTCAAGGATACGGGAAGATGACTCCAGAGGATCAACCGCCGGATAAATACCCTGCTCAACGATCTTTCTGGAAAGTACGGTTGTTGCATCCAGATGTGCAAATGTCGTAGCTGGTGCCGGGTCTGTCAGGTCATCGGCTGGTACATATACAGCCTGTACGGAAGTGATAGATCCATTCTTTGTAGAAGCGATCCTCTCCTGTAATTCACCCATCTCCGTAGCCAGTGTCGGCTGATAACCTACGGCTGACGGCATACGTCCAAGCAGTGCGGATACCTCTGATCCGGCCTGTGTGAAACGGAAAATGTTATCAATGAAGAGAAGCACATTTTTATGCTGCTCATCACGGAAATACTCAGCCATGGTAAGTCCGGTCTCAGCGACACGCATACGAGCCCCTGGCGGCTCATTCATCTGTCCAAACACTAAGGCTGTTTTTTCAAGTACACCGGATTCGCCCATTTCAGTCCACAGATCATTTCCTTCACGGGAACGCTCCCCGACACCGGTGAAAATGGAATATCCGCCATGCTCTGTTGCAATATTACTGATCAGCTCCTGGATCAATACGGTTTTCCCGACACCGGCACCACCGAACAGACCAATCTTACCACCCTTTGCATATGGGGCAAGTAAGTCGATGACCTTGATACCGGTCTCTAAGATTTCCTCTGCAGGGTTCTGATCTTCAAATGCTGGCGGCTCTCTGTGGATCACCCACTTTGGAGCATCCCCGATCGGCTTTCCGTCATCAATTGTTTCTCCTAATACGTTGAACAGACGTCCCAGTGTTGCCTCACCAACTGGTGTCTTGATACCGCTTCCGGTTGCAATGACTTCCATATCACGGTGAAGTCCTTCACTGGCTGCAAGCATAATACAGCGTACCGTATTATTTCCTATATGCTGTGCAACCTCCATGATACATTTTTTGTCACCATTTTGTACTTCCAGAGCGTCTCTGATTGCAGGCAATTCTTCGTCTTCAAATTCAACGTCCACAACAGGTCCCATAACCTGTATGATTTTTCCTGTTTTCATCCTAGGCCTCCATTATCTCTTTTTCTTGCGCTTCTGGGATTTTGCTCCCGCAATTACCTCTGTGATCTCCTGGGTAATCGCTGCCTGTCTGGCACGGTTATACATGATATCCAGCTCATGAAGCATATCCTTTGCGCTGTTGGTTGCTGCCTCCATCGCCATCATACGGGCATTCTGCTCGCAGGAGAAGGATTCTACCAGCGCACCATAAACAAATCCTACCACATAGTCCGGAACAATACGATTCATCACTGCATCTGCCGATGGACGCAGGGCAAGCTCCTCACGTCTGACATCCAGCGGAATCTCCACGTTGTGGAAATCTGCTTTTTTCAGTGGAAGCAGCTGCAGCATCTCTGCTTCTTCCTGCATCGCATTGACCATTGAGGTATAAATGATATAGATTTCATCAAACTCTCCCTGACGGTAACCTTCGAGAAGTTCCTCAGAGATATTTCGTGCACGGTTCAATGTCGGATTCTGAATCGTATAATGGAACTGTTTGTTGATCTCAATTCCACGTTCTTCAAAATAATGTCTTCCGACTTCACCAAGCACATACAGCTGACGTTTCGGGTGCTTTGCAAGTTCCTCTTCCGCAATTTTTAAAATATTGTGGTTGTAAGATCCTGCCAGTCCCTTATCTGCCGTAACTACCATATAAGCGATCCGTTTTTCTTCTTCCGGAATCTCATCTGTGGACCTGAAATAAATACTGTCCAGATCCGGCAAATGCCGCAGAATACGGCTCATCTCAGATTGCAGGGTAAAGAAATACGGTTCTGTGTCCGTCAGCATTTTTTTAGATTTCTTTAATTTCGAAGAAGAAATCATGTACATTGCATTTGTAATCTTTAATGTATCATTGATACTCTTCATTCGATCCTGAATTTCTTTTGCATTTGCCATCGTAACACCTGCTTACTGTTCTGCTGCGAACTCTGCTGCAGCATCTTTGATTTTCTGTCTCAGTTCATCGGATAAAGCTTTTGTCTGCTCAATTTCTTTTCCGATCTCCGGATGTTTCAGATCCATGAAATCCAGAATATCTTTCTGATACTGTTTTACCTGTTTGGTAGGTATCTTATCGAATACACCGTCAGTTGCCATGCACAGAGTTAATACCTGCTCATGCATGGAAAGCGGATGACTCAGCGGCTGCTTCAACAGCTCCATCAGAGCTTTTCCGTGCTGCAGCTGTGCTTTTGTTGCATCATCCAGATCGGAAGCAAACTGTGTGAACACTTCCATCTCACGGTACTGTGCAAGATCGATACGAATACTGCCGGATGCTTTCTTCATTGCCTTTGTCTGTGCTGCACCACCGACTCGGGATACGGAAAGTCCTACGTTTACGGCTGGTCTCATACCTGCGTTGAACAGGTTGCTCTCGAGGAAGATCTGACCATCGGTAATAGAAATAACGTTGGTAGGAATATATGCGGAAACATCACCGGCCTGTGTTTCAATAATCGGCAGTGCGGTGATGGAACCGCCACCCAGCTTGTCACTCAGATGACTGGAACGCTCAAGCAGTCTGGAGTGTAAGTAGAATACATCACCAGGATAAGCCTCACGTCCCGGGGAACGTTCAAGCAGAAGGGAAATTGCACGGTATGCAACCGCATGCTTGGACAGATCATCATATACAATGAGAACATCCTTGCCCTTGTGCATAAAATATTCTGCCATGGCAGTTCCTGCATATGGAGCTATGTACTGTAAAGATGCCGGATCACTGGCTGTAGAAGATACTACGATGGAATAATCCATGGCATCATGTTTCTTTAATGTATTTACAATCTTTGCAACGGTAGATGCCTTCTGACCGATTGCAACATAGATACAGATAACGTCCTTGCCCTTCTGATTTAAAATGGTATCAATGGCAATGGCTGTCTTACCGGTCTGTCTGTCACCGATAATTAACTCTCTTTGTCCGCGTCCGATTGGAAACATAGAGTCAATGGCAAGAATACCGGTTTCCATTGGCTCGCTGACAGACTTTCTGTCTACGATACCCGGGGCATCTTGTTCGATTGGACGGTACTCTGTGCTTTCAATCTCACCCTGTCCGTCAATCGGTGCACCTAACGCATCAATGATTCTTCCGACAAATGCATCACCTACCGGAATACCGGCTTTCTTTCCGGTTCTTACAACACGTGTGCCTTCACGGATACCGGTATCTTTACCAAAAAGAATACAGCCGATTTCGGTTCTCTTGATATCCTGAACCATACCCTTTACGCCGTTATCAAATACCACGATTTCACCGTACATAGCATGTTCAATGCCGTAAACGGTTGCGATACCGTCACCGACCCATATTACAGTTCCCGTTTCTTTATCTGTCGCTTCACTATCGAAATTTTCGATTTCACTCTTTAAAATCGAGATAATTTCCTCTGAACTAATGGAACTCAAAATATCACCTCTTTACTAATTTCTGTTTCATTCTTGTTAATTTTCCTGCTACGCTTTCATCAATCCGGATGCCGCCTGCTTCAATCACAAAACCTGCGAGCAGTTCCGGTTCATGGATATATTCAAAAACCACTTTATTTTTATGAAAACGCTTTGACAGATAAGCTGTCAATCCCTCAACCTGCTTTTCCTGTGGTTTTTCCACATAGAACAGCTTTGCACGCAGAACATTTTCCTGTTCGTCTGCATAATCGCGGTATGCCTGGAAAATTTCATCAATGAGTGAAACACTCTGATTTCTGCACAGTACCTTGAAAAATGCGCGCATGCTTTCTGGAAAGAGTCTGTCAATTACCACATACTTTTCATGCAGTGTCACAACCGGACTTGCAAGGCTTTCATAAAGCGCATCTGCTGCTTCAAACAATTCCTTACTGTACCGGATATCTTCCTTTGAAACGCCCAATTGATATAAAACAATTGCATAATTAATTGATATCTGTGTCATGGGCATCACCTGCTTTATTTAAAAATTCGTCATACAGTTTCGCATTGTCAAGACTGCCTGCCTGCTCACCAATGACTTTCGCCGCTGTATCAATTGCAAGACCAGCAATCTGTGATTCCAGCCCGCGCAATGTTTTTTCACGCTGCGACACTACCGTCTTCTCTGCATTTTCTATAATCTTACCAGCCTGACTGTTTGCATCGGATACAATCCGGTCATATTCGGTTTTTGCTGTTGTCTTAGCTTCCTGAATAATGTTATCAGCATCGGCATTTGCCGTTTTTAAGGTATCCTCATACTGACTTTTTAATTCATTTGCATTTTTTTCAGCAGCTGCCGCGTTTGCAAACTGTTCTTCTATCATGGCTTTTCTCTTTTCCATAACGGCTACAACCGGACCGAAAAGGAATTTCTTCATTAAAAGATATAAAACCAGCAGATTGATGATTGTAAAAACAAGATTGATATCTACTCTTAACATCTTGTATAACCTCACCTTTCCTTTAGTTTATGTATTACTTTAACAGGATAATGATCAAAAGACCGATTACGAAACCATATACGGCTGTTGCTTCGGCAAGAGCGGCACCAATTAACAAAGTACTTCTGATTTTCTTATCTGCTTCCGGCTGTCTTGCGATCGCATCTACTGCTTTACCTGTTGCAAGGCTGATTCCAAGTCCTGCTCCTAAACCTGTTAAAACTGCTACTGCTGCTCCAATTGCTACTAACATAATCTTAATCTCCTTTTTTCTTATAGATTTGTGTTTCTTCTGTCATTTCGGGATTATTCCTGCTCCTCATTCATGAAAAGTGCTGTCAGGAATACGAATACATATGCCTGCAGGAATCCATCGAAAATATCGAAGTAAAAACTAAATGGTATCGGGATAAGAACCGGAGCCACTGCTTTTAAAAGCTCCATGATAACAAACGCTCCCAATACATTACCGAACAGACGCATGCAAAGTGATAATGGTCTGATCACAATCTCCAGAACCATAATTGGTGCTACGAATGGTACCGGCTTTGCAAAATGCGCCGCCCAATGCTTAAATCCATTCTTCCGGATTCCGGAAAATTCAATCAGGCACATACTCATGATCGCAAGTGCTGCTGTTACATTGAGGTCTTTTGTCGGTGACTTAAATCCGAACAGACCAATGATATTGGCTATCCCAATATAGATAAGCACTGTAATCAGATACGGAATATATTTCCTGTTTTCTTTTCCCATGATGTCTTCAAAGAAGTCCAGTCCTTTTCCTATTGCGGATTCCAATAAAAGCTGAACCTTTCCCGGATTTTCGACGCTCAAGCTTCGGACAAATATGATACAAAGTCCTACGATTACCGCCATGATGATCCAGGTAACTACGACCGACTCTTTTACCGGTATTCCGCCGAATATCGGGATCGTAAACACTGTCTCGCAGTTCAGCTCTTCTAACAGAGTCTCTGTTAAATGTTCCGTATCGCTCCCTCCCTTTCGTTTTATTTATTCTTATTTTAGAGTACTTTTTAGAGTGTCCTCTAAAAGTCATGCTTATATTACGCTCACACTTTTTTTTTGTCAATATTTTCAGCTTTTGTAGATTGTACAGTAAAAAAACCAATTTTTTTATCTATTTTCACTATCTTCATCTGTTTTTCTTTTATTTTCTTTAGCTGTTTTTACTTCTATTTTTTGACACTTTTTTTAGTTTGTAGCATTCGAGATTCTTTTTTGACGGATTTTGTGCTTTTGTGCAGTTGAATTTTTGGCATTTTTTACAATTATTTTCTTTTATTTTTATGCACTATGTATAGTGACTATGTCGAATATATATATCTAGTGGGATGATTATTTTGTTTTTGGAAATGAAGAGTTGATTTGGACTTGCGCTATCACCATTCCGCACTTGGTCCATTAGATAAAAAAAGGACTCAAACTGAGTCCTTCAAGTTACAGGGGATGACAGAATCGAACTGCCGCTAAGAGTTTTGGAGACTCCTGTCATACCATTTGACCAATCCCCTATATGAAATTGTTGATTGCTGAAGCAACCATGGACTATAATAACACAATGGCTGCTTCCTGTCAATCATTTATTCAATATTTCCTTTGCGTCATTTGCAAATAATTTCTTCGCGCAGGTCTCACTTACAGATCGCCCCTGCTGATCTGATCGATCTTTTTCAGTTCTTCCCGGGTGAACTTCGTATTCTGCACAATCTCCACATTCTGAATAATCTGCTCCGGTCTGGACGCTCCGATCAGCACACTGGTCACATCCTCATCTTTCAGGATCCAGCTCAGTGCCATCTGTGCAAGAGACTGTCCTCTCTCACCTGCCATCTTATTCAGAACCTCGATCTGCGCAAGCTTTTCTTTCGTCAATGCATCGGCATGTAGAAATCTTCCATCCACCGCAATCCGGCTGTCTGACGGTATTCCGTGCAGATATTTATCTGTCAGAAGCCCCTGTGCCAGCGGACTAAATGCAATGATTCCTTTTCCCATCTGGTTCGCCGTCTTTTTCAAGCCGTTCTGTTCAATCGTCCGGTCAAAAATGGAATACCGGTTCTGGTTAATGACAAACGGACATTTCAGATCTTCCAGAATCTCCGCTGCACGTACCATTGTCGGACCATCATAGTTAGAAATTCCGACATAAAGTGCCTTCCCACTCTTTACGATGGAATCGAGTGCACCCATGGTCTCTTCCAGTGGGGTATTCGGATCCATTCTGTGATGATAGAAGATATCTACATAATCCAGCCCCATTCTCTTCAGGCTCTGGTCAAGGCTTGCGAGCAGATACTTCCTGCTTCCCCAATTCCCGTAAGGTCCCGGCCACATATCATAGCCAGCCTTGGTACTGATGATCATCTCGTCCCTGTATGGTGCAAAGTCTTCTTTTAAAATCTTCCCAAAATTCGTCTCAGCACTTCCGTATTCCGGTCCATAGTTATTCGCAAGATCGAAATGGGTGATTCCCAGATCAAATGCTGTCCTCAACATTGCCTTCATATTCTCCGGATCCGCATTGGTTCCAAAATTGTGCCAAAGTCCTAAAGAAACTGCCGGCAGCAAAAGCCCGCTTTTCCCACAACGGTTATATACCATGGTATCATATCTCTCAGATGATGCTGTATACATAATTCATTTTCTCCTTCATTATCTCTGAATTGAAACTTTACTATTTCTTTTACAGATTTCTCTTATCAGATATGATACCTTTTTCCTGCATAAATGTCCAGTAAATCCCGGCATCTGCCCTTTTTCTGCCGGAAAACGGGATTCTTTTTGTAACCGTCAGCCGGAAATTACATCTGTCTCAGAAGATTTACCATTTCGATTGCAGAAAGTGCACAGTCATATCCCTTGTTTCCGCCTTTACTTCCAGCCCTTGAAATTGCCTGCTCGATATTTTCAGTCGTGATCACACCAAATAATACCGGCACTCCGGTTGCAAGTCCGACCTGTGCGATTCCTTTGGATACCTCATTGCAGACATAATCATAATGCGTTGTGTCTCCACGGATCACTGCTCCCAC
>ENA-ORNR01003371-ORNR01003371.1-human-gut-metagenome-genome-assembly--contig:-NODE-3371-length-11971-cov-5.839292_pt1 | contig 11971 bp, 7 predicted proteins | sample MGYA00242114_ERZ509020 | MGnify/ENA primary metagenome ERZ509020 (study PRJEB26280, sample SAMEA2338758) | human gut metagenome | biome: human gut; feature: human-associated habitat; material: faeces...
TTATGAACAAAAAGTTTTTAAGTGCAATCCTGTTCGGAGCCTTAATGGTTTCGTCGACAGGAACATTTGTGTCTTGTAAGGATTACGACGATGATATCGACGAAATCAACAAGGAATTGACTGACCTGAAATCAAAACTTTCAGATCTTGAAAGTAAAGTAAATGCCGGTGGCGCTTACGTTACCAAGATTGAATCGGTAGACGGTGGTTTCAAAGTATCGGTAAGCGACGGTACTTCTTACAACCTGACTGTTGCCAGCGCTGCTGCCGGTAGCAAGGTTGTGATTGACGACAAGACCGGTGAAATCAGCATTGATGACAAGGCTACAGGCTGGTTTGCTACTACCGGTGAAGGTGAAGAAGCAGTGGATATGACTCCGTATGTAAAAGACGGATACTGGTATCTCTATGACAAAACAGCAAAAGAGTTTGTGAAGTCTGAATACAAAGCTGCCGGTAACGCTTATGCTGTAGTAGCTAACGGTATCTGTACATTGAACATTCCTGATGCTGATGGTAAGATGCAGACTATCCAGTTGCCTACCACTTCGGCTGCTATCACTGGTGTGCAATTTATTAATGTAGATAACGGAGCTGTTGAACCTACTCCTGAATACGCTTTGAACTATGGTGTGGCAACAAAGGACAATGCTAAATGGGATGGTCCTAAGGGTGCGATTACTAAAGACCAATTGTTGGTAGGTACTATCGAACCTCTTACTTTGCAGGTATATCCTTCTTCTGCAGACTTGTCTAACGCAGATATTAAGTTGGTGGGTAGTGATGGCACAGTTGCTCCGGTTAAGGTAACAGCTACTCCGTTTGAAGGTGTTATCACCAAGGCTGCTTCTGCCAATGGTCTGTGGAATCTGAATATCCGGCCGGATGAAACGGTAACAGACAAGACTATTGCAGATGCATTTAAGGCTGAAACTGGCAACTATGCTTATGCATTGCAAATCAATGGCAATATCCTGACCGGATATGCTTCTAAAGTTACTCCTACTGATAAGTCTACTGCTGGAGCTCTTGCAGCTGCTGATGTTAAATACAATGCTGAAAAACTTAGCTCAGCTAAAGTACCTTTCGGTGAAACAGTTACTCTTGAATTTGATGGAACTAAAGCATACGATGCTTATTTGACTCCGAAATCGGCCAGTGAATTAGAATTGGCAGGTGTTACTATCGATGGTAAGACTATGTCATTCACTTCTACTGAAAAGGCTGCCGGTAAGACGGTTAAGTTTACTGTGAATTTCGTAAACTTTAAGGGAGAAACCGGTACTGCTTTTGATATAACAGTTAACTTCGAAGGTGCAACTGTTGATCCTGAAGCTCCTGTAGCAGCAGTGAAATATACAGCAACTGATGGTGTTAAACCTATCATTATTGATTTAGGTACTACATTTACAAGCTTGAGTGCTCAGACTGCTACAGCGTTGGCTGCTGTTACTCCGACTTGGAATGTGATTTCTATTGACGGTAAAGCGGTAGCTACAGCAGACCAATCTACTGCTAACGGTAAGTTTGCATTTGCAATGACTCAGGTAAAATACTACTCAGACTTGAAAGCTGATGGTACACCGAAAACAGAAGTTACTGCTATAGATAATGCTGATAATCTTAAGAAGGTTAAGTATGCTGTATTTGCACATTCTGATTATCAAGCAACTGCAGCTCCGGGTGCTTATGTATTGAACATGAAATTTGCTGATGCTAGTGGTAATGAATTGAAGAAAGTGGTTGCTCCTGTAACAATCTCTGTTCCTACATTCACTGACTTGTTCACTAAGGTTACTTCTGTATGGAATGCAGATAAGACTGTCTTGAATGCTTTGTTGGTTGGCTCTACTAGTGCAGATGTTGCTAAACAATATGTAATGACTAACGCATTCAAGAGTGTAGAAAACTCAGGTGCGAACTGGAATAACTTGACTCTTACTCCGAAAAAAATGAGTATTAGCGGAACTCCGACTGAGGTTGCTACATATGCTAAAGTCGGCTCAATCTTGGCAATGGCTGATGCTTTGCTTGATGACAATGGTGCAGTAAGAGGCAATGTAACAGTTGATGGTACATATCTGGTTAAAGGTAAAGCAGGCTTGAAAGTTGAAGTTCCTGCATTTGCAGTAAACTTTATGTCTCCGTTCAATGATGCGGTGCTTAACTTCTACAAAGGCGGTAAAGTGGCAGATTTGAATGTTGCAATTGCATCAGATGGTACAGGTACTATCGCTAAAGTTGAAGGTGCTGCCGGAAAAGAAGTAGGTTTGCAATTAGTTGCCAGCAGTGAAAAGGTTGCAGTTAGCAATGCAATGGAATTGTTTGGTGTAAAAAATACAAATATAAATACAGATGATAAGTTCACATTCGTAGTTAAGGGTGAAGGTGTTCCTGCCGGTGCAACAGCTAAATTGTCTGATGCCGGTATCGCTTTGGAAGGTATGACTTATGCTCCTAACTATTCAGCAACTCTTGAAATGACAGTTACAGCATTGAATGGTATCAAGACTACCATTACATTGCCTATGACTATCAATAAGCCCTAATCGTTATCCTAAGTATACTGTTTACTTAAGATAGATGAATCATTGAAGAGTGTGTCCGCCTCGTGCAGACACACTCTTTTACTATAAAACAGGCAGGTATTTAAATAACCTTTTCAAAAACAAACATATTATCAAAACTATTACTACTTTTGCAAACCCTTTAAGTGAAACTTTAGATAGAAGCAGTATGAAACACATTTTATTCCTCGCAATAGCTCTTTTGTCGTTGACAGGCTGTATGAAAGAAAAACCGACAGCCCTTCGTTGGGCTACATTCAACATTCGCTATGATAACCCACAAGATAGTTTGAACAACTGGCAGTATCGTAAAGCACGCGTATGCAAGTTTATTCAAGAACAGAAAATAGATATCCTCGGAATGCAGGAAGTGTTGCACAATCAGTTTCTCGATTTGCGTTCCGGTCTGCCGGAGTATGACGGTATCGGTGTCGGTCGTGACGATGGCAAGACAGCAGGAGAGTATGCTCCTTTATTCTACCGGAAAGATAAATATGAAGTATTGGACTCAAACACTTTCTGGTTGGCAGAGAATCCCGACAGTGTGGGCATGATGGGCTGGGATGCTGTTTGTGTGCGCATTGCTACATGGGCCAAGTTCAGAGAAAAGTCTACCGGAAAGATATTTATGGCAGTAAATACGCATTTTGACCACATCGGTGAAGAGGCGCGCCGCCAAAGTGCGTTACTTATTATCAAAAAGATAAAGGAAATAGTGGGTGAGCGCCCTGCCATTGTGACGGGCGATTTCAATGTGACGGATGCAAGCAGTGCTTATGAAACCATTACCACGAATGAGTTTGTCATGAAGGATGCTTATAAGATAGCCGGTCATGTGACCGGTGTGGATTATACTTTCCATGACTTTGCCCGCATCCCGCCACAGAACTGCGAGAAGATTGATTTCATCTTTGTCACTCCACAGATAAAGGTAACAGGATGCGATATTCCGGCAGAAATACCGGGCGCTCTGTTGTCCGACCACAATCCCCAGTTGGCTGATTTGGAATTCTAGCCGGATTCCCCGGAGACTCCATGACTCATGTCACTCCCGAAGAACACAGTCTGTTCAGCCCCCTGCTGATATTGTTCCTGTGTCTTTTCTATATATTGATTATGCTTCCCATACGGCTGAACAAGATTTACAGGAAAGCCGTCGCCGGGCATACTTGGGTTGAAATGACTCCTGAAGGACTGGTATACGACAGGGCGGAGCAGAAGAAAGAGATTGCCTGGGAGGAGGTGGCAGGCGTAGCCCTTTATAAGGATTATTGTTTTTTATACGACAAAGGCGGTAGTGAGTTCTTGCTTGTGACTTCGGACGAGAGAGTGAAAGAATCCCTCCTTTATTATCTGAATGCGAGAAAAGTAAAGTAGGAGGGTGAAGTGTTTTCCCTCAAAACGTTGTTCCTGTTGTTATAATGTGTATTTTTGTACTCATTAAAACCAAATCAAAAAAATACGTTTATGAGCAACTTATCTAACATGCCTTGGGAAGACCGCCCGGCCGGTTCGAAAGAAGTGGTGTGGCGCTACTCTGCCAATCCCATCATTCCGCGCGATTTGCTTCCTACTTCCAATAGTATTTTCAACAGTGCCGTGGTGCCTTTCGGTGACGGCTATGCCGGAGTGTTCCGTTGCGACGACACGAATCGCCGTATGCGCCTGCACGTGGGCTTCAGTAAAGATGCCGTTCATTGGGATATCCATCCCGAACCTTTGACGTTTGAGTGTGACAATGCCGAAGTGGGCGAATGGGTGTATGGCTACGACCCGCGTGTTTGCTTCATAGAAGACCGTTATTATGTTACCTGGTGTAATGGTTACAAAGGCCAGCCTACCATCGGTGTGGCATGGACCAAGGACTTCAAGACTTTCCATCAGCTGGAGAATGCTTTCCTTCCGTTCAATCGCAACGGAGTGATGTTTCCGCGCAAGATAAACGGACGTTATGCCATGCTGAGCCGTCCGAGCGACAACGGGCATACTCCGTTTGGAGATATCTATTACAGCGAATCACCCGACATGGAGTTCTGGGGACGGCATCGGCTGGTGATGAGTCCGGCACCCTTTGAAGTGAGTGCATGGCAGTGCCTGAAAATCGGTGCAGGGCCTATCCCTATCGAAACACCGGAAGGCTGGCTGCTCATCTATCACGGCGTGCTCCGCTCGTGCAACGGTTATGTATATGCTTTCGGTTCGGCATTGCTCGATTTGGACGAGCCGTGGAAAGTGAAATACCGTTCGGGAGCCTATCTGCTTTCGCCGCGCACTCCTTACGAATGCATGGGCGACGTGCCCAATGTGTGCTTCCCCTGCGCCGCGCTGCATGATGAAGAGACAGGACGCATCGCTATTTATTATGGCTGTGCCGATACCGTGACGGGGCTTGCCTTCGGTTATGTGCCTGAAATCATAGAATTTACTAAACGTACTTCCATCATTTAACTCAAATGATTATCTTTGCGGCATAAAGAAACAAGCAAAGATTTCATCATGATGAACCGGAACGTACTTCATTTGACATGTCCTCCTATACCTGTCCTCCGCATTGGCTTTGTGGGGCTGGGTAATAGGGGGATTTTGGCTCTTGAACGATATATGCATCTGGAGGGTGTGGAGGTAAAAGCCTTATGTGATTTGCGCCCCCGGAATATAGAGCGTGCCACTGCATTGCTCCACCGTTTCAACCGCCCTGCGGCTGTTGCCTATGGCGAAGAAGGCGGATGGAGGCAATTGTGCGGACGTGCGGATATTGACTTGGTTTATATTTGTACCGATTGGCTGACACATACCGATATTGCGGTATATGCCATGCAGCAGGGACGCCATGCCGCCCTTGAGGTGCCTGCCGCCATGAGCGTGGCGGACTGCTGGCGTTTGGTGGATACCGCCGAGCAGACACGCCGGCACTGCATGATGTTGGAGAACTGTTGTTATGATGCTTTTGCCTTGACGACCCTGAACATGGTGCGGCAAGGGGCATTGGGAGAGATAACCCATGCCGAAGGAGCGTATATCCATGACCTCCGCCGGCATTACTTTGCCGACGAAACGGAAGGCGGCTATCATAATAACTGGATAAAGCTGTATAGCCAGCAGCATACCGGAAATCCGTATCCCACTCACGGGCTGGGTCCTATCTGTCAATGGATGGATATTCATCGTGGAGACCGCATGGAGTATCTTGTATCCATGTCGTCGCGTGAAGCGGGGCTGTCGGCTTATGCCCGCGGGCAGTTTGGCAAGCATTCCGCCGAGGCTGCACAACCTTATCTGATGGGAGATGTGAATACGACATTGATTCGGACGGTCAAAGGGCGTACTATCGTATTGCAATATGATGTGACGACTCCGCGCCCATACAGCCGCCATCAGACTGTGTGCGGCACAAAAGGCTTCATGCAGAAATATCCCGTGCCTTGCATCCTGCTGGACGAGTATGGTAAAGACCCCTTGGCAGGAGAGGATTTTGAGAAAGTAATGGAACGTTATAAGCATCCGTTCACTGCTACCATCGGTGAGGAGGCAAAGCGGAAAGAGATGCCGAACGAGATGAATTATATCATGGATTTTCGTCTGGTGCATTGCTTGCGCAATGGTCTGCCTTTAGATCAGGATGTATATGATGCAGCCGAATGGTCGTGTATCACGGAGCTGAGCGAACTTTCGGTGCGGCAAGGAAGCATTCCGGTGGAGATACCGGATTTTACACGGGGGAATTGGGAAGGAGACAAGTGATGTTCTTGACAGAGGGAGCGTTCTCCTTTCTCCTTACCTTTCGCCTTTTATAGTAAAAGAGTCAAGAATCCGTTTTATCTCTTCGATTTTCCCCGGATTCTTTTTGGCATAATTTTCTCTCATCCTTATGGTTACACAATGTACCATGTCATCATCTTGCTGTAATAAATAGTAAACGCGATATATATTCCATGTCTTATCATATTCTTGACTCTTTTGCACAATGACAAACCTTTCTTGATTCTTATTGGATTTGATTCTCGTTTTGCTGCAGAGCCGGATAGGACCGGAAATCTTTTTCATTTCCAATTCTTCTACTTCTTTTAAAGTAATAGGGGATGCCTTATCTATTTTCTGATAGCTTTCAATAAAACACAATACATGATTCGGTAAGTCTTCCCGGAAATTAATCAATGGAGTTTCCCATATCAGATAATAGAGATGACAACCGATGGACCGGGCGTCTCGCTCTTCCGGTATAATGCCATTGCCTTTTTCATTCTTTGTGCTCCAATGGCAAGGCAAGGTGATGGAGTAGAACTTATTGCTAATCTCTTTCCATTCCTCATCGTGTTGCTTGGTGAAGGAGCAACATAACAGGAACAGTAAGGAGTAGAAGATAGCGGATTGCTTGTTCATGATATGATAATTATGGTTAGTTATATGCTTTAATGCCAATAACGTCCCGGTGAATGAAAGTTATATTTCTATTAACCACGGCTGTGGTTAACTCTAACCACCTACGTGACTAACTCTAACCACCCGGGTGATTAGGCTTAACCACGGTCGTGGCTAAGCAATCACGATATGCTTTACACCAAGATATGTATTTACTTTATAAGTATGTATTCAGTCAGCACTTCCTTATAAAATAAATAAGAACAGCCGAAAGATAAATCCGGCTGTCCTTATTCAATGCTTTGAGTTCTCTTTTTATTCCATATCTACACTATGCTTTACGGGAGAGAGGATGAATGTAAATTCATAGTCACCGTAAGGCAATTGATATTTAGGCAATGCTATGGTTCCCCAACTGTTGACGCAACCCAATCCCATTTGTGCCTTGTCGATGCACAAGTTGGTGAGGTTGGCCTTCTTCACTTCGGGTGAGTGACGCTGGTCTTTCTGTGCGCCGTCATCCAATGATTCGATGGTGTAATGCAATGCAGAGGCAGAGAAAGGAGCTTCGGCTACAATCTTCACGCCATTGCCGCCGGCATTCAACTGTTTCCACCAACGGATGTCGGTCTTGTTTCCGGTTTCCTGCGGACGGATGTAGGAGTAGAATTGTTCGTCTACACTCTGGCGATAGATGCCCAAATCGGTGCTATGGTTACGGTCACTGTAGTTTTCAACCGGGCCGCGTCCGTAGAACTCAATGGTATTGAAGTTCTTCGGCATTTGCATCTGCATACCGAAACGGAACATCGGAGATACCTTGGCATTCTTATCGGCTGTCATCTTTTGGGTGATTTTAACGGCACCTTGGTTGTTGATGACATACTCCAGATAAAGTTTGGCAGAAACGGCTTTCATGTCGTATTCGGCTGTCACCTGTACTTGATTGTCTACGGTAGTGGAAGCCAGGCGGACAAGTTTCAATCCCGGGTTTTTCCATACTGCAAAGCGGTGTTGCAGGCCGGCACCCATATCATTATCGGTCGGAGCACGCCAGAAGTTGGGGGTCAGTGCAGCGCCTTCTTTAATCATTTCCAGCCCATTGACATCGTATTTGCTCAGGTAACCGTTGGCTTTGTTGAACTCAACAGTGAAGTTCTCACCTTTCACAATCAGGTAGTTTCGCTGGTTGTCGATGATTTGGGGAGTAACGATAGCCACATTGGTGGTCTCTACATTCTTCAACTCCATGGCCGGAGCCTTGTAGGGATTCAGAGTGAGCTGGTCTTTGGCAACTGTATGACCGGCAGCCAATAAACCTTCGCGGTTCTTCAGTTTGTAGGATACGTTCAACAGCCATTCTGTGCACTGGCAAGTCTTGCCTAAGTCAAGTTTAATCTTGGCGGTCTGCTGCGGAGCGACATTGAGATTATCCACACGTCCCGAACGGATTGCTTTTCCGCCTTTCAGCACTTCCCATTCCATATAGTAGGCAGAAAGGTCGCGGAAGAAGTTCTCATTGTAAACGTTTACTTCTCCCTTGCTCAGGTCGGCAGGAGTAGTCCAGATGTTCTGATAGAAATAACTTACCTCGTGCATGTGGGGATTGGGGTTACGGTCGGGGCTGATCAGACCGTTGTCGCAGAAGTTGTTGTCGGATGCATCGAAGCGGTTGAAGTCGCCGCCGTAAGCATAGATTTCAACTCCGTTCTTGCCTTTCCAGCGAACGGACTGGTCGACGAAGTCCCAAATGAAACCGCCTTGCAGGTTCGGATATTTGCGGATGATGTCCCAGTATTCTTTGAATCCGCCTTGAGAGTTACCCATGGCGTGGGCATATTCACACTGGATGAGCGGTTTGGTGGCATCGGTACGCTGACCGTATTTTTCCATGCCTTCATAGCCGTAATACATCGGACAGAAGATGTCGGTGTGCTCTTTCAAGCCGGCTTGTTCGTACTGGCAGGCACGGCTGGGGTCTTCTGCCTTTATCCATTTGTAACATGCTTCGAAGTTGGGGCCGTCTCCGGCTTCATTACCCAATGACCAGAAGATGATGCTGGGGTGATTGAAACCACGTTGAACATTACGCTGGTTGCGTTCCAGATGTGCTTGCTTGAATGACGGGTTCTTTGCCAGAGTAGCTTCACCGTAGCCCATTCCGTGAGATTCCACATTTGCTTCGGCTATTACATAAATACCGTATTTGTCACAAAGGTCGTACCACAGGTTGTTGTCCGGGTAGTGGCAGGTACGCACAGCGTTCAGATTGTATTGTTTCATGATTTGAATGTCCTGAAGCATACGTTCGGGAGATACTACATATCCTCCGTCCGGGTCGAGCTCATGACGGTCGGCTCCCTTGAAAAGAACAGCTTTTCCGTTGACTAGGATTTGACCTCCTTTCAGTTCAATTTTGCGGAAACCGACATTTACGGGGATAACTTCATTGCTTCCCTGCATGCTGGCACGCAAAGTATATAAATAAGGAGTCTCGGCACTCCATTTATTCGGATTTTCTACGTTCATGGTCACAGTGCCGCTTCCTTTGGCGGTAGCCGTGGCTACTTGCTTGCCGGTGGCATCGACCAGTTCCAAATCGACGGTTCCGCTTCCCTTCAGGTCGAGCTTCACAGCCAATGAGCCGTTTTTATATTCAGTATCCAAGTCGGGAGTGACGCGGATATCCTGAATGCGCTTCTTGTTGCGTGCATACAGATAGCAGTCACGTCCTACACCGCTGAAACGGAAGAAGTCCTGGTCCTCCAGATACGCCGCCACCGTCTTTTTATATACTTCGACCGCCAGCACATTACCCTTCTCCCGGATCACGCCGCTTAAGCCAAATTCTGTGGGGGTAAAAGAATCTTCCCCATAACCGATAAACACACCATTGAGCCAGACATACACTGCCTGCTCCACGCCCTCGAAAAACAGGGAAATATCCTTGCCACAAAGTCCTTCTTCCACATCAAACTCCAGCCGGTACGATCCCACCGGGCAGTAATCCGATCCACTGAAAGCATCCGCTCTCTGGTTCTCCGAAGACGGTGCAAAGGGAGGTCTGAGGTACTCATGCCCTTCCCACGGGTACTGGATATTGGCATATTTGATCCGGTCATACCCGGCCAGTTCGATATGTCCCGGCACCCGGATCTCGTCCCATCCAGAGGCGTCATAGTCCTCTTTGTAAAAGTCCGCCTGCCTCTGGTCCACCCGGTCCGCATAGGAAAATTTCCAGGTTCCGTTTAACATTTGTTTCAAAGTGCTTCTGCCTTCTCTGTACGCCTCCTCCGACTCATAAAAAGTGTGGTCACTGTGAGCAGGCATCTGGTTCACACGAAATACTCTTGGATCATCGATCCAGCTGATCTCTGGTTTCATACTGTTTTCCTTTCTATTTTCAAATATTTACACGCAAAAAAACCATATACACCATACTAAAGTGTATATGGTTTTGTCTTTTACCTCTTTCGCAACGATGCGGCATAATCATTGATGATATACTCCAGAATGGAGGAATTTCCAACAATCTCGCAGCCGTACTGGTACTCATCTTCCTTCGGTCTGGTTCTCCGTATGATATGTACCACACATTTAAGAACCTCTCCCTGCGCCAGCGTAATCGATGCGTTGAAATAGTAATCTAACGGAAGTTCCGCTTTGCTCTTAAAGCCGATCCCCGCATTAGATATATCGGTAATATCAATGGGCTGGTGAATGTTCTCCACTTTTTCATTGCCCTGCTTGTACAATGACAGGATCTCCATGCTTATATCCGCAGGCCATCTCTTTTCCCTTCTCATCTCAATCATTCTTGTATCCCCCTAACTTCCTTTGTAGCTTCTTATAGATACAATTATAACTTATGACCTGTTATTGGTCAAGAATCTCGGTGAGAATTTTGTTTACCATACCTGGGTTTGCCTTGCCCTGCATAGCCTTCATGGTCTGTCCTACCAGAAAGCCGATGGCCTTTTTCTTGCCTGCCTTGTAGTCCTCTACAGACTGTGGATTGCCAGCCACGATCTCTTCAATGGTGGAACGCAGGGCTCCCTCATCATTTACCGTACCGAGGCCTTTTTCCTCTACATACTGTTTCGGATCAATGTCCTCTTCAAAGACCTTCTCAAAGACCTCTTTGGCTACCGTAGAGTTGATGGTGCCTGCCTCTGCCAGTTCGATCAACTGTGCCAGATGCTCCGGTGAAAAATGAATGTCCTCCGGTTCCATCTCTTTTTCTTTCAAAAGGCGCATAGTCTCGCCCATGAGCCAGTTGCTGACTTTCTTTGGATTGTGGCACACAGCCTCGGTCTTTTCGAAAAGATCTGCCAGTGTCTTGCTGGCTGTGATGATAGAAATATCATACTCCGGTATATCAAACTGTTTTTTATAACGAAGGGCTTTTTCCTCTGCAAACTCCGGTTCCGCATCTTTTATCTCCTTGATCCACTCATCACTGATAACGACCGGCACCAGATCCGGATCCGGGAAGTAACGGTAATCCTGGGCATCCTCTTTGGAACGCATGGCATAGGAATACTCTTTGTTGTCATCCCATCGTCTTGTCTCCTGTATTACCTCTTTGCCATCTTCCAGCAGTTCGATCTGTCTTGCCCGCTCTCCCTCAATGGCTCTGGCAATGGCCTTAAAGGAGTTCAGGTTCTTCATCTCGGTACGGGTTCCAAACTCAGCAGCCCCCACCTCTCTGACAGAAAGGTTGACATCCGCACGCATAGAGCCTTCGTTCAACTTACAGTCAGAAGCTCCCAGGTACTGAATGGTGGTGCGGAGTTTTTCCAGATAGGCAATGACCTCATCAGCACTGCGCATATCCGGCTCCGACACGATCTCAATCAACGGCACACCGGAACGGTTATAGTCCACCAGAGAGCAGTCTGCCCAGTCGTCATGCACCAGTTTTCCGGCATCTTCTTCCATATGGATCTCATGGATTCCCACACTCTTTTTGCCGCCGGCTGTCTCGATCTCTACACTTCCGTTAATGCAGATCGGCAGATATAGCTGGGAAATCTGGTAGTTCT
>ENA-ORNR01003374-ORNR01003374.1-human-gut-metagenome-genome-assembly--contig:-NODE-3374-length-11963-cov-6.359506_pt1 | contig 11963 bp, 9 predicted proteins | sample MGYA00242114_ERZ509020 | MGnify/ENA primary metagenome ERZ509020 (study PRJEB26280, sample SAMEA2338758) | human gut metagenome | biome: human gut; feature: human-associated habitat; material: faeces...
TAGGAACGGCAAAATTTTTTACACTTCTATTACTTCTTTATCACACATAAGCAAACACCAACGGCTTGTATCCGGGTAGGCGTGGCTCTGGGCGCACCCGCCGGTGTATGCCATAGCAAACGGTGGTCTTGGTGCGATCCGCGCCAAGACCACCGCTTTTATAGTTTCAAAATGCAACAGGAGGCACCCATTTCGGGTGCCTCCTGTCAGACTGTCGAAAAACCTTCTTTGGCTTTATCTTGCATTTACAACCTATCGATTGTTTTGTAGGGAACGGTCTTGACCGTTCCGTGCTGCCTTGCCAAAAGCACGACGTAACGAGAAAACCGCGCGCCATTCGGCGCGATTTTATGCGCTGCGCGCGGCCAGATGTGCGGATGGGTCGAGACCCATCCCTACAAATCTTCCGGTAACAGGCTTTTTCTACAAGCTGACAGGAGGCACCCATTTCGGGTGCCTCCTGTTGTGTCAAGAAGGAAAACGCGGCCCTTTATTGACCCAGATAATCGTACAGGTACGCCTCCATCTTGGGGGTCCACCAGTTCAGGTAGCCCGCCCGCGTGGGATGGATGCCGTCGAACATATAGAGCTTGTAATCTTCCTCAGAAACTTGATTCATCTCGGCATCATTCCACAGGTCGATGACCCCGATCTCATACTTTTCCTGCAACTTCAGCAGCTGCTCCACCATCTTGCCGTAGGCGGGGCTGTCGTACTGGGTGCCCGTATAGAACACCACCGGGCAATGCCATGTGGTGTCGGCATATACGATGATGTATTCGAGCGCGCCAAGGACGGTTTTGGTGTCAAAGTCCTCCAAATTGCGGGAACTGCTGATTTCCCCCAGCGGGATCGCGCTGCTTGCATCGTTGGTGGAAAGCTGGCAGATGAACGCATCAAACTGTGCGTTGGGGTCGATATTGTGCAGCATCCGCTGGATGTAGGAGGTCTTGTCGTTGTCGGCCAATGTGGTGCCGCCGACAGCCTCTTTGACATAGGTGCAGTTGTTGCGAACGGCAATGTACTCCGCAAAGGAGGTTTCCAGCGAGGCAGCCCCCTCGGTCACCGAGGACCCCAAAAAGCACAGGTTCATACCGCTCAACGGGCTGTTCTCCACCGGCGCCACGTTTTCGGGGCGGTAGATCTCGGCGTTGCCGGGCAAGCCTTTGAGGTACATCGTGTTCAGGAAGCGGAACGGCCCATGGCCCAAAAGACCTTGCAGAGCACCATAAGCCAGCGCTAATAGCAGAACCAGGATCAGAGCAATGATCAAAAGAACTTTTCCTACTTTTTTCATACAAACTATCTTCTTTCTTCACCTGAGTTTCCGGATGTCCCGCGCCGTGTAACAGGGGATCACGAGAGAACTTCAGATACAAAGCCCTTTACTGCGCCAGCAGCAGGTTCATCTGCTGGATCAGCAGCTCGATCTGATCACCGGGCATCACGCTGACCAGAGATTTCAGCGGCATTTCCATGATCATCTTTTTCATCATGTTCATCGACCCTTCATCCAACCCGTCGGTACCGGCGCTTTGCGCAAGCGGGGCCAACAACTGCATGATGGTCGGCGCGGTCTTGGGGCATGTCAGCAACTCGCCTAGTGTGGTGGTCAGTGTTACGACAAAGGGTAGTTGTTTTTCGGTGGTAAAGGACAACTCGGCCGTCAGGCGGATGTCGTCGCTGGCGCGACCCACCATGACCTCATACACGCCGCTGGGGGCAAACCAGTCGTGCAGGCGTTCCTCATAGTAGCTCAAGTCGCGTGCCGCCAGCGTCAGGGTCACCGTCTTGCACTCGCCCGGTTCCAGCAGTACCTTGGCAAAGCCGCGCAGCTCTTTGCTGGGACGCTCCGGTGTGCCGTTTTTGTCGCGGACGTAAAGCTGGACGACCTCGCGCCCGGCCACCTTGCCGGTGTTGGTCACATCCACACTGACGGTGACAGTCTGGCCATCCTGCAATGCGGGCGCGGAAAGCTGCAAATTGCTGTAAGCGAACTCGGTGTAGGACAAGCCGTGACCGAACGCAAAGCGGACAGGGACCTGCTTGGTATCGTAGTAGCGGTAGCCGACAAAGACATCCTCGCCATAGGCAACACGCTTGTCATTGCCCGGAAAGTGCAAATAGCTGGGGTTGTCCTGCAAACGGAGCGGGAAGGTCTCAGCCAGATGTCCGCTGGGGTTGGCCTCGCCGTACAGCAGTTGGTCGGCGGCCTCACCGACACCCTCGCCGCCGAGATACAGTTCCAGAATGGCCGAGACGCGGTCGGCCCACGGCAGCTCGACCGCGCTGCCGTTGTGCAGGACCACGACCACATGGGGCTGGACCTTTGCGATCTCGTCGATCAGGCGATTCTGGCAGGCGGGCAGTTCCATCGAAGTGCGGTCATACCCTTCAGACTCAAACGATTCGGGCAAACCGGCAAAGACAACGGCGACATCGGCGTTTTGTGCCGCCTGAATGGCCTCGGCCAACTCTGCGTCGGTCATCTCGTCCCGCATCGCCGAGAAGCCCTTGGCGTAGCAGACGTTGCGGCCCTTTTGCTGCGCAACCTCCCACGCGGAGGTCACGCGGCTGGGATGGATGTGGCTGGAGCCGCCGCCCTGATAGCGCGGTGCCGCGGCAAACTCGCCGATGTAGGCGATCTTCTGATCCGTGCCCAGCGGCAAAACACCCTGATTGGTCAGCAGTACCGCGCACTGCGTCTCGACGGCAACGGCCTCGGCGTGGTCTTTGGCGCGGTCGAACACGGTGTCGGGGCGGCGGGCATCCACATAGGAGAACACGACCTTCAGGATGCGCTCCACCGCGCGGTCCAGTACCGCCTCGTCCAGCGAGCCGTTCTGTACGGCCGCGACGATCTTGGCATCGTTGTAACCGTTGGAGGAAGGCATCTCCAGATCAAGACCCGCTTCCAAGCCTTTCACACGGTCATTGGCGGCACCCCAGTCACTGACGACGTACCCCTCAAAGCCCCATTGGTCCCGCAGGATGTCGGTGAGCAGCATCTTGTTTTCGGAAGCATACACGCCGTTGATCTTGTTGTAGCTGCACATCACCGTTTTGGGCTGGGCGGCCTTGACGGCTTCCTCAAAGGCGGGCAGGTAGATCTCATGCAGCGCACGCTCCGAGAGGTCCGAGGAGATGGTCAGGCGGCGGGTCTCCTGATTGTTGGCGGCAAAGTGCTTGATGGAGGTCCCCACGCCCCGGCTTTGTACGCCGCGAATGTACGCAGCGGACAGCTTACCGGCCAGATACGGGTCCTCAGAAATGTACTCGAAATTGCGGCCGCACAGCGGGCTGCGCTTGATGTTGACGGCGGGTCCCAACAGGATGCTGACATCCTCGGCCTGGCACTCGTCGCCCAAAACCTGACCCATGTGCTCCAAAAGGTCGGGGTCAAAGCTGGAACCGGTGGCGCACCCGGCCGGGAAGCAGACAGCCTCGACGCTGTCGTTCAGGCCGAGGTGGTCCGCTTCACCTGCCTGCTTGCGCAGACCGTGCGGGCCGTCGGTCACCATCACGGCCGGGATGCCCAGCCGCTCGATCCCCTGCGTGTGCCAGAAATCCGAGCCGGAGCAAAGGCTGGCTTTTTCTTCCAATGTCATTTGGCCGATCAATGCTTTCAAATCGCGCTTCATATTCTATTCTCCTTGTCTGTTATTTGGCAACGGCATTGTACCGCGCATTCCTTACTTGCTATTTTACACAGCAAGACGTATAATGACTATATGGTATAAACTATCTCAACACGATTTCAACGAAAAGGTGATTTTTTATGCGGCCCGGTATCTTTGAGGAAAAATCCAACAACCACTTGAAGGAAGTCACGGTCAAGATTCGTGAGCGTTATCGGGCGAGCACCTACGCACAGTTGGAGGAAACGGCAAGTGGAGACTCGAATCGCGTCAAGGAAAAACGCTTTCTGTCGTTCATCGCACTGGGCAACGCCGTGCTGGCCGATGAGTTTCTGGCTCGTGCTTACAACAAGCAGGAATCGTTTCGCTTTGGGGTGATGAGCACCTCGTCGATCCAGCAGGCGCGATACGCCACCGTGGCTTCGGTCACGCTGTTTTGCCGCACGGCCATCGACAACGGCTTGCCGGAGAATCTCGCCTACAGCATCAGCGATTCCTATTTGCTGCACTTAGACGAGACCGAAAGCATTGAGGAGATCCAGTTCTTATCCCTCAGCGCGTTCCGGGAATACTGCCAGGTCATGCAGGACTGGCGGCTGCAATCCTGCCGCAAGGAGATCAAGCAGTGCTGCGAGTATATCCTGATGCACATCCACGAGCCCATCAGCCTGACGGAACTGGCCGAGCTGGTCAATCTTTCTCCCAATCATCTGTCCGCACTGTTTCTTAAGGAAACCAGCTTTCGTCCCACCGAGTACATCCGCGCACAAAAACTGAACTACGCCCGCTATATTTTGGACAACTATTCTCCGACCATCGCCACGCTGGCCAATCTGTTGGCGTTCCCCAGCCCGAGCGCCTTCGCCCGGCAGTTTAAGCAGCAGTACGGCCTGACCCCTACGGAGTATCAGCGACGAAAAGAATGAACAACGTCCCGGCAGTTCAAAGGATGAACTGATATAGTCCCCTTAGAGTAGACATCTAAAGAAGCAAAAATTTTCAAGTCTACACTAAGGGGGCTTTATTATGTCAAGAAGAAGGAACAAGTACTACGACAGGAAACTAAAGCTGCAAGCAGTGCAAGATTATCTTGGAGGCGGTGGCAGTTTACGGACTATTTGCAAAAAACACGGGATTAAAGACAAAAAGCAGCTGCGGAACTGGATAAAGTGGTATAATGGTCATAAAGAAATCAAGGAGAGGCGAGCAGCCGGAACGGAGATTTATATGACCAAGGGCAGAAAGACAACAGAAAAGGTCCGCGCGAACTCCCGTTTTTCCTCTGCGCTGGCATTTTTGAGCAGCATTATGCTTCATTGCTCTGTGGTTGCTGCGTTGCTTCCGTAATAAATCCCGGCATTCCGATGCCGATTGGATTTTCTGGTGGATGGCGTGTAAGAAAAAGTGTTTGGGGGTGTCATTTTGTGGAGACACCCTGTTCAATCGCCAGAGTTATTTCATCGACTTCTTTTTTTCCAAGAGGATACAAGGTCCCAAAAACCAGCCCGGCAGCAGCGCACAGGATCAGCGGAAGCATGATGGAACAGAAGATGATGCCGCCTTCGACGCTCTGCGGTTGTTGCGCTGCTCCTCCAATAAATCCTGTTACCGCCAACATATATCCAGGGATTGCCCCCGCAACGCCTTGGGCGGCTTTGGAGACAAAAGAGGACAGGGATGCGACGGCGGCTTCGGCTCGTTTGCCGGTTTTATATTGCACATACATCGTGTTGTCGGCCTGAATGCCGTAGGCAAGGGGTCCGATAAAGCCCCCACCGATCCCGGCGAAAACAGCGCCCAAATAGATCAGCAGCAGAGACCGGACATCTATAAACCGGATCAGTGACCCACCTACGGCAACGATGATCCCCGCGAGAAAAACGTTTTTCTTTCCGAGTTTGTTTGCCAAAACAGGTGCCACAGCCATGCCGAGCAGAGTAATCACAAGGGAAATAACCGAAACACCTGACATCAGTTTGAGATCCTTCATAATATAAGTGTAGAAAAAGGTGCCGGTGCCACTGCTAAGGGAGGTGCCGACCGTGGATAGCAGAATCGTGAGGAAATGCGTCCAGACTGGCTTGAAGCGAAGGAACTGAAACAATTCCCGCAGGCTATACCGTTCGTCGTCGGTGCCTTTGGGCGTTATCCATTCATGTGTTGCAGCTTGCCTCCAAAGTTTAGCAAAACAAATGATTTTATGCTGTTCTCCCGTACAAACGAGAAACAGCCGATCAGATCGTCCAACGGGATCATGCGGCAAAATCCCCCCCAAAAAATCCGGGATTCTGATGCCGATTGGATTTTTGGGAGGGATGCAGGAAAAAGTGCTTCTCAGCCGCAAGTGATTGACGTAGAGATGACTTAGTACCGATTGATCATCTGTGCTTCCGCTTCCTCGCGGGTGATCTCACCATTGTTGCACTTGGACATGAGCTGAACATCATGGTCGTTGAGTTTGTACAGGCGCAGGATGAGCAGCGTGCCGATCCCCCCAATGATGCTGCCAAGGCAGCTGAAGGTCCACAATTTATCGGCAAATCCTGCCGCCTGAATGACGCCCTCACCTTCTTTGAAACCGATCAGAGTCAGGGCAAAAACGCTGACGGCGGTTGCGATCGCACCGTTCAGTTTGGTAAAGAACGTCTGCGCCGCAAAAGTAACGCCACGCATTTTCAGCCCGGTTTTGTACTGCCCGTACTCATAACAATCGGGGGTGAATTGGTATTGCAGGATCGCGGCGATGCCCAGAGGAAATCCACCCAGTGCGTTTAGGATCACATAGACCATCATGTTCTCATATCCGGCTATGTAGCGAACGATGCCCAAAATCAAAGCAAACATATAGGAGAAATAGAAAATTTTGAATTTGTCATATTTCTTGCATAGTTGTACAGCAATCGCCGCACCGATCAGTGTCGGAACGATCACCGCCATCGAGACAAAGGAAGCAATTTCTTCGCCGCCGAGGCAATACCGGGCAATGTATAACCCCCAGGTGGCACCAATATTGAGCAGACTGTTGATAAGAGGAGCAGCAAAGAAAATCAACAGGTATTTATTGGAACGCAGGCATTCGACCATATCGCGCAGCGTATAGTTTTCCTCGGCTCCTCCATCCCGTGCTTTTTCTCTTTCGATCACGCGCTCTTTTGCAAACAGACACATCGGGATCATCATGGCAGCGGACAAAATGGACAACACGATCACAGTCGTAGCCCAGCCGCCCAAACTCTGTCGGACCAGCGGCAAAAGGATGCCGGTCACAATGCCGGCAAAAATTGCAAAAATTCTTCCGATGCTGTTCAGGGACACGCGCTCTTTCTGGTCAAGCGTCATTGTAGTGACAATGCCAAAAATCGGCACATCGCAAAGCGTATAGGCTGTATCCCACAGCATATAGGCAAGGGTCGCCCAGATGAGTTTGGCCACCAACGGGATGCCCGTAGGGATCACGAAAAGAAGAATGGTAGAGACCGGGATCGCGATGACAGACATTCGGAGCCAGGGGAGAAATTTTCCTTTCTTAAAATGCACCTTATCCATGATCATGCCGAAGATGGGATCGTTGATGGCATCCCATACTTTTGTGATCAGTGCCACGACCGCAACCAAAGCCGCCGTGATGCCGACATCCGTGAAATAAGTGGTCATGTATCCAATCAGGCCGTAGAATACGTTCTGGCCCATAAAATACATACCGTAGCTGAATTTTTCCTTTTTGGTAACAGCGTTTTCCATTATGTTATCCTTCCTTTCCGTGTGTTGGAAAATGGGGCGTTCCATCGCGGTGCCGCCCGCTGATCTGACGTTTTTGCCCGGAATTACTGCTTTACATCGCAATCAAACGTATAGGAACCACTTCCGATCTTGTACGAACTTCCGTCTGGCAGGTTTACCACTGCCGTAGTGTTGCAGGGGATATCCACTTCTATATCTTCATGGTCTGTATTGACTGTTTGCTTTAAGTCTTGTAAGCTCCATAATGGTCTCCTGTGCTTGTAGAAATTAGCGTTCTTTCATCGGGAACGTGTTCCTGAAACGTTCAAAATTCTTCCAGCAATACGTTGAGACGTTGTGCTTGCTCCGCGCTCACCCCGCCCGCGAAAGCTTCGGCGGCCTGCCGCAGCGTAAGCCCATACGCAAGATCCGGGATCATATCTACCTCCATCATATTGGAAAGGAACGCCCTGATCGCCGGCTCAGCCAACAAGTCTTCCAGCGTGGAGTCTACGCTGTAGCTTTTTTTCAAGGGGCTTGCGGCCTTGTAGGTGACCGTATATTGCCCGGCCTTTACGCAGCAGATCCCGTTTTCCACCGTTTCAAACAAAGGGTTATCCGTATCGTGGTATACGGAGTCTGGCGCATACGGAAGGATTACCTGCGCCTTTGCACCGAACGGAACGGTGACGGTGATTGTGATTTGGTCGCCGTTTTCGATCTGCCACCCACAGCGATAGCACCCGCTGGCCGAATCGTAAACCGCGCTTGCCGAGCCCAACTTGTGATCCACCTTGGGGCTGATGCGCATCATCTTGCCGCCCGGGCCTTGCTCCGTCACATCGATCCCGGCTACATGGCGGAAGATCCACTCCAATACAGCGCCATAGGAATAATGATTCAGGCTGTTCATCCCGGTGCTGGAAATGCGACCGTTTTCATCCAGCGAGTTCCAGCGCTCCCACACCGTTGTGGCCCCTAACTTTACTTCGTGGAGCCAGCCCGGGTACTCCTCGTTCAGGAGTAGCCGATAAGCCAAATCCGTCATGCCATGCTCGGTCAGGACGTTACACAGCAGCGGGGTCCCCACAAAGCCGGTGTTCAGCTTATTTTTGTTGTCCCGAAGGAGTTTTCGGAGCATCTGCTCCGTCAGACGTTCATTGTCCGACAAATGGTATTTCAGTGCAAGGACGAGCCCTGTCTGCGTTTTCACGGCACATCTGCCGGTAGCGGTAAAATATTCTTCCTTCACCACCTGCCACTGGCGGTCGGCGATGGCCTGATAGTTCTGTCTTGTTTCTTCCAGACCGAGAACTGCGGCCGCTTTGGCAACGATCTGGGCACTCGCCGCATAGTAGATGTCAGCGATGTAGGCTTCATCCGTCGCCCCGTAAACGCTGTTTGCAACGGCCCCGGCACGGTCAAGCGCCAGCCAGTCTCCGTAATGAAAAACCTGTCTCCATCCATGGTGATCGCCGTCGATCTTGCGGATATAATCGACCCATGCTTTCATGCTCTCGATCTGGTTTTCAAGGATCGTTTTGTCACCGCTGAACAAATATACATTCCACGGAATGATACACGCAGCATCGCCCCATGCGCAGGAACACTTGCTCGGTCCGAATGTGGGGACGACCTCGGGGACCATACCGCCAGCCAAGAGCTGTTCCTGATACAGATCGTATAAATATTTCCGATAGAAGGCAAACGAATCGGCCAGATAGCTTGCCGTTGCGGAAAAGACCTGCGTATCGCCGGTCCAGCCCATTCGCTCATCGCGTTGCGGGCAATCGGTTGGCACATCGAGAAAGTTTCCCCTCATGCCCCATTCTACATTAGAGATCAGTTGATTTACCAGCGCATTGCCCGTTTTCACGTTGCCGATGCTCTCGTAATCGCTGTGCAGCACGATGGCTGTAAAATCCTCGCATGACAGGTTGGAAACACCGCTGACCTTTACATAACGGTAGCCGTAGTATGTAAAATGGGGAACAATGGTTTTTTCTTTTCCATCTGAGACATAGATATATTCCGAAAGTGCCGTTCTCAGGTTTTCGTTATAGAAACACCCATCTTGAAGCACCTCGCCGGTTTGAATGCGAATCGTTGTCCCCGCCGGTTCCCGCACACGCAGTTGGAAAATTCCTGTGATTTCCTGCCCCAAATCGAATACTTCTTCACCGCGCGGCGTATGGATCAACGCCACCGGCTTCCGCAGCATTTGTGCCTTGACCGGGATAGACAGCCGTTCCATAAGCCGCCCCTTCGGTGCCTGTGCGATCCGTGCGCAGCATTCCGGGGTAGGCGGCAAGGTATCATCCCGCCGTTCGCCGTCATAAATGTTGGAGAACCACAGGTTGCTTCGTTTTACCGACCAAGTCTCATCGGTGCCGACCACCTCGTTTGTGCCATCTTGGTACGCAATGTGAATCTCCGCGATCAGCTTCCATTCACTTCCATAGTATTCTTTCCGCTCAGGATCGCTGAATCCGAACCGCCCTTTGTACCAGCCGTTTCCCAGCAGGATCGACAGCATACCACCTTCTGATACCTGCTCCGTAACATCATAAGTCTGGTACTGAATCCACTGTGCATAATTGTTACAGTACGGCGTTAAATACTCGTCGCCGATTTTGCTCGATACTTTGCTGGTTTCCCCCAGAAAATATGCTTCGTACAATCCCAGACCGCAAATATACAGCCTTGCGCGTGCAACTGCCCGGGTCGGGCTGATCCGCTTGGAAAAAATCGGATGACGTTGCTGGCTGCTGTCACAGGTGATCCACTGGGCTGTCCATGGCTCCTCCATTTTGGCGGTCTCAAAAAACTGCACGTCGGACTCGATCGTTTCTGCGGCATCCGTTGCCACAAGGACTTTCCAGTAATATCTTGTGCAGGGTTGTGGATCAAATTCTACCCTTGCGGCGCGGCTGTCAAGTGCGGCCTCTCCCGTATCGAAGCAAAGCGTGGTAAAGGTCGGCTCTTTGCTGATCATGATCCTTGCGTGGCGCTGTTCCTGCCCTTTGCACCCTTTTACCTTCCACGAAAACACCAGCGGCTTCAGAGCATAGCCTACAGGGTTTGTGATGTGATTGGTTTTTGCAGCATAAATCTCGCCCATACGGTTTTCCTCGCTTCTCTGTTATCTGTGCGCTTCCCAAAAGACAACTGCTTCCTGAAGCCAGTTTTTCACTTTGGTTTCTGACCCAATGCCAAAGCCATGCCCCAGACCGTCAATGATTTTGACGCTCACATTTTCTCTGCCCAGTGTTTTTTCCAACGCCGGAAGCTGTGCTTCTACGTTGGCAAAGCCGAACTCATCCTGACGCCCTGCGATGGAAAACACGGCCAAACCTTGATCCTCCGGGAGTGCTTTGATATTCCAATCCAGTCCGTACATAGGAAAAATCGCCTTCGGCCTTGGCAGGTGATGATTGTGGCAGCAATCGGCATAGCTTGCAAAAGAATAGGCTGTCGTCATAAGTCCCCCGGCCGAGAACCCGAAGATGGCATAATCATCCATACAGATCGCAAGTTCCTTTTGATGGTTCGTCAGATAACGGATCGCCTGTGTCAGTTCCTTAGCAGCTGCCTGCCCCTGCTTCAACGGCTCTGTTTCGCCCAGTTGCTTGCCGATCGGATAGCTGAGGACAAAGACGGAATATCCCATTTTATGCAGTTCCATCGCGATGGGGTATCCCTCGCAATCCGTCACATTAGAAATGAAACCGCCCCCGGGAACCACAATGGCAAGTGGCTTGCCCGGCTGCCCGTAGTAAAACATTCCCGTCAGATGGCTTCGATAGGGATGGTCCTTCATGGCTTCCTGCGGGTACAGGCCGGACACCAATTTGGCTTGTCCCTTCTCCACAAGGCCCGTCAGATAATTGAACGCATCCAGCGCGGTGTCGGTCTGTTCCGCACGGCCCTGTGCCTGCATGAAATCCTTGTACTTTGCAGGGGCAATGGCTTTTAGCGCGTTATCCTCCAGATTGAAGAACATATGATTAAAGCCGCCAAAGATTGGATGCTGCATAAAAAAACCGACCTTGTCCTCCTTGGTTGCCGGTCGGAAGTGTCCGCTTTCATCATAATAACAGCTTTCCTTTATTTTGGGGAAGCCGCATAAGCCGAAAAGTGCTGGCAGAAACACCGCCTTTTTTTGATACACATACCAAATCGCGCCTGCCACACAGAACAAAAGAGCGGCCAATGCCCCACAAACGATTTTCATACTCGTTTCGTCCTCCCTTTTACGAATATCTTACGGGAAATCTGCTTTACCCCAACGGAAACCAAAGAGCGTGCCGTCCATGGTCAGTCATCGGCTTTGATGCCGACTTTTTTACGCTGTTGGGTTGGTTCTCGCCATTATTATAGCACGCTCCACGTGCTGCCACCACACGGAAACAACTAATCCTGTATGATTTCAACGGCTTTCTCCGCAGTTCCGGGAAAGCGGAGTACATCCCGCAAGGGAATGCTCATGTACGGTAGAGAAGCACAAAGCAAAACAAGGATAGCCAGCCCTGCCACTATTCCGAAGTCAGGGGAACGCAATAGAAAAATTCATAGCTGTATGCTATACTTAATTAGCATTTGAAC
>ENA-ORNR01003378-ORNR01003378.1-human-gut-metagenome-genome-assembly--contig:-NODE-3378-length-11957-cov-4.392203_pt1 | contig 11957 bp, 11 predicted proteins | sample MGYA00242114_ERZ509020 | MGnify/ENA primary metagenome ERZ509020 (study PRJEB26280, sample SAMEA2338758) | human gut metagenome | biome: human gut; feature: human-associated habitat; material: faeces...
ACTCGACGAACGTGGTGACGGTGGAGGTGCCGCAGACAGCGCCGCAGCAGGTGGCAATGGCGTCAGCCAGCATGGCCTTGTCCATGTTGGGGACGTTGCCGTCCTTGGTCAGCATATTACCGGCAGCGCAGGCGCCGTACAGCGTGCCAAGGGTATCGAACATATCGACCATGCAGAATGCAAGCATGGTGGTGAGGAACATAACGATGAAGTTGCTCATGCCGTGCTCGGCAATGTACGGGCTGAAGTTGAAGCCTTCGGTGAAGACCTTGCCGAACGCCTGTGCGCCGAACTCCTTGAATGCACTGAAGAAATCGGAGGTCAGGTTGGGAGCGACAGCGGTCGCATAGAAATCAGGAATCGTGATGAGGCCGATGACGTAGTAGAGAACTGCGCCGCCGAGCATACCCCACAGAACAGCGCCCTTGACCTTCTTCTTGGACATTGCGCCGATGGCGAAGACCGCGATGATGGTCAGGATCATCGGGAAGATGTTGGCCCATGTCGCGGAGCCGGAGAAGACGTTGAAGGAAGAGAGATTGACGAGCGTTGCGCCGTCGTCCACGACGATACCGGCGTTCTGCAGGCCGATGAACGCGATGAACAGGCCGATACCGGCGGAGATCGCGGTCTTGACAGCAGCCGGGATGGCGTCGAAGATCATCTTGCGAAGACCCGTGACGGTCAGCAGGACGAACACGATGCCGTCGACCAGAACGAGAACGAGGGCGTTTGCGTAGCTCAGGCCGAAGGTGAAGCAGACGGTGTAGACGAAGAATGCGTTCAGGCCCATGCCGGACGCCTGCGCCAGCGGCAGGTTGGACAGCAGACCGATGAGAACGGTGCCGATGACGGCGGAGATGGCGGTCGCGATGTAGATCGCGCCGTAGCTGACAGTGCCGAGGCTGGAGAACATACCGGCGTTGACCATCAGAATGTAGGCCATTGCCATGAAGGTCGTCACACCGGCCATGATCTCGGTGCGCACGGTCGAGCCGTGTTCCTTCACTTTAAAGAAATTGTTCATGTAGGGAAACCATCCTTTCTTTTTCTCGCGGGCGGGCAAAAGTTTTTTAGCCCGCCTGACTTTCTGACAGATTGATTATAGAGGAAAGCGCCTATAAATACAAGAGTCGACACCGACAAAAAAGTTCACGGAAAATTCACACTACTGCACAAAAAATGTGTCGTTTTCGCCAATGGCGAAAAAAACAGGACGGAAGAAGGAATTGACAAGCTGGCGTTTGGCCGGTATAATGTTTTTTTGGGAACGACCCGACGCATGTAAGGATATGAAGGAGAAGATTCTGCATGAAATATAGAATGAACATTGCCGGTCTTGACCGGGATCTGCCGCTGTGCAAGGTATCCGACGATCTGTATATCGGCGCGTTCGTCATGTTCGGCGACGCGGAGATCACCGTCGCCTGCGCGCGCGAGCTGCTGGCCAGAGCGCCGAAGGACTATGATTATCTGCTCACGGCGGAGGCCAAGAGCATCCCCCTCATCCACGAGATGGCCCGCCAGTCCGGCGCGAAGGAATATTTCGTCGCCCGCAAGGGCCTAAAGGTCTATATGCCCCGCCCGCTGCACGTGACGGTCCGCTCCATCACGACCCAGCACGATCAGGACCTGTACCTGTCCGGCGAAGAGGCCGATAAGATCCGCGGCAAGCGCGTGCTGATCGTCGACGACGTGATCTCTACCGGCGAATCGCTTCGTGCGATGGAGGAGCTGGTCGAAAAGGCAGGCGGCACGGTCGCGGGCCGCATGGCCGTCCTCGCCGAGGGCGACGCGCAGGCGCGCAAGGACATCATCTACCTCAACAAGCTCCCCGTCTTCAACGCCGACGGCACAGTCAAGGAATAAGTACATATCATATCGCAAAACCCTCTGCCGCTTAAATGCTGCGCAGAGGGTTTCGTCTGTTTTCAAAGGCTCTGCTGAAAGGGGAGGCCAAACCGTGTGGGGGCCTACTCAGCCTCTTCCACCAGATCGATGCCGTTGAGCTCGACGCCCTCGTCGGCCTTGATGAGGATGTACCGGACGCCGCCGAGCGTGCGCGTCTCGATGAGATCGGGCCGCTCGGGGTTGACGGTGATGGACACATCCGGCGTCTTGACAACGCACTTTTTCACGTCGATCAGGTTCCGGGGGTTGAGCACCGCGCCGCCGCCGAAGGATTCGTCGAACTGCGCGCCGAACTGCATCCGCTTGTCCTCCGACACGCCGCAGCTCTCCAGCACGTCCTTCAGCTCGTCGCCGCTGACAACCAGCGGATCGTCGCTTTTTGCCTCCTGCCACGCGTCGATGCGGTCCTTGATCTCCTGCCGCACCTGCTGGACGACGGCAAGCGAGCATTCGTCGTCCAGCGCATTGCGCAGCACGCCGCTGAAGGTGTCGCGCTGCTCGTCTGCGGGCATCGGCGGCTGGACATGGAACAGCGCGTCGATGAGCGGCTGATTGTCCGCGCCGGAGGAATGCGTGTAGAACAGGCAGTTATACAGATTTGTCCGCCGTCCGTCAAAGGCGGGGAAGAGGAAGCCGGCCTCCGGCATACCGGCGGCCCAGCCTGCCGAGCGGTTGTGGAAGGTCTTTTCCTCGGCAATGTAGCTCAGAAGCTCCCTGCCCGGCTTGACGGGGCAAACGGCGCAGACAAAATAGGAGAAGACCTCGCTGCCGTCGTCGAGCTTCGCGCCGTCTTTCGCCTTGAACGGCACGTCGTAGCGCTCATGCGCCAGCAGGATCAGGAAGTTTTCTTCAAAGCTGACCGCGCCGATGATGGTCTGGAACAGCTTCTGCCGCGCCTCCTCGTCGTCCAGCGCCGTCTCGCGCAGGCGCATGAGCAGCCGGTGCTCGTCGGAATCGGCGACCTGCTTTGTGGTGAACGAGAGGTCGAGCAGGTTCTTATCCGGCGTGCCGGACAGCGCGCGGCGGAAGATCGCCAGATATTTTTCCCTGTCCTCCTCCGTCATCAGGCCGAACGGCTCCCGGAACGTGGACAGAACCTCGCCGCTGGACGCGACATAGCAGCCGTAAACAGCGGTCAGATTGGTGCGGTCAGGCTTCATGCGGCGCCGCAGCTCGCCGATCTCTTTGTTTGTCATGGGAAAAACTCCTTGTGCTGAAAGTCTATTTATTATATCATAGATGAAAGCTGATTTCCAGCCGGAACTCTTTTGCACAGAATTCGTCCAACCCATCAGAAGGGAGAGACTACCATGATTTTTTATTTAAAAGAGGAATTTCTGTCGTTTGACCACTTTGATATCTGGGACGAAAACGAGAACCTTGTCTACAGCGCGGACCGCGAGTTTTTCAATTTCGGCAAAAAGCTGATCGTGCAGGACGCCTCCGGGCGGCAGGCCGCCGCCGTGCAGCACGTGCCGTTTTCGCTGCCGTGTACCTATGCGCTGACCATCGGCGGGCGGGAATACGACCTGACGCGGAATTTTGCGTTCTTTTCCCGCAGCTATTCTCTGGACGAGCTGGGCTGGGAGATTGAGGGCGACTTTATGAGTCTGGACTACGAGATCACGCAAAACGGCCGCCGCGTCGCGGCCATTTCCCGCGCCTTCCTGACCCTCGGCGACCGTTACGCGTTAGAGGTATTCGACCCGCAGGACGCGCTGATCGCCCTGTGCACCGTCCTTGCCATCGACTGCTGCGACGAGGAGCACAGCCGGTAACGGATGCGTGCGCATCCGCTGAAAGGCAGCTCCCCGTATCATGCAGGCCATGATACGAGGAGCTTTTTCCGCGCTGCGCGCGAACGCCTTATGGTTTGCGCACCGGGTAGCAGGCTTCGGTGACGAATTCTTCAGGGTTCTGTGTTTCGTGCGGGCTGACGTGGTAGATGTTGAACATCGGGCCGTCGCATTCATAGCCGTTATCCGCGATCCACGCGGCGATGGCCGCGTAGACCTCGCCGATCCTTTCATACGGGCCGCGGAACGTGCAGCTTGCGACGGTAACAGCGGGGAGCGTTCTGAATTTCACGTGCGCTGTATCGGGATAGCTGCCCTTGACGGTCTTCCACGCTTCGATCTCTACGTCGTGCTCCTTGTATTCCCCGTCGAGGAACGTCACGGCGCAATAGCACGGCTCGTCCGGGACGAGGCGCATCCCGTCCGTCTCCTCACAGAGCGTCTTCCAGACGCTTCCTTCTTCTGCATAGCACGGGATGGTCGTATGGACACAGGCCGCATAGCGTTCGGGGATGGTCTTGATGGTCACATTGTACTGCATGATGTCTTCCTTTCCCAGCCGGTTTCGGGCTGATTCCAGAAGCAGCAGCTGCCGCGCTGTTTTTGCCGCGTCGGCTTCCAGCTCGCGCCGTCTTGTCTCAAAGTACGGTGCGAGCTTTTCCACGTCATGGCCGATCTCGGTCATGCGGCACACGTCGGCGAGGGAAAAGCCCATGTCCCGCAGGGCCGTGATCCAGCCGATCTGCGGCAGCTGATCCTCGCGGTAATAGCGGTAATCCGATTCCGGATCAATATACGCCGGGTGCAGCAGGCCAATCTCGTCGTAGTAGCGCAGCATACGGATACTGACTCTGGACAGTTTTGAAAATAATCCGATCTTCAGCATTATGGTACCTCCATGCTGTTTTTTTGAGCTCCCCGACAGCATACAGCCTGACACAGTGTCAGAGTCAAGTGCTTTTTATTTCTTTTTTTCGCCCTGTCCGACCAGACGGAGAACGGCCATTACGGCGCCGTACAGGATGCCTGCGATCGCCCAGATGAACCAGCTGTATTTGGGCTGCGCGTTGCCATACGGCCCGAAGGTGTAGAACATGAAAATGGCTGTCACGACCAGCCAATAGCAGACGCTGACCGTGCCGATCAGGCGGCTTTTGGACTTTCTCTGGCGGGTGTAGTCGCCCTCTTCCAGCAGCTTTTCCATCGCGGCAGTCTGCGTCCCGGCATAGACGAACGCGAGGCAGGCCAGCGCGACAAAGCCCAGAAGCAGGCACACCGCGCCGATGTACATGAGATCCGAGCCGGAAAGGCACATCGCCAGAAACAGCGGCAGGACGGACATGATGCACAGGATCGTGCCGATCATGTTCAGACGGTTCGCCGTGGGCTGGAAGTCCTGCTGCCGCTGCCTGACCATGCCGCTCACGCCGTATTCCGTTTCAAACGGCTCGGTTTCCAGAAACGAGAATGCCTTTGCCTTTGCGCCGCACGTCAGGAAAATTCCGACCGCGGCGGCGACCAGAATGATCAGTGCGCTCATGCCGATGCCCGCCGCCGCGTTTTCCGTAACGCGGGCGGTATATTCGCTCAGTCCGCCGAGCAGGATCAGCGCAATGGGTGAGATCACGCACAAAAACGTGGCCAGCGCCAGCCTCGGCGCGGCAGCGCGGCGCAGTTCCAGATAACGCGAGGCCTCCTCCATGCTTACGCAGCGGCGCTGCGGCTGCTCGGGAAGGCTGGGCGCAGGCTCCTGCTCCTCCGGTTCGTCCTTTAATAAGTAATCTGTGCTGACGCCGAAGATGCGGCTCAGCTGGACGATCTTATCAAGGTCGGGGACGGACCGCGCCCTCCCATTTGGATACGGACTGCCGCGAAACATTCAGTTGCTGCGCAAGCTCCTCCTGCGACCAGCCCGCCTTTTTCCGCAGGGCGATCAATTTGTCTGCAAAGATCATGGTTTTCTTCCTCCTGTGATTTGGGATCGATGCCGCTATTCTACGAGATCATGCGGTTGCACGCCAGCAAGTTTGCCGGAAAATCTGTCAACTGCCGGTTGCAGCTGCGGAATTTCAGGATTTCTTTATACTTCGTTTACAAACTGTTCACCACAAACCGGCCAAAATCCGGTATCCTTGGAGCATAAGGAAGCTGCTTCACGGAAATCTTCGTGGAGAGCCAACAGCAGCCTTTTAAATAGACATTCATCCATTTCTCCTCTCTTTTCTCTTTTTCTCTCAAGGAAAGCCGCCGGCAGCCATGCCGGCGGCTTTTCGTCGGTCTGTACAGGCACCTCTGGGCAAATCCGTACTGCCTGGCCAGCCGAAAAAATGCGCCCGGCGGCTCCGTCAGGCGCATTTTTGATTATATGGTTTCCAGCTTGATCGTTCCGTCCTCGCAGGTCGCTTTGATAGAGCGGAAGGGGTCGACATAGCTTTTGATGATACGCTCGGCGATGGGGTCTTCGAGGTCGGTCTGGATGGCGCGGCGGAGGTTGCGCGCGCCGTAGGCCACGGAGTAGGACTTTTTGACGAGATAATCCTTGACGCTCTCGTCCCACGTGAATGCAATGCCGCGGCCCTCCAGCGACTGCTGCAGCTCCGCGAGCATGATGTCCGCGATGCCGCGGAAATTGTCCTCGCTCAGCTGGTTGAAACAGACGATCTCGTCGACACGGTTGATGAATTCAGGGCGCAGGAACTCGCCCAGCGCCTTCATGGCCTTCTCCTTCGACTGCTCGGTCAGACTGCGGCCAAAGCCGACGCTGCCGCCCTTCTGGTTGGAGCCTGCGTTGGAGGTCATGATGATGATCGTGTTCTCAAAGTTGACGACCCGGCCCTGCGCGTCGGTGATGCGGCCATCATCGAGAATTTGCAGCAGGATATTCAGTACGTCCGGATGGGCCTTTTCCAGCTCGTCAAACAGGATGACGGAATACGGGCGGCGGCGGATCTTTTCGGTCAGCTGACCGGCCTCGTCATAGCCGACATAGCCGGGGGGCGAGCCGATGATCTTCGAAACGCTGTGCTTTTCCATGTATTCGGACATATCGAGCCGGATGAGCGATTCGACCGATTCAAACATCTCGCTGGCAAGGCGCTTGACCAGCTCCGTCTTGCCGACACCGGTCGAGCCGACGAAGATAAACGAAACCGGGTGCTTTTTGACCTGAATGCCGACGCGGGAGCGGCGGATGGCGGACACGACGGAGGCAATGGCCTCGTCCTGCCCGACGATGTGCTTTTTCAGCTCCGCGTCGAGGTTCAGAAGCTGCTCGTATTCCTGCGCGCGGATCTTGCTGGCGGGGATCTTCGTCCAGAGCTCGATGATGCGGGCCAGATTGTCGATGGTCAGCGTGGGCTTCGGCAGCTTTTCCAGCTCCGTGATCTCGGAATCGAGCTGCAGGTTGCGGCTGCGCAGCTCCGCCATGCGGGCGTAATCGTCCTGCGTCTTTTCGGCGTTCTCCGTGAGCATGGAAAGCTCCAGATCATAATCGGCGTGCTCTTTTTTGAGCGCTTCGAGCCGGCCAATGTTCTTATTCTTGAGGTTCACGTCCGAGCACGCCTCGTCGATGAGGTCGATGGCCTTATCCGGCAGGAAACGGTCAGTGATATAGCGCTCGGAGAGCAGGACGGCCTGCCGCGCGATCTCCGGGGAGATCACAACGCCGTGGAACGTCTCATAATAGTGGCTGATGCCGCGGATGATGGCAATGGATTGTTCAATGGTTGGCTCGGCGACGGTGACGGGCTGGAAGCGGCGCTCAAGCGCGGCGTCCTTTTCGATGTGTTTGCGGTACTCGTTGAAGGTCGTCGCGCCGATGACCTGGATCTCGCCGCGCGAAAGCGCGGGCTTGAGGATATTGGCGGCGTTCATGGAACCCTCTGCATCGCCTGCGCCGACGAGATTATGCACCTCGTCAATGACCAGAATGATGTTGCCGAGTTTTTTGACCTCTTCAATGAGGCCCTTCATGCGGCTTTCAAACTGGCCCCGGAACTGCGTGCCCGCGACGAGGGCCGTGAGGTCCATGAGATAGACCTCTTTGTTCTGAAGCTTATACGGGACGTCCTTGTCGGCAATTTTCTGTGCAAGGCCCTCAGCGATGGCAGTCTTGCCGACGCCCGACTCGCCGATGAGGCAGGGGTTATTCTTCTGGCGGCGGTTGAGGATCTGAATGACGCGCTCTGTCTCCTCCTCGCGGCCGATGATGCGGTCAAGCTTGCCGTCACGCGCTTTCTGCGTCAGATTCTGGCAGTAGGTGTCGAGGAATTTGTGCTTTTTGTTCTTGGGGTTCGGCTTGTCGCCGGAGCGCTGGCGGCTCTCGGTTTTTTCCGGCTCCGGGACGGCAGGCGTGTTGTCCTGCCCCTGACCGGCGGCGCCAAAGAGCTTGTTGAGGAAGGGGAACGTGGCGGTCTGGCTGTCAGCCTCGTCGTCCTCGCTGCCGTCCTCCGCGTCATGGCCCTGACTGAGCAGGCTCTCAAGGCCGTTCATGGCCTCGGTCATTTCGCCGTTGAGATTTTCGAGGTCGTCCTCTGAAAGCCCCATGCGTTCGATCATATCGTCGACGGGCTTGATGCCCATCTCCTTTGCGCATTTGAGGCAGAGGCCCTCGTTGACGGTCTTTCCGCCGTCGATTTTCGTTATAAAAACGACTGCAAGATTCTTTTTGCATCTTGAGCACAGGGTCGGTTTCATAAAAGGCTTCTCCTTATCGTGTTTCCTTCTGCAAAGTATATCACAGGCAGGCCGTCGTATCTTTGCAGAATTGTAAACGTTTTTTGGAAAATTATTTACGGGACATACAGCGTCCCATGGCCGTTGGCCAGGAGAATGGCAGAGCCGTCCTCGCGCATGACGGCGCTGGACGCGCCGGTCGTGTTGTCGGAAACGGCGTATTCCGTGAGATTCTGATCGTAAATGGAAAGCGCGCCGCTCGTCAGGAGGGCGAGATACTTGCCCGAAGCGGAAATGTCCAGAATCTGCTCGCTGATTGGAAGCGTGCCGAGCACTGTCCCGTCATACCCGACGGTCAGGGCGGTATAGCCGTTTCCGGCCTTATAGAGATTCATGACGAGCGTGACGAAGCCGTTTCCGTCCAGCGTGTAGTCCTTGAGATAGGCGTCCTCAAAGGCGTAGCTGCCGAGGCACTGGCCGTCCAGCTCATAGAAATACAGCGCGTCTTCACACAGGACGCAGAGCGTGTTTCCGGGCAGGAAATGCAGATCGTAGATCAGGGCATTTCCGATGGGGATGGTGCGGAGAATTTCCTCCGAATCCGTCCGGAAGAGGACGACGGAGGACTGGAACATCCCGTCCTCCTGCCCGAGGGCGGCAGCGGCGGCGTATTTTGCGCCGGAGGAGACGGTGCAGCGCATGAAATACTGGCTCGACGAGAGCCAGCGGTAGATCAGCGCCTGCTGGCTGTTGTAGACATAGAGCACGGCGCGATAGCCTGACTCACTGGATAAATAGCAGATGCTGCCGTCTGACGCAATATCCGCGTCCAGAATCGGCTTCTGGGATGAAACGTGCAGGACGGAGCCGCGTTTCTGGCTGGCGGCCTCCAGTGTATTGCCGCCGGTGTCGTAGGCCAGCGCGAGGTCACCGCCGGTCTTTAAAACTGGCGCGGACATGGACGCCTGAATGGAGGCTGTCTCCACGCCGTCCTTATCGTAAAGACTCAGGCCCGTCGCGGAGGCGACGGACAGCCCGCCGGACAGCCCGGCATAGCGGTTGGAGTTGCTTTCGTCGTAGACGAATCGGCCCGTTTTGCTGTCCTCGGAGACGTTCAGATAGCGCACGTAGCGCTGCAGCGCGTCCAGATTCAGCCGGTCGCGGAACACATAGGCCGCCACGCCGCCCGTGACAAACACGAGCAGGACCGCAAACACGGCGATCCGCTTTCCTAGGCCCGGATGCTTCTGCGGATGCAGCTGCGAGATATTATCCGACATGAAAAACCGCCTTTCCGTCATCATACCAGAGCTGCGTCATGTAAAGCCCGCCGGGCGGGACTGTCGGCCCCGCCGCCGTGCGGTCGCCGTTCAGGAGGATCTGCGCGACGGCCTCCGGCGGGAACTTTCCTTCGGCGGCATAGACGCAGGTGCCCGCCATGGCGCGGGCCATATTATAAAGAAAGCCGTTGGCGCTGACGCGCAGCGAAATGAGATCGCCGTCGCGCTCGACCTTGTAATCATAAACCGTGCGCACGGTGGATTTGACATCCGTGCCGACCGAGCGGACGGCGGCGAAGTCGTGCGTGCCGATGAAGCAGTCCGCCGCGCGCTGCATGACCGTCTCGTCCAGATGCTTGGGGTAGAACCATGCACGGTTGACATAAAACGGATCGCGGATGCCGGAATTATAGATCAGATACGTATATTCCTTTTTGACGCAGGAGCCGATGGCGTTGAAGTCCTCGTGCACCTCCATCGCGTTTGTCACGACGATATCCTCCGGCAGGTGCGTGTTGAGCGCATACGGGATGCGGTCACACGGAATGCGGGCGGAAGTGCGGAAATTGGCGACATAGACGCGTGCGTGAACGCCTGCGTCCGTGCGGCCGCAGCCGGTCATATGCACCGGATGGCCGACGACGGCCGCCGCCGCCTCTTCCAGCGTCTGGCCGACGGTCGTGACCGTCTTCTGCACCTGCCAGCCGTGGTAGGCCGTGCCGAGATATTGGAGCGTCAGGGCAATATTACGCATAGCTTCCTTCCTTTTTACAGTCCGAAGTGCCGCAGCACGATCATCACGGCGAGCAGCGCCGCGCCGGTGAGATACGCGACCCAGTCGCGCGTCTGATAGTGCAGCTCGGAGAGCTTGGTGCGGCCCTCGCCGCCGTGATAGCAGCGGCACTCCATAGCCGTGGCAAGCTCGTCGGCACGGCGGAAGGCGCTGATGAACAGCGGCACAAGAATGGGCACCATCGCCTTGGCCCGGCTGAGCAAATTCCCGGATTCAAAATCCGCGCCTCTGGCCTTCTGGGCGGACATGATCTTGTCCGTCTCCTCGATGAGCGTCGGGATGAAGCGCAGAGCGATGGACATCATCATCGAAAGCTCATGGACGGGCGCGTGCAGCTTTTTGAGCGGCGAGAGCAGACTCTCGAGGCCGTCGGTGAGGGAGATCGGCGAGGTCGTATAGGTTAACATAAATGTCCCCGCCACCAGCAGGGAGATGCGCAGGACCATGAAAATGGCGTTTTCCAGGCCGGACTTCGTGATCTTGAAGATCCAGAACTGCGCAATGGGCTCGCCCTGGCCGTAGAAGAGGTTCAGAACGGCCGTCAGCAGGATGATGAACAGCAGCGGCTTGAGGTTTTTGAGCACGACCTTCAGCCGGATGCGGCTCATGGCGATGACCATCGCCAGAAACGCCGCCACGACCACATAGGAGACGAACCACTTGGCAAGGAACAGCGCGACGATATAGACGATCACGAGCACGAGCTTCGTGCGCGGGTCGAGCTTATGGATGGGGGTGCTGCCGGGGAAAAACTGACCGAGGGTCACATCTTTCAGCATGTCGGACGGCCCCCTTTCAGAAGCGGCGCGAGCAGGTCCGCCGCCTGCTCCACCGTATAGGCGGAGGCCGGGACGTCTACGCCGAGCTGTTGCAGCTGCAGCAGCACCTGCGTCATGCAGGGCACGTTCAGGCCCATGGCGACGAGCTCCGCCGCGTGCGAGAAGACCTCACTGGGCGCGCCGTTCATCACGGCCGTCCCCTTTTCCATGACGATGAGGCGGTCGACGTTGGAGGCGATCTCCTCCATCGAGTGGCTGACCATGACGACGGCCGCGTGCTGTGCGGCCTGATAGGCGCGGATATTCTCCAGAATGCTCTCGCGGCCGGCGGGATCGAGCCCGGCGGTCGGCTCGTCGAGGATGAGCACGTCCGGCTCCATGGCGATGACGCCCGCGATGGCTGCGCGGCGCTTCTGCCCGCCGGAAAGATCGAACGGAGATTTCTGCAGCTCCGCCTCAGAGATCCCGACAAACCCGGCCGCGCGATGCACGCGCGCGTCGATCTCGTCCTTGGACAGGCCCATGTTCTTCGGGCCGAAGGCGATGTCGGTATAGACGGTCTCTTCAAAGAGCTGATACTCCGGGTACTGCATCACAAGGCCCACGTGGAAGCGGATCTGGCGGGTGAACTTTGCATCCTCCCAGATATCGCGTCCGTCAAAGAGCACACGGCCGGACGTCGGCTTCAGAAGCCCGTTCATATGCTGCACGAGCGTGGACTTGC
>ENA-ORNR01003379-ORNR01003379.1-human-gut-metagenome-genome-assembly--contig:-NODE-3379-length-11957-cov-4.119980_pt1 | contig 11957 bp, 7 predicted proteins | sample MGYA00242114_ERZ509020 | MGnify/ENA primary metagenome ERZ509020 (study PRJEB26280, sample SAMEA2338758) | human gut metagenome | biome: human gut; feature: human-associated habitat; material: faeces...
TAACTTTTTTCACATATGTCCCATTTAAACATCTTCCCCGTATTCACCGTCTGTTTCCGGTTCTTCATAATCATCTGAGCCATCATAAATGTCCTGCATCAATGGTTCTTTTACTATCGTTTTCTTTCCAATAAGCACTGCCGCTACGGCTGCGGTAATCGGTACGGTCAGCACAACCCCAAGAGTTCCGGAAAGTCCCTGCATGATTTCTGTTCCGATTACATAAGAATTGATCAGCTGATTATAACTCAGATTGTATGCATAATTGACAACGAGCGTAGACAACGAACCACCGACATAGGCAAAAATCAGTGTATTTGCCATGGTTCCCATCATACCGCGCCCCACACGGATTCCCGACACAAACAACTCTTTTGTCCCCAGTTGCGGACTGCGTTCGTGCAGTTCCTGAATCGTGGATGCAATTGACATGCCAACATCCATGGTTGCCCCAAGTGCGGCTATAATGATTCCCGAAAACAGAAGCTGTCCTATTTTTATCTGTGTATTCTGTGCCACATAATTCAACGTTTCGATATCAGACACATTATACCCGGTAATGCCTGCAGCTTTTCCAAACACAACTGCGGCTGCCACAACCACACCGCTGACCGTTCCCACCACTGCAGATACCGTCTTTTTAGAGACTCCGCCCAAAAGCCACAGGGTCAGCAATGTCGAGAGAATGACAACAACAATGGTAATACCGATCGGTGAAATGCCCCGGTACATCAGCGGAAACATCAGATAAACAATACACACACCGGTAAATGCCAGACTTGCAATGGCTTTGACTCCTTTTTTCCCACCTATCATACATATCACCAGACAGAAAAAAAGTACAAACAGATAAATCGCCATAGTACGGTCTTTGCTGTATACCGTAACGACAGCATTATCATCTGTGGAACTGACAATGACAATTACGCGCGAACCAACTTCACAGTTCTCCATGCCAAACAGCGAACCGCTTGGATTGACGGCATCAAACTCTTCCCCTGCATATGTTCCGGATTTGACCTGTACGCGCACCTCCTGTGTCCCGTATCGGTTTCCATCTTCTGCCAGATTATCTTTCGTGATCTTCGTCACGACTGCTTTCTCATAGCTTTGCCCTTCCGTGGAAATCAGGGATACTTTTTCGAACTGGTTTTCTTTGACTAATAACAGTAGGAACCCCACCAGACAAAGGGTTCCCACTAAAACTTTTTTCCAGTTTTTCTTCATTATTATTTAGCTGCTTTCTTTACTGCTTTCTTTGTAACAGTAATTGTAATTGTTTTACCTGCTGCCTGATACTGGCTGGTTGCTGCTGCCTTTACTGTAATCGTAACTTTTCCGGCTTTCTTCACTGTGACTTTTCCGTTTTTGTCAACGGTTGCAACCTTCTTGTCGGAAGATATATAGGTAAGCGGTGTTTTCGCTTTTGCATTTAAGGAAAAGGCTTTGTCTCCTACGGTTTTTTTGTAAGAGTTCTTCGCCTGAATGGTCTGCTTTACCGCATCTTTTACGATCGTATATGTGGTAGATCCCTGTAACTGTTTTCTGGTCGTTGCATCATAAGTTGTTACAGAAAACTTTTTGTCCGTTACTTTTACTACGGAATAGGTTGGTGTCCAGGTCTGGCTTCTCTCAGAAATGAAGTCCTGTTTGGAAGCAATCAGGTTATAGAATTTTGAGCCTGTTGCAGAGTTTGCCTCTAAATATACGGTTCCTTCCGGATTGGTAACGGTTCCGCCAACGGTCTTGTTTACGATTTCATAGCAGTTATTCTGTGCCTGATAATCACTGTCTTTTTCAGCTTCCTCTACAGATTTGTATCCATAAGTGCTGTAAGAAGTATGATCCTTTCCATCCCCCTCAAGCTGGAAGGTTCTGGAATAGGTATGATCATGTCCCTGCATCACCACATCAATCTTATACTTATCCATCAGTGGAGTAAGCTGTGTACGAAGCACCATACCATCGGAATCGGAATGGTCGTAACCACTGCCGTAAATATCCTGATGGAATACCGCAATACGCCATTTGGCATCTTTATTCTCATTGATTGCTTTTTTCATGACATTCTCATGCGTTGCACAGTTATAGTTGTTTGTGTCAAGAACAATGAACAGGACATTTCCATAACGATAATAGTAATCGGTTCCTGCCTTTGTCTTTCCCTGTACATAATTGGTATCGGTATCGGAAAAAGCATTTGGATTATTAAAATGCAGGCTGTACTGATTCGAAACACTGTCGTGGTTACCAATGGTCGTTGCTACCGGAAGGGAAGTCAGTGCCTCTGCCCCAAGATATCCTGCATATTCCCGCTCGTTGCTTCCGTAGTTCACCTGATCTCCTGCGGACACAAGAAAACTTACATCGGAATGATCCTCGAGTGCTTCATTTAATACGTTGTTCCAGTTATAGCTGTCATTTCTTGCTGCAAGATTTTTTTCCGGTGCAGAAGCGTATATCATAGAATCGTTAGAGTGGCTTGGCATACATTTCGATGAAGGGGTCAGCTATGGCGGTGATTACGGTCCTTATCGACAATCGGAACGAAAGCATATATATAAGCAATATGTAGACCAGCTGTTGAATGATGGCAAGGCATATATTGCCTTTGATACTCCGGCAGAATTGGAAGAACGGTTGCATGAAGTCGGATTTTCATCCATCAGAACAATCCGTAAAAAGGAAGAAATACATATTATAGCATATAAATAAAATAAGATATGAATGCAATAAAGAATATTACAATAGGTCACACGGAAAGACTTTACAAGCCGGTGGGTTACACCATGCTTGCCAACTTAGTGAATATAGTACCGTTTTGTCTTTCTATAGAAGCGATACGTATCATTTTCAGTGCATTTGACGGGAGCGGACAGCCGCTTGACACGACCCGCCTGTGGTGGATATTCGGCATCATGGCTGTTTATATGCTGGTCATGGCTTTGGCAGAACGGGCATCCTACCGAGCCAATTTTAGAGGAGCATACGAAATGAGTGCTTCCGGGCGTTTGTCGCTGGCGGAGCACTTGCGGAAACTATCGTTGGGCTTTTTGTCGAAACGTGATCCGGGTGATTTGTCGTCTATGCTTGTTACGGACTTCATGATGGCAGAAACCGGAATTTCGCACCACCTGCCCCAACTTATGGGTGCCATAGTCATGCCCGTACTGGCTTTTGCTTCGCTTGTATGGATAGATTGGAGGATGGCGGTCAGTATGTTTGCCGCCTTGCCGCTTGCCTTGCTCGTCCTGTGGGCAAGCACAAAGGCACAGCGGAAGTTAAGCGGCAGGCAAATTCAAGCAAAAATAAATGCTGGAAATCGGTTGGAAGAATACTTACAGGGTATTCGTGTAATGAAAGCGTACAATCTGATAGGTGACCGCTTTGTTAGGTTGCGCGATGCTTTTGCGGAACTTCGCCGTGCTTGCATCCGTCAGGAGGCCTTGTTAGGCCCATTCGTCTTGTTGAGCATCACTTTAGTACGTGCCGGGCTGACAATGATGGTGCTATGCGGAACTTACCTTCTGTTGGGAGGGCAACTTTCAATCCTTGTATTCGTGCTATTCCTTGTAGTCGGTTCTCGTGTGTTCGACCCGCTGACTTCCGCACTGACAAACTTTACCGAGTTCCGCTATTTTTCCATTGCCGGTGGACGCATCCTTTCCTTGATGAACGAGCCGGAGATGAAAGGAGAACGGCAATCCCCGGCAGCAGGCGACATCCGGTTTGAACACGTATCGTTTGCCTATCAAGACAAGGAAGTGTTGCATGATATAAACATTACGCTCCCGAAAAATTCCTTGACGGCTCTTGTCGGACCTTCGGGAAGCGGGAAAAGTACGGTGATGAAGCTTTGCGCCCGTTTCTACGACCCACAGAAAGGATGTATCTTTTTCAATGGTGTTCCGATGAATGAGATAAATCCAGAAAGTCTGATGAGCCACATCTCTATGGTATTTCAGGATGTCTATCTGTTTCAGGACACCATACGCAATAATATCCGCTTTGGTAAAACTGACGCGACGGAAGAAGAAATTATAGCCGCAGCTAAAAAAGCCTGTTGCCATGACTTCATCATGCGGTTGTCCAAAGGATATGACACCTTGGTAGGCGAAGGGGGGTGTACCCTTTCGGGCGGAGAAAAGCAACGCGTATCCATAGCCCGTGCTATTCTAAAAGATGCGCCAATCATTCTGCTTGACGAAGCAACCGCCTCACTTGACCCCGAAAATGAAGTAGAAGTGCAAAAAGCAATCGATTCGTTAATCAAGGGACGTACCGTTATCGCCATTGCCCACAGGCTTAAAACTATCAAGGATGCCGACCAGATTATTGTCTTGGACAACGGACGGATAAAGGAAGAAGGCACACATGATGACCTTATCCGAAATGAAGGGCTGTACGCTCATTTATGGAATATTCAAGAAAGCATTTCCGGCTGGAAACTGTAATTGTAAAATGGACTGAAAATGGAATTAATGTTTTAATACTTCCTTTTCAGTCCATCTTATATGTGAATGATTTACTTTTTTAATTGTTCTAATAAGAATTTTTCCAAACTTGTTTTATCTGGCAACTGAAGCATGTAAGTAGAAACAAACAGTTGGTTACTCATTCCGGCTATGGCAAACACTACCTGTTTATATGAAATAATAGATACATTGTTGACATATTGCGATAGATTTTCTAATTAACAAGATTCTGGTAAAAAATCGTATAGGTAATTAGTTGGAACCATATATTGCCAAGTTGTTACTATTCTGTTATTCAATTAGGTATTTGCCGTATTATATATCTGATAATAAAATATATTAAGTCACATACCTATCTTGAAGGGAAAAGAAAAGTGGAAACTGGTCTACGACCATACCTTGCCTTTCCATTTTCCCTCATCTTGCTCCGACAACATCTTGTGGAATGCCATTTTGTACCTATCCATTCCTTTGTTGCACCTTGAGTGGACAGCATTCGTCCGGTAATTTAACAGCGAATAGATTTGGTGCTATTTTGTTATCTACAACTCTCAAAAACGCATTTATGTTATTGATAACTAATGATATATAATTACTAACTGATATAAAAGCCTAATACCCCAACCGCCTTTCGGCGGCGGGATGCGTACCACTTGAAACAGCAAGCTGGGCACATAACTTATCCGGAAAAAGCTGAAAAGCATCCGGCTAATATGGAACGCCACTATATACTGAACCGTTACTTTATCTCATAAAAAATCATAGATAAAGTAGTAACTCGGTGTTATGTTGTATTGGTGAGTTTGTACTTTTACTCAAATATTTTATAAGATAAAGTACAAACTCACTCTTTGAAATTTGGCGGATACATATGGATTGAGTACCTTTGCGGAAACGGAAATATTATGCAAGACAGACTGGTTTCACGAAACAGGGAATGTGACGAACTGCAGCGGTGTCTGGAATCAGACCGCTCCGAATTTGTCATCATCAGCGGACGGAGGCGTATCGGCAAGACATATCTCATAGACAAGTTCTTCAACTATAAATATGATTTCACCTTTGTCGGCGAGCACAACACTCCGGCTTCGGTGCAGATACAGAATTTCATGAGGGCGATCAAGCGTCATTCGAAAAGAAGGCAGCCGAAAGCCGAGACATGGTATGATGCCTTCAATGCGCTTGAAGATTATCTGGAGACATTGCCTTCAGACCGGAAAAAAGTCATATTCATTGATGAAATGCCTTGGATGGATACGCAGAGGTCGAATTTTGTCAATGCCCTGGAAACATTCTGGAACGGCTGGGGCAACAGGCGTACAGACATCATGCTCATCGCCACAGGATCGGCGACATCATGGATGGCGGACAAGATAGAAGCCAATCAGGGAGGATTGCACGCAAGAGTGACCTGCAACCTGCATCTTTCCCCGTTCAATCTGCATGAGACGGAAGAATATCTGAGGCAGCGCAACTGCAGATGGGACAGATACCAGATTCTGCAATGTTATATGATATTCGGCGGCGTTCCCTTTTACCTGAGCCTCCTGAATACCTCTGACAGTCTTGCACAGAACATTGACCGGCTCTTTTTTGCAGATGGTGCCCATCTCAAAGGGGAATTCGACGAACTGTACAATGCCCTGTTCAGCAATGCCGACACATATATATCAATAGTCAAGTTATTGTCGGAGAACAAGTCCGGACTGACAAGGGAGGACATAGCAAAAGCCACAGGTCTGGAAGGCTCTTTCTTAAGCAAGATACTGAAGAACCTTGAACGCTGCGATTTCGTAACCCGTCTGTCACATTTCGGGAGCAAGATCCGAGGAAGCATTTTCAGGCTTACGGACTTCTTTACATTGTTTTATTACAAGTTCATAGAATCCAACAATGCCAAGGATGAAAGGTGGTGGAGCAACAACATGGATTCCCGCAGCGTCTCTGCGTGGATGGGACTCAGCTTCGAGCTTGTGTGTCTGGCACATCACCGGCAGATAAAGGCGGCACTCGGAATAGCCGGTGTCGGAACGGCCATATCCTCATGGAGAAGCAAGGCAGATTCTGACAAAAACATGCCTGGCTTCCAGATTGATATGATTATCGAGCGAGCAGACCGTATCATCCATTTGTGCGAAATGAAGTTCAGCACTGACCGTTATGCCATCACTGATAACTACGAGATGAAAATCCGCGAACGGATGGGATTATTCCGTATGGCGACAAAGACCAGAAAGACATTGGTAATCACATTTGTCACCACATACGGAGTGGTGGACGGAAAACATAAAAGTATCGTCCACAGTGAGGTCACCATGGACGACCTTTTCAAATCATAGGAATATTATTGTTACGGAAGTCGGCCTATCATTGTCCTGATAGCATAAACGACAGATGTGGGACGGATTCTTGCCGCAGACAGGGCAGTTGACAGGCTTGAAGCGGTCACGAACCGTTTGCCATCCTTGGAAACCAGAAACCTACCTCTTTCAAGAACGGACTGTCAGTGCGCCTGTATGTATGACCTTTCAAGTAGCGCGTCGAAAAGCACGGCCACATGGCGGATGTTATTCACACGGATTCGGAAGCCCTCCTTGCAAGCAAAAAGAGTTTCCATATCCTCCATACGAACCGTAGGAACACAGAACAGATGGTAAGTATTGGCACAAGACACAATACCTGCCATCTGTTCCTTTGAAAAATTACACTCGAATGAAAGTGAAGCTGCGGTCGCCATTGGATCCGCATCATACGCAAATGCCGGACTATTTATTTCAGATGTGTCATACATCCTTTTCAGTTCCATGCAATCATCCAATGAGAATGATTCGGTAGCGAACTTTTCTCGCACACAATCCTGATAATCATGCAGAATACCTCGAACTATATGGATAATCATCTCATGGCAATTCCGGCAGACCACATTGTCACAGTCTATATACCGGTGACTGTTGATGAAGTCATCCACGAAGCGATGATAGAGTTTGCCGCTGTCAATGACATCCCGGAGATAGGTTTTTCTCGCTGAAGCGAGCAATGCAAAAAGTTCATTCCTTACATCCTGTTCAGCAGTGATGTGCCGATGATGCAAATCTCTTCCAAAAAGAGAGAATACAGTTTTCTGACCTGTTCATTTTGAAATTGATTAAATGTTTATACTATTGTGATTGTTTCCTTTTCAGATTTTCTGACAATTATAATGCTGACTTCATACAGTAAGCCAATGCCACCGCACATTCAATACAGAAGTGATGGCAACGAAGTTTACAATTTAACACATCTTTATCTACAGTTTCCACCCCGAAATACTTTCCTGTATATTCCACAAATGGGCATAAAGCCCTTCCTTTCGGATAAGCTCATCGTGCGTGCCTTCTTCCTTTATCCGTCCATTGTCCAAGACGATTATCCGGTCGGCATCCTTGATTGTTTTGAGCCTGTGGGCAATGGCAATGACGGTGCGTCCTTTAATCAAAGAGTCGATGGCTTTCTGCACCTCCACTTCATTTTCTGGGTCGAGCGAAGCGGTCGCTTCGTCCAACAGGATAACAGGCGCGTCTTTCAGCATGGCACGGGCAATGGATATGCGCTGCTTCTCGCCTCCAGATAAAGTACAGCCACCTTCGCCAACCATCGTGTCGTAGCCTTGCGGCAAGCGCATGATGAAGTCGTGGCAACAGGCTTTCTTGGCGGCGGCAATGATTTCCTCGTCCGTTGCATCCGTCTTGCCGAAACGGATGTTGTTGCGTATCGTGTCTTGAAACAGATAGACATCTTGGAACACCATAGAGATGTGGCTCATCAGACTTTCGGGGGCTATTTCGTCCATCGGCACGCCGCCAAAGGAGATGCGTCCCTGCTGTGGGTCGTAGAAACGGGCGCAAAGTTTCATCACCGTGCTTTTCCCACTACCCGAAGGACCTACAAGAGCCGTCAAGGAGTTTTTGGGGAGCGTGACGGTTATATCATGCAGCACTTCCTTGTCCTGATAGGCAAACGATACGTGCTCAAACCGGATGTCGCCTGCTACCGGGGATTGCCGTTCTCCTTTCATTTCCGGCTCGTTCATTAAGGAAAGAATACGTCCTCCTGCAATGGAAAAGTATCGGAACTCTGTGAAATTGGTGAGGGCGGAAGTCAGTGGGTCGAACACACGGGAACCGACCACGAGAAACAGCACGAACACAAGGATAGAAAGTTGTCCTCCCAGCAAGAGGTAAGTGCCGCACAGTACCATCATCGTCAGCCCGGCACGAACTATCGTGATGCTCAACAGGACGAACGGGCCTAACAGCGCTTCCTGACGGATGCAGGCACGGCGAAGTTCGGCAAAGGCATCGCGCAGCCGGACGAAACGGTCGCCCAACAGATTGTAGGCTTTCATCACCCGGATACCCTGCAAGTATTCCTCCAATCGGTTTCCTGCATTTATCTTCGCTTGGATTTGCCTACCGCTCAGCTTCCGCTGCGCCTTTGTGCTTGCCCAAAGGACGAGCAAGGCAAGCGGCAAGGCGGCAAACATACTGACCGCCATCCTCCAGTCTATCCATATCAATGAGGCAAAAGCCAGCACGGGCATTACCACTGCGCCCATCAATTGGGGCAGATGGTGAGAAATTCCCGTTTCTGCCATCATGAAATCCGTAATCAGCATGGAGGACAAGTCGCCGGGGTCACGCCTTGAAAGGAAGCCTAATGAAAGTTTCCGCAGGTGTTCCGCCAGTGACAAACGTCCCGAAGCACTCATTTCGTAGGCTCCACGGAAATTGGCACGGTAAGATGCCCTTTCCGCCAAAGCCATGACCAGCATATAAATGGCCATAACGCCGAATATCCACCACAAGCGGGTCGTGTCGAGCGGCTGTCCGCTTCCGTCAAACGCATTGAAAATGATGCGTATCGCCTCTATGGAGAGGCAAAACGGCACGATATTGACCAAGTTGGCGAGCATGGTGTAGCCCACAGGCTTGTAAAGCCGTTCAGTATGACCTATTGTAATGTTTTTGATTGCGTTCATATACAATTCTCCTTTTATTTATGTGCTATAATATGTAATTCTTCTTTTTTGCGAATTGTTTTGACCGACGAGAAGCCTGCTTCAAACAATAGCTGTTTCAATTCATCGGCAGTATAGACCACCATTCCGTCTATCCGTTCCGTCCACATTTTTCCAAGTTCGGGATCGCTCGCTTCCAAACTGATAAGAAAACAGCCTCCCTTTCGGAGCACACGCACCACCTCAGACAACGCTCTGTTTACAGGCGACCAGAAATAGACCGTTTCAAAAGCCGTGATAGCATTAAAGAATCCATCCTCATAAGGTAATGAACAAACATTCCCTTGTTGTATGAAACATCTTTTATCCAAGTCTTTTGCATTGTACTTTTGGGCGAATGAAACACTTTCTTCTGACAGGTCTATGCCGTAGATATTTCCTTTCGGACATAAATTCAATAGACGTTTCAAATTCGCACCACCGCCACAGCCTATATCAAGCACATTCCATTCCGGCTGCCATTCCACTTGCTTCATGCCACGATTGGCTAAAGATGCATGAAAACGATTCATTCCCCGCAAAATCATCCGTCCCCAAAATCCTTGCGGACAACTTGTGTTTTGCAAGACCTTGTTTAAGAAATTCTTTTTTCTCATATTGCTTTTAGTTTTTGTTCAACGTCCAATGGTATGCGCTCGTATAGGCATCCCACATATTTTTATATACGCCCTCTGTCACGGACAGTTGTTCATGCTTTCCGCACTGCACGATACGCCCCTCTTTCATGACGACAATCTGATGCGCAGAAATAATGGAAGAAAGGCGATGGGCAATCACAATGACCGTCTTGTCTTTTATCAGCGATTGCAACGCCATCTGCATCCTGTGCTCGTTTTCCGGGTCGGCAAAGGCGGTAGCTTCGTCCAGCACCAGTATCGGCGCATTCTTCAATATGGCACGCGCCACGCATATCCGCTGGGCTTCGCCGCCGGAGAGAAATACGCCTTTGTCGCCTATCCGTGTGTCGTATCCCTGCGGCAGACGCTCGATGAAATCGTGGCACTGGGCGGCCTTGGCGGCGGCTATCACCTTTTCTTTCGTGGCATCAGGAGAGCCTACGGCGATGTTCTCATAAAGAGTGTCGTAAAAAAGGAAAGTGTCTTGAAAGACGAATGAAACCATATCCATCAGTTTTGCGGTAGCTATTTGGCGTATATCTGCACCGCCTATACATATTTTCCCTTGCTCCACATCCCAGAACCGGGGTATCAGGTTGGCAACCGTTGATTTGCCGCTTCCTGACGGACCGACAAGGGCGGTTATCTTTCCTTGTGGTGCAATGAAGCTGACATCACGCAGGGCTTCCGTCCGTGTTCCCTGTTCTGTGTTCTCGTAGGAGAATGACACATGGCGAAATTCCACATCGTAAGCGGCAGGCACTTGCGGATGTACCGGCTCCGGCACAGGTTTCTTTTCAAGTATGCGGTCGATACGGTTTACACCTTCATCGATGTCGCGCGTATTACCTCCCAAGAATGTCAGTTTATAAACGGGGGAAGCCATACCCGGTCCCATGATGATGAAGAATAACCACACGATGGCCAGCGAAAGCGACTGCGGACTGGCCTGCATCAACAAGATACCCATCGGCAAGATGAACGTCACCATAGAATTGAGCAGGACGGTAAAGGCAATCATCCCGTTCTGGTAGGTGTCACAGCATTTCAAGGCGAATGTCTTGTATGCCTGAATCTCGGCATTGAACTGACGGAACGAGCGGACGCTCTGTCCGAAAATCTTGACTACGGGCATTCCCCGTACATATTGAACGGCAGATGCGCTCATCTTTTCCTGTGCATCGTAATAGATAGACATGAACTCCCTTGCCCGTTTCCCCATGAAATTGGAGAATTGCAGGAAGAGGCTAATCACCACGACCGCCAGACAGACCACCGTCAGCCACACATCCAAAGAGAAAAAGATGACCAGCATTACCGCCACCGTTGCCACTACATTGACCAAGTCCGGGATAGTATGGGCGATGAAGCCTTCTATCTTTTCGATGTTCTGATCCATTGTTTTCTTGATGGCTCCCGTGGAAGTGTTGTTCAGATACCCTAACGGGAGTTTTCCGATATGCTCGGACAGGCGGACACGCAACCCATACAGGATGCGGAAAGCAGCCACATGCGAGGACATCAGAGCAGCATAAAGCAATATCAGTCCGCCGACAAGCCCTCCAAACGCTATCCATCCCCAGCGCATCATATACGTCCCGTCCGAAGCGGCAGGGTTTACGCCATGCGACAGCAGTTCTTTCAAGATTTCATAAACAGCCCAATAAGGCACAAGCATACATACTGCGCTGCCAGCCGACAACAGACCTGCTAATATGAGCAGACCTTTCCTTTGCCCCGCTATTTCGAACAGGCGGGACAAACCTTCTTTCTTTTTTGACTTCTCCATTGTTATTACGTTATTTTGAC
>ENA-ORNR01003386-ORNR01003386.1-human-gut-metagenome-genome-assembly--contig:-NODE-3386-length-11927-cov-3.178403_pt1 | contig 11927 bp, 10 predicted proteins | sample MGYA00242114_ERZ509020 | MGnify/ENA primary metagenome ERZ509020 (study PRJEB26280, sample SAMEA2338758) | human gut metagenome | biome: human gut; feature: human-associated habitat; material: faeces...
TAATTTTGCAACTGAAAATAATCATAACATATTACGATATGAAGAAATACCTGTCTTTATTTTTCCTTCTCACAGCGGCATTGACAATGATGTCATGCAGCAGTGACGAACCTGAAAGCCCGGATAAACCGGAAACAGAAGAACCTTCTGAACCCGGCACCCCCACTGAACCTGTTGACGGGAGCAAAATACTTGTAGCCTATTTTTCGTGGGGAGGCACGACAGAACGTATGGCTAAAATTATAGCAGAACAGACCGAAGGCACTCTATTTGAAATTGAGCCGGTTGTACCTTATCCTACGGAATATACACCTTGCACAGAGGTGGCATTGCAAGAACTGGATAGTAATGCGCGCCCGGCAATCAAGGGTAAAGTTGACAAAATGGATGAGTATGACATCGTTTTTATTGGCTGCCCTGTATGGTGGCATACGGCCCCTATGATTATCAGCACATTCGCCGAAAGCTATGACTTCAAAGGCAAGACTGTTGTGCCGTTCTGCACATACGCTTCAACATACAGGGATGAAACACTTGCCAAGATTGTCGAGTTGACGCCTGAATCAAACCACCTTGCTGGCGAAGGCCTGACAAGTGGTCGGATTAACGAGCAGAACATATCCTCGTGGTTAAAAGAAATCAAGGTAATTAAATAAAGCATAGCAAAAATGAACAGAATATTCACATTTCTTATCTCCCTTTTTGTACTGGGCTGCGGAACATCGTGTGCCAATGATGATGTTCCTGTTCCGGTCGATGAATCTCAAGAAAGCGCATACTTTGGTGGCCGGAAAGCACTTGTCGCTTATTTCAGTTGGGGTGGAACTACTCAACGGATGGCACAACAGATTCAGGAAATCACAGGTGCCGACATGTTTAGGATTGAGCCGGTTGTGCCTTATCCGACCGAATATACACCATGTACGGAAGTCGCACGCGAGGAGAAAGACAACAATGCGCGTCCGGAAATCAAGGACAGGGTGCAAAACTGGGATGACTATGATGTTGTTTTCATCGGTTGTCCCGTCTGGTGGTGGACAACCCCCATGATTATTCACACTTTTTGCGAGAGTTATGATTTCAAGGACAAGACAGTGGTTCCATTCTGCACATATGCCGCAACTTATCGCGATGAAACGCTTGCAGAGATTGTGAACAGTACGCCCGATGCCGCCCACCTTACTGGCGAAGGTCTGACAAGCGGACGTATCAATCGTTCCACGATACAGACATGGATTGACCTTATCAACGAGGAGTGGAACAACAATAATCCATCCGGTTCCGGCGATGCCGTGCTGACCGGAAAGGTCAATCTTTGGGAGAAAGGAAACATTCCTACAGTCTCCCACAATGTGAATAATTCCGACGGGCCTGATTTTATTCCAAACATGGAAGTGTTTACAGTTGACGAATCCGTAACTCCAAAAGGCGCGGTCATTATCTGTCCCGGAGGCGCTTTCGCGTTCCGCAGTATGCAGAATGAAGGCTATGACATTGCCGATATGCTTGTGCCTATGGGTTATCAATGCTTTATCGTCAATTATCGCATCCAGCCTTATACGATGAGAGAAAGCGCGACCGATCTTCAGCGTGCCATACGTTATGTTCGTGCCCATGCTGACGAATATCGCATAAATCCTGAAAACATAGCTTTGGTTGGCTTCTCGGCAGGGGGCATCCTTAACGGCGAAGTCCTTTTGAACTGGCGTGATCTGACAAACGGCACTGCGCTTGACAGCTCTTATCGCCCCGATGCTTTGGACAATGTACCCGTTTCGGCTTGTGCCGTAGGCATGATTTACTCTTTCTACGGAAGGTTGAGTGTTTCTATGAATGATGTAACCACACTTCGCGCCGCAAATCTCCCTCCGGCTTTCTATTGCTGGGGAACACGCGACGGATTTGCCGGACAGTTCACTCAGAACGCCAATGCGGTCGAAGAAGCGGGCTGCACTGTAGAGAGAAAGATTTTGCAGGGTTATCCTCACGGATATGGTTCCGGTGGCAATGCCGGTGTCTGGGGAAATGATTTTGACGCTTTCCTGACAAAAATCATGTCTGGCAATTCAGGCATAGCGGATATAATATCGGATATGTCTGATAGCGGCGAAACAAAGATTTACGACCTTAACGGGATTGAGGTAAATACCGATAATCCCCGACATGGCATATACATTGTGAGGAACGAAAAAGAATCCAAGAAAGTCATATTATAAAAATGTCAATGAAATACAGAAAAATCGGTCAGCTTGAGGTGTCTGCCGTAGGTCTGGGGTGTATGGGCATGAGCCACGGATACGGCGCTCCGGCAGACAAGTCTGATATGACGGAATTGTTAGCATATGCAGTCGATATGGGCTACACCTTATTCGACACCGCAGAGCTTTATGGCACTCCCGATGATCCTCATGCCAATGAAGAACTTCTCGGCAATGCTCTGAAACAATATCGTGACAAAATAGTCATTGCCACAAAGTTCGGAGTTTCGTTCCAAGACCCCAATGCACCGGGACCTCAACCGATAGTGCCTGATGCGTCACCCGAGACTATACGCAAATCTATTGAAGGCTCTCTTAAAAGATTGCAGACCGACCACATAGATCTCTACTATCAGCACCGGATTGACCCTGCTGTAGAGCCAGAGAAGGTTGCCGAAACAATGTCGGAATTGATGCGTGAAGGTAAAATACTGCACTGGGGCATTTCGGAGGCTAACGAGCAGTATCTCCGTCGCGCCCATGCCGTCTGCCCTGTTACAGCAGTTCAGAACCGTTATTCGATGATGGCCCGGTGGCATGAAGATTTGTTTCCCGTGCTTGAAGAACTCAACATCGGCTTTGTGGCGTTTTCGCCTCTTGCCAACGGCCTCCTGACCGAGAACTACGATGCCGGCTTCAAATTTGACGGTAAAACGGATTACAGGGCTGCAATGCCTCAGTTCCGGAAAGAAAGTTTTGAGAAGAACAGAGGGCTGTTTGAATTTATTCATAACCTTGCCGATGAGAAACATGCCACTCCCTCGCAGATTTCGCTGGCTTGGATGCTCTGCAAAAAGCCGTGGATTGTGCCTATACCCGGCACCCGACATCTTTGTCGCCTGAAAGAAAACGCCGGAGCTGCCGATGTGAGCCTTTCACAAGAAGAAATCGCCATGATTGACGAGGCTCTCAACGGAATTACGATGAGTGAGGTGTTTGGCGGCTCTAAAATCGTAAAAGACTGAAACGACCATTAAATTAAACTGTTAGCATGAAGAAATTTGCAATTAAGACAATAGCGTTTTTAATGATATTCGTTCATTCTGTAAATACCTGCCTTGCAGAAGATACATATAAAAACGGCATACCATACGTCACACTTAACAACGGTCAACAAATGCCACGTTTCGGAATCGGTACTTTTAATGTTCCCGGCGACACCGTGGCTGCCGATGCCGTGACTTTCGCACTGAAAAACGGTTATCGTCACATAGACACCGCCCATGCCTACCGTGTGGAACGTGGCGTGGGGCAGGCTATAAAGGATAGCGGTGTGCCCCGTGAAGAAATCTGGGTGACCAGCAAACTGTGGCCCAGTGAATATGGCGAGGAAGAATCGGCTGTCGCAATTGACCGTATGCTTGACCGCCTCGGACTGGACTATATAGACCTCCTGTATGTGCATCAACCGATGGGCGATTGGCGCGGAGCATGGAGAGCAATGGAGAAAGCGGTCGCGGACGGTAAGGTTAGGTCGCTTGGCTTAAGCAACTTCGATGCGGCAGATTCTCTTTATACTGCGGCTCTCGAATGGGCTAAAATCAAACCGGCTGTCATGCAGATTGAATGTCACCCTTACGCACAACGTGTTGAATGGGCAAAGAAACTCGCAAATGATTCAATTGTTCTTGAGGCTTGGTTTCCTCTCGGAGGAGCCATGAGTAACGGTGCGTTATTCAAAGACCCGATGATACAGGAGATTGCGGCTGCACACGGCAAGACGCCTGCACAAATCATTTTACGCTGGCACATTCAGGAGGGCCATTCTGCAATTCCCGGAGCCACCGATTACGGTTACATAACCGAAAATATAGACATTTTCGATTTTGAGCTGACTCCGTTCGAGATGGAACAGATGCGTAAACTGAATAAGGAACAGCGTTTCTTCAATATGGATTACAAACAGGCAGAGCAGTTTATGCTCAACTGGAAAATGGACGATTAAGCATGATACCGAAAGTAATATGCCATATTATGAGTTCAGTTGACGGCAGGCTTTTACCGGGTCGCTGGACTCCACCTTTTGACGGAACAGATTCCGCAAATCTGTTCGCTGAATATGCCGCAATCGGCAAGAACCTGAAAACCGACGCATGGATGTTTGGCAAAACAACCACACGGGAGGCATTTCCATATAAATTCATGCCCAAAAGTTCTGAACATCCCCACGCCGGTACCGTACACATCGGCAATCGCAATTCATCAAGGTTGTTTATAACCGTTGACCCTGATGCCGACATATTCTATACTTCCGACAGGTTGCGCGGTGACAACATCGTTGTCATATTGGGAACCAATGCTACAACGGATTATCTGGAAATGCTTCAGGAAAAGGGAATTTCCTACATAGTTTTAGCAGATTCAACCAATCTGTGCGAGGCGATGGAGTTACTTCATGAAAATTTCGGAATAAACTCTATATCGCTTCAGGGCGGAGGCATAATCAACGGAGCCATGCTTGCCGCCGGCTTGATTGACGAGTTGAGCCTCGTCATTTATCCGGGCATTGACGGACTTACAACCTCTCCATCTGTTTTTGAGTATCTTGGAGCCTCCGACGAACTGCCGGCATCAGGACAATCATTGGAACTGTTGTCTGCCGAGTCCCGTGATAATGGTATTGTATGGCTTCGATACAGATTTCATAAAATTTAATGACTCTTGAAATAATGAATAGAAAACTGTTAGCCGGTGCTACTTGTGTAATGATATGCTCATCGGTTGCATTGGCTCAAAAATCAAATGATATGACTGACAAACCAATTTTTGAAGATGTAGCCGTTGAGGATGCTCTCTCATACAAGGGCAATCCTTACGGGCTTGTGTATGACAACGCAATCACCTCCAACGAACCGGGGCGGGTGAATATCCACCCGATTGCCTATGACCTTAACGGACTTCGTATAGCCGCCAACGTTTATACTCCGGCCGATTATGACCCGTCAAAGAAATATCCAGCTCTCGTAGTCGCACATCCCAACGGGGGAACAAAGGAACAGGTAGCGGGAAACTATGCACAGATAATGGCCGGCAAGGGCTATATCACTCTCGCCTTTGATGCCGCATATCAGGGAGCCAGCGAGGGTAAACCGCGCAATACAGACAAACCCGCAAACCGAGTGGAAGACATACACCGTGCCGCTGATATTCTCGCCACATATCCCGGTGTGGATGCCGACCGCATGGGAATACTCGGCATTTGTGGCGGCGGTGGCTATACCGCCAAAGCCGCACAGACCGACAAGCGTTTCAAGGCTGTGGCAACACTAAGTCTTTTCAACTCCGGCCTCGTTCGTCGCAATGGTTTCCTTGATTCGCAGATCAATCAGATTCAGGAACGACTTGCCGATGCCTGCGCTGCCCGTCAGCGAGAGGCCAAAGGTGGCGAGATTGAATATATCGGCGATATGAGCGGGGTTACTCCTGAACAGGCAGCAAAACTGCCGTTTGATCTCTATCGTGAAGGTTACGATTATTATATCGTGAACTATGCGCATCCCAATTCCACATTCCGCTATACCAAGAGTAGTCTTATCGACCTTATGGACTGGGACGCCTCCGAAGGGATGCAGCTTATCAATGTGCCTCTCCTGATGATTGCCGGTAAAAATGCCGACACTCTCTATATGTCGGAGCAATGTCTGAGCAAAGCGACAGGAACATCGGATAAGGAATTGTTCCTTGTTCCCGGAGCGACACATATCCAGACATACTTCGTCCCGGAATACGTTGAAATCGTGACAGACAAACTGACCGAGTTTTTCAATAAAAATCTTCAATAACCGAAAAAAGTGCAAGTGCGGCTGGAAAAAGTATAAATCCGTCCGCCTTGCACTTTGGTTTATATCCCTGTAATTATGAAATTGATTAAATCACTGGTTGTATTCATCTCTGCAACTCTGTTGTCATGCACAGCGACAGCCGGGAAACAGAATGATGCCGACAACACTTCAAACAACGAGAATATGAAATCAGTAATAGTTTATTTCACGCACTCCGGAAACACGGAGCTTGCCGCAAAAGAAATAGCGGATGTTACAGGCGCCAAGATGATACGTCTTTTGCCTGAACAGCCCTATACTTCCGAGGATATTGACTGGACAGTGGAGACCTCCCGATGCACAGTGGAGCACAAAGACCAGTCGCTTCGTCCGGCTATCAAGCCCGTGGATGTCAACTTCGCTGAGGTTGACACTGTATTCATCGGTTTCCCGATCTGGTGGCACGAGGAACCTGCCGTTATCCGCACATTCCTTGACAACTACCGCGAACAGCTCAAAGACAAAGTGCTTTATCCGTTCTGCACCTCATACGAAAGCCCGATGTCGGAGGCTGATACAAACCTGCACAAAGGTTATCCGTCGCTCAATTGGAAAACGGGTCTCAGGCTCCCTGCAAAGCCGGAACAAATCAAAACATGGATTAAAAAATAATCTAAATACTACGGAATATGTATAATTTCAACGGAAAGACTGCTCTTGTAACAGGCGGAAGTTCGGGCATTGGTCGTGCAATTGCCCGCAGACTGGCAGAGGAAGGCGCAAAGGTGCTTATCATCGCCAGAAAGGAGAATGACTTGAAAGCGACAGCCGAAGGCTATCCGACAATATCGTATCTTGTAGGCGACCTCACGCAGCAAGATGCTATATCTTCATTGTCAGAATACATCGCCAAGGACTTTGACGGGAAGCTGGATATTCTTGTTAATAATGCCGGATGGTGCCCGGTAAAATCCATTACCGAAGTTACTATGGCAGATTATGGCAAGGCTTTCGATCTTGATGTGCGTGCCGTTGTCGATCTGACAATAAACACACTGCCTTACGTTCTTAAAGCAAAAGGCACAATAATTAACCTGTCAAGCATCGGCGCGACTCATGCAGCTCCCAACATATCAATGTATGTCGGGGCCAAGGCTGCGATCAGCAGCTTCACACGTGGCTGGGCACTTGACCTTGCAAAACAAGGCGTGAGAGTCAATGCTGTTGCTCCCGGTGCCGTTGAAACAAATATCTGGAATGTTCCGGGACTTACGCCCGAACAATCGGAAGCACACGAAAAGAGTATAACCTCCGGCATACCGATGGGACGCATGGCTAAACCGGAAGAAATTGCCAGCGTTGTGGCATTTCTCGCCTCGGATCAGGCAAGCTATGTGAGTGGGGCTGTGTTCGCAGTTGACGGAGCTGCCGGAGCAATGTGATTATAAATCAAAATCAATGATTCGGTAAATTTAGAGGAAGCCCAGTCTCGGCTAAGCCGCTAATTGAGCCAACCTCTGGTTTATTTTCTGAATTATTTTGAGATGCGGAGATTTTCCGTAAGTCGAAATAATTGTCGAGGCGAGATACGCCTCGAACATGAGCCGTTTGAACTGAGGCACTGACAGGCCGGGGTAATCCTTCCTTATAACCTCCTTACAGACATTGAGCGTGGTAAAGGAAAGATTGAACGCGAAGTCGAGCCGATCCTTGTCCCGGGTCTGCTGGGACTGAAGACCTGTGAACTGTTTGGCATCGCGTATTCCGAACTCAATCTGGAATCGTGTGCGGTAAAAGCCGATGATCCGTTGGGGAGCCATTCCGGTATCGGTTGAGAAATACACGAGGGACTCCCCGTTCTCAACAGGACATACCACAATGCGGATATTGCGTTTCAACGCTCTTGAGTTGACAACCGCAGTGTAACATTCGGTTTTGATTCCTTTTGAATCCTCATATATGAATGAAGTGAAGACCGACATATCAAGACAGGATAAATCCACTTTTTCGCCATATTTCTTAATGCGTCCGCGTCTTCGCGGTGCGGGAGGAGAGGTTATGGCCAGATACCTCAGGTATGAGTTGGACCGCAACCTCCCGACAAAGCGGAATCCCATAGCAACCACTTCATTTACAAATTCATATTTGGAGAAGAAAGCATCGGCCACCATAATATCGGTCAGAGGAAGCAACTCATCGGCCTTTGACCTGACAAGGGATATATACCAGTCGAGCATCGACATGTCCTTCTCCGGCTCAAGAGTCTTGAAGTTCGGGGTCTGTATGGCACCGAGCATTACGCAGGTGCGCTTGCTGAGGCTTATGGCTCCGATGGCCATTATCTCCAGCCCCCGTTTTACCCGCTGCGCCACCCCGGACCAGAAACGGCCTATGCCGTACGTCAGTCTGCCGGCTTTGGAGATATACGACGGATCGATTGCTATGGCGATGTCATCTCCGTCGCCGATACTTTCACGGGCAATTCCCATGTTGACTCTCATCCAGTCAACGGATGCTTTGAAATTGGAGGCAAAGGTCTTGGCCGTACGTCCGCCATAGCGCGACAGCCGGGTGAAATTGATTTTCCCCGGAATCAACGCGACTGTGCGTATTGTTAAAACCAGCCAGTTGAGAAACCTTTTGCTCATTTTGGTTGTAGTATTTTCAAATACAGATTTGTACCGAAAGGTAAAGTCTTTGAGAATCGCCAATACGTTCATAGTCTAATGGTTTTATAATGAACGCTTTGGCGATTCATTTATATCTGCGATATTATTATATTAACTTAATTTTCAATTACTTCGGCATTTTTTACCGAACCATTGAAAATAACGAATAATGGAATATACAAAACTTAACAACGGAATGGAGATGCCGATGCTTGGCTACGGCGTCTTTCAGATACCTGATGAACAGACTGCCCAGTGTGTCGCAGATGCCCTGAGTGTCGGTTACCGCCTTATTGACACCGCACAGGCATACGGCAACGAGAAAGGAGTCGGCGAGGGTATCAAACGAAGCGGCGTATCGCGCAGCGACATTTTCCTTGTGGATAAAGTCTGGATGTCGCACTACGACTATGACGGAGCCAAAGCGTCTATCGACCGGTCGTTGCAACTTCTCGGCACGGACTATATAGACCTTATGCTTCTTCATCAGCCATTCGGCGATGTTTACGGCGCTTACCGTGCAATGACGGATGCACACCGAGAAGGTAAAATTCACGCACTCGGTGTGAGCAATTTCCCTGCCGACCGGTTCATAGACTTTGCCAGTCATGTGGAGATAGCTCCCGCAGTGAATCAGGTTGAGGCAAATGTGTTCAATCAGGAGCCGGGCCTTCAGAAATGGCTTGACGAATGGGGTACGCGCATGATGGGCTGGGGGCCGCTTGCTGAAGGTAAAAACGGTTTCTTCACAAATCCCGTTCTTGAGGCTATCGGGAAGAAGTACGGCAAGAGTGTAGCTCAGGTAGCATTGCGTTTCCTTCTCCAGCTCGGTATCATCATCATTCCAAAGAGTGTCAAGATTGAACGTATGCGCCAGAATTTCGACCTGTTCGATTTCACGCTCGATGCAGACGATATGGCGGCAATAAAAAAACTTGATACAGGCAACCCATTCATTATCGGCTCCCATGAAGATCCCGAAGTGGTAAAATGGTTCATGCAGTTCATAAAGGACTAAAAGGATTCCAACGTAATCCCAAAACAAAACATCCGGCTGAAATAGTACAAAATCCTATTCAGTCGGATGTTTCTTTTATAATTTCGGGCCGGAGGCACGGAATCCTCCGGGGGGAGTGACACCGCAACCACCGATGATTATGCGGGAATTTAACGGTTCTCGCTGTTGCTGTCGATAACCGGGACTTGCGGGTTCTGCGACCATCGACTCCTTTAAGCCGGAAGGCTGGGATTGTTCATCCCTTACTTCGACTCTTGGGGTATCAGGTTGTTGCTTGACTTCCTCGCCATCCTTTTCATCGTGCTTCGGAGCAAGTTCGGCAGTTATCTTGCGGTCGAGGGCGGCAAGTTCGGATTTTAACGCCTTTAGCTCTTCCTCCTTGCCCCAAGTCTTTGACACGATGCTCTCGAGGGTCGGGACATCGGCTTTGAGTTTGACCGTGCGTTCCTCGTACTGGGCAATTATACCGGGGATCTTCTCCAGAGCGTTGACGAAGTTCATACAAGCGGCATGGGTGTCGCTCATGGCGATAAAGCCGTTGTTGAACTTGTATTTGTAATGACCTTCGACAACGAAGCGGTTCTGTACGCCTTCTCTGCCGTCAATGACGGTACGCTCCGAGATAATGCTTATCGGGAAGCCATAGACCTCGCCGATGCGCTGATATTGGCCGTGGGTGTCGGTACGCTGTGAAAGTCCTTGAAGATGTATGCCCATGTTCTTCTCATCGGAGAGATTGCAGGTGTCGATTGTGAGATTGTTGATGGGGTTGCCGTCCTTGTCACGCTGAACAACTGCCTCATACCGGGCACGGTCGGCTTTCATCCTCTCAATCGCCGCCTCATTGTTGGCAATGTCGTGGCTGATAGTCTGGAGCCGGAAACGGGAATCGCCGATGCCCTTGTTGAATGATTTACGCTCACTCTCCAACGCAGCTATGCGCTTTTCAAGTTTTGCCTTTTCCAAAAGGTCGGTGTTACCTGACAGAATCGCCATATACTCGGAGAAGTTCATGCCGTTCTTCTCGTCCATAGCACCCTCGTCGATGGTTCTCGCTCCGAGTGCGCCGGATTTGAGCTGGTCGATGAATGTCGCCTTGCAGTGGAGAAGATTGAACTTGTAGGAGTCCAACGACTTCTCAACGGCATAAATGATTACATCCACCTTATTATCAGCGTATAGCTTGGCAATCTCGTTGCCGGCTCTTATGCCTCTGCCGTCACGCTGTGTCAAATCGCTTGGGCGCCAGGGTGTATCGCAATGATGAATCGCAACACATCTTCTTTGAGCGTTGACACCGGTACCCAACATACTGGTCGAGCCGAAAAGCACCCGCACATCGCCGTCGTTCATAGCCTCAATGACGGCCTTTCGGCTACGCTCCGTCTTACATTCCTGAATAAAGCGTATCTCATGCGCTGGAATACCGTAATCTTCTATCAGTTTTCGTTTGATTTCGGAATAGACATTCCACTCGCCGGGCTTATATGTCGATAAGTCGCTGAATACAAACTGTGTGCCACGTTGAGCGTCATATTTATGATAGTATTCCGCTATCATACGGGCGCAGTGGCTGGCTTTGTTATTCGGGTCATCGCCATATTCAGGATCGATCATACGCATATCGAGTGCCATTTTGCGGGCATAGTCCGTGGCAATAAGCATCTTCGCTTTTCCTTCGGTCTCAGACAACGGCGCCCTGCCCAATATCGTGGCATCGCCACTCTCGGCAAACTTCATCAGCTTCTCGATGAAGGCTTCCTGCGCCGGTGTCGGAGGAATGTTGTGGAGTATCTCGTTCTTTCGGGGACGGTCAACTCCAACATCCTCGGCGGTGCGGTAGTCGGTAATCTCATTATAGAACGCCGCCAGTTCCGGCACCTTGATGAAATACCTGAAACGCTCCTTGGCCACAATGTGATTTGTCACATTGAACTCGTAATCCGTTGTCTTTTTGGCGAAGATGGCAGCCCACGCATCGAAGCATCTAATCTCCTGCCTTTCAAGCTCATTCGGACGCAGATACTTGAACAATAGATACAGTTCAGTAAGCGAGTTACTGATTGTTGTACCACTAAGAAAAGTAGCTCCGAGGTCTTTGCCGGTACGCTCCTGAATTGTGCGTATCGCATAGAGAAGATTCAATGCCCGCTGTGAGCCTTCCGAGTTACCCAAACCCGCCACACGGTCATGTCTGGTGTTGAACATAAGGTTCTTGAAC
>ENA-ORNR01003387-ORNR01003387.1-human-gut-metagenome-genome-assembly--contig:-NODE-3387-length-11925-cov-3.724684_pt1 | contig 11925 bp, 10 predicted proteins | sample MGYA00242114_ERZ509020 | MGnify/ENA primary metagenome ERZ509020 (study PRJEB26280, sample SAMEA2338758) | human gut metagenome | biome: human gut; feature: human-associated habitat; material: faeces...
CTCTTCCGATCTCTCTCGAGGCTTCTTCCTATTCCACCGAGAGTGGTATGAACGGTAAAAATGCCGCAGTACTCGGGATTTATACCCTTCCCGGTGCGAATGCCGTCGAAGTGGCCGGGCAGGTGCGCGAAACGATGAAAGAGATCAGTAAGAATTTTCCCGAAGGGCTCGATTACGAAATCCCTTTCGATATCACCAGCTACATTTCCGAGTCTATCCACGAGGTGTATAAAACCTTGTTCGAAGCGCTGTTGCTGGTGGTGTTGGTGGTGTTTCTTTCGCTCCAGAACTGGCGCGCTTCTCTGGTGCCCCTGATTGCTGTGCCAATATCGTTGATCGGAACTTTCGGGGTGATGTTGGTTTTGGGCTTTTCGCTCAATTTACTTACTCTGTTGGGATTGATTTTGTCGATAGGTATCGTGGTCGACGATGCCATTGTAGTTGTCGAAGCGGCCGGATACCGAGTAACATTGGTCGAGGGGGATATTGATAATATAAAGATTACCACACCGCTTGATTTGGCGGTGGCTGAGATATTATGTGCCGATGAGTGAACTTTCGATGAACGATATAAAGTTCCTTCCCGGCGTCGGTCCTAAACGGGCGGAGTTGTTCAATAAGGAGCTGGGTATTTACTCTTATGAGGATCTGTTGTATTATTATCCTTATAAGTATATCGATCGTTCGCGTACTTATACCATACGGGAAATCAATGGGACGATGCCTTATATACAACTGCGTGGAAAGATTGTGCGTTACGAGACGCAGGGCGAAGGTTACAAACGTCGTCTCACCGCGATTTTTGCCGATGCCACGGGTACGATAGAATTGGTCTGGTTCAAAGGAATCAAGTATATCCAAGACCGATACAAGCCCGGAACGGAATATACGCTTTTCGGGCGTCCCACTCTTTTCGGCAGCCGCCTGAATATTGCTCATCCCGAAATCGATCCCGTCGATGTGGAAATCGACGGAAACACAGGCTTGCAACCGTATTATACGACGACCGAGAAGATGAAGTCGCATTTTCTCAATTCGAAGGCGGTGCAGAAAATCATCGCTACGTTGTGGAAAGTCATTCCCCGTTCTCTTCCCGAGACGCTTCCGGCGGCCGTAATCGCCCGGGCTCATGTGATTTATCTCAGCGAAGCGCTTTATAATATACATTTTCCCCAGTCGCCCGATGTGCTGCGTAAGGCACAATTCCGATTGAAGTTCGAGGAACTCTTTTATCTGCAACTCAATATATTGAGGTACACCCGCCAACGTATGCGTCGTTTGGGAGGTTTCCCGTTTGGGACGATAGGCGAGCATTTCAACCGTTTTTATCGCGAATGTCTGCCTTTTGAGCTGACGGGTGCGCAGAAGAGGGTATTGAAAGAGATCCGGGCCGATGTGGGCAGCGGTCGGCAGATGAATCGTCTTTTGCAAGGCGATGTGGGCAGCGGTAAGACCCTTGTTGCTCTTATGGCTATGCTTATGGCGGTGGATAATGGGTATCAGGCATGTATGATGGCGCCTACCGAAATTCTGGCTACGCAACATTATGAGACGTTGAGCAGTTTGCTTCGTCCCATCGGAGTGCGTACCGAATTGCTTACCGGCTCTACCCGCAAGAAACAACGAGAGGAGATACATGAGGGATTGGTATCGGGCGATGTGAAGATTCTTGTCGGGACGCATGCTCTGCTCGAAGATACGGTCGTATTTAGTAATTTAGGCTTTGTCGTCATCGATGAGCAGCACCGTTTCGGAGTCGAGCAGCGTTCGCGTCTGTGGCGGAAAAACTCGCGGCCGCCCCATATCCTTGTAATGACGGCCACTCCTATCCCGCGCACGTTGGCGATGACGGTTTACGGCGATCTCGACGTGTCGGTAATCGACGAATTGCCACCCGGTCGTAAACCGGTAACGACGATACACCGGTACGATAATCGCCGGGCGGAACTTTACGAGTCGATACGCCGGCAGATCGAGCAAGGGCGTCAGGTGTATATTGTTTACCCGTTGATACAGGAAAGCGAGAAAATCGATTTGAAAAACCTCGAAGAGGGATTCAAACAGATTCGCGAAGTGTTTCCCGAGTACACCGTGTGCATGGTGCACGGGAAAATGAAACCTGCGGAGAAAGATGCCGAGATGCAGCGTTTTGTCGGTGGCGAGGCGCAAATCATGGTTGCTACTACGGTGATAGAGGTAGGGGTGAATGTGCCGAATGCCACGGTGATGGTTATAGAAAATGCCGAGCGTTTCGGACTTTCCCAGTTACACCAGTTGCGCGGTCGTGTGGGGCGGGGAGCCGACCAGTCTTATTGCGTGCTGGTAACATCGCATAAACTATCCGAGGATACGCGAAAACGTATCGAAATCATGACCCGTACTAACGACGGCTTTGAGATTTCCGAGGCCGATTTGCAGTTGAGAGGACCCGGCGATATGGAAGGGACGCAACAAAGCGGCATCGCTTTCGATTTGCGTATCGCCAATATTGCCAAAGACGGCCAGATATTGCAACTTGCACGCGATATAGCCGGCGAGGTGCTCGATGCCGATCCCGATTTGGCGAAACCCGAGAATGCCGTATTACCTCGTCGGCTGGAAAAACTTTTCCGTCGGAAAATCGATTTCAGCTTGATAAGTTGACAGCCTGATTCCGTCTCGGGTCAGGCTGTCGTTTTACCATGAAAAAAGTTACATTTATCTATTTATCAATATTCTATCTCTTTTGGATTTTCTCCCCATTGATTTTCTCCGGGTTCACTGTCTAAGCACATTAATACAGTGAGCCAGATGGCGCCTATTATGGGTATGAGATAGATGAGGTACCACCATCCGCTTTTTCCGATGTCGTGCAATCGGCGGATATTCACTGCTAAACCGGGGAGAAATACAGCCACGGCATACAAGAAAAAGATGATTGGAAATATGAGCCATAGCGTGCTCTCAATCATGACTATTTGTAGAATATAAAGAAAGAAGATAATGATATAGTTTATCAACGAGAATATCCAATATTCTTTACGTCGAGCCCTTCCTGAGAAATCGGCATATTGTTTCCAACATTTGAGATACCAATTCATGATTTATGTATAAAAGTTGTGTCCCCTACTCTTTTCCGGATTTTCGGTTCCTCCGTTTTGGTAGATGATATTTCTGTCATTTTCTACAAAAATAACATTAATAAATAAGAATAACCATTTTTAGGATATGTTGTGTAACAGAAAATATCTTGGAGGAATTTCTCCTCTGAAAAAATGATGCTGTTTTCTCGCAAATGAAAACTCCGGCAATATGGTTGTTTGCATCTTGTACCTATGATGTGGTACCGAAGAGCGATTTTTGTATAACGAGGGGGAGACTTATCCCGCCCAATTTTCACGGTCGAGATTGCGGTAATTGATGGCTTCGGCGATGTGGGAGGTTTGTATGGTTTCGCTGCCGGCCAGATCGGCGATGGTGCGGGAAACTTTCAATATGCGGTCATAGGCGCGAGCCGAGAGGTTGAGTCGGGTCATGGCCGTGCGCAGCAGGGCGAGTCCGGCCTCGTCGGGTCGGGCGTATGTGTTGAGCAATCGGCTGTTCATCTGTGCATTGTAATATATGCCGGGTGTCTCTTTGAAGCGTTCGCTTTGTATTTCCCGGGCGCGGATTACCCGTTCGCGAATGGCCGTGCTGGGTTCTCCCGGACGGCCGTCGGAGATTTTCTCGAACGGAACGGGAACGATTTCTACTTGTATGTCGATACGGTCGAGCAGCGGACCCGAGATGCGGTTCAGGTAACGGTGTACCGCTCCGGGCGGGCAGATACATTTTTTCTCGGGGTGGTTGTAATATCCGCAAGGGCAGGGATTCATCGAAGCGACAAGCATGACGCTTGCCGGGTATTCGATGGTGTATTTTGCCCGTGCGACAGTGATTTTCCGGTCTTCGAGGGGTTGGCGCATGACTTCGAGTACTTGACGGGAGAACTCGGGCAGTTCGTCGAGGAAAAGCACGCCGTTGTGGGCCAGCGATATTTCACCCGGTTGGGGAAAGGTGCCGCCACCTACGAGGGCTGCGCTCGATATGGTATGGTGCGGTGCCCGGAAAGGCCGTTGGGTGAGCAATGAGCTGTTGCGTTCCATTTTCCCGGCGACCGAGTGTATTTTTGTCGTTTCGAGAGCCTCGTGCAAAGTGAGGGGCGGAAGTATCGAGGCGATGCGTTTGGCCATCATCGATTTTCCCGCACCCGGCGGGCCTATCATGATGAGGTTGTGCCCTCCGGCGGCAGCGACTTCAAACGCGCGCTTTACACTTTCCTGACCTTTGACATCGGCGAAATCGAGGTCGAAATTATTTTGAGCCGCAAAAAATTCGGCACGTGTGTCGATGATCGTTGGTGTCAGTTCCCGCTCTCCGTTGAAAAAATCGACTACCTCGCAAATATTTTCCACTCCGTACACGTGGAGCTTGTCGACGACAGCAGCTTCTCGCACATTTGCTTTGGGGACGATAAGGCCATCGAATCCTTGTGCCCGGGCTTGTATGGCAATGGGTAGGGCGCCGCGTATGGGCAGGATAGAGCCGTCGAGCGACAGTTCTCCCATGATCATGTAACGACTTAGTTTGTCGGCCGAGATCTCTTCTGCGGCTGCTAGTATGCCGATGGCCAGTGGCAGATCGTAGGCTGAGCCTTCTTTGCGCAGATCGGCCGGTGCGAGATTGATGATGAGTTGCCGGTGCGGGAATTTATATCCGTTGTGTTGCAGTGCCGAGCGGATACGTTCATGGCTCTCCCTGACGGCCGTATCGGCCAGACCCACCATGTAGAAATGAATACCTTGCGAACAATTCACTTCGATGGTTACGGTGAGGGCATCGATGCCCTGCATGGCTGCTCCGAAAACTTTGACCAACATACGCGCTTGTGGAAGAGATTATTTTTTTGAGGAGGATTTTGGGGAAGAAGATGATTTTTCTCCGAAAGTTTTGTCTTCTCCTACCTCTGCTACCGTTTTATCGACCGTATCGATAAGTTCTTCGTCATAAATATTTTTAGCGACGATACGGCCTGTCCCGTTGAGGACAAATGTGGCCGGTAGGGATTGTATCCCCAGATTCTCGACCTGATTGGCATTCCAACCTTCTTTCAGAATGCAGTGGGCCCAACCTTCGAGCGTGTCGCTGTGCAGTATTTCTCTCCATGCTTTTTCGTCGGTATCAAGCGATACGCTTACGACATTGAGATAAGGTGCCGAATATTTTTCACGGATTTTGCGCACGACCTGCATTTGTTGCCGCGATGGTGTGTCGTATGAGGCCCATACGGTAAAAAGCGTGGTACGGCGTCGGAATCCGCCGGTGTTGATGACGCTGTCGCCGGGGGTGCGGAAAGTCATGTAAGGGAGCATTTTTCCCTCCGGGTTTTTCCGGAAGTCCGAAATGTATAGTTCTGCTTTTGCCAATAGCGATACCGGCTTGGCTTCGGGGGCGAGGCGGCGCAATAAGGTATCGGACGTTTCTACTGTTTCGGGCGAGAGCAGGTAATCGTAGATAAGAATCGTTGATGCGTAAGATGAGGAATGAGCCAAAGCAAAGTCGATGACTTGTGCGTGCAACGAGTCTCTGTAAGCGATTGTCTCTTTTTGATAGGAAGTGTCTCCGATGTGTGAATAAAAATCACGGTCGCTGTCGGTCAACCGTTGAAGCAGGATATGGTTGTCATTACGGAATTTCCCGATTTGCTCTTGTTCGATCGGGCCTGAAAAAGTGATTTCATAAGGAGTTTCTACACTGCCTTTCAATTTTATCTTATCGCCGTTTTTCACATAGAGCGATAGTATCCGTTGTCCGGCTTCGGTATAAATCTCGATGCGCGATAACTCCCCGCAGACGCCTTTATACACGGCTTTGCCTTTTTCGGTCAGTACCGAGTCGACGGTGATTCCCTTTTTATGCTCTTCCTGCCAGAAGTAGAGATACGTTTGGTCGGGTACGTCGAGTTCTACGGTAAGCGTGAAACCCTCGTTTTCCTTGTCTCCTCCGCAAGCGGTGAGTAGGATAAGCAGTAAAAAAATGTAAATCGTTTGTTTCATAGGTAATGATAGATGTGCGGAGTTATGAAGCATCCATTTTTACAAATGTACGGAAAAATTCGGATACGTTCTATACTCATTCTGATTTTTCAGCCTGTCCTTTGGAAAGTATTTTTGTGAGGAACAAAAATCACAGCCCCGCTGATTTCAGTGGGGCTGTGATGCATATATATGAAAAACGGTTATAATCTATGGGTACAGATGTTATTTTTTATGGAATACCAATGTGAATTCACTGTCTTCCGGATCGGTAAGCGTTATCTCTTTTTTGGAAATGGATATATTGTAAGTCGTGGTACCCCCTTCAATGTCATCAGTAGGGTTGGTGGTCATATATAGTTTTGATGTGGCTTCATCGAGTACGTAAGTGCCTGACATATGGTATATTTCAGTTTCGGAATAGCTTACTTGACCGCTAAATGTCTTGTCGGAATTGAAGGTGAAGAGGTAGTTTTCCGTTCCGTATTCATCGGAATAAGAAGCCGTCCAAGTTCCGACAAGCGGATTTTCGTCTTTCTTGTCGCAACTGCTTACAATCATGGTCGATACGAGTGCGATAACCAAAAGTTGAAAGAATTTAAGTGTTCTCATTTTTACGAATTTTTAAATTTGTGATTTTGTTGCAAAGATATATTATTTGAGACAATAAAGAAATCTTTTTATGAAAAATTTATTTTAGCGTAAAAGCGAAAATTCGGCAGGAGGATTGAAAATTCATATCGGTAGAGATTCTCCGATGTTCGGAGCGGTATTGTATCGACAAGAGGTGATAAGAAAACTTCTGTTGTGTATGTAAACGTCGTTTGAAATTCTTACCAGTATTGATAAAAAAGCGATAGCTTGAGAGGCTATCGCTTGGAAATAGCGTGAGTTGCATTTTGAATTTAATTCTTTTTGAATATCAGAACACCCTCTTCACTTTCGTTCTGATATTCAGATAAGATCAATTTTTCATCGATGATAGAAATTATGTATGAAAAAGTGGAGTTATCTGTAACAGAGGTAAAATATATTTTTGAGTTATTGCTGTCGAAAAGATAGGTTCCTGTTATGGTTTCATCTTTGCTTGTATTTGGAGTCGAGTAAGAGGTTATCCAAGTAAATGTGTCGTTGTTATTCAATGATAATAAGTTTGTTATGGTATAAGAACCATTGTTTTGCGTGCAATACCATGTGCCGATTAATTGTTTTTCCTCTTTTTGACACCCTATGGTTGAGAGAAGAAGGGGCAGAAATACTAAAATTGGGATAAGTCTGTGTCGTTTCATGATTTAAAAGTATTAGATGAATTTTCGTTCTTTTGTAAAGATATAAATATATAGAAACAAGACAATCTTTTTTATAAAAAATTTGTTCCTATAAAAAATTCCTGTGAGGAGAGAAAATCGAATTTTCTCTCCTCACAGGAATTTTCGGGATAAAAAGTATATCAGCTTAACTTATGCTTTCGTGCACATCGATAACAATGGTTGATATATTGCTTATTGTTTTGTGAGAGTTACATATGTGGCTCCGCTTATTTCACAAAGAATTAATGTTTTATCGGAAATGACGGCTTTATAAACTTCTACCCCCTTTTCACCTGTCATTGTCAGATAAGATGATTCTTTGCTGAATGTGTAATTCCCAAATACAGAGAATCTTGCAAATTCTACTGATCCATCATTTCCATTATATCCTTTTTCTGTTCCGGTTAGCGTGTATGATCCGTCAGCGTTGAATGTATAGGTATATGAAATCTCTTCAATAGTATCGTAACCAGACCAAGTACCTACGATGTTTTCTTCTTTGTTGCAACCGGGTATAGCCAGCATTGTGGCAGTCAGCAGGAATAAGAATCCGAATTTTTTTACAGCACTCATTTTTCTCAGTTTTGAATGTTTGACATAATTTTTTCTTCTGCAAAGATATATTATATATGAAGATCAAGAAAATATTTTTGCAAAAAATTTGTTTTCGTGAAAAAAGAAAGCGAGGAGAGAAAATTCAATTTCTCTCCTCGCCGGAACTTTCGATATGAAAATATCAGTTCATTGCTTGGCGTAGGTCGGCAATAATGTCATCGGCATTTTCGATACCGACCGAGAGGCGTATCAAGTCGGGGGCTACGCCGGCTTCGATAAGTTGTTCGTCGCTGAGCTGACGATGAGTATGGCTGGCCGGGTGCAGCACGCAAGTGCGCGCGTCGGCCACATGGGTAACGATGGCGGCAAGTTTCAGGCGGTCCATAAACCGGATTGCGTCTTCCCGCGAACCTTTGAGACCGAAGGCAATGACGCCGCAAGTACCGTGCGGCATGTATTTTTGAGCCAAAGCGTGGTATTTGTCGTTTTTCAGTCCCGGATAATTTACCCAAGCGACTTGCGGGCAACTTTCGAGGAATTCGGCGACTTTCTGCGCATTTTCGCAGTGGCGAGCCATACGCAGATGAAGGGTTTCGAGGCCGAGGTTGAGCAGGAATGCGTTTTGCGGAGCTTGTATCGATCCGAGGTCGCGCATGAGTTGGGCCGTCGCTTTGGTGATATAAGCCATTTTGCCGAAGGCCCGGGTATAGGTAAGGCCGTGATAGGATTCGTCGGGGCGGGTCAGCCCGGGGAATTTATCGGCATGAGCTTCCCAGTCGAAATTTCCGCTGTCGACGATGGCTCCGCCTACGCAGGTGGCGTGCCCGTCCATATATTTGGTCGTCGAGTGTGTTACGATGTCGGCTCCCCACTCGAACGGACGGCAGTTGATGGGTGTGGCGAATGTGTTGTCGACGATGAGGGGTACTCCATGCCGGTGGGCGATGCGGGCAAATTTCTCGATGTCGAGAACGTGCATGCCGGGGTTGGATAATGTCTCGCCGAAAAGAGCCTTTGTATTGGGGCGGAATGCCGCTTCTATGGCGCTTTCGTCATCGTCGGGGTCGATGAGGGTAACGTCGATTCCCAGTTTTTTCAGCGTTACGGTGTAGAGGTTGAACGTGCCTCCATAGATGGTCGATGAGCAGACAAAATGGTCGCCGGCCTCGCAGATGTTGAATATGGCGTAAAAGTTGGCCGCTTGTCCCGACGAGGTGAGCATAGCGCCGACACCCCCTTCGAGTTCGGCAATTTTTGCGGCGACGACATCGTTGGTGGGATTTTGCAGACGGGTGTAGAAGTATCCCGATTCTTCGAGGTCGAAGAGACGGGCCATTTGTTCGCTGGTTTCGTAGCGGAATGTCGTGCTCTGGTAAATGGGTACAACACGGGGTTCTCCCTTTTTGGGTGTCCAGCCGCCTTGTACGCAGACGGTTTCGGGGCTGAAATGAGTTTTGTCGTTCATATGGTTATGCGTTTATTGTTTACAGAGAAAATGCTTTTTTCAATGTGTCGACGTAATCGAGCTTTTCCCACGTAAAAAGTTCTACATCGACTTCTACGGGTTTTTCGTAGCGCGATGTAAATGTTTTGTGTACCGTGCGGGGCTGACGTCCCATGTGTCCGTATGCTGCGGTTTCTTCGTAAATGGGGTTTCTCAGTTTGAGGCGCTCTTCGATAGCTTTGGGACGTAGGTCAAAGATTTCGCCGATTTTACCGGCGATCTCGGCATCGCTCATTGCAACGTGAGACGTATGGTTGGTATCGACGAAAAGGCTTATGGGTTGTGCTACGCCGATGGCATAAGAGACTTGAATGAGGACTTCGTCGGCGATGCCGGCCGCTACCATGTTCTTGGCCATGTGCCGGGCGGCGTATGCGGCCGAACGGTCGACTTTCGAGGGGTCTTTGCCCGAGAAAGCTCCGCCCCCGTGTGCGCCTTTGCCGCCGTAAGAGTCGACGATGATTTTACGCCCTGTGAGACCGGTGTCGCCGTGCGGGCCTCCGATGACGAATTTTCCCGTCGGATTGACGTGGAGAAGAAGCCGGTCATCGAAAAGCGCCTGTACCCGTTTGGGAAGCTGGGCGATGACGCGGGGCAGCAGAATGCGGCGCACGTCATCGGCGATGCGGTCGAGCATCTCTTTATCGGCTTTTGCTTGTGCTTCCGGCGTATGGCCGGTCGGGGCGATGAACTCGTCGTGTTGGGTCGATATGACGATGGTGTGTATGCGCACGGGACGGTGTTGCTCGTCGTATTCGACCGTAACTTGCGATTTGGCATCGGGACGCAGATAAGGCATTTCGTTCTTTTCTCGGCGTATCATTGCCAGCTCGCGCAACAGCAGGTGCGAGAGGTCGAGCGCGAGCGGCATGTAGTTGTCGGTTTCGTTACAGGCGTAACCGAACATCATTCCTTGATCTCCGGCACCCTGATTCATGGACTCGGAACGTTCTACTCCCCGGTTGATGTCGGCCGACTGCTCGTGTATGGCCGAGAATACTCCGCAGGAGTCGCCGTCGAATTTATATTCGCTGCGTGTGTACCCGATGCGGTTGATGACGCGGCGGGCGACTTCGTGCAAGTCGATGTAAGCACGCGATTTTACTTCACCGGCGAGGACGACCTGCCCGGTGGTTACCAGTGTTTCGCAAGCGACTTTCGATTGGGGGTCGTAAGCGAGAAATTCGTCGAGCAAGGCGTCGGAAATTTGATCGGCCACCTTGTCGGGGTGTCCTTCCGATACCGATTCGGAGGTAAACAGATAGTTCATTTCTTATCGTATTTTACGGTTAAAAACAACTTCGATAAGAGATGGAAAGAGATAAAAATGCAGTGCGGTTTTCCGGCCGGTTCGCCGGGACAGAAAGAGTTACCGTTTTAGCAGTTTTTTAGTGTGGTTGCAAGCAGCCAAATCCATCCACATATCGTTGCTGCAAAGTAACATCTTTTTTATGAGTTGTGCAAACTTTTATTCTAAACTTATAAACTAAAAAACTAAAAATTAATTGTATATGAGGCAGATGATTTGCCTGTTCCTGATGCTGTTTTTTTTAGAGCAAAAGGTTCTTTTTCTCTACTAACGTATATATTGACAATAACTTCTGAATATGAGCTTGAATGGGAGGTGTCGAAACAATCGATTTTGCAGTTAAAACCTTTGTGGACTGGTCCAAATGTTTGAGAAAAAGATCTCCCTCCTTCAAATGTTTGAGTTCCGCTTTCTGTTTTTTATACAAAAGGCGAATAAATAGGAGTAATGCAATCAAGTGTAATTTAAGTGAGGGTACTTCGGGAAAAATGTTATCTTTGCGAAAGGAGACCGATAGAAATTGGGTCTCCTCGTTATCCGACAACTTTTCCTATGTATCACATGACAATCGCAAGCAGAAAGATATGAAAAAGCCAAGAGCATATTTGAAATGATAGGCGAGAACGGAATGTTAACAAAAAAGAATAATGATGCGTATTTCTATTCTTACTCTGATTAAACGGATTTTGAGAGGCATAAAGAATGTCATGTTGATTTTTTTATGCTATGTGGGAGTGAGTATATTGCTTTGTCTCGTTCGGTGCAACAGGGACGAGTATAACTATTTCGACCGAATGATGCTGGCCGGTTGGAATACAAGCGATACCATTGTCGACCTGTCCCGTCTCACCCCGTTTCAGTGGGACACGATGTATTATTATGAAAACGGTTGTTCAGAAGAGGTGATGGCATCGTTCGGTGTTATTGCCGATGCCGATATGCAAGATGTGATCATCTTTAAGGACAAGGAAGGCCGGACCGTTTATTGGGACAAGTGGGTGTATTCTTGGGATTATGCTCACGATCGTGGGTTTAGAATCGTCGTACCCCGTTTTCCCGACAGTTATTTGCGGGTCAGCAGCGACGATGCCCTTTTTATAGTTCGTTTAAAAACGAAACGTACTATTATGTTGGAGCATCTTCCACGCGGAAAGGTGCGACAGAATTAGAATTGTTTTTCCGATGATCGACCTA
>ENA-ORNR01003389-ORNR01003389.1-human-gut-metagenome-genome-assembly--contig:-NODE-3389-length-11920-cov-10.016182_pt1 | contig 11920 bp, 9 predicted proteins | sample MGYA00242114_ERZ509020 | MGnify/ENA primary metagenome ERZ509020 (study PRJEB26280, sample SAMEA2338758) | human gut metagenome | biome: human gut; feature: human-associated habitat; material: faeces...
ACCGCTCTACAAGCCGAAATTCGATGTGTTCAAATTTTTGTCATGTACTTAAATAATTTTAGTGGGTTTATTTGTTTTTTGATGATGCAAAGTTACTGCCTCGTTGAATCCAAAGCATAATTATCAGAATGTTTCAGTTCCATCTCCATATTTCGTAAAATATGCGTTTGCAATGTTGCAACCCTATATGCTGGCCCACTTTCGGTACATTTCGGACTCGCGGAGCGGAATTGGCTCATCTCTGTCAAGCTGACATACATAAACCAATTCCGGCTCTACATTAACCGAGAAAACGCCGTCACCACTTTTGGTTATATTGTAGTCTTCCGGATTATACAGTGCCTGAAGATTCTTTATCGAACGTTTCAAGCAACTGAATATGGGTCGCCTTATCTCCGGCACACTTAAATCTGGAGCGGTTTCTTTTTCTCCGCCAAACATTTCATATATTGCCGAATAGCGTTGTTGTATCCTTTTCATCCGGCGGTTATACCTTTCCAATGCGACCACAGATTTTGGCGCACTAAAATTGATGCCATCTATCCCTTGACATAAAAGCAAAGCGTATAAAGCACGTTCTCGGCGATGAAGCCCCATTGCCTTGGCGTCAATATCTGGGAAAATGACTTCTTCTTTATACGGATCCAAATATATGACACTCCTTATGTTTTGACGCACAAGGAATATGTCAAGCAACTGCTTGTAGAATCCATGAAAATGGAATTGATTATCACGTTCTTCAGAAGTATTGACAACAAAAACGTCACTGCTTAGCATTTCAGAGAACCTATCGACAAATGTCTGCACTGTCGTTGATATGTTCTCGTCCACATCAATTTTAAGATAGTTGGCATATTGAGCCTCACCTACAAAGCTGTTCCCAATCTTTATCAATAAAGAGGGCATCGTATTACGAAGTTCGGTAATTCCGCATTTATTGCACAAAAGATCCTTACAGAATATTCCGGTAGTCATTTTCATCAATGACTTATAGGTATTGTCAAGACCAGTTTCACTCATCGCGGGCGCTAAGAATGAAAGAATATCCTTGAAAAGTGTTGAGTCTGTATTCCGGTAATGGTCAATAATTTTAGGAATATAGACAAAATGGAACCCTGCTAACTGAAACTCCTTGAAGATAGACCGGTAATGCGCTCTTATTGACTCATTTGTTTCGGGGTCAAACTCATTCTCAATATAGAGGGCTGTAGCGATGTCAATATTGAAATTCGCTTTCGGAATAGAAATCACCTCTCCTCGGAATGGCTGCTCCGATTCAAGCATAGTGGTGAGAGCTATCATCAGCAGAGCTTCTGAATGAGCACAGAAACCATCGGAGACCGTCATTTCCCTGCAATCTCCAAGAAGATCCTCTTTGAGTCCCTGAACTCCTGAATTGCAGATGACATTGAGCGCGTCCGCAAAAGATACCTCTCTTGCTTCGATTCTGACATCTCTGTCTATCGCGTATTTATTACAGATAATACGCCAGCATTCCATTTCGCCGGTATCTACAATTCTGTCGGCCTTTATAAGGTCGGCAAAAATTCGGGACACTGCTATCTTTTCTGCCGCTCTCATATCCTACTATTGCATAAAATCAGCTTCCGAAATAGACACAGTTTCAAAATTATTATGAAGTTGACTGTTGTCTATATTAATTTGAAGAACATAACTTACAATTGACGATGAGTTCTTTTTCCCAAAATCAAAAATATCAATGCTTTTATCATATGATACATTGCGAGTGAATTTTCCAGATAAAGAGCCATCTCCATTATCGAATTCCATCCAATCATTACCATAAGCAAGTTTTAGATAATACTTGCCTTGAGGTATCATTTGAATGTTTTCTGTCGTGTTCTCTGGCACAAAAACATACCGAATGGATTTATCTGTAGATGCATCCACAATCTTAACCGCCACATCACATCCTGTTCCTATCTGGATGTCAAAGTAATTGTCTTGTTGCCCATACTTATTTTTTACGCCATATTCTTTGGACAGTTCTCCAGATGGCTTATCCTTAGGAAAGTACCAGCCTTCATCAATTAATGCTTCTTGTTGTTGGGATAACGTATTAGTGTCAGTCGCAACATCTCTGTTTGTATGCCCTGAACATCCTGCAATGCATATAAGCAGTGATACACTAAGAAGGAATATTGTGACAGATATTGATGCTTTCATGAGAGCAAGCTGATTAGATAGTTAGCTACTGAAATTATGATAATGGCAATCCCGACAATACGACACAACATTGCAATCGCATTCCTATGCGATTTTTTCTTTATAGAATCGTTTGTCAAGATTGGTATTACCAACCATATAACTAATCCTATTATAATGGATATAATGTTCATATCTTATAATGAAATAGGTGAAGAAGCTTTGTTTGTCAACTCCGCTTCCTCACCTAAATGATGTCAGATGCGTTTAGAAAATTCCTTCACGTTTTAATTCATTCACGCGAGATTGAATTGTCTGATACTTAGAACCAAGCTTGTCTTTGCGCTCCTGACCGATTCCATAATCGCCACGGATAACTTTCATTGCTTCTGCTTCTACATCATTTGAAACGTTGGACTCGTTGAGTTGTGTTGAAGATGAAACATTTGATGTGTTATCCGCTGTTGCGGTTGTTTCAACGGCTTCCGGACCCTTGGGCTCCGAAGTATTGGCAGCTGCATTTCCATCGTTAGGATCAGCTTCTTCAATATCAGTGCCCTCAGCAGCAATAATGTCTGCCGGAACGGAAGATTCTGCCACGGCTTCAATCTCCTGTTCGGGAGTTTCGGCAACTTTATCGCCAGATTTGGAAAAGAACATATACCCAACACCACCTAATACTACGATTCCGAGGAGTAACCAAAGCCATAATTTTGACTTAGGTCTTTCGGGTTCAGGTGTAGGCGCGGGTTCTATATCCCCCTTATTAACTGAAACTTCAGGTTCTTCTACTTTCTTTCGCAGTTGAACCTTATGTTTCAGTTTTACGTCAGAGTTTGCCATTAGTCCTCGCAGATAAGAGCAAAGCCGGGGATTTCGTTGAATGCCTTGCTAAGGCTCATAACCTTGCTTTCGTTCTTCAATGCGAACTCACCACCTTTGTTCTTGATAGAACATACGCAGTAAACGTGGCCCTCGTCTGAGGAATCAGCGAGTACCTCCAGATAGTCACCGCTATCGCTCTTTACTTCGATACGACCGCCTTCTTGAGCATAGGTTACGTCTTCTCCTTCGATTGCTGCGCCATAGTTCACGATACACACGAAAGCTTCATCAATGTCATCAAGCTTGGCGATGTTGATCTGCTCGCTTTCTTCACCACCTGGAGCGGGTTCCTTGTTATCTCCAAGATGGAGCATGTATGGGAACTTCTCAAGGGAGCCGAGGTCACTTTTCTTCTGACGATACTCGTTTGAGAATACGCCACCAACTTCTCCGTCTTTCTTACGGAAGAAAAGACAAAGGTCGAGGTCTGTGTCAGAGGTCCAGTAGAGATTGACCTTGAGCTTGCCTCCAAATGTGAAGGCAACTTCCTCCTGCTTGCGGCGGAGGGTAATCTTTTTTTTGAGTTTTACTTCTTCTGCCATATAGGTTTATTTGTTAAAAATTGAAATCGCTGTTAGTATATTTAGATTTTGAGATATTGCCATCCCCTGTGTTAGAGGACGCACTATCAAAGAAATCATCCTTTTTAATCTGATTGCCTTGGTCCCTTTTCTGTGTAGCCGCTTTTCTTGATGGAGACGTCTTTTTCGGAGTCCCAAAGAAATCATCGTTGTCATCCGTAGGTGTCGTAGAATTTGGTGTGCCAAATCCTATTGGTTTCCGAGGGGGATTTGGATTAGACATAGCACCAAAATCAGGATCTAAAGAAAATAATTTCTTTCTTAAATCTTTTACGATTGACTGTTCAGATGGATAGTTTTGGGCAAACCGGTCAAGTTCATTTTGAGCCTCATTGAAACGCCCATCAAGAATTAGACCATTTATGTTAGCTAATGCTTTTTCTTTTGCTTCTTTGACCAGATTTTCTTCAAGACGTTTCTTCGCTTTAGAAAGAATATGAAAAACATCTTGGTCTGATTCGATATTTAGATAGTTTTCACAAAGCAGTTTCAATCGAACCCAGTCCTCATCAAAATGGGCTTTATGAATATCTTTCTTTAACTCATCAAGCTTGCGCTTATTCTCCTCAATTTCTTTTCGTGTAGAGATTAATCGCTCTTTCTTACTGGTCCATTTGCCAATATTTGCAGAATCTTCTTCTATAAGTAAATCGCAAATATTTATCGCCGAAACAAAATCGCGTTCCTGTTCAGCTTCATTTAATTTTGCAACAAGACTATTAATATTTTCTTGATGCCGAGTGTGAACATCAGAAATTTTACTTTCGATTTCCTTAGCCTCTCTATTGGTTGGATCAAGACTGAGTATTTTGCTAACCTCTCGTAATGCCTCTGAATATAACTTTTGAGCAAAGAAAACATCTGCACGATTAAGCAATTCCTGAACCTTTTCCTTCACTTCCATACGACGACGAGCCTCGCTTTTGAGACGGGTGGCTTCTTCCGAGTCTGAACGAAGTTCCAATGCCATTTCGCATTGAGATATGGCATCAGACCATCGTTCTTCAGAAAATGCAGTTTTCGCACGCTGAAGAACAATGTTAAATTGTTTATTCGCCGCTTTATGCTCAGCAAGAAGTTGACGGGCTAACGCACCCTTTTCTTTTGCGAAGTCATCGTCTGGTCGGATTTTCAGAGCGATCTCTGCCCATTCAAGCATTTCCTCATAATTATGGTCGCTCTTATGGTGCTCAATATTTTCTACGGCGTTGTTGTATTCTCTTTCGGCCTTCTTCTGACTATCTATAATAGCTTGCTGGCGGCGTGCATCTTCTTCAGCCTTCTGCCTTTTCTCTTCCTCTTCTTTAGCTTGTTTCTTGAGGATTTCTTGAGCCTCGGCATCAATCTTAAACTTTTCAGTTGCACCCTTAAATTGATTGCAATCTATTTGGGAATACACACTTACCACTTTGGGCAACTCTTCTTCTCTATAAATTACAATTTTATCATCATCAACAATAAATCTATTGTTGATAGCTCTGGCAAACGTCTGATTTGTAAAAGTATTTCCGATAAAGACAATGCCTTCAATCTCATGAGGTTGAAGTTGGTTATCCTTGACAAAATCGGCTATCTTACGAACCATTTCCTCGACTATTCCAGTCGTGCGACTGTCCAAAGCATTGGGGAATACCGGTACAAGCGCCGGATTGTTTGGAGCAACAGCAAAGGTTATGCCGTCAAATGCCACCGGAATATAAGGCCGACTCCTCGCAATCTTTTCAAGCCATGTGGTTGCGAATCTATCTTGTCTTACACACTCCTGGTCAAACTCCTCTCTACTTTTTAGTAGTTTGGTGTTTTTGTTGATATTTTCAACAATTGTCTCAACCAAAGCTCTTCTTCTTACATCCAATCCGAGACCAAATAAGGAACCTTCGTTTTTTCGGAGGAATATATTGCCCTTATTCTCGTATAGTGCGAAATGGAAGTTATCATTAGTCGCAACCAAAACTAAATATGCCCCCAGTGCGGTGAACACATTCCGCTTCTTACATTCTTCTAAAGCGAGATGAGAAATACGTGCAACACTTTCAACAACCTTGAAATTCGCCTCTTCAAGCTCTTCGATGAAACGTAGCCGCGCGATGTCTGGGATGTCTGATGAAAATGATATATAAGTTTTTACCGAACCCTCTTCACCTACGGCTTGATGTAAATGATTGAAGATGCCAGCAACCTTAAAAATTTCTCTCATTTCCTCTCGCCTACGTTCGTAGCGTGTGAAATGATGATCTCCTTCTTCTATAAGATTGAATATATCGCCGAAATAATGAGGTTGTTTGTCGCGATAATTATTCTCAAAAGCCTTGCCGTATTCTATTCTACTGTTTGCTATATCCTCATGGAAATATAGCCAAATCCTATCCTCTCCATTCGGAAGAGACAACGGTATCACATTGCCATCAAAATTGATGGCAACTGTAATAAACCATTTGTCAACGTATAAGGACAGAGATTTCATATCAACCTTCTTATTTACTGATTGAATACCTTAGATATGAGCGACTTTAGGAAACATGCCCCTTCAGCTATAATAATAGGCTGATGGTAATGGAATCCTTCGCCGTTTCTGTTATTCCTTGCCGCTTTCTTGTATTCCTGGTCGTTTGTACAGAAGGAAATTATACGAGTTGGGAGTTCGCTTATTTCTTCTCTTAATGAGTCTTCGGCTCTTTGATAGAGTTTTGTGTCCTTGCTCACGAACTTTATGAAAATGTCCATGAACTTTTCGAAGTTTTGAACGCATGAGAAATCAAAGTAACTCATATCATCAGAGAAGTGTTCACCACTGATTTCATCGTCCGGGGCAATTGATACTGTATTGCCATCCTTGATGAAGCGCACTCCGGTTTCACCGCAAATATCGCAATCATTTAGGCCATCAACAATAGCAAGTTCATTGTTTTCACAAAGTCCACGAGCAACCTCGGTCTTGTTATCGTTTTCGATTTCTTCATGATACTTCACACTAACTGTTTTGTCAGGGATAATCAACTGAAGACCTGCATTTACACAGTTGTTGTAGTATTCATTCGTGGTACGAGTGCTGGACGCATGGCGGAGCCAATGAAATAAGCGACCACCTTTGCCAAACGGCATAAGCTCTACTCGGTCAATATCGCCAAGCCTATTGAGTTTGATCGTTTTTCCAATCAACATGCCAGAATAGAACAGCAACAATCCACAAACATAGGCAGGAATCGTGAACACGAATTTAGCATTCGAGCTCAAAGACGCATAGAATGCGTCATAATCGCTTTGATCCTTGAGCTGGTCAAAGATGCTGTTAAGATAGTATGGAGCCTTGTCGGGGTGGTCTATTATTTCCTTAATGTTCTCAACGTACACAGCCGTGTCACGTCCTTCATGGAAATCTACAAGTGCCTGACGATACTGTTCAGATTTCTTTACGGCATCAAAGAATACACCCGCTGCGAGGCGAACTGAGCTCTCACGGAATAATGAATATTTATTGTTATTCTGAGGATTCTTCGCAATCAGAAGTATATCGCTGGTGCTACCTCCTACGTCAATACCGAGGAACATGTTGTTGCTATTCAACCCGAACTCCTGAGACATGGCATAACTACATACCGCTTCAGCTTCTGTGAACAGCTTGTTCGCTAATTCGGGTTTGCGTCCAAAAGGAGTAATCTTACACAGATCCTCAAAGATACCTTCCAGTTCATCGCGGTCAGAGGTCATCATAGAACCGGGATAGCTCCAGTAGATTTCCTCGGGATGAACTCTGTTAGTATAGAGGAATGCACAGGCTTGTAACCAGACAGATTTCAAGAAGGCTCTTTTTTTCTCGCGTCCTTTGTCATCATCCAGCCATTTCATATTATAATGAAGTATGCCAGCCTGTGTCTTTATCTCAAATTCATTCATTTCCTGAACTCACACATTCGGTCTATTTACAGGAACACCTCCAGCGACTTCAGACGATTGATTAGCGCCCACATATCGTGAGTCGTGCTCATGGAGCCAAGATTTTAACTGTCCGTTTTCTGATGGATAGTTTGTAAAGAACAGAAGTTCGTTATTCTCAGCAATGGCTTTGGGATTATTATTCTCTCTGCCGACAAGAACTGCTCGATAGTTGCCAAAAACAATGGGATTAGTACCACGATTCTGCGTGTTATAATACATACAAGTATTATTGCTGCCAAAATCGATTCCAACAACAGCTTCGCTATTGGTTCCTACATTAGTTAAATCACGAATAAGATCTTGACGAAGCATCAAGAAGCCAGCTCCCATGTTTTTGCCGGCAATCTTAACAATCGCCGTAAGACCACACATGGGCTTATTGGAGGAAATAATGTTGTATTTAGGCAAGTTTTCACTCTGGCCAGAAGGATATGCTGCTAACAGCTTTATGTCAACCCGCTTTTCTTCCTCTGGATTACGGACATATCTTGACGTGAGGAAATCGCCATCAATCGTCTTGACAATCTCTCCGCTTATCTTAAATATTGGAAAGAATTGCTCAGTGTCTCCATCAGTGTATTCAGAAAAAAGGTAGTACTTGTTCCATTTTTCCGAAACGAAGTTAGGCCAAGCGATAACTTTGCCTTGATTCTGAACCCACTGGATTTTATATTCGCGGTCGTTCAGTGTAACGCTTTCTCCATCTATTTCAACAACAAAAGAAACAGCGAGCATACCCGCATCAGTGATATGAGCGGTGATTTTGGTATTCGCATTTCCTCCATATCCAAGAATGGTGTCGAGCTTATTCTTGAATATATCAATCCCCTTTTCTGAAAGAGGAACACTAAAGTATGTAGTGTCACCAGTTTCTATATCTTTTACCTGAAGATAGTAGACCGGGGCATCGGACAGTTTCGGACGTTGACTTTGTGGTTCAATCCATCCAACCACGTATTCGTCTGAACTTAAGAGTTCCTGTATGTCGCCGATTGTTTGGTAATTACCGTCATTTACATAAGTAAATGTGAAGTCTGGTTTCAAATAAACGGGAACATCGCTCTTGAACAAACCCATAAAAGGTTGCTGTAAAGAACTGTAACGTGCTACGGGGCCAACAGTACGCAGTCCATTACCTTTATCAGCAAGCTCATTTTCCCACTTTCTCGCCATACCCTTAAAGCCCGATAGATTTATCGTCTTTTTGCCATTACGTTGAGAATTGATGAGCGTTTCAAACTGAGCAACATTCTGATTGAGGTTCTTTATAAAGAGATATACCTTTTGCAATTGCTGTGGGGTGAGATAGCGAGTCGGATCTTCAAATTTACCGTTACGATACCAGTTTATATCGGAGGCAGAGTCTCCTAAATTAGCGTAATTTACGCCCGTGAAAACCCCGGTTAGTGGTGAGGTTCCTCCGACAAGCTGATTACGATAATAAATTAAGTGGATGAACGGTTGGGCATCCGGATTCTTAACAAGGTCCTCTTGATTGCTCCAGACATCCTTGTCATCGAACAACATTCGTCCAAATGCCGACGCAATATCATAGTCATCACCCTTTACATTCATTTTAACGGGTGCAGAGAATTTGATGCGATCCGGATATAATGCTATTGTAGCTAAAAGGCCACGCCATTCCCCATGGAGAATATCGTAGAAATTCAGCAATCCTCCATTATCTATATTAGGATTGGGGTTGTTGATTGTGTCGAGCGCATACTTGAAGAGTTTTGCTCTTGCCCATGGAGAAGGTACGCCTGAAATCAAGGCACTCAAGGTCTGCGCATTTACATTACCAAGAATGTCACCGGTTTGTATGCCTTGGATATAGGAATTAGCCATATTAAGCTCATTCCAGTCACCTTGGGTACCGGTTGTCAGAGTAGTATAGCTCTGTATTAGAAGTGCTTTTGACATATCCTATATCAGTTAAAGTTGTAAAGTTTTGTGAGGGTATCGTAGATGAGCTTATACATTTGTTCACCTCGATTCGTAATTTCTTTCGCACTGTCGCCATGCAATTCTTGCAAGAAGACCTTTTTGAAACTATCGAACTTGCTCCCGAAAATTCCGGTTGAGTATTTGTTATCTTTACCAATGCCCTCATTGCGGTATAAGCTCTTGTTCCAATCAAGCTTCATTAGTTCCTTTTTCGTCTGCGGTGCAAACAATTTGGGATTGAGCAGGAATTTATCACCACCACCAGCTGAGCGGTGTAGCTGACGAAGCCATCCTTCTTCTAATTTGCCTCCTTCAATCATACGGGCAAAGAACAGTCTAAAATACTCTTTCAAGTATTTAACCTGAGAGGGATCTATTTCCTCAAAACCGATGGCCTCCTTATCTTCTCCAGAACGAGCTTTCTCTACAAAGTCATCATCTCCGTTATTAAACAAGGCAAATGCAACAAGACAACCGAGTTTTTTTGCAAACTCAGTCTGCCTATCTTTGCCTACAAAGTCTTGGAAATCGAACTTATCATTATCCTCGACTGCACGGTAAAGATATTCGGTTGTATAATTGTCTTTGTCTTGCTGAAGTTGAGCTTCACTACAATTAAAGAAATCAAGTGCCGCGCTTGCAGCAAGCAACTCAATGTAATGAGAGTCATTCCTCTGAGCAGCCCCGCCAGTAATTGTCCTATTCCCGGCATTTGTATCATTGCGCATGGGATCCCAATTGAGTCCGTTGGTCCCCATCATGTAGAAACGCTGATAGATGCTTCTAACCGTAGCGTCATCATCGTAAAACATCATTGCAACTTGCGAATTGAGTGCAAATTTATCGCTGGTCGCAATAACCTTTTGTTGACTTATCTGTCCTGTATCAGGTAGAGTAAAGTTGAAGTATGCTGTAAGAAGAGTTGACCCAAAATAAGCATTCTTTAATATGTCTGCACTACCATTGCTAATGATTTGGGCAGCGCGGGACAATGCCTGAGGTATGATAGGTATTGAAGATGCACCAGTTCCTCCGAATACAGATCCCAATATAAAGACCTTTGCTTTGCCTGATGTCGTTTCGGTGATTAAGGTACTGACGAATTCCTTTAATCCATTCGGCAAATTTGATTGTGCCGCTTCAATGATAGATTGGTACATCATCATCGATCCCAGATGAGTCTGTGCACGATAGCCATGTTGCAGATTAAATTCCTCAACGTTACGGTCTAACACCAAATCAGCAAGGTCAGTTTCTTCTCTGTGATTGTATTGAGTATCCCCATAGTTGAATACCTCCTTAAAGGTACTCTTTGTTTCATAGTTCGGAGAAAACTCATAGTATTTTATGTTTGCAGAGAAAAAGGTATCTTTATGGGCAACACGATTTGCTTCCTGTAAGCCTTTCGCGTTGACATATGCTTCCTTTAATTCCTTTAATCTACCGAAGTTGCCATTATTTTTGTCTGTGTCGAGTGCAAGCAAATGTATGTCCGTATCATCGAACATACCCATCGCACAGAGATGAATTAAGCTCTCAATGCATCTCATGCCTGTTCCTCCAATGCCGAGGACAAAGAATTGTTTAGCCATAGTTTAATTCTTTTTCTTGCCCAAGATTGAACCAAGTTTTGAAGTGCGGAAGCTGAGCATTAAAATTATTCCGACAACAGCATATGCAATAATAGCGGCGATAAGAACATAGAGATTTGTTGCCTCAAACATATTGCGAAATCCTGGATTTTGAATTTGAGGTGCCACTGCCTGAGCATTGTAGAGCCAGTAGCTTGCTGGAGCGACCAAACCAATGATGATAAACCATATACGACGGGTGATAAAATCACGTCGGTCGCTTCTCCAGTTTATCAGGAAAGCGATGGCAATGGCGATTGCCAATGCAACACCTGCGACGATTAAACCATAGACCCATGCATCTGCTTGTGCCTGCTGGACTTGAGGTAGAGTTCTAATTACCGTATTCATGGTGGTTAATATTTATCAGATTTTACATAAATTGTGTATAGGACTTTACTCTTGAGCTTATTAAGTAGTTCTGGGTCAAACACGCAATTTTTTAGGCTTTCTGAAATAGACACATTAGTTTGACCCGGATTTATTACCGAATCAAAATCGAACATATTTATACTATTTTCAAGGATGTTTTCAAGATCCTTAATCACTATTTCTATTTTGAAATAATTGAAAGGCTTGCCGTCCAAATCTCCGCCGGGTGCAAAATTCTTAATATCAAAATACAAATCTACATTACCGTGCTTCTTAAACTCATCAGCATCAATAATTATGAATTTCTGGATTTGTGAAGGCGTGATTTGAGTGAATCCCACTTTTTCTGGGGCAGCGGCGTAATTCCGTGGCAGAGCTATCCGAAGATGATCGACAAACGGT
>ENA-ORNR01003404-ORNR01003404.1-human-gut-metagenome-genome-assembly--contig:-NODE-3404-length-11895-cov-14.205490_pt1 | contig 11895 bp, 7 predicted proteins | sample MGYA00242114_ERZ509020 | MGnify/ENA primary metagenome ERZ509020 (study PRJEB26280, sample SAMEA2338758) | human gut metagenome | biome: human gut; feature: human-associated habitat; material: faeces...
GCTTTTGATTTTATAAGAACTTGGAAACAAACACGCACCAGGCCGAATGCTTACCTCGAACATTGCCAACCCCGATTTGAAGTGGGAGGTATCCAAACAAACCAATTTGGGTGTGGACATAGGTCTGTTCCATAACAGAATCTTCATGCAATTGGATTTGTACAAATCGAAAACCGAAGATATGCTGCTCAATACCATCGTACCAAGTACGCTAGGTGTATCACGCATGCTGCAAAATGTAGGTTCGGTAGAGAACAAGGGTGTCGAATTCAATATCGTATCACGCAATCTAACAGGAAAGTTCAAATGGACTACCACCTTCAACATCTCTGCCAACCGCAACAAGGTGTTGGCCTTGGGTCTTGACTCTGAAGCCATTACCGATGGTGTAGCCGAATCAAACATCACCAAGGTGGGTTACCCGATAGGTATGTTCTACGGAAATGTGTTCGGCGGCATCTATCAGTCGATGGAGGAAATTGAAGCCTTGCGCAACGACCCCTATTCGGGCTTAGCCTTCGACCCCAATGTTCGTCCGGGTGACTGCAAATGGTTCGACCTCAACGGTGACGGACTGTATGACGACAACGACCGCACCATCATCGGAAATCCCTATCCCCGTTTCAATGCCGGTATGGTCAACACTTTTTCATACAAGAACTTCTCATTCAGCTTCCAACTGAACGGACAATACGGTAACGAGATTTACAACTATACCTTGCGTGAAACCTTACGCGGAAACAACAACAGCAACCTCTCTATCAAGGTGGTCGACAGATGGCGTTCTCCTCAATCACCGGGTAATGGTTTGGCCGATCGCACCGTAACTTCGAACGATATCAAGCCCTCTACCGAGAAGTCCAAGTTCACCAATCGCTATCTCGAAGATGGATCTTACCTGTCTATCCGTAATATACAGCTTTCTTACGCATTTGATAAAAAAACACTTCGGAAAACTTTCTTAAATGGGTTAGTACTAAGTTTCAATATTGACAACTTACATACTTTTACCAAATATACCGGTATGAACCCCGAAGCTAATACATTCCGTTCGGCTACCGCACCGGGTATCGACCGCACTGGCTACCCTTTATCCAGAAATTTCACCATAGGGCTGAAAGTTACATTATAAATCTAAAGTATGAAAAAGAATATGAAGAATCTGAAAAATATATTTACATTAGCATTGATCGCTACCTGCATGTCCAGTTGCACCGGTTTTCTAGACATTGAGCCAGAAACCACTCTTACAGGCAAAAATTTCTATAAGTCGCCCGATGACATACGTTCGGCATTATACTCAACTTATGCTTCATTAAGAGATAACGGGCTGTATTCTGCTAGTATCTATCTCTTCGGTGATGTGCGCTCGGATGTAGCATTCCCTAATCAAACCAACTACTATGCCAACACTTTCCGCCACGAGATTGAGAAGTTCACTATCTCGGCCAATAACAGCGGTAACCAGAACTTTTGGGCTCACCACTATAAAGGAATCATCAGAGCGAACACAGTGATTGAAAAAGGCGAAGAACTCTTTAGTGACGACAAGGCTGTGCAGAAATACATGGCCGAAGCCAGAGTGTTACGCGGTCTGTTCTACTTCAATTTAGTACGCGCTTATGGCGGTGTACCCATCATCATGGATGTGCCCCAGGAATACACCGATTCGAGAGGTCACGTGCGTGCATCAGTAGAAGAGGTGTATGTGCAGATACTTACCGACCTGACTATGGCTATTGAGTCGGGCAACCTCTATCGCTCTGCTAACAGTGGAGAGAAAACTCCCACTGGCAGAATCAACAAGTATTCAGCCGAAGCCTTGCTCGCCAAAGTTCTTCTGTCTATGCCCAATGACATCACAGAAGCCGCTTATCCCAATGTAGAGGCATGGAAGAACATCTCGGCTAACTCCGATATCACCGCTTTCTATCCCGAAGCAGTCGTTACGCAATATGAAGCTGCCAAATTTTATTTGGAAGATGTAGTGAAGAACGGGGGATATGAACTATATCCTGACTTCAGCGGTCTCTTCAAACCTGCCAACAAACATTCGTCCGAATCAATCTGGGAAGTGGAATATCAGACAGGGCAGGCCGAAGGATTAGGCAGTCCCTTCTATACCCTCTTCTCACCGGCATCTTATTCACCCCGCAACACTCCCAACAAAAACGGATATATCCCTTCTCCTATCTCCAATCAGGGAAATGGCGCCTGCTCGCCTACCGGATATTTCATGGATATGGCCAAAAAATGGGATTCAATGTATCCCGACTATGAATATGAGATACGCAAATTCGATGATGTAGTTTATACCGACAAACGTATCAGCAACGGCAGTACCAAATTGGATACCGATGGGGTTTCTCTACTTCCGGTGAATGACAACAAGGATTATCCGCAGGATGTAATGTATCCTTACGACCCTTATACAGGTACTACTTTCTGTGCTTCTGTAAAAGGTTTTGGTGCCGACAACCAATGGATGTGCGGCAAATACATGGGTTCGTCAGAACATAAAGTAAACGACTCCGACGACAACTGGTATATCCTCCGCTTTGCAGATGTACTGCTCATGCTGGCCGAAGCCGAAGCACGTATCAACGATGGAGTGCTGACACAAGATGTTTTGGACAAGACCATCAATTTGGTACGCGACAGAGCTGGCATCATTCGTTACCTTGCTACCGGCGACACCAACAAAGAGTGGGTATTGGATACTCCAGAAAAGGTTTACCAAGCCATCTACGACGAGCGTGCCTTGGAACTGGCCTTCGAAGGAAACCGTTGGTTCGACTTGGTACGTACAGGCAAAGCTGTAGAAGTGATGAACCAACACTTCACCAACTTCTATAATGCCTATACTTCCAACTCTGCCCCGAATGTAAACAACTACTATATGAAGAGCGAGAAGTTTGAAATCGACCAATATTGTACTTTGTTCCCCATTCCGTCACAGGAGATGCGCGCCAATCCTCAACTGACGCAAAACCATGGCGCAAGATAAAACCTCATATATTAAATAAAAAGAAGTACCATCATTATGAATAAGATTACCCGATTAATATCCATACTGTCCATTGCAGGGCTGTTTACTTCGTGTGAAGAACGCCCCGGCATGGAATATATCGTAGAGGCCAAACACTTGTCTGTACAAGAATCTACCATCTATGTAGACGGATTCCTCGCTAAAGGAACACCCGCTTTTGCCGGAGATGAGAACGAACCTGCTGACTGCATAGGCATCCCGTTTGTCAACGGATTCGGTCGCAAACTCTCCGTGAAGTTCGTTGATCGCTCTGCCGAAACTGGTCTGACAATAACCGATGGCGAAGTGGAACTCTCCAATCAGGGAGACAAGCAATATGCTTTCTTCCCCATCAGTGGAACCCCTTTGCAAGAAGGATCTGTGCCCATCTCTTTCGAAGTCTATGAAGATGGAAAAAGAGTCGGAGCCACCATCACCAAGACCATTCCTGTTTGGCCAGCCGGAACTACACGCCCTGCACGCGAATTTATCCCCACTTACGAGAAGCCCTTTGTACTGATAGGCGGTGAGATAAATTGGGTTAACCAAACAGCCCCCACCTCCACAGCCAACAAGCCCAAAGAGTTCTGGTATGCACAGATGCCCACTCCGGCTACACAAATCAAAATCTCGGGTATCAACTACGGTTGCGCAGTCAACTTGCGTTACAACTCCATCATCATTGCCGACAAAGCCATCCGTCCTGACTTCATTGGCGAAAACAATGCGGGTACACTGACGGTTTTCGCTCCTACCCCCGAAAACCTTGAGCAATATCCCGAAGCGTTCACCTTGAAAGACGGCAGTTTAAGCCATGCTTGGGGGGAAAGAGACATATTCTTCCATGGAACCAACTCGAAACCCGTATCAGTAGGTATGTGGGACGAAAACACTCCCGATCTGATAGGTAGCGGAAACCGCACACGTCCTGCATCTTCTTTATCCTGGACGGTCAGCTCTGTCAAACCTTATGGAACCTATATCAGCGAGGCAGGTACTTATAAAATCTATGTGAAGTACACCAATACCGATGAGGGCGTTGACGTCATCCAATACTTCCCGAAACATCCCATCACAGGAGAAGCCGGATGGGTGCCCTTTGAATTTACCGTTACTGAGAACCCAGTGAAGCCCTTCGTAGTCGACCCGGGTATTGTAGCTGACAATCCTGAAAGACCTACCTTCAATGCAGATTGGGAGCCGACAGCAGAAGACCCCGTCAAAGCCATTCGTGCCGAACTCCTCTTCAATCACAAACCCAAAATCCTGACCGCGGGAGAAAAACTTGGTCCCTCTGCCGGTGTTATCCGCATCTGGTTTGCAACATATAAACCCGAGGGAAGCACCGAACCGGTAGGATATAGTTACAAGGCACGTCATGACGACAAAGATTGGTTCAGAGGATTCAACCAGCCCGATGTTCGTAAGTATGCTGGTGCAGGTTCTAAATTCGGAGCGGGAACGGCAAGCAAAAAGACCAATGAAGTGGTTCATGTCTTCAAAGATCCTGAACTCAACGATAAGTACTTCATCTCATACGCAGACTTCTTTGCTGACCAGAATGTCTTGTTAAAGAATGCCGGAACATTTACTTTCATTTTCGAATCACCGGCCAATTCCGGAAATACGAACCCGAAAATTGAAAAAGGATTTACGTGTCCCATCACTGTTACGGTAGTTCCTAAGGCCAATTGATAGTGTTTTAACTATTCCCTCACCGAAACAATACTGATTTTTTAGACGCAGACTCAGCGTCTGAAAAATCAGTGTTATATCATCTTCGCAGAACCATTACTTCACGTCAAGGGAAGAAATAATCAAAAGTTTACCATGAACAAACTAATAACTGTATCGTCGGTACTTATTGCCGGTCTCACAACGGTAAAGGCACAATCGCCCAATGTGATATTTATATTGGCAGACGATTTGGGTTATGGCGACATTTCAGCCTTCAACCCGGATTCTAAAATACGCACTCCACACATCGACAGCTTGGCACAAGATGGAATTTCCTTTACAGATGCCCATTCATCTTCCGCTTTGTCATCACCTTCACGCTACTCCATTCTTACGGGAAGATATTCGTGGCGAACCTCTTTAAAGCAAGGGGTACTGAACGGATTTTCCTCGCCCCTAATTACGACCGACCGCCGCACCATCGCACAAATGTTCTCTGAAAACGATTACAACACCGCTTGTATCGGCAAATGGCACCTCGGCTGGGATTGGACATTCGCCCCCACTGCGCAAAATCAAAACTCCCAAAAGAAAAAAGGAAAGGCTAACCAGAAAGAGGTGGATTATTCCAAACCAATTAAGAATGGCCCCACCGACAGAGGCTTCGATTATTTCTATGGTCTGCCAGCTTCGTTGGGAGCCGCTCCACACGTCTATGTGGAAAACGACAGGGTGACGGCACTTCCCAACCGTATCATTGGCCCGCAAAAAGGAATGAAGAAGATACAAAGAGGAGTAGCCGGTGCCAACTTCGACCCGCAGGACTGCCTGCCCCACATCATCCGCCGTAGCATAGACTACATTGACCGGCAACGCCACAACGACAAGCCTTTCTTCCTCTATTTGCCTATCACTGCGCCACACATTCCTGTATTGCCGGCCAAGGAATATCAAGGACAAACCATCTTGGGCGATTATGGCGATTTTGTGGTGATGATAGACGATATGGTAGCGCAAATCACGAAAGCATTGAAGAAAAACAAACAGTTGGATAACACTATTATTGTTTTTACTTCAGACAACGGATGTGCTCCATACGTAGGTGTGGAAGAGATGGAAAATAAGGGACACTACCCCAGTTATATATACAGAGGCTATAAAAATGATATTTACGAAGGCGGACATCGCATTCCACTTATCGTTTCCTGGAAAGGAAAGTTTACGAAAGAGACTAATAGTTCGCTTGTTTCACTCGCCGATTTCTACGCTACTTTTGCTCAAATGATGAACTACCAACTAAAAGATGAAGAAGCGGTGGACAGTTACAGTATATGGCCCATACTAAGCAAAAAGGGAACTTCTGCCCGGAAAGACCTTATCTACGAATCAGGAAAAGGATATTTATCTTTGCGCACACCTCAACTTAAATTAGTATTCCATGGTGGTTCAGGAGGATGGGGATATCCTAATAAGCCTGCTGATCTAGCTAAACTACCTAGTATGCAACTCTTCGACCTGGAGAAAGACCCGTCAGAAACGAAGAATATCATTGATGACAAACGCTACAAGAAAAATGTGAAAGAGATGACACAACTAATTAAAAAATATGTAGAAGAAGGACGTTCTACACCAGGGAAAAAGACAACAAATGACACAGAAAATATCTGGGAGCAGATCAATATATTCATGCAATAAATAACTGAAATTTATGAATAAACTAATCACCCTTTCATCCGCATTACTTGCAACAACTGCCGTAAAAGCACAATCCCCCAATGTAATATTTATATTGGCGGACGATTTAGGATATGGAGACATCTCGGCATTCAATCCAGAATCCAAGATTCCTACTCCTAACATTGATAATCTAACTCAAGATGGGATTACTTTTACAGATGCCCACTCCTCTTCCGCCTTGTCAACACCGTCACGGTATTCCATTCTCACCGGAAGATACCCGTGGCGAACAAAATTAAAAGAAGGTGTACTCGATGGTTATTCACCTGCTATGATTACACCCGACCGTCGGACAATTGCCCAAATGTTTTCTGAAAATGGTTACAATACCGCCTGTATTGGAAAATGGCATTTAGGCTGGGATTGGGGATATCCTCAAAATGCGAAAAATAAGAAAGATGTAGACTTTTCATTACCTATAAAAAATGGTCCCACAGACCGAGGATTCGACTACTTTTATGGTATACCTTCTTCTCTTGACATAGCCCCTTATGTTTATGTAGAAAACAATAAAGTAACCGCTCTTCCCAACCATACCATTGAACCACAGAAAGGGCTTGGTTTAATGCACGGAGGAGTAGCAGGAGCCGACTTTGATCCGCAAGATTGTCTACCAAACACAATACGTCATAGTATAGACTATATTGACAAACAACGTAACAACAAAAAGCCATTCTTCTTATATTTGCCCATTACCGCACCACACACTCCTGTATTGCCATCGGACAAATATAAAGGTAAAACAACGATAGGAGCTTACGGAGATTTTGTAGTCATGATAGATGATATGGTACAACAAATCGTGGAAACATTAAAGAAAAACAACCAACTGGATAATACGATCATTATCTTTACTTCAGATAATGGTTGTGCTCCGTATATCGGCGTTAAAGAAATGGAGAAGCAAGGTCATTTTCCTAGTTATATTTACAGAGGATATAAAACAGATATATATGAAGGAGGACACAGAATTCCTCTGATTATATCTTGGAAAGGAAAATTTTCCAACGAAACAAACAATTCCCTTGTTTCTCTTACCGATTTCTATGCGACCTTTGCACAAATGGTCAATCATAAACTAAAAACTGAAGAGGCTGTAGATAGTTACAGCATATGGCCTATATTAAGTAAAGAAGGGACTTCTACCCGGAAGGACCTTGTTTATGAATCAGGGAAAGGATATTTGTCTCTACGCACACCACAACTTAAACTAGTTTTTAATGGAGGTTCAGGCGGATGGGGATACCCCAATAAGCCAGCAGATTTGGCCCAGTTACCTCCAATGCAGCTATTTGATCTTAAAAAAGATTCATCAGAGAAAGAAAATATTATCCATGACAAACGTTATAAGCAGGAAATAAAAGAAATGACACGACTCATTAGAAAGTATGTAAGAGATGGACGTTCTACCCCAGGAGTAAAAGTAGCAAACGACACCGACAACAAGTGGAAACAAGTAAATATTTTTATGCAATAGCCATTTCTAAAATAATAAAACCATGCATTACTTATTAGTGAATATTATTTGTGCATTAACTCTATCAAATGCCAGCCCCAACGTAGAAAGAGCTCAACAGACCCTAGATGCTCTCTACCAAAACTATGCAGCACCCAACACTTGTCTGTTACGTGAGAATCATCCTTTTGACCAAGACAGTAAGGCAACTTATCTGGCATCAGAAGAACAAGCAAAAAGACGCAATGAATATTCCTATCTTTGGCCGTATTCGGGCACATTCTCTGCAGTAAATGCATTGCTGGAGAACACTGGAAATAAGAAGTATAAAAAGCTTCTGGAAAACAAAGTACTACCCGGATTAGAAGAGTATTTCGACATACGAAGGGAACCATTCGCTTACTCATCTTATATCAGCAGCCAACCTCTCTCCGATCGTTTTTATGATGATAACGTCTGGTTAGGTATCGATTTTACCGATTCTTATCGAATGACAGGAAAACAAGCTTATCTGGAAAAAGCTAAACTAATATGGAAGTTTATCCTTAGTGGTAAAGATGACGTACTCGGCGGAGGAATCTACTGGTGCGAACAAAAGAAGGAGTCTAAAAACACTTGTTCTAATGCGCCGGGAGCTGTATTCGCTCTCAAGCTATTTCAGGCTACTCAAGACGATGCCTATTTAAAAGAAGGAAAAGAGTTATACGAATGGACTAAAAAGAACCTGGAAGATTCAAAAGATCATCTATACTTTGACAACATCTCACTCAACAAGAAAATCGGTCGTGCCAAATTTGCCTATAACAGTGGACAAATGATGCAAGCAGCTGCCCTGCTCTATCAAATTACCAAACAGAAAAGTTATCTGGAAGATGCCCAAAATATAGCAGAAGCGTGTCACAAGCACTTCTTCACTTATTTCACCTCTCCAGACGGACAAACATTCCAATTACTGAAAAAAGGAAATATTTGGTTCACAGCCGTTATGCTTAGAGGCTTTATTGAACTTTATCAAATAGACCATAACAAGATCTATCTAATTGATTTCCAAAAAAGTCTTGATTACGCATGGTATCATGCCAGAGATGAACGGGGCTTGTTCCAGACAGATTGGAGCGGTACAGATAAAAACGAGAAAAAATGGCTCTTGACACAAGCTGCTTTCATAGAAATGTATGGAAGACTAGGCGGAATCGATTTACAATAATCACTTTTAATAACCCTCTTAAAAACAATAGAGATATGAAGAAAAGAAATATCGGAATATGCATCATCACGACCACCCTATTAATAGGAGGTCCTGCCAAAGCTACAGAACTTATCCTGGCTAAGGATCATACCAATGTGGTCAATCAAGCAGCTGAAATTGCCGCTTATAAAAGTAATCGTCCACCTGTAAACAAGCGGCTTTTTACATCAAAAGCCGTGGAAGCGGAAATCACCAGGGTGAAAAAGCTACTTACTAATCAAAAATTGGCATGGATGTTTGAGAATTGTTTTCCAAATACTCTTGAGACAACAGTTCATTACCGTATAACAGACGGTAAGCCTGATACTTTCGTCTACACAGGAGATATCCATGCCATGTGGTTACGCGACTCCGGAGCACAGGTTTGGCCTTATATACAATTAGCGAATAAAGACCCGGAATTGAAGAAAATGCTCGAAGGAGTGATACGCAGACAATTTAAATGTATAAATATCGATCCATACGCCAATGCTTTCAATGACGGGGCTGTGGGAGGAGATTGGATGTCCGACCTGACCGACATGAAACCGGAATTGCACGAACGTAAATGGGAAATAGATTCTTTATGTTATCCATTACGTCTGGCCTATCAATATTGGAAAGAAACCGGTGATGCAAGCATCTTTGATAATGAATGGATACAGGTTATCGCCAACATACTGACAACTTTCAAGGAACAACAGCGCAAAGAGGGAGTGGGTCCCTATAAATTCCAGCGTAAGACAGAACGCGCACTCGACACATTAAACAATAACGGTCTAGGTGCTCCTGTAAATCCTGTCGGACTTATTGTTTCAGCCTTCCGTCCGTCTGACGATGCGACAACTTTACAGTTCCTCGTACCGTCTAATTTCTTCGCTGTTTCTTCTCTAAAGAAAGCTGCGGAAATTCTGAATGTTGTAAACAAAAACACCAGTCTGGCGAAACAGTGCACAGATTTGGCACAAGAAGTAGAAACCGCATTAAAAGAATATGCAACTTACAATCATCCTAAATATGGTACAATCTATGCTTTTGAAGTAGACGGATTCGGAAATCATCTCTTAATGGACGATGCTAACGTACCAAGCCTGCTGGCAATGCCTTATCTGGGGGATGTGGACATTAACGATCCTATTTATCAAAACACACGTCGTTTTGTATGGAGCAAAGACAACCCCTACTTTTTCAAAGGAAAGGCAGGAGAAGGTATTGGAGGACCTCACATCGGTTATGATATGATATGGCCTATGAGTATCATGATGAAAGCATTCACCAGTCAGGACGACCAGGAAATCAAGTCCTGTATAAAAATGCTGATGGATACAGACGCAGGAACAGGATTCATGCACGAATCTTTCCATAAGGATGACCCTAAAAACTTCACACGCGCTTGGTTTGCATGGCAAAACACCTTATTTGGTGAGCTCATTTTAAAGTTAGTCAACGAAGGAAAAATAGATCTATTGAACAATATTCAATAAAGCAAACTTAGGTTACTTCTCATTCAGAGCGCTCTTCTATAACGAAGAAGCGCCCTTTTTCAACACGTAAATTACTATTAACTTTGGCTAATTATCGCAAAGGAATTACCACATCTGCCGGTAATTCCTAACTTTGCGTATATGATTCACCCAGACAAAGAAACTATGTACAAGAACCTGTTAAGCTGGCTTACCATTCTATTGGTGCTTCCATCCTGTTCCGACACCCCACCGACCATATCAGTGGTATGCGAAGAAAACAATGTAGGAAACTGCGTCATCAAATGGGAGACCACTCCTTTACTGAAAGGGCGGGTACAAGTATACGCTTCCACTTCTCCTACATCGATTCCGGAAGATTCTCCGGTGGCAATGAGCAATATTTCCAGCGGTAAGATGACAATTATAACGGAGGATCCGTCCAAGCGTTATTACTATCTGATGGTGTTCAACAACAAATACCGGGTCAGAGTGGCTACCCGTAATGTCAATATTCCCGGCATACAGAACTTCCGTGACTTGGGAGGATATAAATCTACTGATACAGGGAAAATCATCAGTTGGGGTATGCTCTATCGTTCCGCACAGATAGACAGCATTTCCCCCTGCTCACGACGGGAACTCAAAAACATGGGTGTACGAACCATCATCGACCTCCGTTCGGAAGAAGAACGCCATAACTACCCGCAATTGAGTGATAATGAATTTAAGATTGTGCATATACCTATTCCGACAGGCAATATGGAAAGTATCTTGCAAGGAATCCAAAAAGAGAAAATAAAGAGTGACACCATTTACCGCCTGGTAGAACGGATGAACCGTGAACTGGTAGCAAATTATCAAAAAGAGTTCAAGGAGGTGTTCAACGTACTTCTCAATCCGGACTGTTATCCTGCCGTGATTCACTGTACCTCCGGAAAAGGACGGACAGGAGTAGTGTCGGCCTTACTGCTTGCCGCATTAGGGGTGAATGAAGACGTGATTATGTCCGATTACCGTCTAAGCAACGACTATTTCAATATACCCAAAGCCTCAAAATACGCCTACGAGCTACCGGTAAATTCACAGGAGGCGATTACCACCATCTACTCGGCCAAAGAGGACTTCCTGAATGCCGCCAAAGAACAAATTGAGTCGGAATATGGAAGCGTTCAAGCCTACCTGAAGAAAGGAATCGGACTTTCGGCAGAAGAAATAGAGCAGTTACGCAGTATATTGTTAATAAATTGACTATCTTTGCAGCCGAAATAAAAGATATACAGAGATTTAATGAAGACATTTGAAG
>ENA-ORNR01003419-ORNR01003419.1-human-gut-metagenome-genome-assembly--contig:-NODE-3419-length-11859-cov-2.568960_pt1 | contig 11859 bp, 8 predicted proteins | sample MGYA00242114_ERZ509020 | MGnify/ENA primary metagenome ERZ509020 (study PRJEB26280, sample SAMEA2338758) | human gut metagenome | biome: human gut; feature: human-associated habitat; material: faeces...
ACTTAGTGAAGTAGAAAGTACAAATGCAAGTCTGGAAGCCAGCGAGAATGCAAGTGCATCAGCAAGCACAAGTGCAAGTATCTCCGCAAGTGAGCAGCAGAGCCTGTCAATAGTAGAAAGCGAAGTAGCGAGTGCAGAAGCATCATTACAGGCAAGCACAAAGGATTCCCAGAGTGCAAGCGCATCAGCAGAGGTAAGTACAGCACTTAGTGAAGTAGAAAGTACAAATGCAAGTCTGGAAGCCAGCGAGAATGCAAGTACATCAGCAAGTACCAGTACATCCACCAGCGAGAGTGAATCTGCAAGTGCAAGCGCAAGTACTTCCGCAGCAAATAGTACAAGCGGTGATTCTGGTAATGGTGGCACAGGTGAAGGTGGAACAACAACACCTGGTTCAGGTGAGAGTGCATCTTCCACATCAACAAATGCTTCAACCAGCACAACTCCAGCACCGGATACCATAATCGGCGAAGCAGATGTACCGTTGGCAGCTACAGCACCGGTTGCACCGAATACAACTGGCGAACTGACACAGACAGTTGCAAGAAGAGCAAGAACAACAACTACTATCGATGATGAGACTACACCGTTAGCAGCATCCGTAGAAGATGCAGCTTCCGGTAATGTACAGAAGGATGCAGATGTTGTTGTCATCGAAGATGAAGAAGTGCCATTAGCTGTTATCGAGGATGATGAGAATGCAGATACTGCTACAACGACTATCGAAGATGAAGCAGTAGCACAGGCAGAGAGCATTGAGAATCCTTCACATAACTTCTTATGGTGGCTTGTAGCCCTGTTAGCAGCAATTACTGGTAAGACAGGCTACGATAAGAAGAATAACAAGGGTATCTTCAAACCTAAGAACCCTGGCAATCAGAAGAAATAACTGATTAAAAATAATACATAAGTCTATACAATTAGTGACCGCATACGTGGTCACTAATTGTGATTAGATAAGTACAATTAGTGCCATTCTTTAGGCTTATTAGTAGCGATTCACACAAGGAGAGCATTTTGAGGACTGGAAAAAGGAAATCTGAGAAAGTCTTACTGTATAAGACATTGTATACAATCATAATTATACTGATATATCTTGTGGGAAGAAATCTTCCATTATATGGGATTGATTATGCTCATTACCGCAGTCAGTCTCTGGATGCTCATGCCCTCCTGATGCAGACAATCAGTGGAGATCTCTATCAGTGTTCTATCTTTTGTCTGGGAATCGCTCCCTATATGATAGCCACCATGCTGGTACAGATGGTTGTGGCATGCAGAAGTGCGGATGCAAAATCGAAGATTTCACCCGGTAAGAGAAACAGGCTGTCGTTGTGCATTATGCTGGTGCTTGCAGTGATACAGTCCTATATCCGCTTACAGGATCTGCATTTTATAAGCACAGGGCAGCCACAGCTTATGGTCAGGCTGACGGCAGGCGCAGAGATGATAGCAGGTGCGGTGTTTATCCTGTGGCTGTCTGAACGGAACAGGAAATATGGTATTGGTGGACAGACAGCGCTGATCCTGGCAAATATGGTGGATGGTATACGTTCCATGCTGATAGGAAGGGAGCCGGCTTCGCTGGTACTTCCCCTGATCATTTCAGTTGTGGCCGTGTTCGTTGTAATCTGGATGGAGAACAGCGAAATGCGTATCCCGGTTCAGCGTATTTCCATTCATAATATTTATGCTGACAAGAATTATCTGGCGGTTAAGCTGAATCCAATCGGCATTATGCCTACCATGTTTTCTTTTGCTTTTTTCCTGTTACCACAGATATTACTGACTCTACTGGTGATGATATTTCCACAGCATCAGCAGCTTCAGGACTGGCATGAACAGATGGTACTGACTAAGCCATTGGGAGTCGTTACCTATCTGATACTTTTGTTTGTCCTGACTGTCTTTTTCTCCTATATATTTGTAAATCCGGGAGATATTACTGAACAATTCTTAAAGAGTGGTGACAGCCTGCTCAATATCCATGCAGGAAAAGACACGAAGAGATATCTTAGACGCAAGGTAGTAGAGATAAGCCTGGTCAGTGCAGTGGTCATGTGTTTGTGTCTGGGAGTACCGCTTTTCCTACTGATACAAGGCGTATTGCAGGATAGTGCTTTGGCAATGCTGCCCTCGTCCATGATGATGCTTGCCGGCGTAGGCTGCAATATGTACCGTGAAGTACAGGCAATTCAGGATTATGATTCTTATAAGGAGTTTATTTGATGATTTTTTTTATACCCGCATGGTATCAGAAGAATAAATGGTGTGAAAATGAGCAGAGCTGGTATGCGAGGAGAACCCATACGGAGTTTGATGATACGGTGAAGCAGGTTCAGCTTTTTCACCGCAGTAAGGTGCATCCCTATAAGATCATGCTTCTTGGTTTTGCACCGAATTTCAGGCATTTTCTCCACCGACAGAGTGTGTATCATGCTCCGTACTGGTCCTGTTTTGATGCGATTCAGGAGATACGGCGTAAGAAGGCAATGCTTCTGTCCTTTCACAATCTGAACTGGCCGGAGGGGATTGAGTTCATCTACAGCAATTTCGTAATTCTTGCCATGTATCATGGTGAGAAATATGCACAGATTGAGTTTGGCGAGGACGGCAATCCGATTCAGGTTGATATGTTTCAAGATAATATATTAAAAAGATGTAATATTTATGACGATAGAGGATTTTTATCTTCCACTGTGCTGTATGAAGATGGAAAAATGCTGTATCAGGATTATCTGAGAGAGGACGGAGTCTGGAAGTTACGCGAATATGCTTCGGATGGGCATGTAGAAGTCAATGCCAAGGCATCAGAGTATTTGATTTCTTTTGACGGGGAAGAAGAGACACATACCTTCCTGAACAAAAGGTATGACGCCATGCAGAATGTCATAGAAGAAGTAGTGGAAGCCTATGTGAAGCGGGTAGACCCAAAGGATATGTTCTGCATTGCGATGGATGGACAGCATCTGCAGGTTCTGGATGGGGCATTGCAGGGCAGGAAAAGGATATTGTCTTTCTATGAGAACCGGCTTGACCGGTCAGAACTGCCCAAGTGGAAGCCAATGATAGAGAGCGTGGATTATGTCATTGTGGACTCGGAGGAGAATAAGGAAGAGATACTTGGTGTCTCAGACAGACTTTTAACGAATATTAAGGACATTTCACCCTATGATTCCCGTGTGGATTACAGTATCAGCGGACAGCTCAATGTGCAGAAAATACTGGTTCCTGTTGATGCACTGGGACAGAATGTACTGGATGAGCTGCTGGAACAGTTGGCAGGATATCTGACAGAGAATGAGAATGCCAGAGTGCATCTTTTTACCAGACGGGCTGATTATGATATGGAGAGCCGCCTGCTTAGAAAGGTACAGGAAGTGCTGGACAGAATGCAGCTTCCAACAGAGTGGGCAAGGAAAAAGGCAGCACAGAATGCGGAGAATGAGCTGGATACAGAACAGAATGAACCTGTGAAATTTGTAGTAGAACAGTGCGTGGATGAGATATCTGTCAGCAAGTGTATGCGTGAGCAGAGAATTCTGGTGGATTTTAGTCTGGAGAGAGAGATCTATCTACAGATTGCGGCAGTGAGCGTGGGGATTCCACAGATTGTATGCAGGAAGACGAAGTATGTGGAGCATGGCAAGAATGGATTTGTCCTGCAGAATACGAAGGATATCAGAAAGAGTCTGGCTTACTATCTGTCAGGGATGAAATACTGGAATGAATCACTGATTTATTCCAGGGAATTGAGTAAGGATAACAGTACAGAGGTACTTATCAGAGAATGGAAAGAGGTAATAGAGCGCATTGGATGATATTCGTATCTTACAATTGGGAGAGGAAGACTGGGGACTGAGCTATCAGATTCCCGGTGGAATCAGGATATATCATGAGAAGCCTGAACTTCGAAGGGCAGGAGATGCCTTTGAACTTGTCTTCTGGGACAGAGAACCCAGAGAGCAGGAGCTGGAGAACCTTCGTAATGTGACCAAAGCCTATACGTTGTACCTGGTCGAGGGCGTACAGCTTGGGGAAAAGGCGAAGGAGCTTTTTGCATGCAAGATGGGAAAGAAGATTGCCAGAGAGCAGATACAGGAATTTCTTTTGCAGGAGGCGGGAAATTATTATCCTGCACCTTATGGAGAGAAGTTTAAGCCAAGCCAGGTTGGCATATCGAAGGATTTTAAGGGAGAGATTAAGTGGAATGGCAACTACAGCGTGTCTTTGACGGGAGATTTTGGAGAAAAACTGGATCAGGCTGCATTCTGGAGAAACAATATCCCTGTCTTTTCCGGGCAGGCGATTGATCTGTGGTTGGAATACAAGAAGAGTGAAGATGTCAGAATCTCCATGAAGATCACGCAGTTCCGGGCAGGCGCACTGGCTGAGGTTCAGAACAGCTGGGAATTTACACAGGAAGAGCTGGAGAACATCGTCACCATAGACAATCAGAAGAAGGACGGTCCTATCTTCGTATCCATCAATGCCTGTGGCAAAGGCGGGCTGCAGATCATTGGACTGCATGACCGTTATTCGAGACGTGGACATGGCTGTTTTCTGCCGGGCGGCGAGCGTGTTGTAACTTCAGACAGAGAAGAGATATTCTATTATTTTGACCCAGGCGACAGGAAGCCGCCGCTTAATGTGTATTTTTCAGGATATAAGACAAGGGAAGGCTTTGAAGGCTACAATATGATGCGCAGGATGGGATGCCCTTTCCTGCTGATCTCAGAATCCAGACTGGAAGGCGGAAGCTTCTATATGGGTTCACCTGAGTATGAGGAACAGCTTGTAGGGATTCTGCGTAAGCACATGGAAGAACTGGGATTTGGTGCTGATGAGGTAGTCTTATCAGGTCTTTCCATGGGAACCTTTGGAGCGCTGTACTATGGATGTGATATCAGTCCACATGCTATGCTTCTTGGTAAACCTCTTGCAAGTATTGGGGATGTGGCAGCGAATGAGAGACTGAACAGACCGGGTGGTTTTCCTACATCATTAGATGTGTTATGCTATATACAAAAGGGAATGGATGCAGACTGCATAGACCGTCTCAATCACCGTTTCTGGGATAAATTCGACCATGCAGACTGGCATGCTTCCAAATTCATCGTTTCCTATATGATAGAGGATGATTATGACAGGACTGCCTATCAGCAGCTGATCTCGCATCTGCAGTCTGGCGGTGTGCAGGTGTATGGTAAAGGCATTCACGGCAGACACAATGATGATACGGGAGCGATTGTAAAGTGGTTTGTCAGTCAGTATTATAAGATTCTTGCAGAGGATTTTCACAGAGACGTAGAATAGCGGAGGATAGAGATGACAGGAGAGAAGTGGACAGTATATTGGAATGAATATTCTGCCAATACCTATTTATATGGTTCCAGGGTTCTGTATCATGCCAGGGATGATGTGGAATTCCAGAATATACTGATGCCTCCGGGAACGATCATTAAGGAGTGGTTCTCAAAGACGAATTATCAGATGCAGAGAATCGAACCCACGTTACCTATGATAGATGGAGAGAGCAGATACCAGATTGAGATAGCAATAGATTGTCCTCCCGGTGAGAACTGGCTTATGCGTCTGGTCTTTTATGATAAATATGAGGCAGAGGCAGGAAGTATTGTGCTCAGGGATAAGGTGACTGTATTTCAGTGTCCGCTGAAGACGTACAGTTACAGATTACAGTTGATTCATGGTGGAATGACGCAATTTCATTTTCACTCAGTAGTAATTCGGGAAATAATGGATGAAACAGACGAACAAGATCAGAAAATTACAAAGAATTCTAAATAGAATCAAGAAGTATAAGAGTAAGATAGCTGCCATGACGGATGAGCAGCTGGCAGACATGACCCGTGTGTTCAGGGAGAGGCTGGCGCAGGGAGTCAGTCTGGATGAGCTGCTGCCGGAAGCGTATGCCGTTATCTGTGAGGCTGATTATCGTATTCTTGGCAAATTCCCCTATGATGTGCAGATTCTTGGTGGGATTGCATTGCATCAGGGATATCTGGCAGAGATGAACACAGGAGAAGGCAAGACTCTGACAGCGACAATGCCTTTGTACCTGAATGCCCTGACCGGTAAAAGTACGATTCTGGTCACGACCAATGAGTATCTGGTGCTTCGTGATGCCGAAGAGATGGGACAGGTATACAGTTTCATGGGACTGACTGTAGCAGCGGGCGTTCGTGCAAGGCAGGACGAGAAGATCAGCAATGATGAGAAGCGGGAGATATACAATGCGGATATTGTATACACGACGCACAGCGCTCTTGGCTTTGATTATCTTTTCAATAATCTGGTGACTTCTGCGGAAGACAGATTCATGCGTGAATTCTACTATGTCATTATAGATGAGGCAGATTTTGTACTTCTGGACAGTGCCCAGACACCGCTTGTCATATCCGGTGCGCCCAGAGTACAGTCCAATCTGTATGAAATGGCTGATTTCTTCGTAAAGACTCTGGAAGAAGACAGGGATTATGAGGTAGAAGAGAAGAAGGTCTGGCTGACAGACCAGGGGGTGCGGTACGCAGAACAGTACTTCGGCATTGATAACTTCTATGGCAGGGAGTATTTTGAGATTAACAGGCATGTGACGCTGGCACTTCGTGCGCATGTGCTTTTTGCAAAAGAGAAAGAATACGTCGTGGCGGAGAATGAAGAGATACGGCTGCTTGACAGCGGTTCTGGACGAATGATGCCGGGAGTGAAGCTGAGAGGTGGACAGCATCAGGCGCTGGAGGTGAAGGAACATCTCAAGGTGTCGCAGGAGAATCGTTCGGTGGCGTCTGTTACATATCAGAACCTGTTCCTGCTGTTTCCGAAAATGGCGGGGATGAGTGGAACGATTGCGGATGCTTCGGATGAACTGAGGGACGTGTATGGTGTGAATGTACTGGTAGTTCCACCTAACTGTCCTGTCATCAGGAAAGATCTTCCGGACAGGGTATTCCAGGATGCAGACAGTCAGTTCCGGGCTGCGATTGATGCAGCCTGTGAAGTACATAGTACAGGACAGCCTGTGCTGCTCGTAGTCAGTACCATAGCAGAGACAGAGCTGGTCTCAAAGCTTCTGACGAATCAGAAGATACCCCATAATGTGCTCAATGCCAACAATGCATTCTGGGAAGCGGATATCATCAAGGAAGCAGGACAGATGAATGCAGTCACAGTGGCGACAGCCATGGCAGGCAGAGGTACGGACATCAAGCTGGGTGAAGGTGTTGAAGAACTGGGTGGGCTTGCAATTATCGGGGTTGGCAGAATGAACAACATCCGTCAGGAGAGACAGGCAAGGGGCAGAGCAGGCAGACAGGGAGCGCCCGGCAACAGCCGTTTCTATATTTCACTGGAGGATGAGATTGTTACAGATTATGGCGCACCTTTTATCCGCAAACATATGGAAAAAGGCAGACATTTCAGTAAAGGCAGAATTCACAGGCTTGTCTGTAATGCACAGAAGCTGTGTGAAGAGAGTGCAGTGCTATCCAGAAGACAGGCGCTTAACTATGATGAAGTCATGCAGAAACAGCGTCAGTTAATATATTCCATGAGAGATGAGCTGTTGGATGGTGGACGAATCGGCAAAGAGAGGCTTCTGCAGATTGCAGAGAACAATATCCAGACCTTTGTTGGCGGATTCTCCGGGAAGCAGCCAGTCAGCAGACAGGCTGTGAGCAGATATCTTCTGGATAATATCTCCTATCAGATGGATGATATTTCGGATTCCATATTGCAGGGGAAAGAGTCAGTGACACAATATCTGCGCAAACAGGTAGAAGCTGCATTACAGGAACAGGAATCCAGAATTGGTGATGATGAAACCATGGAAGAATTTGTGAGAGTGGCGACTCTTCGGGCGCTGGATGATGCGTGGGTAGAGGAAGTTGACTATCTGCAGCAGCTTCAGTCAGCAGTGGCAGGCAGAACCTCTGCACAGAGAAATCCTGTATTTGAATATAGAAAGGATGCATTGGAATCCTTCGGACAGATGGAGCAGACTGTAGTCAGAAATGTTATGAGAAATATTCTGCTGAGTGAAGTATCGTATGATGCAGAAGGCAGGATGCAGATTCTGTTTCCTTAGAAGAGAACATTGGGAGGGCAGTTATGGTATACAATTTTAATCTGGGAATTGGCTGGGCGAGCAGTGGTGTAGAGTATGCACAGGCGTATCGAGCCAATCTGTTCAGAAAGGCGGGAATCCCTGCCAGATTCATTTTTACGGATATGTTTCCAAGAGAGAATATACAGCATATGACGGAGAATATCGGTTTTCTGGATTCAGAGATCATGTGGCTGTATACATTCTTTACGGATACGAAGATCTCACCTGTGACATATACACTTGGAGAGTTCGAGAAGACTTTTGAGAAGAAGAATTATGAGTTCTCCAGGGATGGTAAGATATGCAAATACATTTTCCCCGGAAATGGGAATTTCTACACGGTATACATGGTGGACGAGTCAAGCGACCGTGTGCATAGAGTGGAATATGTGGCTGATGGTTTATTGATCAGGAAGGATTACTTCACATACTGCCGCATCTATTCAGAATATTATGCGCCGCTGGATAATAAAGCACATATGTATCAGCGCAGATTCTTCAATGAGGATGGTTCCGTGGCATATGAAGAGATCAATGATGATGATGTGGTAATGTATCAGTTCCCGGACCGGCTGCTGTGCTCCAAGGAAGAACTGGTTGGGTATATGGTATCCGGACTTAACCTTACCAGTGAGGATGTGGTGATCATTGACCGTACGACAGGTGTGGGACAGGCAATCATGCAGAATGCAGGACCGGCCAGAATCGGTATCATTATCCACGCAGATCATTTCAGTGAGAGCAATTGCAATGATGATTATATATTATGGAATAATTATTATGAGTATGCATTTTCCCAGAATAAGCATGTAGACTTCTATGTGACGGCAACCGATGCGCAGAATCAGTTATTGAAGGAACAGTTCGAAAAATATCTGCATGTGTCTCCAAGAATCGTTACGATTCCGGTAGGTAGTCTGGATGAGCTGAAATATCCCGCACAGCCTAGAAGACCTTATTCCCTTATCACTGCATCAAGGCTTGCAGGAGAGAAGCATGTGAACTGGGTGGTAGCTGCGGCAGCGCAGGCGCATGAACAGCTTCCACAGCTGACACTTGATATCTATGGAAAAGGCACAGAAGAAGAGAACCTGAAGGATCAGATCAAGAGACTGGGGTGTACAGATTACATACATCTGATGGGACAGCAGAATCTGACAGAAGTATATCAGGATTATGAAGCATATATAGCCGGATCTACCAGTGAGGGATTTGGACTTACGCTGCTGGAGGCGGTTGGCGGTGGGCTTCCTATCATTGGATTCGATGTGCGTTATGGCAACCAGAATTTCATTGACGAAGGGCAGAATGGATATAAGATCGCTCTGGATGAGCATATGGATGATAAAAGCAAGATAGCGCTGCTGGCAGAAAAAATTGTGAAATTATTCACACAGGCAGACATGGAGGCTTTTCATGAGCATTCTTATGAAAAGGCCAAAGGATATCTGACAGAGGAGGTAGTGGACAAATGGAAGAACTTGATCTGAAGAATAATGCAATGATTCTGTTCGACTCTTATCTGGAAGATGGCAGAAAACTGTTAGAGTCCCTGCGAAAGATAGGGGTTGACTGCCCGGCAGCAGCAATTGATGATGATGGATTCCTGCCTGATGGGGTGGAGTCAGTGTATGGCTCTTTTCTTGGAGAATATGAGAAAAGTGAGGAGATTCCCGGACGGCCAAGGTATTTTAATGAGGTCAAAGTACCGGATTACTGGGAAATCAGTGGAAATAACAGCAGCGGCCAGATTCATGATCTCTACAGACTGCGGGGCAAGATTTTTTATACGGAGCCTGCACATAAGAGGCTGGTGAAGGTAGTGGACTGGTATGATGAGCGTGGAACCGTCCGTTCCTGTGACCATTATAATAAGTATGGGGCACTCTATGCGAGAACCATATTCAATGCCAAGGGGCAGAAGGTCAATAAGAGCTATTTTGATGCAAAAGGCAGGGAAATCATTGTAGAGAACTATGTGACACGCCATATTACGCTGAACGAGGGCAGTATGGTTAAGATTTTCCGGAATAAGACGGATTTCGTCATCTATTATATGAAGGTGAATGGACTGGAGAGCAGGAATCTTCTGTTCAACTCCCTGTCAGTGCCTTTCTTCGTATCAGAGAGACTGGATAAGACGGACGGACAGGATATTTTGTTCTGGCAGGAGCCGGTAGGAAGCGAAATCCCTGGAAATATGCAGATTATTTTACAGGATAGAAGCAACCGCACAAGACATATCTTCGTGCAGAAGTCAGATGCATATGAGAAGCTGCTTGCCCTGGGTGCACCGTCTGAAAAGCTGCATAAGCTTGGGTTTATTTATCAGTATGAGAGGAAGAATACCTTTGGCAAGGATGTCCTCATCTGTACGAATTCAGAGAACGTCGCACATGCACATCAGATTACGAAGGCATTGCCACAGCTGCATTTTCATATTGCGGCGATCACAGAGATGTCAACGAAGCTTCTGACAGTGGGTGCTTATGATAATGTGACCATGTATCCTTGTGTAAAGACCAGTATACTGGATGAATTATTTCACAAGTGTGACCTGTATCTTGACATTAACCATGAGGGTGAGATCGTGTCCGCCGTCGAGCACGAGGTCTCGGGTGGCAGCGCCGCGCAGCGGCGTCACAACCATGGTAGAGGTGACCGTCGTGGACTCGGGATTCAAGACGAAATCAAGTTCGACCGAGTCGATGCTGTGAGAATAGGGACGATAGTCCTTGCGGTAAACGGTGGTGTGTTCCTGAGACTGCATGGAGACTTTCCGAAGGCTGACAAAAGCCGGCCGTGACAAATACTAAGCGCTCGACTTTTGCGAGCCGAGACAAATCAACACACGATTGTACCGCGCCTGCGGCCAGCGCAAAACAAAGAAAAACGCCTGCACGCGGCAAAGGCGAGCAGGCGTTGTAAGCCGAAATGTCGATCGTACGATTATTCGTACTTGTGGCCGGCCGTGCTGTGGCAAGCCACGCAGTCGGTCTTGGGCTGATCGGCAAAGGCCTTGTGCATCGGAGCAACCATCGGCTTGGCCGGGTTGACCTTCATGTTGCCGATGTCATGGCAGCCGCGGCAGGTGACGTAATCCACCGAGACCATCCACTTCTGAACGGCTTCGGCCATTTCTTCACGCTTTTCGATCTGCTTTTCGGGCGTGCTGAGTGTGCCGCGGATTTCACCCCACAGAGAGTTGGAACCGGAAACGGCCTTGTGCCAGAGCAGGCCCACAACCTGAGCCTGGCTGATGGAGTGCACGGATTCATACTTCAGGTGGCAGTCCACGCATTCGGCTTTGGCGCCCGAGAAGGTCTGGGCGTGCTGTCCCTTCTTGTAGGAAGCGTAGGCCGCGTCCATCGAGTGGCAGAAAGTGCCGCAGAATTCGGTGGAGCCGGACCAGTGAACCACGGACAATTGGAGATCTTGCGGTTACGACGAAAATCAAGCCAAACGACAATCCAAATCGGCTCGCTGGCAAGTGAATGAAACGGTCATGAAAGCGGCAAAACCAGACGCTTTATTCATGCATTGCCTTCCCGCCTTCCGCGGGCAAGAGGTCTCTTCCGAAGTCATCGACGGACCGCAGTCTGTCGTTTGGGACGAGGCTGAAAACCGCTTGCACTTTCAAAAAGCACTGATGGAATATTTGCTTTTAGGCAGAATTGAAGACGTTTAGCTTCTGTTAAAGCATTTTGAAAGCCTCGAAAGTATTCCGCTCTCGA
>ENA-ORNR01003426-ORNR01003426.1-human-gut-metagenome-genome-assembly--contig:-NODE-3426-length-11842-cov-2.919827_pt1 | contig 11842 bp, 7 predicted proteins | sample MGYA00242114_ERZ509020 | MGnify/ENA primary metagenome ERZ509020 (study PRJEB26280, sample SAMEA2338758) | human gut metagenome | biome: human gut; feature: human-associated habitat; material: faeces...
CCCCGGAGGACACCTACGACGCGCTGGCCAAATACGGCACCGATCTGACCGCCGCGGCCCGGAACCAGAAGCTGGACCCGGTTATCGGCCGGGATAACGAGATTCGCAGCGTCATCCGGATCTTGACCCGGAAAACCAAGAACAACCCGGTGCTGATCGGCGAGCCCGGCGTCGGCAAGACCGCTATCGCCGAGGGTCTCGCGCAGAGAATAGTACGCGGCGATGTGCCTGAGGGACTTAAAGACAAGACTGTTTTCAGCCTTGATATGGGTTCTCTTATCGCCGGCGCAAAGTATCGCGGCGAGTTTGAAGAGAGACTCAAGGCTGTGCTCGAAGAGATAAAGAAATCCGAGGGCAAGATACTGCTCTTCATCGATGAGCTGCACACAATAGTCGGCGCAGGCAAGACCGAGGGCAGCATGGACGCAGGCAACCTTTTGAAGCCCATGCTTGCAAGAGGCGAGCTGCACTGCATCGGCGCAACTACGCTCGACGAATATCGCAAATATATAGAAAAGGACGCCGCGCTTGAGCGTCGTTTCCAGCCTGTTATGGTAAACGAGCCCACTGTTGAAGACACGATTTCGATACTCAGAGGACTCAAGGAGCGCTATGAAGTTTATCACGGCGTTCGCATACACGACAGCGCGCTTGTCGCCGCCGCTACCCTTTCGGACAGATATATTACCGACCGTTTCCTGCCCGACAAGGCAATCGACCTTGTCGATGAGGCGTGTGCCTCCATCCGCACCGAGATCGACTCAATGCCCTCGGAGCTTGACGATGTACGCCGCAAGATAATGCAGCTTGAAATCGAAGAGATGGCTCTGAAAAAAGAGACCGATAAGCTCTCCAAGGAGCGTCTTGAGAAGCTCGGCGCCGAGCTTGCCGAATACAAAGACAAGTTCAACGAGATGAAGTCGCGCTGGGAGGCCGAAAAGCAGAGCGTTGACGAGGTCAAAAAGCTCAAGTCGGAAATCGAGCAGACTCACGCAGATATTGAGCAGGCTCAGCTTCACTACGAATACGAAAAAGCGGCAAAGCTCAAATATTACGATCTGCCCTCTCTTGAAAAACGTCTCGCAGAAGCTGAAAAGAAGAGTGAGCAGCGCACCGAAAATACCCTTGTCCACGACACTGTGACCGAGGAAGAGATAGCGACCATAGTCGCAAAATGGACCGGCATACCCGTTGCAAAGCTCATGGAGGGCGAGCGCGAGAAGCTGCTCCACCTCGACGATGTTATCCATCAGCGCGTTGTCGGTCAGGACGAAGCGGTTCAGAAAGTCACAGAGGCTATCCTCCGCTCCCGTGCAGGCATATCCGACCCCAACAAGCCTATCGGTAGCTTCCTGTTCTTGGGTCCCACCGGTGTCGGCAAGACGGAGCTTGCAAAGGCTCTTGCCGATTGTCTGTTTGATGACGAACACAACATGGTTCGTATCGATATGACCGAATATATGGAGAAATACTCCGTCTCCCGTCTTATCGGAGCGCCGCCCGGATATGTCGGATACGATGAGGGCGGTCAGCTGACCGAGGCGGTACGCCGCAAGCCCTACTCTGTTGTGCTGTTCGATGAGATTGAAAAGGCTCATCCGGATGTATTCAATATTCTACTCCAGGTGCTTGACGACGGCCGTATAACCGACAGTCAGGGACGCACCGTGGACTTTAAGAACACTATCATCATTCTGACCTCGAACCTCGGCAGCCAGTACCTGCTCGACGGCATCGACGAGAACGGCAACATCTCCGAGGAGGCGCGCGAGGGCGTTATGAACGAGCTGCGCCGCAGCTTCCGTCCCGAGTTCCTCAACCGTCTTGACGAGACGATATTCTTCCGTCCGCTGACGAAAGATAACCTCAAAGGTATCATCGATATCATGCTCGACTCCCTCAAGAAGCGTCTTGCGGACAAGAGCCTCGGACTCGAGGTTACCGATGCCGCCAAGGAGCTCATCATCGACCGCGGATTCGATCCCGTTTACGGCGCAAGACCGCTTCGCAGATATCTGCAGAGCAGCCTTGAGACCCTCGTCGCGAGAAAAATTCTCTCCGGCGACCTTGACGCGGATTCGACCATAACCGTTGATGTTGAAAACGGCGAGCTCGTCTGCAAATAACAAAATTATAATGCCCGGCTGCATAGTGCAACAACTGTGCAGTCGGGCAGTTTTTTATATCTAAATGCCGCTTGACCAAAATATACCTGTATGTTACACTGCAATTGATATAAAAAGAACCAAAAGGGGTCCTGATATAAAATTTTTCAAAAAAGTCGGAAGCGCGATAAATTCCCGCGCTTTCGCCTACACGAGCTTTGTGCTCAGCGTCTGCGCCGCAGTGTTTTTGAGCAGTGCGACATGGACATACGGCTGGATAGCAGATCTCTATCCCTCGGGGGACAAATTCGTTCCAACTCTTCTCGGCGTAATATGCGCGTGCGCGGCAGTCAATCTTATTTATCTGCTCATCTGTGCATTTGCCGGAGATAAAAAAGACAGCCTATGCCCTGCTCAGCGGAGCGGGCGGAGTTATGGTTTTCCGAGTAGGATGCGACAGGCTTATAGACGACCAGAATTCTGTCACCGGCGGCATTGAAGACACGCTCAACAGATATGTAACAGGTTGGTAAAACCAAAAGCAGGCGGGAATTTATCTCGCCTGCTTTTTATATACGCAAAAAGCAGAGGACTGCCGCCGCTTTCACGGTGACAGTCCAACTGCTAAGAGATATGAGAACAGAGGTATTCAAAATTAGTGGTATCGTTCAGGCGAGGCTGAAATCGAATTTCATCGCAAGAGTCTCGAAGAGCTTTTGCATCACGCCGTCTGCGATACTGCGGATATCAAGCGAATCGACATAGTCAACAACCTGATTCTGCTTATCTTCGGGATATCAAATGAATTGAGAGTCATTCTGAGAAGTTTTTCGAGCTTTCTTTCGAGCGTAAAATACTTGTCGCACGGGCGAGCCATATAGGCGCGCATTATACCGGCGTTGCCGATATCCGACTCATAGAAATCGCTCTCCGAATATTGCGGCATTATACCGCCGAATAATTTATAAAGCTCGGAAGATGTCTTTTGGCATATGTATTCGTTTATTTTCGGCTGCGTATAAGCTTCGACATATATCTGCCTGAGATTTTCATTCAGCTCCGCAAGAGTCATCTGAACCGCCAGTTCAACCGAATACAGAAGCACGGGATCGCTGCTTCCGCCAACAATGCTTTCAGCGGTACTGAACTGATTGTCAAACATGACATTGACGAGTTCTGTGAGTACTCCGTCCTTGGTACGGAAAATATTCTGAAATGTTCCCGCCGAGACTCCTGCTTCTCTGATTATATCAAGCATGGTGGTCTCTTTGTAGCCCTTTTCTATGAACATTTTCACGCAGGCAGAGAGTATTCTGTTTTTTGCTTCGATAACACTGCTTCTCTTTGCCAAAGATTTGCGCTCCTAACGCTTTCCTGAGTTGCAACCCAATTATAACATAAAATATTATTGATACAAGTCGTTTGGAGCAAAAAGGACGAAAAAGCCGGAGCTTATTCACTCCGGCTTTCGCTTATTATACTATACCCTCAAGGAAGTTCGTCTCTTTTACATTGCCGTCTTTTGAAATGCGGAATGTCTTTATCTCATTGTGACCGAACTCGGCCTCAAAATCGGCATTGAACGATTCGCAGACAATATGCGCTTTTGTGTCCTCACCGCGAGTCTCATAGAAACGCATGATGCAGTCGCCGCTGCTGTCCTCGCAGAACTTGAAAGCGGTCATTATTATATTATCCTTGTCAACCGACAGATAGCTCTTTCTCTGTGGCAATGTGCCCTTGTGGAAGCTTTCCGGCACGGCCATAGGACGAATATTAAACTTTGCCGCTTCATTCATAATGCCGCTTTTCTCGGCCTCACCATCGCCGACGAAAATGCCGTATTCAAATCTCTGCATTCCCTCGTCGGTGAAATTGAAGTTTGCCGCCGGGCGATCCGAATAGTGATCGGCAAAGATAACATTTCTGATAACTGTAAGACGCAGGTCGTTGTCTGGGCAGTCGTATGAATACTTCGAGTCGTTGACCACAGCGAGCGTTCTTCTGCCGCCGTCGGCAAAGCTTATCGCGCCCCAGCGTCCCGCAGGCTCTTCCTCGCCGTTTGTCGGGCGTTTGATATATGCGCCGGGAATCTCATAAGTATTTATTCTGTTCTCTCCGCCGACCGGGAAGCTCATCTTGAGCAGCGTAAAATCTTCCGTCCAGAGTGCCTTGCATTTTGAGCGGAGAACCTTCTGTCCGCTCGCAAGAATGAAGTCCTGAACAAGATACGAGCCGCCGAAGCTGTGGCGCGTTCTTATAACAGCTCTTGCGTTGTCGCTCTCAACAAGTTCGATTTTTTTAAGCTTCATGATGCCTTTGATATCATGAAATCTGAACACCATGTGCGCCCATGTGTCGGTCTCGTGGTCGTCTATAACAGTCGGCACCGCGATTGGATTATCTGCGGACGCGTAGTCATATCCGCTTATTTTATCGACAAGCGAAGTTATGAATCCGGTGTGCTCGTCAAACTTGACTTTGAGATACTCGTTCTCCATCGAGAAGCCGGAAGCGGAAACATCTGTATCGATATGTATCTCCGGCAGGTCGCGGTTTTCGTCCCAGCAGGATTTGAGCCAATAGACGGCATAGCCCATTGCGGGGACATCGGCAATGAACACCGTGTCAAGATGGGAGTCATTGGAGCGCGAGGAGCGGACATTGCTGAAAATCACATCGTTGCCCGCATCATCGGTCACCTGCTTTGACGGGTGATATGTTCTGACCGATGCTTTGACCGGGAAAGAGAGCGGGTTGAACACAACCACGGGACGCGGGAATTTGCCGCAAGAGTGACCTCTGACCTCGCAGACTGGGTCAGAAACGCCGTCAATCCAGGTATCTATTCTGCGTGCAATGCGCAGGAACGCCTCATTCTGTATTCTGTCTGATATCGTCAGCGCGTGACCCATAGAAGCATTTACATCATCATACGCCTCCATTATAGAGCAGCCGCAGAGTATATCGTGGAACTGATTGAAGCAGACATCGAGCCACGCCTCTTTGAAATCTTCGGTTCTGTCGCGCATGCTGGCAGTCTTCGATGCGACAGTTGCGAAAGCCTCTGAAAAATAGAGTGAATTCTCAAGCTTTCTGTTGAGCTGCTTTACAAGGCTCGTTGCGGAATAACAGCCGCTCGCGTGGTGCTGAAGATCGTCTTTCCAAACCGGCAGCTCGACTTTTTCAAGGCAATGCGCCTCAAAGAAAGCATCGGGCGAAGAGAAGACCATATCGTGATATCCGTCTCTTTTGAGCTGGGTCTGAACATATTCGATCAATCCCCTCGTCGGACCGCCGCCGTGGTTGCCGACGCCGTAGAAGATCATCATGCCGTGCCCCTCTTCGTTTATCAGCTTTTCCGCGAGGTCGCGCGATCTGTTTATAGCTTCTGCATTGCCCGAACCGTATCCGCTCGCATCCGGGATATGGAAAGTCGGTATCTGAGTGCCGTCAAGGCTCTCCCACATAAACATATTGGGTATCTCGGCATTTTCATGAACACCGGGGCGCATCATAACATATGCTGTCATACCGCCGTTTTTTATAATCTGAGGAAGCATCCCGCTGTGGCCGAAAGAATCCACGTTGTATGCGGTTTTACATATCCTGCCGAATTTTTCGTTGTAATAGAGCTGAGAATAGAGTGCCTGACGGGCAAAGCTCTCCGCCGAGGGCATATTGCAGTCCGGCTGAACCCACCAGCCGTTAACGGGCACCCAGCGTCCCTCTTTGACTCTCGTTTTTATCTCCTCGAACATATCGGGATCGATCTCCTCGACCCATTTGTAGTACGCCGCAGACGAGCAAGTGAACACAAAATCGGGATATTCATTGAGCCTGTCGAGCGCGCTGCGGAAAGTCTGAAGCACCTCCCCGCACCCCTCCTGCCAACGCCAGAGCCAGATAGGATCAAGGTGTGCGTTGCCTATAAGATGAACTTTAGGTTCATTTGACATATATTTTCCTCCTCAAAGAAATTACTTCTTTTTATGAGTACGGTCTTAGCCGTTTATTCTGTCTATAAGCGGACGGGCTGCAATATCGGGCTTGTATTTTTTCGATTCTTTGAACGCAGAAAGTCGCATTGAGTTCCATTTTTCCGGAGCGGCTGCGATATTTATAAGCTCCTCGGCAAGCCTTTCGGCATTGCAGTTTTTTATTATAACTCCTGTCTTTCCGGGAACGACAAACTCGGGATTATATTTCCAGTCGCTCGCTATCACCGGCATTCCGGCTGACATGGCATCGATAAGCGTTCCGGCAAAGCCCTCGCCTTTATAATAGGTCGGGAACAACAGCGTAAAATATGATTTCAGCGTTTCAACGCTCTTATTCGCTTCAATAGCTCCGCCGTAGCTGATATAATCCGGGAATGACTTTTCAAGCTGTGAAAATCTTTCTTTATACTCGACATCAACCTGACCGAAAATATCGAGCGTGTATACCGTTCTTCCGAAATGGGCATTGACGCTCTCGACCGCATTTATCGCGTCTTCTATACCCTTTTCTTTCATCACACGCGAAAAAGTGCAGAGCTTATATGGTTCGCTTTTGGGATATTCAATATCGCTCTCTGCCAGCGGCTCAAGTTCTTTGAAATTGTACATAACCACCGCATTTTCAAAGCCCCGTCTCTGCAGAGCGGATTTCATCATATCCGATTCCACATATATAGCATCAAATTTTTTAAGCAGTCTGACAAGCCATTTATGCTCATCCAAAAAAGAATCGAGCCATCCGCCGATGACCACATAATGTATCCTGCGGTGATAAAGCTTGTTATAGAACAAAAACAGCGGCGCAAAAACGCGCAGTCCCCTGTTTGCGGGCATCATTATTATATTTTCACAGTTTTTGAACAGCCTTAAAACATCGATTGCCATTCGCGGCATGGCTTTTATCCCGCCGCAGCTGTCAGCAACAGCCACCTGAGCATCGCCAAAATATTTTTGGAGCTCGTCGGTCACATTTTTTGTTTTCACTGTTTGACCGTTGAGCAAGCTGCGCCCAAATCCGAAGTGGCCGCAAATACCCGCTTTTTTCATTGTTACGCCATATCCTTTCGCCGTCAGGCAAAAGCCTGCGAGTTTTCCGAAAATATAAGTAAATGATAACAGAAATGTTGCGTTTACGCAACACTTTTTAGACTTAATCGCCAACGGCGCAGACAAATATAACACAAAAAAGTAACAGCCCCGAAGCGATTAAGCCTCAGGGGTGCCAATTAACTTTTAACACAAATTTACATGTACAGCACAGGCTGTATTTTGTCAGGCGAAATCAGTCGTCATCAGTTTCTTCGGTCTCCGCCAGCTCTTCCCAATCCTCGAGCTCACCGCATCTGCGTAGATATTCGTGTCCTCCGTCAACGGCACATGCGCCGCATGAGCAGAATTTGAAATCGTGTACGGATTTGCTCTCGATAACCTCGCCGCATTTTTTGCATCTTATTGCATTTCTGATTATCTTCATATAATATACCCCCTGTTATAATACATTTTCAACATTATTATACATCGCAGAAAATTCAAAGACAAGGTTTTGTTTTGTCACATTGGTGAGAAAAAGCCGGCAGAAATATAATTCACACCGCAGCGGTTATCTGCGCTTTTGCTTTTCTCGTTTTACTCAAGTGTTAGAAGGAGTGTTAGAAAATATGTGTTTTCTAATCGTACACAAAAGCAAAAAAGCCCCGAAACTGTTGAGTTTCAAGGCTTTTCGCTTGGTGGAGATAAGCGGGATCGAACCGCTGACCTCTTGAATGCCATTCAAGCGCTCTCCCAGCTGAGCTATACCCCCAAATATTAAGTTCGTTCGGAACGGTATCTATTATATCAAAAGAAGCGGATTTGTCAATAGTTTTTTCAAAAAAACTCGTACAATACGTATTGCAAAAAACATGACTGCGGTAAATATCTGCCGCAGTCATGCTTTTTGATTTATTTGTCCTCGTAGTCAAGAACTTCTCTTGCGATATATATCGGTCTGTGCTTCGTTTCGATATATGTTCTGGCAAGATACTCGCCGACCATGCCGGTGCAGAAAAGCTGGAGACCGCCGAGCAGAAGAATGAGCACAACGGTTGTGGCGTAACCGGGAACCTTGATATCAAACGCCAGCTTCTGGATTATGACAACTATCATGTAGATTATGGACGCGGCAGAAGATGTCAAGCCGATATAAGTTGCAATTTTGAGCGGCGTAGTAGTAAAAGCGATAATGCCGTCCATTGCATATTTGAAGAGCTTCGCAAAGTTCCACTTTGAAGTGCCGTTTGCGCGGTCTTCAACGATATAGGGCATATAATATGTGTTGAATCCAACCCACGAGAAAATGCCCTTGGAAAAACGATGATATTCGCTCATGCTGAGCACGGCATCGACCACACAGCGTCTGAGAAGTCTGAAATCGCTTGCGCCGCTTTTGAACTCGATCTCCGAAGTTTTATTGATTATCTTATAAAAACAATCTTTGAAAGCCGAGAGAACTTTTGATTCGCGTCTGTCCTCCTGATAACATGCCACGGCATCATAGTTGGGATCCTTGTCAAGTATCGCCATCATATCAAGTACCAGCTCAGGGCGCTGCTGCATATCGGCATCGATAAGGCAGACCATTTCTCCCCTGCTCTCTTTGAGTCCGGCATATATAGCCGACTCTTTGCCGAAGTTGCGCGAAAATCCGACAACTTTCACATTTTCATCGGCTATCTCATAGATGTGGCGGAGCTTGTCCATCGTCTGATCGCGGCTGCCGTCATTGACGAATATGAGCTCATAATCAAAGCCTTTGTCTTTAAAAACTTCAGTTGCGGTGTTATAAAATAATTCAACATTGTCCTGCTCGTTATAGCAGGGAATTACTAAGGATAATTTCATCTTTCCCTCCGAAATTGCACAAATATAGCTTCTGAATTGTATCACAAATTTTCATTATTTGCAACAATTATTCACTGATCTCTATGCCGGCTTTCTTTTCAAGTGATTTAACAAAATCATTCAGCTCCTCATAAACATATCCGTTGACAAAAAGGTTCTTCATTTTGAGACGGAGTGTATCGATTTTGAAGACGGTTTTGTTCACCTTTTCAAACGATTCGTATGATTTGAGCTCCCTTTCGCTGAGGCGCTTGACTGTTATCTGATCATAGGTTGAAGGATCGCCGTTGAGCTCCGCGCGAACCGTACATTTTTCAAAATCATCGTCAAACACGAGCGTGTTTCCCTCGAGTTTTACACTGTCGCCTTCGATTATTTTAATTGTATATCCTGCGTTCGGATTGGACAGATATACGCCGAGATTCAGAGACTTTTCATCGGGAGTGATAAGATAATTATATATATAATCGTCCGTATCGGCATTCTTGAGCTTTATAAGAGAGAAGCCCATATCATAATCGGCATTTTCAAAAGCTTCTATCTCATCGAGTCCCGCCACGCCCTCATACTCGGTCACTTTGAATGTAAAAGAGGTAATGTTATGCTTCGGTTCAAACACAACGCGGGTCTCGCTGCCGTCGGCATTGAGAGCGGGAACTTCGACTTTGCTTCCGTCGCTGAAAGTGATTACTCCGCCGAGTATATTTGAATTGAGCCCGAAGTTGTCATACAGAGACACACATGAAACCGTTTTAGGGCTGTCAAATTTCACAGTCACAGTCTTTTGTGCATCATTTTTATCGAATCTCGACACACAGTTTTCGAGCTTGACATTGGGACCGGCAGTCCTGTTTCCGACACCGATGAGTCTGAAATCGTTAAGCAACGAAGCATCGCCGGAGGACACGCTGATATCGGCATTATATGTGAGGCTGTCCGTGCGGCGATTCCAATAGACCGAATCGCCGTTTATTATGCGCTCGGAATAGCAATAAGCATACTGTGAAAGATGCTCGCTGAGCGCTTTATATTCGGAACATCTGAGTATCGAATGGCTGAGAGACTTTTTATCTATCGGCAGTCTGATCCTGTTATTCCATCTGTATTGCGGAACATCGGTCTCATATGACGGATCGTTATTCTTCTCTCTGTCCTGCATCACGGTGCTCTTGATATTAAGTGCATAAAAATCCGGCTTTGATTTCCACGCAAGTGAATAGCCGAAGCACTTGAGCACTTTCGGAGTGTATCCGCTCTCTTTTTTCAGGATACGCTCCATCGCCTTTTCAAACGATATGCTGACTCCGCGGTGATCCGTGTGGGTATCGAAATCTATTGCTAAAATATAATCCGGGCGATATTCGAGAACAACACTTTCGATATCATCGACCATATTTTCGGCTGTATATTTGGCGTGAGTTCCGAAACGGTCGAAGTGATAATCTTTAAATCCCTTTCCCGCATAAGTATGATCCCGTCCGGAAGAGAAAGAATAAGCTTTTTTGCCGACATAGAGCTGCGTTCCGTCGGGATATCCGAGAAATATTACTTTCTCTCTCGGTATACCGAGTTTTTCAAGCGCATTGCAGGCTTCACTCTGACGGGTGTATGCAGAAACTCTTTTATCACCGTTTGTTGCGAACACGACACGGACATCGGCGCCGTTTTTGTACATAGACGGAAGCACCTGACCGGAGATAAGCAGATCGTCATCTTCATGAGGGACTATAACCATAACTTTTTTGTTCTTAAACTGAGAATCATAGAAGCTGTTGTCTACGCCGTCGTTTGAATCCAGCTTATTGAGCTCGGTCTCATATACGCAAACCACAGCAAGAACGGCAAGCACAAGCGCCATGAGAACTATCAGCACCGCTCTTTTCTTCTTTTTCCTTTTCACATTTTCTGCCATGTTGTTACCTTAACCTTTAAACAGAGATTTTTGCTTATTTTTTCGGCTTCTTCACCACGGTAACGCTGTCAACACCGTAGTACACCGCAGTCCAATCATTGAACCATTTGTTGTTCGCGTTATCGTTGGTAATATTTATCATATATGAATTCAGCGACCAATAAGATTTGCGCGGTCGACTGCGCGGTATTTTGACATCCTTTATGCCCGCCGCTTTCTGCTCATATATCGCCTGCTCAGCCTCTTCATAAGCGATGCTGTCGGACTTGAGCGCATAATATTCTCCAACATAGATAACGCTGAAACCAAGGGCAACCAAAACTGAAAGCACAACAGCGGTTTTCTTAATTCCGTCCATTTTGCCGTCAAGAAGCTGAGCCGCCAGGACAAATGCCGCGCATCCGAACATAATATTTGCGCCGAAGAAAGAGCGAGGAGGCGCTTCGGGCGAAACTATCAAAACTCCCGCAGCTGCCGCACCGGTGAGCAGATATATGCACGGCAGGAGCCAGTTGAGCTTTTTCTTTTTGATGCAAACAATTAACAGGACAATTACCAAAACTACAAGCATAAGCAGCACAGCACGCCAGATATTAAAATATATCTGCTCCGCCGACCACAGCAAATGCTTCATTATATTCCGCTCGCGGTGGGTATTATCGATACGCACTCTGTTGCCGGGAGCGAGAAGCAATATTCCGAATCCGGTTATGACTCCGAGAAGTCCGGTAACATGATGTGCTCTGACGGGCATTTTCTTTATCTTGAAGTAGATCAAGAAGAGTATAACAGCTCCCATCGTTGCGCCGCCCATATTCTCATTTGTCCAACCCGCAAAGACGCCGGCGACAAACATGAGAACCGAAAGAATAATTTCTTTTGAAGGCTTCGGCTTTTCGGACTTTTCCTTGCACTCCACCTTTTTGATTGTGACAGCTGCACCC
>ENA-ORNR01003428-ORNR01003428.1-human-gut-metagenome-genome-assembly--contig:-NODE-3428-length-11841-cov-4.848889_pt1 | contig 11841 bp, 7 predicted proteins | sample MGYA00242114_ERZ509020 | MGnify/ENA primary metagenome ERZ509020 (study PRJEB26280, sample SAMEA2338758) | human gut metagenome | biome: human gut; feature: human-associated habitat; material: faeces...
GGGTGGTGCTGAACGGTTCACGCTTGGGCAAGGAGTATTCGGCGAACGTGTTCAATGATTTGTATTCCGATGAAAGAAAAACGGATATACGGCAGGAACAATCTACGCATCAGGAGCAGCCGGACTTCACGCCAAAAGCTGACCTCATTTCAGGCGTGGCTTCCGTAGTAAGTGCGTTCGGTGGATTGTTGGGTGGTACATCAGGCGGTGACGAGCCGCAAGACACTGCCCGCCAAAAGAGAAAGAAGAAAAAGAAGCGTACAAGACGCATCGACTAACTTAAAAAATTACAATCATGCAACAGGAAGATGATTTGAGAGGGCTTGCAAAGGTCATGGACTTTATGCGGGCAATCAGTATTCTATTCGTGGGAATAAATGTGTACTGGTTCTGTTACTCCACCCTGAAAGAATGGGGAGTGACGTTTGAAGTGATAGACAAGATTCTGTGGAACTTCCAGCGCACCACCGGGCTGTTTTCGTCTATCTTATGGACAAAACTTTTTTCGGTGGTATTCCTCGCCCTGTCCTGTATCGGCACAAAGGGCGTGAAAGAGGAGAAGATAACGTGGACGAAGATACATGGCAGCCTTGCGGCGGGTGTCGTGTTGTTTTTCCTGAACTGGTGGCTGTTGGAAGTACCATTGCCACATACGGCGGACACGGTATTTTATATCGTCACACTGTCAGCGGGTTATATCTGTATGCTCATGGCGGGTACATGGATGTCCCGGCTGTTGAAGAACAACCTAATGGATGATGTCTTTAATACCGAGAACGAAAGTTTCATGCAGGAAACAAGGCTTATCGAGAACGAGTATTCGGTAAATCTGCCTACCCGGTTCTACTACAAGAAGAAGTGGAATAATGGCTGGATAAATGTGGTGAATCCGTTCCGTGCCAGCCTTGTGTTAGGTACGCCGGGCAGCGGCAAGTCATACGCAGTAGTAAATAGCTATATAAAACAGCAAATTGAGAAAGGATTTTCGATGTATTGTTATGATTATAAGTTTCCCGACCTTTCGGAAATCGCTTACAATCATTTGCTTAACCACTTGGACGGTTACAAGGTCAAACCGAAGTTTTATGTTATCAATTTTGACGACCCACGCAAGAGCCACCGATGCAACCCGATAAACGCCAGCTTCATGTCGGACATTGCGGATGCCTACGAAGCCAGTTACACGATTATGCTTAACCTCAATCGCTCGTGGATAAGCAAGCAGGGCGACTTCTTTGTGGAAAGTCCGATTATTCTTTTGGCGGCTATAATTTGGTATCTCCGTATTTATCAAGGCGGTAAGTATTGCACTTTTCCCCATGCCATTGAACTACTGAACAAGAAATACGCCGATGTCTTCACGATTTTGCGCAGCTATCCCGAACTGGAAAACTATCTTTCCCCGTTCGTGGATGCTTGGGAATCGGATGCTAACGAGCAGTTGCAGGGGCAGATAGCCAGTGCAAAAATCCCGCTTTCAAGGATGATTTCACCCGCCCTTTACTGGGTAATGACGGGCGATGATTTTTCACTCGACATCAACAACCCGAAAGAGCCTAAAATCTTGGTGGTAGGCAACAATCCCGACCGTCAGAACATCTATTCGGCGGCATTGGGACTATATAACAGTCGAATAGTAAAGCTGATAAACAAGAAAGGTCAGCTTAAAAGTTCGGTGATAATAGATGAACTGCCGACTATATATTTTCGGGGGCTTGACAATCTGATTGCGACCGCCCGAAGCAACAAGGTGGCGGTTCTGTTAGGTTTTCAGGATTACAGCCAGCTTACCCGTGACTATGGGGACAAGGAGAGCCGGGTGATACAAAATACGGTGGGTAACGTGTTCAGCGGTCAGGTGGTCGGTGAAACGGCGAAAATCCTTTCCGAGCGTTTCGGAAAGGTATTGCAGAAACGGCAGAGTATGACGATTAACCAGCGGGAGAAGTCCACCTCGATAAGCACCCAAATGGACAGCCTGATACCTGCCAGCAAAATATCCAACCTCACGCAGGGCATGTTCGTGGGGGCGGTAGCGGACAACTTCGATGAACGGATAGAGCAGAAGATTTTCCATTGCGAAATCGTGGTGGACAATGAAAAGGTGAAACGGGAAACCGCCCGTTACGTGAAATTGCCGCAGATTATCGACTTCACCGACAAGGACGGTAACGACCGTATGCAAGAGGAAATACAAGCCAACTATGACCGTATCCGACAGGAAGTCCGGCAGATTGTCGAGGACGAAATAACCCGGATTAAGAATGACTCGGAGTTACGGCATTTGATAAAACAAGAATAGACTTAGAAATTTTAAAGTCTATTCTTGCTTTATCAAAATTTTATCCTTCAGGAGGAAATGGATCTGATTTTCGTGGATAAGTCCTTTCCTCTTGAAATTTACCATCCATTTTATGTATTTTCACGGATGAATTCGCTTGTCGTTTGGCTATCTCTATAGTCCTTTGAATTACTTCTTTTTTAGTAGTTCCGACTACAGAAGCTCTCTCTCCTTTTTCAAGTTTTCCTTGCCAACCTTTTTCAGTCTTTGTTACATGGTAATTTTTTTTCATATATTCTATTTAAGTAATTATACTCTAGATACAATCCTTGCAGCAGTCTTTATATCGACTGTCTGTACACCTATTGATTGTAAAGTTTGTCGCATATCATTAAAAACAGGTTCTTCCTCGTTCGGGTCAAATATTGTTAAAATAGCTGTAAATGGGATTCCATTATCTGGAATACGTTCACCATCTCTTGTTAAATATTCCACATCAAGTCTCCAATCCGTAGATGGGCCAACGCCTTTTGAGAATTTTTTTTCGTAGACTTTAATCGGGCTCCATTTAAATGCATGCTCGATTTGGTCTTTTTCATAAAGTCCTCCTTCACCGGTTTCAGGTGCATAAATAGCCTCTAAACGACCTTTATATTTTCCGTCTTTTTGTAATTGCCTTAATCTAGCATCAATATTCACTCGTATAAATTCAGAACCATATTTATAATCTAATGGAGGAGTACTTACAATTGTAAGTCTAGCTTTACCTGTACACTTTCCATTCTTTACGAGGCAGGAAGGCCATGTGAAACTAAAACTAAGTTTTCTACCTGTCGTAATTCTGTTGGCAAATACTAAAGTAATCGCATTATCTCCTCCTTCCAATATCTCTTTAGAACTCTGTGGCATACCAAAGCCTACTAAATGTTTTGCAACAGCACTTAACTGTCTATCTTTAAAAGGTTCAGGAATTATGGCATGATGAACAGACAACGCTATTAAAGTTTCTCTGGAAACATCACCTTCAATACTGTTTTCTAAAGCAGCTATAGTTTTTGCTACATTAGGAGCGGCATAACTGGTTCCACAACCATCTTCAATATATCCATGCTCATTTATAGAAAAAAGTCCATATCCTTCTGTAACATGTTTCGTTCCGGCTCCTCCGATATGGGCTAAATCAGGTTTAAGTCCAGTCCTAGACCCAACGCCTCGACAGCTATAATTGCTTAATCCGTAAGCAACAATACCGTTTATATCAGGAGGATTTAAAGCTGAAACACTTATATTGCGACAACTTTCTGCTGGTACTTTAAGAGAATCACTTCTTGTAGCAACTAGAGTCTTTAAAGCTGCGACAGGATCTGCTGGCCATTCTTTTCTCATTTGTGTAGGCTTGGTATTACCTGCTGATATAATGAAAATAACATCATTGTCCTCTGCAATTTTATCTAAAATTTGAGCAGGAATACTGTAACCACTTGATGTTACATGTTCTTCTACATTAAGACTAAAGTTAAATATGCGCACTCCAGTTCTTGCCTTTAATTCTTGAACAGCTATTTCTAACTCATTGAAGAATTCTAAAGGTTTAGAATAATAAGAATCATAAAATTTGGCAGGAAGAATATCTAAATCAATAATGTAGCAACCATTTAATTCTTTGCAAACATTATTTTTATTTAGATCACGTCCAATTACAGCCAATCCTGCAATGAAACTGCCGTGATGTTCATCTTTATCTTCTGGACTAATTAGACCCCACCTATCTTGAATCCAATCTCCCAATATATCTGAAACACCGCCATCTACAATACATAACTTTGGATAATTAATATCGGGATCTATAGAAGGTATTGTAGCAAGAGAACCTATGGAATTATTAGAAGTACTATTCCCTCTATTTATAATGGGAGGTAATGTGATTTTTTTTACAAGGGGGTGTCTATCTAAAAAATCCAAAAGTTTTTCATGTTGTTGGGGATTTAGATTAACTGATTTGCGATTAACATTTTTTGCAGCTGATGACTGTAATGGAACCATTTGGACAACAGGTATTCCACCTTCTTCTAATTTTATTCCATATAGGATAGCAGCACCTTTATCTTGTTTTATTTTTAGTGCATATAACCCAGAACCGAAATTTTCAAGACCATTAATAAAAGTACTAAATAACAGTCTCTTTTGTACATTTAATGTATCCCAATCCTTTTTTGCAGGAGGATTTTCAAATAATTCTACAATATATGCTCCACCTGAGCGAGGGTCAGCTAACCATTCTATTGCTTCAGTTACTGAAAACTTTCGTTTATCACTTTTTGAATGTTGAGATATATGATCAATTGCACCTATTTCACTTCGTATCCGGCTAGGATGAGGAACATCTTTCCCATTAATATTCTTTTTACGAGTAGTTGTTTCAGCTTTATCTATTTTATTGGAAACATGCTCAATACTTTCCGGAGTTAATTCTACATACAACTCTCCGAGTTCGCCAGCACCAACAACAGGAGCAATATCCGGATTGAAAATAGCACGAGTAGGACAATGACTTTTCGCTAATGCAGATTGTCTTAGTGTAACCTTTGCATAAGATACAGGTGCAAACTCATTACTAATCTGCATGTTTTTAATTTCATGTAGCTGTTGAGAAAGTAATTCTTTGTGTTCTATGAATGCTACGTCATTATCTGCAAAAAAATCGGTAGAAGGTCCACCTCCCTGGTTTTCCACATCCTCAATGAAATTATTGGTATTTAAAACCACTTGTATAGGACTATTTGCCATAATTTATTAATTTAATTTATTTCATTTTTGATTTAAGTTTGCTTAAAGAAGAAGTAGTCATCCCAAACATAGGGGCTATATCAACCTGTTTGAATGTGTATGTTTCATCTTCAATAAGAGCATTAATAAACTCTTCATCACTCTTCAATATGATGCTTTTCTTTTTTTCATTTACACGCCCTGAATTTAGAAGTACAAATTGTTTGATAATGTGTGATACGGTTGATTCTTTATCAATGATAAAAGCTCGTTTTACCCATTTTGCTAACATTTCAATATCTGCACCAGTAGAATCTTCAAGACACCAAGCAAATAACTTTATTTCATTGTCTGCAAAGTTCAGTGGAGAAAGAAATTTTCGGATTAATGCCATTGTTACTTGTGGAGATGGTTTTGGAATTTCTACTTGGACATCAAATCTTCTCCATATTGCAGGGTCTAATAAAATTTCATGATTTGTAACCCCAATGGTAAAACCCCGATCTTTCCTACTATCTAAACATTGGAGTAATGTATTGACTACTCTTTTTACTTCACCAACCTCTTGAGGATCATTGCGAAGTTTCGCTATTGCATCAAATTCATCAAGTAAAAGGACACAATTGTATCTATTGGCAAATGAAAATAGATTACCAATATTTTTTGCTGTAGTTCCTAAGAAAGAAGACATCAACCCCTCTAAGCGAGCCAATACAACAGGAAGACCTATTTGTTTTGCAATCCATTTTGCTAAATGGGTCTTTCCTGTTCCTGGTACTCCATAAATTAAACAAGAGCTAGCTGGATACGCGTCAATTTCAAGTAATTTGTCAAATCTACACCATTCATTGATTATAGAATTTATCGCATCTTTTATACTATCATCAAATAGTGGAATTTCATTTGGTAAATCATCGTTAAAGAAAACTTCTGCTAGGGGGGTAGAGGTCTCCTTATCAACAGGTATGGGGGTTTTAGGAGTAATTTCTTCTCCATTACCCATTGCAAAAGATTGTTTAATTCTACTTGGTGTCATTTCAAGAGATTTTTCTGATGACATAAGTAAAGATTCGATTGATTTAGCCTCCTTTTCATCCCCATTTTTCTTAAGAGCCTCTTTTAATCTATTAACCTGCTGTACAACAGCATGGTTTGGAGTAGATAGAGCTGACCTACAAAGAGCTTGTATAATATTAAAATGTTCCATTTATTTCTTTTTTATATATAATAATTGCGCAAATATAGGATAAAATTTCCATAAACACAATATTTATTTCCTATTTAATGAAATTTATTCCCCATCCTGTGCATTATTGGTGAGTTTTTATATGCTCTGCTGGACTTCTACGGACAAATAAAGACTAATGAGGACACCTGCCGCCTATTTCTCAAATATAGCATATTTAGTCGTTACCTTTGGACGGGAATATTCCCGTAACCACTAAAAATCCAATTATTTATGGCAAAGAAAATGACCCCACCCGCAGAGGGGCTGGAAAAAGACGTGCTGCTGGTCTTGGATAAACAGCAGGGAAAGGTGAGTGCCGTTAAGGGTATCGACAAGGATGGCAATTTGCAGACCGTACCGCCAACGGCTGCACATGGCGGCGAGTTCATGCAGGTGGACAGGAACGGTGACATATTTAGCAACCTCGTTTCCAACTTTTACCGCAAGTATCAGGACACCGCCGGGCTGGAGCTGTTCAATGTCAGGGTTTCCGAAGCAGAGAAGACTGCCAAAGTTATCGAGGACAATCATCTTAACCCCACGCCGAGGGGTGACGGGCTGACTGAAATGCTACGAGTGCCGAAGCCAGACTTACACGAGTTCAAGCAGGGCTACCGCTTCGACCCGGCAAAAATCGACTGGGAGAACCTGAAAAAAGTAGGTATCACTGCCGACACGTTGAAAAACACAAAGGACTTCGACCGGGTGATGCGTGGCTACAAGTCCCGCAACACCTACACCGTTTTGGGAACGGTGGGCGGCTTCTACCTCAAACCGACCGATGTCAAACTTTCTTTCTATCAGACAAAGGACGGCACGGTAGTACCCAAGCTGCACGGTGTACAGCAGGACGAGAAACTGTTGCAACGCCCATACAACGGACACGAGTTCACCAAGCAGGAGCAAGGCAACCTGCAATCTATCGGCAATTTGGGCAACATTGCCCAAATCAAAGACCCGAAAAGCGGCGAGCAAATCCTCGTGTTCATCAGCCGTGACAGGTACACGCACGAGCTGGAGTATATGTGGGCTGACAAATGGCAGTGTCCCGATACCGTTTGTAACGTGAAAGTCACCCCGGAACAGAAAGCCGCCTTTGAAGCCGGGCAGGCGGTCAAAATGGAAAACCTGCAATTTAAGGACGGCACAAGGCGCAGTGCCTATTTGCAGGTCAGCGCAGTGGAGCGTGGTTTGGAGTTCCTGCCAAGGTCTGCTATGCAAGCCTTGCAGCAGGCATCCGGGTTAAAGGATGAAAAGGGCGTGGAGTTCAACGGTCATGTGCAGCCCGGCGCACAGGGTAAATCCCCCGACAAGATACAGCCGAAAGACGTTATCCCTGCCAACGAAAGCCGGACACAGGTAGCGGTCAATTCGGAGGGCAAGACCCACGAAGCCACCAAGCAATGCAAAGAGCCGTTGAAGCAAGGACAACAGAAGCCCACCGCCAAGCAGAAAGAGAAGCAGGATAAAGCGCAGGACAAGAGCCTGAAAGCCGACAAGCCCAAGAAGTCCAAAGGAATGAAAATGTAGTACCAACCTAAAAACAAAGAAATATGATAGCACTAATCGCAGAGAAACCCAGCGTGGCAAAAGACATCGCCCGCATCATCGGGGCGACCGGGCGCAATGACGGTTATCTGTCCGGCAACGGATATATGGTAACATGGGCGTTCGGTCACTTAATCCAGCTTGCCATGCCCGAAGCCTACGGCGTGGCGAATTTCCGCAAGGAAAGTTTGCCCATACTGCCGACCGACTTCCAGCTAATCCCCCGTCAAGTGAAAGCGGAGAAAGGCTACAAGGCAGACCCCGGCGTACTGAAACAGTTGAAAGTGATAAAGGAAGTGTTCGACCAGTGCGACAAGATTATAGTCGCCACCGATGCCGGGCGTGAGGGTGAGTTAATCTTCCGCTATATCTTCCATTACCTGAACTGCCGCAAGCCCTTTGTCCGCCTGTGGATAAGCAGCCTGACCGACAAGGCTATCCGTGAGGGGCTGGATAACCTGCAACCGGGCGGGCGTTACGATAATCTCTACCTCTCCGCCAAGTCCCGCAGCGAAGCGGACTGGCTGATAGGCATAAACGCCACCCAAGCGTTGAGCGTAGCCGCCGGGCAGGGCGTGTTCTCTTTGGGTAGGGTGCAGACACCCACACTTGTGATGATATGCAGCCGTTATTTGGAGAACAAGAACTTCGTGCCTGCCAAGTTTTGGCAACTTAAAGCCCATACCGCCAGTGGGGAAATAAGTTTTCCTGCCCAATCGACTGCCAAGTGGGAACAGCAGCCCGAAGCCATAGCCGCCTTGCAACGGGTAAAGGATGCGGGGCAGCTTGTGGTTAAATCCGTTGAGAGGAAAGAAGCCAGCCAAGAACCGCCGCTTTTGTATGACTTGACTACCCTGCAAAAGGAAGCGAACACGAAACTGAACTTTTCGGCGGACAAGACGCTTTCCATAGCGCAGAGCCTGTATGAAAAGAAAGTGATGTCTTATCCGAGAACCGGGAGCCGCTATATCTCGGAGGACGTTTTCGATGAAATGCCGGAGCGTGTCGCCTTGTTGGGACAATACCCTCGCTTTGCCGGATATGCCGCCGGGCTGAATGGCGCAACGCTGAACCGCCGCAGCGTGAATGACAGTAAAGTGACCGACCACCACGCCTTAATCATTACCGAGAACCTGCCCGGTGAACTCTCCAAAGATGAACGGGCGATTTACGAGCTGGTAGCCGGGCGTATGCTGGAAGCCTTTTCGGGCAGGTGCGTGAAAGACGTTACCACTGCCGTATTGTCGGCTGGAGATACGGACTTTATGGTAAAAGGGGCTGTGATGAAAGTAGCCGGGTGGCGTGCCGTGTTCAGCGAGCAGGACACCGAAGATGAAGATAACGCCACCTTGCCGCCACTTCAAGAGGGACAATGTTTGCCACTTTCCGCCGTGGATCTGCTCGAAAAGCAGACCAAGCCGAAGCCGCTGCACACCGAAAGCAGCCTGCTTGCCGCAATGGAGAATGCCGGAAAGGAACTGGAGGATGCCGAACTGAAAGCCAGACTGAAAGATGCCGGGATAGGCACGCCCGCCACTCGTGCGGCGATTATCGAAACGCTGTTCGTCCGCCAGTACATCGTGCGTGAGAAGAAGAACCTTGTACCCACCGACAAGGGGCTTTCCGTTTACAGGATTGTCAAGGACAAGAAGATTGCCGATGTCGAAATGACGGGTATGTGGGAAACCGCCCTTTCCAAGATAGAAGCGGGAAACATGGATGCCGACACGTTCCGAAAGGGTATCGAGGTGTACGCCGCCCAAATCACGGCGGAACTGCTTTCGGTACAATTATCTGTTGCGGGCAGTGAAACCTGTCCCTGCCCCAAATGCAATAACGGGCGCATCCTGTTCTACCCGAAAGTGGCGAAGTGTTCCAACGTGGACTGTACGCTTACCATATTCCGCAACAAGTGCGACAAGCAGCTTTCCGACAAGCAGATTATTGAGCTGGTGACGAAACGCAAGACCGGGTTAATCAAAGGCTTCAAGGGAAAGAACGGCAAGGCTTTCGATGCTTCGCTGGTGCTGGACGAACAGTTCAATGTCGGTTTTTCATTCCCCAAAAAGAAAGAGAAACCGAAGAAATAGCCTATCTTTACCGCTGAAATTTCATTGTGATAGGTTTTGCCACTTATGATAATTGAAATTTTAGTGGTTGCGTCCGGAGGGAAACCGGGCGCATTTTTTATACGCTCCCACCAAACAGGTAGGTCGAACAGACCACCCCGTTATCCAGCACCCTGCTTTCCGACAGTTTCCATTCCGAGCCTAATGTTTCCCCGATGAAACCGATACCCTTGCCCACCATGACGGGGACAGTGTAGATAGTCAGGCTATCCAACAGTCCGGCTTTTATCAGCGAAGTAAGCAGCTTGCCGCCGCCCACCACCAGCATGTCATTTTCCTGTTTCAGTTCATAGACCCTTTGCAGCGGTTCTTCGGTCAGGAACTCCACGCCGCAGTCCGGCGTAACGTTGGTGTCGTAGTGTGACACCACAAAAGACCGCTTGCTTTTGTGCGGCCACCCGCCCCAGTGTTCAAAGATGTAGTTGTAGGTGTTCGCCCCCATAAGCAGGCAGCTTGCGGCGGCGTGTTCCCTTGCCGCCAGTTCCTTGACATCACGGGGCATCCAGTCCAGTTCATAGTCCGGCGTGGCGGTATGCCCGTCCAGCGATACGGCGATGTGCGCTTTGATTTGTTCCATATTGTCAGGTATTAAAGTGATATAAATCCCTACTGTCTTGGCACGTTAGCCGCCACCCCAAAAAGAAAGCGTGGCATGACGCTGTTTCAAAGTAGAGGTACTGGCATACCCAAAAGAGGAAACAGTGCAGCCACGCTATGACAAACGCATAGCATATCCTGCGCTGAATATCCCCTCTTTTTGAAAAGTGCCAGTTTTCTACTTTGGGACGTTCGGCGAACGTATATGTTATATATAAAGACGAAATCGCAGCCGAAACTGTTCAATCGCCGTTATTCTCTTATGTTACTTTTGCAAAAGTAGTAAAAATCACTGGAATAACCTTGTAAATAGTAGAAATCCTGCCGTGTTATCACAACAGGGCAGGACACAAGCACATGAATTACACAAGTTTCATCCATACGCTTATGGACAACTTGTGTTCCTTTGAAGATTATATGAACCTATGACAAAATAGCTTTGATTTGTCGTGTCTTTGGTGATGATGTCCCTTTCCCGCATGAAGCGAATATAGCTCTTTGCGGTACGCTCCTTGATGTCCAAGACCTGCTGCAACTGCTCGCAAAGGTCTATGTAGGTGATGCGTGTCTGCCGCCCGAAGATGTCACGTGCGACATTCACCAGTTCCCTTTCCTTGCGCTTCTCCTTTTCCTCACGGGGCTTTTCCCCCTTGTACACGTGCATCCCGGCTTTCTTGTCCCATGCAAAGAGCATCAGAGGAACGTCCAGCGGGCTTCCTTCCCTTACTTTCAGGGCTTTCACTACCGACTGCGTGGGTTCTTCGTCTTTCTCTATTGAAAGGATAGTAGCCGCCTTGCGTTGCAATTCGCTACCCAAATGCCCACGTAACTTTAATCCGTTAGGAACGAAGTGCAGCACACAAAGAATACACGTGTTGTAGATGCCCGCCAGCCGATAGAGTTCATCTATCACCGCCACGCTTTCAGTTTCATCGTTGGCACTCTTAACGAGGTCTGCGATGCCGTCAATGACGACCAACTGGATGCCGCCGTACTGGTAGTAGAACTTATCCATGCTCTGTACAATGGCGTTCAGTCGTTCTTTGCGTGACATACCCGTCAGGCAGAACGCTTTCAGTTCATCGGGTTTGTCCGGCTGTTTGGCTCGTGCCAGCAGGTTGCTTACATTCTTGAACAGTTGCACTTCCGACTGTTCGGTGTCATAGAGCAAGACCGCCTTGTGCCTGCCGTTGGCGGTTATCTGTATTCCCAGCGTATCTACTTCCGCACCAGCCGGGCAGATGCAGCCCGCCACGATTGCGGCTACATAATTGCTCTTGCCCGTTCCCTCG
>ENA-ORNR01003432-ORNR01003432.1-human-gut-metagenome-genome-assembly--contig:-NODE-3432-length-11832-cov-2.526535_pt1 | contig 11832 bp, 5 predicted proteins | sample MGYA00242114_ERZ509020 | MGnify/ENA primary metagenome ERZ509020 (study PRJEB26280, sample SAMEA2338758) | human gut metagenome | biome: human gut; feature: human-associated habitat; material: faeces...
AAGGACATCGGCGACTACGAATGGGTCAACCGCGCGGGATCGACGCAGCGCGACGGCCGGGACATCATCAACGAGGAGGACCAGTTCCTGCTCGGCTACGCCACGCCCCACTCGACCGGCGGCATCGGCAATACTTTCCGGTACCGGAACTGGTCGCTGAATATCTATATGGACTATGCGCTGGGCCACTCGATCCAGAACGAGATGCAGATGCGCTACTTCATGGCGACGATGGGCAACTGCAACTGGAATTTGGTGAACGACGTGAAGCAGTGCTGGTCGCAGCCGGGCGACAAGACCAAGTACGCCCGTTTCACGGCCAACGACCCCGACTGGGGCAACCGCAACTTCTCGCGCATGTCGGACGTTTTCGTCGAGAAGGGCGACTACCTCTGCATCCGCGACATCTCGCTTTCGTACAAGCTTCCCGTGCGCTGGACGAGCCGGCTGGGCATGAAAGACGTGACCCTGACCGTTTCGGGCAACACGCTCTACTACTGGACGGCCGTGCACGGCGTATCGCCCGAAGCGGCGACCACCGGGGGACTCTACAATTCGGCTTCGACCTATGCCACGGGTTTCAGCCCCTATCCGCCCGCGCGCAAGATCCTGTTCAGCGCCAAATTCACGTTCTAACCCCTTAAAACTACCAAACCATGAAATGCAAAAAGATACTGACTGCCCTGCTGGCTGCGGCGTGCACGATGAGCGGCTGCCACGGCGACCTCGATATCATGCAGGACAACAAGCTCTCGGCCAGCAACATGTGGATCGACGAAAGCGACGCCGAGACGGCGACCTACGGCATCTACCTCTACATGCGCGACGCGCTCAAGAGCGTACACGACATCTACCTCTGCTGGGGTGAATTTCGCAACGGTCTCTGGGGCGCGGGCACGAACAAAACGCTGTCGGGCGTGGACCAGACGCAGGTGCGCACCAGCACCATGTCTTCGAGCAACGCCTATGCCGACTGGAGCGTCATGTATAAGACCGTCAATCAGGCCAACCTGATTCTCAAGCACGTGCCGGAGATGGGAATTTCGGAATCGGTCCGCAATTTCAGTCTGGGCAACGCCTATTTCTCCCGCGCGTGGTGCTATTTCTGGATCGCACGCATCTGGGGCGACGCTCCGCTGGCCCTTACGGGGTACGAATCCACGGCCGGCGACCTCTACCTGCCCCGCGCGCCGAAGGCCGAGATCTTCGCCCGGATCGAAAGCGACCTGACCGAAGCCGAGCGGTACGTGACCGACAATTCGGACAAGGCCGTAGCCACGCCCGCCGCGGTGCAGATGCTCAAGGCCGACTATGCGCTGTGGATGTACCGCGTCGCCGGCGGCGGTTCGTCGTACCTCACTATGGCCGAGGAGGCCATTGAAACGCTGAACCTCTCGGCGTCGCGTCTCGAAAGCGACTACGCTCAGGTCTTCTCCTCGGCCAACAAGCTCAACAAGGAGGTGATCTTCGCCGTCCATCAGGCCAACGGCGAAGCCGTCAACGGACCGGGTTATTACCTCGGCTGGAACAGCAACTACGTTGAAGCGGCCTACCAGAACAACCCGGTGCCCATCACCGGCGGCAACCAGTGGTGGTGGTACACCGACCGCTACAAGGCGCTGCTGACCTCGGTCGAGGGCGATACGCGCACGAAGCTGACCTACAACAGGGCCGACTACGGCACGACGATCAAGTCGATCGAGTGGACCGAAAAGGGCGTCGGGCAGATGATAAGCGGCGCGCGCATTTTCGACTCCGACTTCATCCTCTACCGCTATGCCGAGGCCTTCCTGATGGATGCCGAAATCAAATACTACCGGAAGGACTACGGCGGGGCGCTGACGGCGCTGGGCGAAATCACCAAGCGCGCCTACGGCAACGCCGCCCACTACACCGATCAGAGCGAGGCGGCCGTAAAACGGGCCATCGTCGAGGAGAGTCTCAAAGAGCTGGTCGGCGAAGGGCGCACGTGGTGGACGCTGATCCGTCTGGATGCGGTCTGGGACTACAACAAGGATGTCGCCGACAAGCGCGAAAGCAACGCCAACATTCTCCTGTGGCCCATCACGCAGGAGTCCATCATCAAGAATTCCAAGCTCAAACAGACGGAGGGCTGGTATTGATACATAACCCGAAAAACGAACGACAATGAAAATCAACTGTTATATTGCGCTCGTCGCCGCGGCCCTCGGATGCGCCTGCAATCCGCTGGCGGACACCGACGACATGGACAACAACGTGCAGGCCACACGCATCGCCTTCTCGCCCGAAGTCGTGACCCTCGACAACGCCGGGCGGAACGCCGAGGAGGATCAGGGACAGAACGTCATCGTCACGCTCAACCCCAAGGCACGCAGGTCGATGGCATGGAGCGCCGAGACGGACAAAACCGAAACGTGGTGCACGCTGACGGAGTGCAGCGTCACCGACGCCGACGGCGTCACGCACCGCGGATTCCGGATCACCGCGACCGAAAATACGGCCTACAAACGCACGGCGACCGTTACCCTGACGGCGGCCGACGGTACGCAGGAGACGCTCCGGGTCGTGCAGACGGGCGTCTACCCCGACGCCGAAGTCACGGTGGACCCGAAGCAGATCGAGTTCAACGCCGACGAGATCGTCCCGGTTGATGTCAGCTTCACGACCAACATGGGCGACGTCTATGCGGTCTCCAGAGACGAGGACGCCGACTGGATTTCGTGGGAGGATTTGGGCGGCAACGTGATCCGCTTCACGGCCGCGCCGTGGGACGACGAGGAGCAGCCGCGCACGGCCAACGTCTATATCACGGTCGGCAGCGGGGAGACGAGCGCCGCCACGGCGAAGATTCCTGTCACGCAGCTGGCCAAAGACCTCTACTGCTATGTCTGGGGTGCGTCGCTGTTCGATTACGACCGGTTCGAACTCGCCCGGCGCATGACCAAGTCCGAGACGGGCGTCTACCGTTTCGACGCCTATTTCACTGCCGGAAATGCACCCGAAATCCGCGTCAACACCGTGCTGCGCGCCGATTACTACCCCGCTTACGCGCTTGCGGCCGACGGGCGGATCGTCACGCTCAATTCGGCGGCGGATGCGGTTCCCGCGGGGCCTGCGATCGACATCGACGGCATGCGTACGCTGACCATCGACCTCAATGCGATGACCTACACCCTGTCGCGCATAGCGATCGCCAACTGCATGCCCGACGACGCGGCGGCCGCCTGCCCGTCGAAGGCGTTCCGGACCAAGGACGGCGGCGTGAAGATATGGATGACCCGCAACCTGAACTGGAACGGCGGTCCGGAGATCGGCGCGATGAAACTGGGGTCGCGTCTGGTGCCGGCCTATTCCGGCTCGGCGACGTCGGGCGGCTACGATCCCCAAGACCCCTACATCGAGCGCAATCCCGCCTACGACGAAGAGGAGAGCGGCGGATCGGTCAAGGGCGATCAGGCCGTCACGGACCGTCACGGACGTCTCTATACGCTCGATGAAATCCTGCTGGGCACGCCCGCCGGCGGATTGGGCCGCGGCATCACCTCGATCGAATGGCCTTCGGCCTACAATGTCGGTTCGACATTCGTCGATGCCGTCGGCACGCAGATCACGGCGCGCGTCTTCAAGTCCGCGGAGATGAAAGCCGTGACCGACGACGAGCGGTTCTTCGCCGAAAATCCGGCGCTCTCGGCCCAGATTCAGGGCATCTGCCCCTACGGCTGGCATATCGCCAACTTCCGCGACTGGTACGACCTGGCCTATGCTGCGCTCGAAGCTTCGCGCGGCGATGGGACCTATCCCGTCCGGGAGGAGATGCTGACCATCGCCAAACTCGTCGCCACCAACGCCAACAACGTGGCTCCGTGGCTCCGCACGCAGGAGGGCTGGACGAGCACTCCCGCCCGTGCCGCGGGCGCCGACGCCTTCGACTTCAACCTCTATCCGACCGGATGGCGGCTCAACAAGAACGGCTACGGGCAGTACGGCGACACGGCCCATTCGTGGGTGCCGCTGATTGGCTCCTCGGCCAAGAAGACGTGGCGTCTGAACAACGTCAAGGCGACGAGCAACTACTGGTTCAACGACAACCTCGACGCCGGCAACCCGGCTGTGGGCATCCGCTGCGTGAAAAACTACAAAGTCAAGAAGTAATCAACCGACCGGGGTGCGGCCCGCCGAAGGGCGCTCCCCGGTCCAAAAACGACAAGAACGATGAAAAAGCTGAAATATCTGCTGATGGCGTGCTGTGCGGCCTGCGTATGGCTGGCGGCATGCTCCGACGACGATTACGAACCGCTGCCCGACTGGTGGTGGGAGCAGACGGGCGAACCGGCGGTCTATCCCGAACCCGAACCCGTCGATAACAAGGTCGTGGCGCACCGCGGCTGTTATGCCGAGACCGGATTTCCGCAGAACTCCGTCGCCGGGCTGAAAAAGGCCGTCGAGATGAAGCTCTTCGCCTCGGAGTGCGACATCCACCTGACCAAAGACGGCAAAGTGGTCGTCTACCACGACGATTATTACCTCGGCAACACCTGCTTCAAGGACGCCACCTATGCCGAGCTGTGCGCCAAGGGCACGCTGGCCAACGGCGAGAAACTGCCGCTGCTGGAGGAGTTCATCGACGTGGTGCTCGAAGGCGGCTGCACGCAGTTGTGGATCGACGTCAAGACGCTCGGCGACGAGGCGGGCGGCAATGCGGAAGCGAGCCGGACCGGCATCGCCGCCGCGCAAATCGTCCACGAGAAGAGAGCCAAGAATTTCGTGGGATTCATCGTCGGCCGTCTTGCCATACGCGACAAGGTGATTCCCGCGGTCCGCTCGGCGTGGCCCGTGTCGTACGGAGCGGCGGCCTACGAACCGGGCGACTTCATCGCCAGAGACATTCCGTGGGCCAACATGAAGCTCGCCGATTTCGGGCTGGACACCAAGCGGGCCAAGAGCTTTCCCGAAAACAAGGTGCGGCTGAGCCTGTGGCAGATCGACACCGACGAGCAGATGCAGTGGTATCAGGGCATCCGCAGCGATGTCTACGGCATCACGAACTATCCCCTCAGGATGATGGACAAGCTGGGACTCCGCTGACGGATTTCCGCATGAAAGGAATGCCGCGCCCCGAAAGGAGCGCGGCATCGCTTTTTGCAGGCCGGAATCAGAATCCGATGAAGTCGGTCTGAAGTTTCGACGTGCGGTAGGTGTTGCCCATGCCGTCCTCGACGACGATCTCGAAATCGGCCGTTTCGGGCGTCCCGGAGGTCAGCTTGCCGTAATAGAAGTGGTCGAGCTTCTTGCCCCACGTGCTGCCCACGCTCTTGCTGAAGTAGAGCACGTGGTAGGCGTAGGCCCAGTAGTCGCAGGTCGAAATGCGGGTCATATCCCCCACCTTCGCGCCGTTCTGCCAGAGCGACACTTTCCAGTCGCCGCCCGTGTCCGAATTCCAGACGTTGGCCACGATGCACTTCGCGTCGTTCATGGCCGAGGCGTTGGCGGCGAAGCCGAACGTCGTGCTGCCGGAGGTGCCGAACACCTGCTTGGCCGAGTAGGCGCGGATCTGGTGGTCGGCGGCCTTGTTGGTCGCTTTGTAATACTGGTTGGGAACGGTGCTGCCCGAAATCTCATACACGCCGTATCCGTTCGGCGTGCCGTCGGCGCAGAGGGTCGAGGTCCACCACGCGCCGCAGGCCGCTCCGTGGATGTGTTCGAAGATCTTCTTGCCGTTGCGGGTGTGGATGTACTTCTGCTGGTAGTGCGTGTGCCCGATCATGATGTGCGCTTCGGCGAACTCCGAGAGCAGGTCGAGCACCCCGGCGTGATTCATGTGGCTTTCGTCCGTTTCGCTCGTGCCGCCGCGGAACGGCATGTGGGCGCAGAAGATCACCAGCTTGTCCTTCGCCACGTGCGACAGGTCCTGACGGAGCCATTCGAGCTGCTGGTCGGTGATGCCGCCCTTGTAGTTGCTCGACGGGGTGCTGCCGCCGACGTAGAAGACGTTGTCCATCGAGACGATGTGGGCGTTGCCGCGGTTGAACGAGTAGTTGCGCGGTCCGAACTGCGATTCGAAGTTGGCGGCTGCCTTGTCGTCCGAAGTCTCGGTCTTCAGGTGGTCGTGGTTGCCGATGGTCTGGAAGATCGTCAGGTTGCGGTTGGCCATCGCCTCCTTCATGTTGCTCCACAAGTCGGGCGTGTCGAAGACGATGTCGCCGAGCGTGATGCCGTACACGGCGCGCCCTTTGGCCTTGAACGTTTCGACCGTCGCCTCGATGTCGGGAATGGTCTCGTTGACGTAACGGCTGATGTCGGCCGTGCTGGCGCACTGCGGGTCGGCGATGCAGACCAGCGTGAAATCGCTTTCCGGGGCCGGCAGCGGCGTCAGCACGAAGTCGTGGCGGTCGGCGATGTTCTTATGGACGATCTCGGCGTAGAAGAGCGGGTAGTTGTCTGCCGACGTGTTGATGGCATACCCTGCCGGCGTGCTGTAATGTACGAAGCGCGCCTTCTTGTAGCGGATCATCTGATAGACGCCGTTGGCGTCGGTCTCCACGCAGTTGTAACCGTCCGACACCACCACGCCCTGCACGGGGTTGCCCGACGTGTCGGTCACCAGTCCGTAGAGGGTCGTGCCCTCGCCGAGCTGCGTGCCGTTAAGCTCGGTCTCGACGCCGGGTTCGCGGCCCTCGCCGTCCGATTTGTCGTTGCTGCACGCCAGCAGAAGCGCGGCCGCCATGCAGCAGAATAACATGATTCTTGTCTTCATATCTTGTCGTTTTTATTGTCCTCTTACTTCCAGAGCGCGTTCTGTTCGAGATTGGGGTTGCGCGTGATCGCCGTCAGCGGAATCGGACGCAGGTACTTCTTCTCGCTCCATACGCGCCGGTATTCCCAGACGATGTTGCCCTCGTCGTTGAGCGAGAAGGTCTGGTTGGCGCCCGTGTTCGAAATGGCGATCGAATGTTCGGTGTCCTCGCCCGGACGGATGTAGAAGTCGGGCACGGGATCGCCGTTGTCGTCGGTGCTGAGACCCGTGTAGTCGTAGGTATAGCTCGTGCTGCCGATGTAGATGCCCGTCCACGGGTTGTTGTCGCTCGTCAGCAGGTCGCCCATGTGCCAGCGCATGTCGTCGTCCCAACGGCAGTTTTCGAGCAGCAGTTCGATTCCGCGTTCGCGGCGGATCTCCAAGATGGCCATGTCGGTCGTGGTGTTGAGGAAGTATTCGGCCATGTAGGGATCGTAGGCCGAAGGCATCGCGCCGTCCACCCCGGCGCGTTCGCGCAGGAGTTTGATCGTGGCGTTCCAGACCGTCTCGCTGAATTCGCCCAGTTCGGCCTTGGCCTCGGCGTAGTTGAGCAGCACCTCGGCATAGCGCAGGATCGGAATGCAGGTGGCGCAGGGAGCCGTATTGCTGTCCATCGAAGTGTCGTCGATGACCCACTTGATGGGCTGGTAGCCCGTCACGCAGTAGCCGAAATCGGGGGCGTAGGGCGTATTGACGTTGTTGTTCCTGCGCGTATAGCCCGGATAGCGGATGCTCTGCATCAGGCGGTAGTCGCGGTTTTCGAACTCGTCGGCAAAAAGGGTTTTCTCATACCCCGCCTTGTCGGTGAAACGGCTGCCGTCCCGGTTGAGGTAGGTATTGACGAACTGGCGCGTGAGCGAGTAGCTGCCGTACTGCATATTCACGAAATAGGTATTGAGGATATGCGTGGCGTTGAGCGAAGCGTCGTAGGCGCGCGCCCAGATGACCTCGCCGGAGGCGACGCTCTCGCTGGTGAACAGACTCCGGTATTGCGTGGCGACCTTGGCCGGATCGGAAACCAGCGCATATTTGCCCTCGCCCATCAGCGTTTCGCAGGCGTCGGCGCAGGCCCGGAGGTACATCTCCGACTCGTCGGCCGTCCACGGCTTGCCGGTCGAGGGATCGTTCGCGTGGTATTTGCGGAAAGTGCCCTCGTAGAGACAGCAACGGGCCTTGAAGGCCAGCGCCACGTTGCGGGTGATGCGCACCGAATTGACTTCGAGCTTGGCGTTGGTGATGCAGTGCGTCGAGGCGAAATCGAGGTCTTCGAGCACCTTGCGCATGACGTATTCCCGCGAATCGCGCGGCTTGTAGAGCGCCTCGCGGTCGTTGGCGTCGATCTCCCTGTCATACCACGGCACGGCCCCGAAGGTCTTGACCTTGTTCATGTAGAAATAGGCGCGCCAAAAGCGTGCGACGCCTTCGTAATGGTCGAGAATCGCCTCGCCGGCCGCAGCCCGGCGGAAGTTGCCGAGGAAGTAGTTGATGTTGCGCAGGTCCTCCCAACTGCCCGTAGACCAGCCCGACTGGTCGTCGGCGTCGAAGTTGTCGGTGAGGTACTGCCACTCACCGCGCCAAGCCATGTAGTCGGCGCGGGCGTCGCCCGTGGCCACGGAAATGGCGGTCGGGATCATGGTTTGCAGAAATCCGTTGGCATAGGCCTCCAGATCGCTCTCGTTGCGGAAATAGGAGGGAGCGTCGATCTTATTGGGGTCTCCGGCGGTCAGGAAATCCTCGCAGGAGACAAGCCCCGCGGCGACCGACAGAATCAGAAACAGCTTTTTCATCGTTTGCATGGTTTGAGAATTAGAACGTGAGGTTGAGACCCAGCGTCACGGTGCGCAGCATCGGATAGCTGTAACCGTCGCCCTCGGCCGTACGGAAGTCGGAGTCGCCCGCGTTGATGACTTCGGGGTCGTAGTTGTCGCAGTATTTGAACATCGGCGAGGAGGTCCAGAGGTTCTCGCCCGAAACATAGACCTTCAGCCCCTTGATCCGCATCTTGCGGCAGATATGGGCCGGGAAGGTGTAATCGACGGTCAGGTTTTTCAGGCGGATGTACGACACGTCCTGCATGTAGCGGTCGTTGGGCGTGGTCAGCACGCGGTTAACCGAGCTTTCGTTGGTCTGGTAAGCCGAATAGCGGGGCCAGTAGGCCGTGTCCCAGTTGTCCAGCTCCTCGCTGTAGACGTTGCTGCCCGTATGGGCCTTGAGCATGTAGCCGAACGGACGGTTGTACTGCCCCCAGAAGTAACCCGAATCGTAGCGCGGATACCAGTTCTTCTTGGCGACGCCCTGCCAGAAGGTCGAAATGCCGATGCCGTTCCAGTTCAGATTGACATTGATGCCGTAATGGTAGCGGGCCGAGGTGTTGCCGATGACGGTCAGGTCGCCGTGGTCGGAGAGCGTCTTGGCGCCCTGATCGATCTTGCCGTCCTCGTTCAGGTCGGCGAACTTGACCTGACCGGGGCGCGTCACCTTGTCGGAGGATTGCAGGAAGGACTGCGTGGCGTGGGAGTCGATGTCGTCCTGATCGCGGAAAAGCCCTTCGACACGGTAACCCCAGATTTCGCCCAGCTCCATGCCTTCGTAATAGTCGTCGAGGTTGCCCGTGGGGTTGATGTATTTGGTCACCCACGTACGCGAATCCCAGACCATCGCCTTGACGCCGTAGCGGAACTCCTTGCCGGCCAGTCTGAAGCTGTCGCGCCAGCCTACGGAGAGCTCCCAGCCATTGGTCTTCAGCGAGGCGTTGTTGCCCTTGGGGGCCGCCGTGCCGTACACGGCGGGCAGGCTCACGCCGACGGTGTACATATCGGTCGTATAGCGGCGGTACCAGTCGAAGCCCATCGTCAGGCGGTTCTTGAAGAGGTCCAGATCGGCGCCGACGTCGTACGTGGTCGAGGTCTCCCACGTGAGCGAGAGCGGAATGGCGCCCGGAGCGACGGTGTAGGTTCCCAGCGCATTGCCGATGACCACGGTCGAGGACTTGAGGGTCATGTAGTCGATATACTTGTAGGGGTCGATGTTGCCGTTGCCCATCGAACCGGCGGAAAGGCGGATCTTGAAGTTGTCGAGCCAGCCCTCGGACCACCCCATGAACTTCTCTTCGGAGAGCCGCCAGCCCACCGAAGCCGAGGGGAAGAAGCCCCACTTCGAATTCTGGGGGAATTTCGACGAGCCGTCGTAGCGGCAGCTGAACTCGGCGAGGTAGCGCCCCTTGTAGCCGTAATTGGCGCGGAAGAAGGCTCCGACGTAGCTCCAGTCGTAACCGCCGACCGTGGGGTCGCTCGTCACGCCGTCCATCAGCCCGAAACTGGGCTTCGAAGGAACGGTCAGCCCCTCGCGCTTGACGGTCAGGGTGCGGTATTTCTTCTTTTCGAGATTCCAGCCGCCCAAAAGTTTGAGCGAGTGGTCGTCGCCCAGTTTGGGGGTGTATTCCGCATAGATGTTGCTCGAAACATAGTTCATGTCGTAACGGACGTTCTGGAGCGTGCTGCCCTGACTTTCATTGACCGTGATGGTCGATTCGGGTCCGGTATAGCCGGTGTACATGTTGGTCACGCGTTCGCGCGTGTTGCGCGAAAAGAGGTAAGACAGGTCGCCGGAGACCTTGAGCACGTCTTTCACGAGGTCGATCTCGACGCCGAGCTTGTCCTTGAGCGTGAATTTATCCTCCTGCTGGTAGCTCGTCCCTTCGGCGAACCCGGCGTAACCGTTCAGCACGGCGGCATAGGTCCACGTGCCGTCGGGATTGGTAATCAGGCTGACGGGCTGGCCGGAGTGTTCGACCATGCGCGGCACGAGCTGGTTGCTGTAGTAGAGCATCGGCTGGTGGTAGTCCACGACCGTGAAGTCCATGTTGTTGTTCAGACGCAGCCACGGGCGGATGCGCACGCTGCCTTTGGCCCGCACGTTATACTGCTTGTAGCGTTCGTCGCCGACGCGGTAGATGCCGTCCTGATCGTAAAAGCGGCCCGAAACGTAATAATCGGCGTTTTTGCCGCCGCCCGAAATGCTCAGGTTGTGCTCGTGCGAATAGTTCACGTCCTTGTAGAAGGCTTTGGTCCAGTCGGTATTGCCGAAATATTCGTATTTGCCGTTGTCGTTGATGCGCACGCGTTCGAGCGAGGGGTCCGTACTGCGGCGGGCGAGTTCCCGGTACCACGAATCGGAATAGGGCACGATGTTGTTGATCGTCGAATTGAGCTCCTTCGAACCGTTGTAGTAGCCGTTCCATGCGTTGATATAACCCGTCGTCCACTCGTAACCGTCGGTCACGAGGTTGGGCTTGACGGTGCGCGAGTGGATTGAGAAACTGCCGCTGTAGGTGACGTTCACCTCGCCTTCGGAAGCCGACTTGGTAGTCACGAGAATCACGCCGAAAGCGCCGCGGGCGCCGTAAATGGCGGCCGACGATGCGTCCTTGAGCACCGATACGCTGGCGATGTCCTGCGGATTGACCGTTTCGAGGTCGCCCTCGACACCGTCGATCAGCACCAGCGCTCCGCCGCCCGAACCGATCGAGCCGGTACCGCGAATGTCGATGGTCGCCGCGCGCGAAGGCTTGCCGTCGCGCATCGAGATATTGAGGTTGGGGATGGCGCCCTGCAGCGAACGCGAGACGCTCGGATTGGAGCGTTCGGCGAACTGCCTGCTGTCCACCTGATCCACGGCGCCGATCAGGTCGCGGCGCTTGACCGAACCGTAGCCCACGACGACCACCTCTTCGAGGATCTGCTTGTTCTCGCGCAGCGTCACGTCGAGCGTACTCCGGGCGCCGACCTCCTCTTCGAGGGTCTGGAATCCCAAGTACATGAAGACCAGCACGGCGCTGCTTCCGGAAACGGAGAGCGAGTAGCGGCCATCGGCATCGGTGGAGGTGCCCGTAAGGGTGTTTTTCACCAGCACGCTCACGCCGGCCAGCGGTTCGCCCTGTTCGTCGGTCACACGGCCGGCGACGGTCTGCTTCCGCTGCTGCGCGGCGCTGCGCGCAGCCGGCGCATCGGACTGCGGAGGCGCGGACAGAGCAACCACCTTGTCCTTGATCTTATAGG
>ENA-ORNR01003434-ORNR01003434.1-human-gut-metagenome-genome-assembly--contig:-NODE-3434-length-11827-cov-3.254757_pt1 | contig 11827 bp, 6 predicted proteins | sample MGYA00242114_ERZ509020 | MGnify/ENA primary metagenome ERZ509020 (study PRJEB26280, sample SAMEA2338758) | human gut metagenome | biome: human gut; feature: human-associated habitat; material: faeces...
CATAAGCGAGCTGCGCGACATAAGCTACGGACCCATAGTCTTCTCGATCATGCTCGGAACCAATGACTCGGCCTCTCGCGGGCCGCTCGGGGCTCCCGTCTCGAACGAGGACTATGAACGCAATCTTGCCACCATCATGGCCCGCATACGCGAACTCTGCCCCGAGGCGATATTCGTACTGCAGCGCCCGATATGGTACAGCGCCAACACCTACAACGGGGCGATGTATCTGGTCGAGGGCCAAAAGCGCCTTGTGGGGTATGCCAACGTGCTGATCGGTATGGCCGAGAAGTACAACGACGTATATATGGGCGACCTGAAGGGTTATGACTATTTCCGTGATCACCACTTGAAATACTACTTCGCCGAGAACGGCAATGCGGGTGTTTTCTACCTGCATCCCAACGAGAGCGGTGCCCGCAAGCTGGGCAAGCGTTGGGCCCGCGCCATCGTGAATGCCATACAGGCATCGGAACGCAAGTAACGGCCGGATAGAGCGGCCGTGCGCGGCGTATATATATGGTGCGCGCGACCTGTTGAACGAATAATGAATGAAGCGACCTGTCGTATGAGGTATAACGGTTAATTTTTTTTGCAATGGGTATTTCGCAACGTCAGGTTCAGAAACTGCAGCAGACACTCTCTCCGCAGCAGATACAGATGATCAAGCTGCTGGAGCTTCCTGCCATGCAGCTCGAACAGCGCATAAAACAGGAGGTCGAGGACAACATTGTTCTGGAGGAGGACGCCACGCCCGAGGAGGAGCAGGAGAAGATCTCGGTCGACGATTATATCCGCGGTGACGATACGCCCGGCTACAAGAGCCGTGTGAACAACTACTCGAAGGATGAGAAGCAGCGCCCGATGAACATATCGGAGGGGCGTTCGATGCAGGAGTACCTGACCGAGCAGTTGGGTTATCGCAACCTGTCGGATCGGGACATGCGCATCGCCTCGTTCCTTGTTGGCAGTATCGACAGCGACGGATATCTCCGCCGCGATCTGGAGTCCATATCCGATGACATAGCCTTTTCGCTCGGTATCGAGACCACGGTCGACGAGCTGGAGCGTCTGCTGGGCATAATCCACCAGCTGGAGCCTGCGGGCATCGGCGCACGTAACCTGCGTGAGTGCCTGTTGCTGCAGATGGATCAGCGGCGTATGGATACGTCGGCGAAGCGTCTGGCGCGCAAGATCCTGACATCCTATTTCGACGAGTTCGTAAAGAAACACTACGAGAAGCTGATGGCGCGCCTCAATGTCAGCGAGGATGAGTTCCGCGAGGCCATAGAGGAGATACGCCACCTCTCGCCCAAACCCGGAAACCTCTACTCGGAGGGCGGTGTGGATACCACGCCATATATCGTTCCCGACTTCAAACTGGACTATCACGACGGGCAGTTCGACCTGACGCTCAATTCGAGCAACATTCCCGAGGTGAAGATCAACCGGCGTTATGTCGATATGATGCGTCAGATGGTTGCGCCGGACGGTACCGTTCCGGAGAAGAACCGCGAGGCGGTGCAGTTCGTCAAGAGCAAGATCGACTCGGCCAAGTGGTTCATCTCGGCCATAAAGCAGCGTCACGATACGCTCATGCGCACGATGCAGGAGATACTCAATTTCCAGAAGGAATATTTCCGCGACGGCGACAAGAGTAAGCTGCGGCCCATGATCCTCAAGGATATAGCCGACCGCACGGGGCTCGACATAGCCCTCGAGGGAATGTTGATAGGCGCGCTGAGTCTGTTTGCGTTCGTCGCTGGCAGCTCGCTCTTTAAAAATTCCTGCGTCGAGCTTGGACGCACCATGGCGTTTGCGACGCAGAGCCTCTGCGAGATAGCTCATTCGTTCAATATGCGCTCGCGCCGCTCGGTTTTCAGCATCGGTATTTTTTCAAACAGAAAGCTCACTATTTGCGCCACCCTCTGCGCCGCGCTTCAGCTCATTGTTATGACCGTCCCGCCGCTGCGGATGCTGTTCGATGTGTCCGTGCTCAATATATATGAGTGGCTGACCGTCGCCGCCCTCGCCCTCGCACCGATAGCGTTTTCCGAACTCGGCAAAGCGGTTGGAGGGAAGAGGGAGGAATGATTTGCATGACCTGACAACCCCCAACTTATCGCAAATTATAAAAACAGCCCCGGAAAACTCCGGGGCTTATTATATGTATCACTGTGTCAATCCGAGCTTCTTTGCCATTTCGGCGGTCTTGAGTTCGAGCAGTTTGGAGACTCCGTCCTCCTGCATTGTGACTCCGTAGAGGACATCAGCCTCCTCCATCGTGCCGCGTCTGTGCGTAATAAGTATGAACTGCGTATTCTTCGTCATGCGGCGAGCATACTGCGCGTAGCGCGTGACGTTGACATCGTCGAGCGCAGCCTCGACCTCGTCGAAGAAGCAGAACGGCGCGGGAGTGACCTTGAGGATGGAGAACAGCAGCGCGATTGCCGCAAGTCCTTTTTCGCCGCCCGAGAGCAGGTCGATATTCTGAACATTCTTGCCCGGGGGCTGAACCTTTATCTCAATGGCACATTCGAGCACGTCGAGCGGATTCTCAAGAATAAGCTCCGCCTTGCCGCCGCCGAACAGCTCCGAGAACGTCTGACCGAAGATAGTATTTATGCGGTCGAACTGCTCTCTGAACCGCTCCGACATTTTGCCGGTCAGGTCGCCTATGAGCGTGAGCAGCTCCGCGCGGGAGCTTTCGACATCGTCTATCTGAGTTTTCATGAACTCGTAGCGCTCGGAGACCTCTTTGTATTCCTCAATAGCGCCGACATTGACATTGCCGAGGGCTCTTATCTTGTTCTTTATATCATTGAGATCGCGCTGCGCTTTCTGCGGATCTTCAATGACTATGCCGAGCTCCTCCGCCTCGCGGCGAGTGAGCTGATATTCGTCATAGAGCTTGTTCTGCGCATTTTCGAGCTCGCGCTGCATCGAGTCGCGGCGCTCTTCGAGCCTTGCCCGCTCACCGGACAGTCTCTCGCGCCTGTCGCTGACCGAGCGCTCCTGAGCACGAAGTTTGGTGCTCTCGCCCTCGACTCCGCTTCGCTTCTGAGCGAGCGAGGATATCTCGTCTTTCTTCTGCTGAGCCTCGGCGCGAAGCGATGCCGCCTCGCCTTTGAGCTGTTCAATCAGCTCGTTCGTTGCGGTCATCTGCTCGGTTATGGAGTCGATCTCCGATTTGAGTTCATCGGCGTGACCCTCATGGGAGCTTCTGCGGCGTTTGAGCGTTTCGATAACTTCCTCTCGCGCCTGAATATCCTTTTTGAACGCAAGGATGCTGAGGTTGATGCTGCTCTCTTTGTCCGCGTTCTGTTCGCGGGTGCTGAGCAGTTCATCGCGGCGCGATTCGATTTCGGTTATCTTTTCATTGACCGAGTCGAGCTGAGAGGTAAATTCATCTATCTTCTTCTGCGCCTGAGTCTGAATCTCTTCGAGCTTTGCGGTGCGCTCTGCGGAGCTGCGCTTCTCCGCTTCGAGGTCATTGAGCGCCGACTCGGCTGTTTCTATCTTGTCGTCTATCATGCGCAGTTCGCCCTCGCGGCGGATTTTTTCTTCCTGCGCTTTCTGGAGCTCCGCCGTCACGCCGTCGTATTCCGCCTGCGCCGCCGAGACTTCGCCCGCGAGCTCTTTGTATCTCTCCTGCCGCTCGGCAAGGTCTTTTTCAAGCTTCGCGACGGTCTTTTTGAGCTGTTCTATATCATTGCCGCGGCTGAGTATGCCCGCGTTCTGCCCGCGCGAACCGCCCGTCATTGAGCCGCCCGCATTCATGACCTGACCGTCGAGCGTGACGACTTTGAATCTGTGGCCGAAGCGCTTGGAGATGGCTATCGCGCTGTCGATATTATCCGCAACGGCGGTGTGGCTGAGCAGGTTTCTGATTATCGGCAGATACTCGTCGTCGCATCGAAGAAGCCTGTCCGCCATGTCGATGAATCCGGCGCAGGAGTCGAGTCCGTCCTCCCTGAACGGGCGCGGCTTTATCGCCGTCATCGGCAGGAAAGTCGCGCGTCCTGCGCGGCTCTCTTTAAGATAGGCTATGGCACGCTTTGCCGCCGACTCGTCGTCGGTTACTATATTCTGCACGGCGGCGCCGAGAGCCGTCTCGACCGCCGCGGCGTACTTCGCATCAACGGTTATCAGCTGGGACACAGGTCCGTGGATTCCGCGCAGCGTTCCGCGCTTTGCTTCGCGCATGACCGCTTTAACGGAGCCGGAATAGCCCTCCATGTTCTTCTCGAGATCCTCGAGCATTCTGATTCGCGCCTGCTTCTGGTGGATGTCGAGCGTTGCGGCGTCGAGCTCGCGGCGCATCTTCTCCGCCTTTTCGGAGCGCGAACGGACTATCATCGAATAGCCGTCTATTGAATTTGAAAGTGATTCTATATTTTCAAGGCACGCGTCAAGATTCCTGCGGCTGACTTCGGCCTGCTCGCGGAGTGCGTCAAGCAGTCCGCCGCGCGAAGCGATGACTTCGTCGACTGTGCCGAGGCGCGCGGCTATCTCCTGCGCGGAGGAGCGTGCCGTGCTCTGTTCGATTTTTGCGGCGGAGAGAGACTCGTTTATGGTCTTCGCCTGCGCCTCCGCGTTGTCGCGCTCGGCAGTTATCGCGCTCTCCTGCTCCTTGAGCTTGCCCGTGCTGTCGAGCAGTTCGAGCAGCTGCGCTTGGCAGCCCTTTATCTCAGCGTCTATAGATTCTATTTCTTTTTGGGCGGCGTCGATCTGCTCCTCGAGGTGCTGCTCGGTGGCGGTCGCCGCTTCCATGTCGCGCTTTATGCGCTCTATCGTCTCGCGGTTATGCGCGAGGTTGTTGTGCTCGACGGCGATTCTGCCTTCAACTGCGGTTGCCTGCTCCTCGTCAGAGGCGGCTTTCGTTCGCAGTTCTTCTATCTGCACGGTTATTCCGCTGCCCGTGCTCATCAGCTCTTCTATCTGAGCCGATATCTGTTCGAGCTCGCGCTCCGCCTGCTCATAGTCCGCGGCGGCAAGGGATATTTTATCCTCCTGCGCCCTGAGTCCCTCGCGGGAGCGCTCTATCGTCTTGAGCCAGAGACCTATCTCAAGCTCCTTCTTTTCCCCTGCAAGCACAAGGAATTTCTGCGCCTTTTCGCTCTGCGTTTTGAGCGGTCCGACGCGTCCTTCGAGCTCGGTCAATATATCGCGCAGGCGAACGAGATTTTCCTCCGCCTGTTCGAGTCTGCGTGTCGCGTCCGCGCGGCGGTATCTGAAATGGGATATTCCCGCCGCCTCTTCGAGCATATCGCGCCTCTGCGGCGAGCGCGAAGAGATAAGGTCGGCGACTCTGCCCTGGCTGACCATTGAATAGCCGTCGCGTCCGAGTCCCGTGTCCATAAACAGCTCGTGGATATCGCGCAGGCGGACAGTCTCGCCGTTCAGCTGATATTCGCTCTCGCCCGAGCGGTAGTAGCGGCGGGTGACGGAGACATCGTCTTTATCGCAGTTGTTGAGGGTGCGGTCGGTGTTATCGAGGCGCAGAGTGACCTCGGCGAAGCCCATCGCTTTTCTCAGCGAAGTACCGCCGAAGATGACATCCTCCATTTTCGAGCCGCGCAGGCTCTTTGACGACTGCTCGCCGAGAACCCAGCGAACGGCGTCGGAGATATTGCTCTTACCGGAGCCGTTGGGTCCTATGACGGCGGTTATGCCTTTTCCGAATTCGAGCGTTGTCTTGTCGGGAAAGGATTTGAAGCCCTGCAGTTCGAGTGCTTTTAGTAACATTTATCTGCCTGCCTTTATAATAAGTTGACTTTTTCCAAGGTTATATCGCGCGCCGAGAGAGCCGCATTTTCTTTTATCCTGCATTCATAGCCGAGTTCTCTGAGCTTTTCGATATTGCATCTTCTCTGCCCGGAAGCTTTTGAAACTTCACGCGGGGCGACATATATTATGTACTTCCCCTTTTCTTTTCCGGAGAGTGCTCTGTTAATAATATCAAAATATATATGTCCCTCGCACATCTCGCGCAGAGCCGGATGATATGCGCCGGCAACGAAAGAGCCCTCGACGTCGCCGCCGGAATGAAGTCCGAGGCGGATGACTTTTATCCCCGCTCGCTCGAACATCGGCAGTATCTTCGCGCAGAGCACCGCCGCCTCTTCGGGAGTCTGCGGGCGGTATTCGCCATTGCGGTATAGCTCGGCGAGCTCGGTGTTTTCTATAACAACCGTCGGATATATCCGCGCTGTGTCCGGTGAAAGCGAGATTATATCCCGCGCCGTCCCGATGCTGTCCTCATCATTCGAACCGTAGAGCCCGGTCATCATCTGGAGCCCAGTTTCAAAGCCGCGTTCTTTTAAAAGCCGCGCCGAGCGGAAGATATCCTCGCGTGTGTGCCCTCTGCGATTCATCGCGAGCACTTTATCATTTGTGCTCTGTGCGCCAAGTTCGACCGCCGTGACATGATACTTTTCAAGAATATCGCATATCTCGCCGTCAACAGCGTCCGGGCGGGTGGATATTCTGATGCCCTTGAAGCCGTTTTCGCCGATGAACTCCTGCGCCGAAGAGAGCAGCTCGATCATATAATCGCGGTCGATAGCCGTAAAGCTGCCGCCGAAAAATGCTATCTCCCCGTCTTTTATCCCCTCGGGGGACGAGCGCATGGCGACGAGCGCCGCGTCGCGCACATCCTGCGCTGTCGGCTGGCTCTTCGCGCCCGAAATACTCCTCTGATTGCAGAAGCTGCACTGGTGCGGGCAGCCCGCATGGGGAACGAATACGGAGACGTTTATATGTTTCATGCCTTGAGCCCCATGAGCTCCAGAGCCTCTTTTGCCGCCGCCTGCTCGGCTATCTTCTTGCTTCTGCCCGAGCCGTGGCCGATAACATTGCTGTTGAGATGGACTTCGACGCTGAAGGTCTTGTTGTGGTCGGGTCCGCTCTCGCCGACGAGGACATATTCGACCGCCTCTTCGGGATTGCGCTGGACTATCTCCTGCAAGGTGGTCTTGTAGTCCGTGACGACCGGCTTCTCCTCGTCCGCCTTATCGATAAAACGGAAAACGAACTTCTTCGCCGGCTCTATGCCGCCGTCGAGATAGATAGCGGCGAGCACAGCCTCAAACGCATCGGCGAGGATAGACGGGCGATCCTTGCCGCCGGTGAGCACCTCACCCTTGCCGAAGAGCAAATAGTCGCCGATGCCGAGAGTGCGCGCAAATTCGCTGAGTGACTTCTCGCAGACGAAATAAGCGCGTCTCTTCGTCAGCTCGCCCTCGGGCAGGTACTTGAAGTGATGGAAGAAATGCTCGGCGGAGATAAAGCCGAGCACCGAGTCGCCCAGAAACTCCAGGCGCTCGTTGCAGCGCGTGCCGTCCTGCCGCTCGTTGGCGTATGACGAGTGGGTCAGCGCCTCGGTGAGCAGCTTTTTATTCTTGAAATTGTAGCCTATTTTCTTTTCGAGTTCTCTGTTGTCCATTTTCTTACTCCGCGTCGGCAGCTTCCTTGACGCTCTGTGCAATGGTGCCGACTATATTTTTTTCTGCGCAGGTCTTCGCCTGCCTTATGGCGTTGCGGATAGCTTTTGCGTCGGACGAGCCGTGCGCCTTGATAACAACGCCGTTGACTCCGAGCAGCGGCGCGCCGCCGAACTCGGAATAATCCATTCTCATTTTAAGACCGAGCAGACCGCCCTTGACCATCATGGCGGCGAGCATGGTTATCGAGCTCTTTTTGAATATGCTCTTGATATTTGCCATCATCGCGCCCGCGACACCCTCATAGAGCTTTAAGATAATATTGCCCGTGAAGCCGTCCGCAACGAGCACGTCGCAGCAGCCGTAGGGCACGTCGCGAGTCTCGACGTTGCCGATGAAGTTGACGCCTTTCGTCTCTTTGAGCAGATCGAACGCCTCATGGCGCAGGCGGTCGCCCTTGCTGTCCTCGGTGCCGATATTCGCAAGAGCCACGCGCGGAGACTGAACTTTTACGAACTTCTCCGAATATATCGCGCCCATCTGGGCGAACTGCTTTAAATGCTCCGCGGTGCAGTCTGCGTTCGCGCCGCAGTCGAGCAGAAGAAACGGCTTGTCATTAGAGGGCAGGACGCTGCCTATCGCCGGGCGTTTTACGCCCTTGATGCGCTTGACGATAAAAGTCGCACCCATGACGAGCGCGCCGGTTGACCCGGCACTGACAAATGCGTCGCCCTTGCCGTCCGCAAGAGCCTGAAGTCCGACCGCCATGGAGCAGTTTTTCTTGCTTTTGAGTATCTCGCCGGGCTGATCGGTCATGGCGATAACATCCGGGGCGTCTATAATATCAATGCCCGTGAGCGATATCTTGTTCTGCGCGGCGCAGGAGAATATCTTCTCCTTGTCGCCGACGAGCGCTATGTCCACGCCGAGATCGTCCTTTGCGCTGCGGCTGCCCTTGATAACCTCAAGAGGTGCATTGTCGCCACCGAAAGCATCAACTATAATCTTCATTTTTCATTCTCTCCTTCGATATATTTTCCCGCAGACTCGAGTCCCCGCTGCGAGATCTTCTCATAACGCTCCTGCTTCGAGCGGATACGCTCGTCGAGGGGCGGAAGTATTCCGAAGTTTGCGCCCATGGGCTGAAAATCCGTCACGCTCTCGTCGCTGATATAGCGTGCGAGCGCACCCATGACGGTGTCCCCGGGCATGACGAACGGGTCTTTTCCGTTTATATACCGCGCGGCGTTGATGCCGGCGAGTATTCCCGAGGCGGCGGACTCCATATAGCCCTCCACGCCGGTTATCTGACCCGCGAAGAATATTCGTCTGTCGCTCCTGAGCGAGAAATCCGCGCCGAGGAGCCTGGGTGAATTTATAAAAGTGTTGCGGTGCATGACGCCGTAGCGCACGAACTCCGCATTTTTGAGCGCGGGTATCATAGAGAAAACGCGCTTCTGCTCGCCGAATTTCAGATTCGTCTGGAAGCCGACGAGATTGTACATAGTACCCGCCGAGTTCTCTTTTCTGAGCTGGAGCACCGCCCACGGTCTGTGTCCCGTGCGCGGATCGCGCAGACCGACAGGTTTCATCGGACCGAAGCGGATAGTATCCTGCCCGCGCAGAGCCATGACTTCTATCGGCATACAGCCCTCGTAGACTCCCTTGCGCTTGTCAAACGAGTGAGTCTCCGCGCTCTCCGCGCCGACAAGGGCTTCATAAAACGCCTCATATTCCTCTTTGTCCATCGGACAGTTTATATAGTCATCCTCGCCGCCCCTGTCGTAGCGCGACTGCTTGAACGCGCAGGACATATCGAGGCTCTGAGCCGAAACTATCGGCGCGGCGGCATCGTAGAAGCTCAGATGTCCGGGGCAGATTTTCTCTATCTCATTGGAGAGCGCGTCGGACGCGAGCGGACCTGCGGCGATAATCACAACGCCGTCTGCGGGTATCTTCGTCACCTCGCCGCGGACTATATCTATAAGCGGATCTTCTTCGACCGTCTTTGTGACAAGGGCGGAGAAATCGTCCCTGTCAACGGCTAAAGCACCGCCCGCGGGGACGGCAGTCGCCTTGGCGCAGCTCACGCAGAGCGAGCCGAGCATCTCCATCTCGGCTTTGAGTTCGCCCGCAGCGCTCGCGGTGCGCAGAGCCTTGAAGGAGTTCGAGCAGACGAGCTCGGCGAAGTTCGGGCTCGAATGGGCGGGCGAGAATTTTTGCGGCTTCATCTCGCACAGGGTAACTCTTATCCCCGCGCGCGACAGCTGTCTCGCGGCTTCAACGCCCGCGAAGCCCGCTCCTATAACGGTAACTTTATTCATCGGTTTTTTTACCTTTTCTTGCGCTCTTTTTCGTATATCCGCAGCCCTCGTTGAGGCATTCGACAACGCCGCCCTTCTTCTTGAACAGGGACTTGCCGCACTGCGGGCATATCTCATCCGTCGGCTTATCCCAGGTCATGAAGTCGCAGCCCGGCCAGTTCGAGCAGCCGTAGAAAGTATAGCCCCTCTTCGTCTTTCTCTCGATGACCTTTGCGCCGCACTTGGGGCACTTTGCGTTCGTTTCGAGCACGAGCGGCTTCGCGTTCTTGCACTCGGGATAGCCGGGGCAGGCAAGGAATCTGCCGTAGCGTCCGGTCTTTATGACCATCATTCTGCCGCACTTCTCGCAGGGGATATCGGTTATATCCTCTTCGAGCTGAATTTTGACATCCTTCATCTCGGCTTTCGCCTTGTCAAGCGACTTCTCGAACTCGCCGTAGAAATCGTCGAGGACGGAGACATAATCGACATCGCCGGAATCGACGCGGTCAAGCATATCCTCCATCTGCGCGGTAAACTTGACGTTGACTATGCGCGGGAACTTCTCTTTGAGCAGCTTCGTTGTCGCCTCGCCGAGCTCGGTGGGCACGAACTGCTTCGACTCGCGCTTGACATAGTTTCTCTTGACTATGGTGGTGATTATTGTTGAATAGGTACTCGGTCTGCCGATACCCTTTTCCTCGAACTCCTTGACGAGCGACGCTTCGGTGAAGCGCGGCGGAGGCGAGGTGAAGTGCTGCGAGGGGATGAGCTCCTTGAGCTTCGCGGTGTCTCCGACCTTTATCTCGGGCAGGAGCGAGCCCTTGCTCTCATCGTCGCTTATCTCATATACTTTTGTAAAGCCGTCGAAGCGCACGGAATAACCGGCGGCGGTGAACAGGCAATATTTGCCCTCGGCGGCGTCCTTTTCGTTTGCTCCGGCTATTTCAAGCTTCACCGTATCCTGGACGCAGCTCGCCATGAGGCTCGCCATGAAGCGCTTCCAGATAAGATTATAGAGCTTATACTGATCCGAAGTCAGCGAATCCTTGACGCGCTCGGGGGTTATCGACGGGGTCGCGGGGCGGATAGCCTCATGGCCGTCCTGCGCGTTGGCTCCGGTCTTGTAATAACGCGGCTTGTCGGGCAGGTATTCCTTGCCGAAGATATCTTCTATGGCGACGGCAGCCTGGGCGCGCGCCTCCTCGGAGATTCTCAGCGAGTCGGTTCTCATGTAGGTTATAAGACCGGTCGTGCCGATGCCCTGAACATCGACGCCCTCATAGAGCTCCTGCGCGGTGCGCATGGTCTTCTGAGTCTGGAAACCGAGCTTCCTCGAAGCCTCCTGCTGGAGGGTGGAGGTGGTAAAGGGCGGCGCGGGGTTCTTCTGCCGCGTGCCCATCTTTATACTCTTTATGATAAACGGCTCTTTTTCGGCGGCGGCCTTTAGGGCATTGGCCTGCTCCTCAGTGGTGATCTCACACTTTTTGCCGCCGGTGCCGTAGTATTTGGCCAAAAAGGGCTTGGCTTTTACGCCCTGCTTCTGCAGCAGGGCCTCCAGGGTCCAGTATTCCTCCGGCTTAAAGGCCCGGATCTCATCCTCCCGGTCCACCACCAGCCGCACCGCCACCGATTGCACCCGTCCGGCGGAAAGTCCCTTGCGGATCTTCTTCCACAGGAAAGGGCTGATCTCGTAGCCCACGATGCGGTCCAGCACCCGGCGGGCCTGCTGGGCATCCACCAGCTGCTGGTCGATGCACCGGGGGTGCTCCATGCCGTATTTAATGCCGGACTTGGTGATCTCATTAAAGGTCACCCGGTTCGGCTCCGTTTCATCCAGCTTCAAGAGCTGCGCCAGGTGCCAACTGATGGCCTCTCCCTCACGATCGGGGTCGGTCGCCAGGTACACATAGTCGCTCTTTTTGGCCTCGGCACGCAGCTTTTTTATCAGCTCGCCCTTGCCCTTGATATTCTCATAGTTCGGGGCAAAGTCATTCTTCACATCCACGCTCAGCCGGGAAGCCGGCAGGTCGCGCACATGGCCCATACTGGCCGTGACCTTGTAGCCGCGGCCCAGAT
>ENA-ORNR01003437-ORNR01003437.1-human-gut-metagenome-genome-assembly--contig:-NODE-3437-length-11822-cov-7.179315_pt1 | contig 11822 bp, 9 predicted proteins | sample MGYA00242114_ERZ509020 | MGnify/ENA primary metagenome ERZ509020 (study PRJEB26280, sample SAMEA2338758) | human gut metagenome | biome: human gut; feature: human-associated habitat; material: faeces...
GGCATCGTCGTCTATACGGGCAAGCTCGGCTCGCTCAAGCGTTTCAAGGACGACGTGAAGGAGGTGACGACCGGTCTGGAATGCGGTCTGAACATCGAGAACTACAACGATGTCCGCGTGGGCGACATTATCGAGGGCTACGAGCAGGTCGAGGTGATGCGCAAGTAGACGCACGCTCGGAGAGATATCTTTCCGTTACGGTTATTCCGCCGGCTTTAGTCAGAAAGCCGGCGGAATTTTTTCCTGTTTCGTCGGAAAGACTGTCCCGCCTTCATTCGCAAGGGGCCGGCAAGAGATCGGCGGATTTCCTGCGCGAGGCCGGCCGCGGTTTGTGTTGCGGATACCGTACCCCTTGAATTGGAAGCCGAGAACCGGCCTCGTTCCGTTGCCAAGATTCGGGAGAATTTCCTGCGCGGAATCGCTGCGGCTTATGCCCGATGCCGTATTCTGTCGAAGGAATTGGACCGTATGGTCGAGGGTCCGTCCTGATTTTGCGGGAAGGTTTTCTGCGTTCACGCTATACGCGGCGCACGATATCGATAAACGAAAACACCGCCCGCGTCCGGCTCTCGTTCGGCGGAAGGATGAATTCCGGTTTCCGTTTCGGTTCGGGACCGGTCATGGGGAAAGCGAGGGGCGTTACATCCGGCTGATGCGGGCGACGGGCGAGATGTCCATCGGAGCGAATTCGCCTCGCTGATACTTGAAATAGCCGGTTACGGCGATCATCGCCGCATTGTCGGTCGTGAACCGGAACTCGGGCAGGAACGTCCGCCAGCCCCGCTTGCGGCCCTCTTCCGCGATCGCGTCGCGCAGTCCCGAGTTGGCCGAAACGCCTCCGGCGATCGCTATGTCGCGGATATCGTACTGCTTGGCCGCTTTCGTGAGCTTGGCGAGCAGGATGTCGATGATCGTCGCTTGCAGCGAGGCGCATAGGTCTGCTTTGTTGTCGTCGATGAAACGCGGGTCTTCGTGCATCCGGTCGCGCAGGAAGTAGAGGAACGACGTTTTCAGCCCGCTGAAGCTGTAGTTGAATCCGTCGACCGACGGTTTGGCGAACTTGAACCGCTTCGGGTCGCCTTCCTTGGCCAGTCGGTCGATCACCGGGCCGCCGGGGTAGGGAAGGCCCATGATCTTGGCGCACTTGTCGAACGCTTCGCCCGCCGCGTCGTCGATCGTCGTGCCGACGATCTGCATGTCGAGCGGACCGTCCACTTTTACGATCTGGGTATGTCCTCCGCTGACCAGCAGGCAGAGGAACGGAAAGTCGGGGTGCGGAAGCTGTCGGTCGGGCAGGTCCAGAAAGTGGGAGAGGATGTGCCCCTGCAGATGATTGACCTCCACCAGCGGAATGTCGTGGGAGATCGAGAGTCCTTTGGCGAACGATACGCCCACCAGGAGCGATCCCAGCAGGCCGGGGCCGCGCGTGAAAGCGATCGCGTCGATCTTGTCGATCGTCACGCCGGCCTCTTTCAGGGCCGTATCGACTACCGGGACGATATTTTGCTGGTGGGCCCGGGATGCTAGTTCCGGGATCACGCCGCCGTATTTTTGGTGCACTGCCTGCGAGGCGATTACGTTCGAGAGGAGCGTCCGGTCGCGGATGACTGCGGCCGAAGTGTCGTCGCAGGAAGATTCTATGCCTAAAATGGTAATGTCCATGTGATTTTTGTGTGGCAAAAACTTTACAAAGATAGTGAAAGCCGAGAGAAAATGGGAACTTGTTCCCATTTTTCCGAGGTACATCCTATCCAAGACTATGTCAAAGATACGAATAAGCCGAGCGCAAAAGCAAATTTATTTGTGTTTTTCCGAGGCGGAATTATCCGAATAAAAATCAAAGATACGGAATAAAATCCGAAATGATTCGCCGATGTCCGTATTTATTTCGGGCGGCAGCCGATCTCGGGTCTCTGTCCGGGCTTCGGAAAAACTCCGAAATGCGATTGGCAACAGGTTTGCGGTTCTGTATTGTACCGGACGCGGATTTTTACCGGTCGTTGCGGGAGGGCTTCGCGGCAAGTTCTTCGAACGGTGATTTTTAACGATAAATATCCGGTCTGCCGGATGTTAAATCCCGAAATTTGCTTAAATTTGCAATTTATTAAAAACGGTTTTGTCGGATAATGCGCAGGATAGTGAACATACTGGCCAAGATGGTGTCGGCGATCGTGCTGGCGCTGATCTTTCTGCCTCTGTTGGTCGCCTTGTTGTTCGAGATTCCTGCCGTTCAGAATTTCGTCGCTCGGGAGGCGACGGAAATAATCTCCCGCAAGCTCGGCACCCGCATCAGTATCGACCGGGTGGATATAGGCTTGTTTTACCGCGTTTCGCTCGACGGATTCTATGTCGAGGATTTCCAACGGGATACGTTGCTTTATGCCGGCCGTCTGGATGCCCGGATCAAGAGCCTCGGCCTGTTCGGGGGAGGGCTCGTTTTCAGCCGGGCCGAATTGTCGGACGCCCGTTTTTGCCTGCGCGAAACTCCCGACGGGGAGATGAACATCAAGCAGGTGGTCGATAAACTTTCCAAAAAGGACAAGGCCCGGGCGGAGGGAAAATTCAGGCTGGAGATCGAGCGTCTGGAAACGGATGGGCTGGATTTCTGCATGGAACGGCTGGAGCACCGCAATCCGTCGTACGGGGTGGATTTCGCCGATATGCACCTGATCGACATCCGGGCCGAACTGAAGAATTTCACCATCGACGGTCCGGTGATCCATACCGACATCGGGCGTTTGGCGATGCGCGAGCGCAGCGGATTTGTCGTCGAAGACCTGGCGGGCTGTCTTTGCATCGCCAACGGCTGTATCGATATCCGGGAGGGACACATTCGGACGGCGAAGTCGAATATCGAGTTGCCTTCGCTTTCATTGATCGGATTGGACTGGGCCCTTTACAAAAATTTCGTCGAGGAGGTGGACATCACGGCGCAGGTCGTCAATACGACGCTGTCGTCCGACGACATCGCCTATTTCTCGCCCAAAATGAAGGATTGGCACCTGACGCTGACCGACGTGAACGCTGATGTGAGCGGCCCTGTGGCCGATATGTCGGGATCGCTGCGCTCGGTCCGCACGGGAGCCGACACGAAACTGTCGGTCGATTTTGCGGCGCAGGGACTGCCCGATGTCGGAAAGGGGCATTTTAAGGCCGACATTTCCGAACTGACGACTTCGGCGGCGGATGTCGATCGGCTGGCGGCTGCCCTCACAGGCAAGAATTTGCCCGACGAGGTGCTGCGTATTGCAAAAAATGCGGGCAAAATCGGTCTTACCGGCAAATTCGACGGAACGCTCACGGCCTTTGCTGCGGATGCTGCGCTGGCGACCGAGATCGGCGGTGCGACCTGCCTGTTGCAGGTGAGCTCGCTGCGCGACGGCTGTCGCGGTGTGCTGGGCGATGTGAAAACGTCCAGTCTGCAACTGGGCGAGTTGCTGGAAAACGATCTGCTCGGTCCCCTCTCTCTGAATGTGCATGTAAACGGCGAACTCAGCTCGGAACACTCCGACGCCGAAGTGTCGGGCGAGATCCTGCGATTGGGGATCAACGGATATGATTACGATTCGCTCCGTATGAAGGGGCACCTGGTGAACCGGGAGTTCAACGGATTGATCGAAGCCCGGGACAGGAATCTGCGGTTCGATTTTAGAGGGCTGCTCGACCTGAACGATGAGCAGAGGCCCCGCTACGATTTTGCGCTGGACCTTGAGGAGGCGAACCTGGCGGCTCTGGGGGTGAATCGCCGCGATTCGGTGTCGGTGCTTGCCGCCCGGATTGCTGCGCGTGCCGTCGGCCGTACGCTCGACGACCTGAACGGAATAATCTTCGTCCGTGATGTATCCTATCGTTATAACGACCGCGAGCTTGCGGCCGACAGCGTTGTGATCGTGGGTCGGAACAGCTTGTCGGACAAGTTTATTCGTCTGCGTTCCGATTTTGTCGATGCCGACTACGAGGGGAAAACCTCCTACAAGGAGGTGTTCGCCTACCTGCAACAGCGTTTCCGAGATTATGTCCCGACGCTTGACGGCGGTCCCGGCTGGCAGGCGCAGCATCCCGATACGGTAGAGTTGGCTGACGGATATTCCCAACTTACGGTCAATGTCCGGAAGATCAATCCGCTGGTCAATGCCGTTTCTCCCGGGTTACAGATCGCGGACGGATCGCGGTTGCTGTTGCGGATCAACCCGGCGAACGACAAACTTTCGTTCGAAGCGGCCTCGGATTACATCGAGCGGGGCCGGATGCTGGTGACACGTCTGAATCTGGATGCCCATAACCGGGGCGACTCGCTCGTTTTCGCGGCTTCGACCGAGGACCTTTATCTGAACAGTTTTCACATGAGCCGTGTCGGAATGAGCGGAGGGGCCAAGGATAACAAGCTGGAGCTGATTACCGATTTCGCGGATACTATCGGCGATGTTTCCGGACGGATCGGATTCCGTTCGGAATTTGCCCGGGGACGAGGTCCTGCGGGCCGGCAGATCGATCTGCGGCTGACGCCGTCGTACATCAGCCGGGGAGAGAAGACTTGGAATATCTATACGGACGGTATTACGGCAGATACTTCCCGGATACGAATCGACCGTTTTCGAATGGTCAATGCCGGGCAGCAACTGCTGCTCGACGGCGTCGTATCGCGTCGTTTGCAGGATTCGGTGCAATTGACGCTGCATAATTTCGAGTTGGCGCCCTTCTCGCAGTTCACCTCGTCGATGGGCTACCGTGTGGACGGTCGTACCAACGGTTCGGCGACGATGAAAGCGGTGCTCGGGGCCGGCGAGGTGCAGGCCGATATCGTTGTGGACAGCATTTCGATCAACGATCTCGCCGTTCCGTCGATCTGGCTGCGGTCCCGATGGGATTTCATACAGAACCGTGCGGGTATTCTGGTGCAGCAGCGGGAAAATCTCGATACTCTCGTTCGTGGTTTTTACGCCCCTTCGCAAAAGCGTTATTACGCCCGGGCTACCCTCGACGCAGTCGAACTTTCGGCGCTCGATCCCCTGCTGAAGGGGGTGGTCGAGCGGACCGGCGGCAATGCCGATGTCGATATCGCCCTGCGCGGCAGCGGTAAGGAGGCGAACCTTTCCGGGCAGATCGCCGTGCGCGATTTCACCACGACGGTGGATTTTACGCAGGTGACCTACACGATGCCCCGGACCGTGATCGAGGTTAAAAACAATCATTTGATTGCCGAAGGCGTGCCGCTGTACGATCCGGAGAAGAACGAGGGCCTTTTCTCGATCGACCTCAATCTGGAACATTTGTCCAATATCTCCTATTCGGTGAAAGTGCTGCCGAAAGAGTTGATGGTGCTCAATACCACTTCGAAGGATAACGACCTGTTCTACGGCCGGATTTTCTCTTCGGGTTCGGCGACGATCGCGGGCAGCAAGGGCGGTGTGAAAATGGACATCGTGGCTACCACCGAAGGCGATTCCGAATTTTATATGCCTCTGTCGGGACAGTCGAATGCGAAAACGGCCGATTTCGTTACGTTCGTCACCCCTGAACAGATCGATACGACCGACTATCTGGTGCGCAAGAAGCTGCTCTTCCAGCAGCAGGGGCGTAAAAAGGAAGCCGCAGGCAGCACGATGGATATTACGATGGCTCTCAATGTGCAGGACAATACCGCTTTCCAACTGGTGATCGACCCGACGGTCGGCAGTGCCCTGAAAGGTCGTGGCAACGGTATGCTCAACCTGCATATCAATCCGGGTAACGGTATCTTCAATATGTACGGCGACTATACGCTCATCGAAGGCAGTTTTCTTTTCTCATTGCAGAATATCATTTCTAAGAAATTCATCATCGAGAGCGGTTCGATGATTCAGTGGACGGGCGAGCCTGTCGATGCGCGGCTCGACATCAATGCCGTCTATAAGCTCAAAACGTCGTTGCAGCCTCTGTTGAACACTGTAACCGCCTCTTCGGACGACGACCAGAGCGGTTCCCGGATTTCGGACCGTTCGGTGCCGGTCGATTGTAAGATCCATATCGGCGGTCGTTTGAGCAACCCGCAGTTGGATTTCAGCGTGGTCGTGCCCGTTACAGATATAGAAACGCAGGCTGCGGTGGCCAGCGTGCTCAATACGCAGGAAGCCCAAGCGCAGCAGTTCATTTCGCTGGTCGCACTGGGTACTTTCAGCAATTCCGGCAGTGCCAATATCGGTGCTTCTTCCGGTGTGGCAACGGGTCTGGAGATGCTTACCAACCAGCTTACCAACTGGTTTTCGACAGATGATTACCGGATCATCCTGAACTACCGGGCTGGCTCCGAAATGACCGGTGACGAGGTGGATTTCGGCTTCTCCACCAATTTGATCAACAACCGTCTGCTGGTCGAGGTCGAGGGCAATTACATCATCGACAACAAACAGGCCGTAAGCAACAATGTTTCCAACTTCATGGGCGAAGCGCATGTGACGTGGCTGATCGACAAGTCGGGCAACCTGCGTCTGAAGGCGTTCACGCAGACCATCGATCGTTTCGACGAGAACCAGGGCCTGCAGGAAACCGGTATCGGGATCTCCTATAAGGAGGATTTCAATAATTTCAAGGATCTGAAACAGCGTATTCGGGACCGCTTCACCAACAAGAAACGTCAGAAAAAGCGTCAGGCCCGCCGCGAGGAGCAGGCTCGGCGTGCGGCGGAAGAGGCCCAACGGCAGGAATTGCTTCTGCCGGAAGATCCGCCGGAGCCTGAATACGACTTGGAGCGGGATTGATACGGAAAAAGTAAAACTCGAATAAAATAAATTTAATTCACTCAAAAAGATTATGATTAGTTTGTTGCAGACCGCAGATGCGGTTGTTGTCGCGGAGCAGACCCGCATGGGACTTTGGCAGTTGTTTATGAGCGGCGGATGGCTGATGTGGGTTTTGTTGATTCTGGGAGGACTCACGATCTTTATCTTCGTGGAGCGCTTCATGGCGATCCGTAAGGCGTCGGAGTTCGATATGAATTTCATGAACCGCATCCGTGATTATATTTTGGACGGCAAGGTCGCTGCTGCGGTCGATCTTTGCCGCAAGACCAATACGCCGATCGCCCGTATGATCGAAAAGGGTATCGGCCGGATCGGTCGTCCGATGAGCGACGTGCAGTCGGCCATCGAGAACGTGGCGAACCTCGAAGTGTCGAAGCTCGAAACCAACCTGCCGATCCTGGCGACCATCGCCGGCGGCGCCCCGATGATCGGTTTTCTCGGTACGGTGGTCGGCATGGTGCAGACTTTTATGGATATGGCCGCTGCGGGCGGTACGGTCGATATGTCGCTCCTTTCGAGCGGTATGTACGTGGCGATGATCACGACGGTCGGCGGTCTGCTGGTCGGTATTCCGGCCTACTTCGGTTATAACTACCTGGTGGCCCGCATCGAGAAGCTCGTTTTCCGGATGGAGGCCAACTCGATCGCCTTTATGGATATTCTGAATCAACCCGTTCAAAAGTAATCTGTTATGGCAATCAAACGCGGATCCAAGGTCGATAAGTCGTTTTCATCGGCTTCGATGACCGACCTGATCTTCCTGTTGCTGCTGTTCATGCTGATCGCTACGACGCTCATCAACCCCAATGCCATCAAGCTGATTCTGCCGAAAAGTTCGAATCAGTTGAAGGACAAGGCGATGACGACGATTTCGATCCAGGATACGGGACATGGATACAGGTATTATGTCGAGACGGAAAACGTCGGCTCGCGCGAGGGCGTGGAGAAAGCCCTCAAGTCCCGGCTGGCGGGACAGGAGAACCCTACCGTTTCGCTGCATTGCGACAAGTCGGTGGCTTTCGACGAAGTGGTGGCCATGATGCGCATGGCCAAGGCCAACAATTTTACGCTCATCGCGGCTACCTCGCCCGAATAGAGTGAAACCCGGGGAATGCCGCCCTGCGGTGTTTTCCTTGTGAGAATTGACCGATGTATTATTACGATCCGAATAACGATAAATCGAATGCACGCCGTTGGGCGGGGCTCGCAGCTTTGCTTTATGCGCTGTCGATCGCGGCGGCTTTCCTGTTCGTGTCGTTCGATATGGGGCGGGACGAGCTGCTTCCCGGCGAAGGGTTGCTGATCGATTTCGGGACGACCGAAACCGGTCTGGGCGACCGGGACCTGTCGGCTACCGATGTGCAGGCACCGCCGCAGCAGGCGGCGGCCGAAGCGTCGCGGCAGCAGGTCGAGTACGTGACCAGCGAGCGGGAGGAGATCGCCGTGCAGACACCGCAGCCGGAGAAGAAACCCCGCGAGCGGGAGACTCCGGGACAAACTCCGCAGCGCAGCGACGCGCAGCAGCCTGCCGAACAACCCCGCACGGTAAACCGTCGGGCGCTCTTCCCGGGCCGCACGGCGGGGAGCACTTCCACGTCGGAGGGGCCTGCTGCGGGCGAGGGTAACGCCGGGGACCTTTCGGGGGCGCCGGAAGGCAGTCACGACGGCACGGGCCAGAGCGATTCGGGCATTGCCTACGACCTTTCGGGGCGCTCGGTGGTGGGAAAGCTGCCCAAGCCTTCCTATCCGGGCAATGAGTCCGGCAAGGTCGTCGTCGATGTGACTGTCGATGCTTCCGGTCGGGTGACATACGCCTCCTATCGGGCGCAGGGATCGACGACCAACAGCAAGCGGCTGGTCGATGCGGCGGTCGAAGCGGCCCGCAAAGCTCGGTTTTCATCCAGCGAGAGTTTGATGCAGACCGGAACGATTACCTATGTCTTTACGTTGGAATAGATTGGAATGCGCTGCCAATCCGGTTTGCCGTGCGACGTTGCACCGCATCGACTGAAGGCGCGATAACAGCAGCGGACGATGGCTGCGAAAACGACACGAATGATACGTACGATATTATTGATTGCGGCTTCGTGCCTTGCATGGCTCGGGGCCGGCGCCCAGCAATACGAGGGAGCGCACCTGAAATTCGAGAGTTCGTTCCATAATTTCGGGAGCGTACCCCGTTGGGGCGGCGATCTGGTTTGGGAGTTCGAATATACGAACGACGGCTCTGCTCCGTTAGTAATAGTAAGGGCGCAGACTACCTGCTCGTGCCTGAAGGTGAGCCACTCCAAGCGCCCTCTCGCACCGGGCGAAACTGCTGTGATCCGTGTGGTCTATGAACCGCATAAGAACGAACCGGGCACTTTCAGCAAGGTGATCCAGATCTATTCCAATTCGGTTTCGGGGCGGGAGCTGATTACCGTTTGCGGGAACTCTCTGGATACCGAATGATCCGGTGCCGGAAAGGGGTACGTCCCGGAAGCGATCGATAGAAGGGGCGCTTTGATAGGGGCGGTTTCGAGAAGATGTCAAAATGGGATCGGATGTTCGCGTGAACACCGTAAAATAGTTCGACGTATGCCGTTTTGACGATAACCGCCCGGTTTGTAATTCCGATTGCGTCGAACCTGTATTGCTTATGGAACTGTTATTTACGAACTGTACGATTCTGCCCATGACGGCAGAGAAGGAGCCCCGGACTTTCACGGGGGCGGTCGGCGTGGCGGATCGCCGTCTGGCGCTGGTCAGCGACGATCCCCGGCGGATCGAAGCGTTCCGGCGGGAGCATCCCGGGGTGCGGGAGATCGACGGCACGGGCAAGGTGCTCATGCCGGGACTGATCAATACCCACTGCCACGTGGCGATGACCCTCCAGCGGGGCTATGCCGACGACATCGCCCTGATGAAGTGGCTGCACGAATATATCTGGCCTTTCGAGGCACAGCAAACCCCGGACGAAATCGTACTGGGAGCCGAAATGGGTATTGTCGAAATGTTGCTGGGCGGCGTCACGACGTTCGTCGATATGTACTGGCACGAAAACCGTATCGCCGAGGCCGTGCGGCGGCTCGGCATCCGGGCCATGCTCGGAGCGAGCTACTTGGATACGAGTTGGGAGGCTTTTGCCGACGATGTGGAGCGGATGATCGCCACCACGGGCGACTGCGACCGCATCCGGTTGGCCGTGGCGCCCCATTCGCCCTATACCTGTTCGCCGGAGTCGTTGCAGCGGGGCAAGGAGTTGGCACGCCGCCACGGACTCTGGTTCATGACCCATATTTCCGAAACCGAAGACGAGGTGCGTATCGTGCGGGAGCGTTACGGTACTACTTCTGTCCGGCATCTCGATACCCTCGGTATTCTCGACGACCGGACGATCGGTGCGCATTGCGTTCACGTCGATGACGGGGATATCCGCATCCTGCGGGAGCGCGGAGTGGCCGTGTCGCACAACCCCCAGAGCAACATGAAAATTTCGAGCGGTATCGCCCCGATCGCCCGGATGCATAGCGAAGGGGTGCTTTGCACGATTGGCACGGACGGTACCTGTTCGAACAACGACCTGGATATGTGGGACGAGATGCGTACCGCATCGTTCTTGCAGAAAGTAGCGACGATGGATCCCTGCGTGCTGCCTGCCTATGAAATTCTGAAAATGGCGACCGTCAATGCGGCCCGTGCGATCGGTCATGCCGGCGAGTTGGGCGTTATTAAGGAGGGTGCGCTGGCGGATTTCATTCTGATCGATGCGGTGAAGCCGCACCTTATGCCGGTATATAATATGGTGGCGAACCTGATCTACTGCGGCAAGGCGGCCGAATCGAGTTCCAACACGATATCTCCCCGGTCGCACCGATCTACGGCGACAGTGCCATAAGGCGCCAGCACCTCGTTCACGTAGCCGGCCGCGGCGATGAGAACCGTATCGGCGATGCCCAACTGCAACCGTTCAGGGAGCCGGTAGGTCCCGTCGCCCCATATCGTTTTCTGCGGAGCGGGAATCAGCACGGGCCGTTCATCCGGCGCAGGCCCGGTGCAGGCCATGAGCCACATTCCCACAGCCAACGCAGCATAAATGCGAACAAGTGTCATGCGCCCGGTCACGATCAATTGCCGTTTGCGGCCGTTACACGTCCGTTCCTGCGCAGAGCCAGCGTATCGCCGTACTGAGTCTGCAGGCGCACCAGCTCATCCGTCATTTCCCGCCGGGGCGCAGCATATTCCGGCAGGCCGTAAAGGTTCCGCAGTTCGTGCGGATCTTCCTGCAGGTCGTAAAGCTCCCATTGGTCGATGTCATTGTAGAAGTGGATCAGCTTCCAGCGGTCGTTACGCACGCCGTAATGGCGCTTGACCATGTGTTCGGCCGGATATTCGTAGAAATGGTAGTACAACGAGCGCCGCCAGCCAGCAGGATGTTCGCCCCGCAGCAACGGCAGCAGCGAAACACCCTGTATGTCGTCGGGCACGGCGACTCCGGCCAGTTCGAGGAATGTCGGCGCATAGTCGATATTCTGCACCATTTCGACGATGTCGCCGCGGGCACCGCCCGGCAGACGCATCACCAACGGCGTGCGGAACGACTCCTCGTACATGAAACGCTTGTCAAACCAGCCGTGCTCACCCATGTAGAAACCTTGATCGGAAGTGTAGACCACCAGCGTGTTTTCGGCCAGCCCCGACTCGTCGAGATAATCCAGCAGGCGGCCGACATTGTCATCGAGCGATTTCAGTACTTTCATATAGTCACGCATATAACGCGTGAATTTCCATTGAGCCAGTTCACGGCCCTGCGGATTGCGGCGGTAGAAATCCTCGATCAGCGGCGTATAGAATCGGTCCCACGCCGCCCGCTGTTCGGGATTCATCCGCCCGACAAACGCTTCGTAGGTGCCTTTCAGGCGACTCCGCTTATCGGGCCGCCACATTTTGAGGTCATAGATCAGGTCCATGTCCTTCATAATGCTCATCTCCTGCGCTGCGGCGGCCGGACGATCTCGATTCGGGTGGAATTTCGCAGCTTGGCATCCAGGTTCGACAAGGGTT
>ENA-ORNR01003438-ORNR01003438.1-human-gut-metagenome-genome-assembly--contig:-NODE-3438-length-11822-cov-2.595904_pt1 | contig 11822 bp, 8 predicted proteins | sample MGYA00242114_ERZ509020 | MGnify/ENA primary metagenome ERZ509020 (study PRJEB26280, sample SAMEA2338758) | human gut metagenome | biome: human gut; feature: human-associated habitat; material: faeces...
TGGATGGGGACTGCCTGAAGAAAGCAAGCCCCGGAGAAGCCAGAACCGCCCGCCGGATTTCCCCGGCAGCACTTTATACCATGCAGTACATTGTAAGCTCGCCCATGACGAAGCTATACAGCTTTACAGTGACCGATGAGGTGCTGTGGGAGCTGGAACGGCATATTCAGCCTTATGTGGCAGGGAATACGGATAAGAAATTTAAGAGTTTGCAGATATTAGAAGTTATGATGTAAGTGGATTGGATGTTGCACATAACAGGAAAGCTGATTAACGTGCTTTGCTCTATACTTCGATAGCAGCACATGATTTGCTGCTTAAAAGTGCGGAAATTGTGTTTTTGCGGCAGAATGTACGGAATTGAGTACGCGGTATAACTTTACAAAAAGAAAAGTTGCGAGTATAATATTAGAAAATCATCTATCAAACAATGAGGAGAGATATCATGGAAAAAACAATGGACAAGATTATTGCTCTGGCAAAAGCAAGAGGATTTGTTTACCCGGGTTCTGAGATCTATGGAGGTCTTGCAAATACATGGGATTACGGCAACCTTGGCGTAGAGCTTAAGAATAACGTAAAGCGCGCATGGTGGCAGAAATTCATTCAGGAGTCTCCGTACAATGTAGGTGTTGACTGTGCGATCCTTATGAACCCGCAGACATGGATCGCTTCCGGACATCTGGGAGGATTCAGTGATCCGCTGATGGACTGTAAGGAATGTCACGAACGTTTCCGTGCAGATAAGATCATTGAAGATTATGCACATGAGCATGGAATTGATATTCCGGACAGCATTGACGGATGGTCACATGAAGAGATGGAAGGATTGGTAAAAGAACACGAAGTTCCGTGTCCGACCTGTGGAAAACACAATTTCACGGAGATCCGTGAATTTAACCTGATGTTCAAGACTTTCCAGGGCGTAACAGAAGATGCAAAGAACGTTGTTTACCTTCGTCCTGAGACTGCGCAGGGAATCTTCGTAAACTTTAAGAACGTACAGAGAACTTCAAGAAAGAAGATTCCATTTGGTATTGGTCAGATCGGTAAGTCTTTCAGAAACGAAATTACACCTGGTAACTTTACTTTCCGTACCAGAGAGTTCGAACAGATGGAACTTGAATTCTTCTGCGAGCCTGGCACTGACCTTGAATGGTTCCAGTACTGGAGAGCATTCTGCCGCGACTGGCTGTTAAGTCTTGGTATCAAAGAAGATGAGATGCGTCTGCGCGATCATTCACCTGAAGAGTTATGCTTCTATTCCAAGGGAACCACTGATATTGAATTCCTCTTCCCATTTGGCTGGGGCGAGTTATGGGGAATCGCAGACAGAACTGATTACGACCTGACACAGCATCAGAATACATCAGGACAGGATATGTCTTACTTTGATGATGAGAAGAAAGAGAAATATGTTCCTTATGTTATCGAGCCTTCATTAGGTGCAGACCGTGTTGTACTGGCATTCCTTTGCGCAGCATATGATGAGGAAGAGATTGGAGAGGGTGATGTAAGAACCGTATTACATTTCCATCCGGCACTTGCTCCTGTTAAGATCGGTATTCTTCCATTAAGCAAGAAGCTTAACGAGGGTGCTGAGAAGATCTATGCACAGCTGTCCAAGAAATATAACTGTGAATTTGATGACAGAGGAAATATCGGTAAGAGATATCGTCGTCAGGATGAGATTGGTACACCATTCTGCATTACTTATGACTTTGATTCAGAGGAAGATCATGCAGTAACCATTCGTTTCCGTGATTCAATGGAACAGGTAAGAATACCTATTGATGAACTGGATGCATATTTTGCAGATAAGTTTACATTCTAAAACATATAAGTAATCAAAACACTTCTTTTATCAGTATAACAGGCTGATAAAGGAGGTGCTTTTTTGATATTCGATAATATATCCAATGCAAGTAAACATAATATACAGACAAAGCATAATTATACGCATATAAATGCTGTATACAGTTTCATTGGCTTTTCCTGACAAATGTACAGGGCAATTATGTCCGTGGACAGCAGATATGGCTGTATTATATTTTTGCAATCTGTTATAACGTATTCTGTGGTCTTCTTTTGAAAATGAACGTGCAATGATTGCATTATGTGCGAGCATTAATATGATTAAAGAAATGAACATGGAGATCGTGGTAGAAGGAGTGGAGTCACGGGAGATGGCACAGAAGCTGACACAGCTTGGGTGCGATTATCTCCAGGGATATTATTTTTCCAAACCATTGCCGGTGAACAAGTTCATCGAATGTATCTCGAAAAATCCTATATTTCTATTTGACAAGGAATAAGAGCTAAACTATAATAAATGTGCTGGTCTGTGGATCAGTACTTTTATTTGTGTGAGTTTTGTGAAAGATAGAGCAATTACGAACATATATGGATGGAGGATAAACCATGGAAAACTATGGAGTAAACGATTTGAGGAGAATGTTTCTCGAATTTTTTGAAAGCAAAGGACATCTGGCAATGAAGAGCTTCTCTTTAGTGCCTCATAATGATAACAGTCTGTTGATCATCAATTCAGGTATGGCACCTCTCAAGCCATATTTTACCGGACAGGAGATTCCACCCAGACGTAGAGTGACAACCTGTCAGAAGTGTGTCAGAACAGGTGATATCGAGAATGTAGGTAAGACGGCAAGACATCTTACTTTCTTTGAAATGCTTGGTAACTTCTCTTTTGGAGATTATTTTAAGCATGAATCTCTGGCATGGAGCTGGGAATTCCTGACAAAAGTAGTAGGACTTGATCCTGAGAGGTTATATCCTTCTATTTACAGTGAAGATGACGAAGCATTCCATATCTGGACAGACGAGATTGGTGTCCCGGCAGAAAAGATTACCAGATTCTACCGTGATCCTGAGACCGGAGAATGTGATAACTTCTGGGAGCATGGCGCTGGTCCATGTGGTCCATGTTCTGAGATCTATTATGACAGAGGTATCAAGTATGGCTGCGGTAAGCCTGATTGCAAGGTAGGCTGTGACTGCGACCGTTTCATGGAAGTATGGAATAATGTATTTACACAGTTCGATGGTGATGGACATGGCAACTATTCAGAACTGGAACAGAAGAATATTGATACAGGCATGGGTCTTGAGAGACTTGCAGTTGTAGTACAGGATGTAGATACTGTATTTGATATTAATACAATGAAAGCAATCCGTGACAAGATCTGTGAAGTAGCAGGTGTAGAATATCAGAAGGATGAGAAGACAGATGTATCTATCCGTCTGATCACAGACCATATGCGTTCTTCAACATTCATGATCTCTGATGGTATCCTTCCATCTAATGAAGGTAGAGGATATGTACTGAGAAGACTCATCCGCCGTGTTGCAAGACATGGAAGACTGCTTGGAATCGAAGGTAAGTTCCTGACCAAGATCGCACAGACAGTTATTGATGAGTGTAAAGATGGTTATCCAGAACTGGAAGAGAAGAAAGACTTTATCTTCAACGTTCTGATTCAGGAAGAAGATAAATTCAGCAAGACAATCGATCAGGGACTTTCTATTCTGAATGATATGGAAGAGAAGCTGAATCAGGAAGGCAGGAAAGTACTTGCAGGAGCAGATGCTTTCAAGTTATATGATACTTACGGATTCCCTATTGACCTGACAATTGAGATTCTGGAAGAAAAAGGCTTCACAGTAGATGAAGAGGGCTTCCAGGCTGCAATGAAAGAGCAGAAAGAGACTGCGCGTAAAGCGCGTAAAGTAACCAATTATATGGGTGCTGACGTTACTGTATATGAATCCATTGATCCAAGTATCACAAGCAAATTTGTAGGTTATGACAGATTAACCCATCAGTCTAAAGTAACAGTTCTGACTACAGAGGATGAACTGGTAGACGCACTGACTGATGGACAGACAGGAACAATCATTGTAGATGAGACTCCTTTCTATGCGACAATGGGTGGACAGGAAGCAGATACAGGTGTGATTACACTTCCAGATGCTGAATTCCAGGTAAAAGATACAATCAAGCTTCTTGGTGGCAAGATTGGACATGTCGGTGTTGTTACAAAGGGTATGATCAAAGTAGGCGACACTGTTACTCTGAGTGTAGATGCTGCAAAGAGAGCAGATACATGTAAGAACCACAGTGCAACACACTTATTACAGAAGGCATTGAGAAATGTTCTCGGTTCTCATGTAGAACAGGCAGGTTCTTTTGTAAATGAAGACAGATTAAGATTTGACTTTACTCATTTCCAGGCTATGACCCAGGAAGAGATTGCCAAGGTTGAACAGCAGGTAGTAGAGCAGATTGCTAATAATCTTCCTGTTGTAACAGAAAACCTGTCATTGGAAGAAGCCAAGAAGACTGGTGCAATGGCATTGTTCGGTGAGAAATACGGTGATGTAGTCCGCGTTGTCAAGATGGGTGATTACTCAACCGAACTTTGTGGTGGTACACATGTACCAAATACAGGTGCTATTATGGCATTTAAGATTCTTTCTGAGAGTGGTGTTGCTGCCGGTGTCAGAAGAATTGAAGCATTAACAGGTAATGGCGTATTACGTTATTATAAAGAATTAGAAGAAACTATTCATAAGAGTGCTAAGATTGTAAAGACAACTCCGGCTGGACTGACAGAGCGTCTGGAACATCTGATGGCTGAAATGAAAGCATTGCAGAGTGAGAATGAATCTCTCAAGAGCAAGGCTGCTAAGGAAGCCCTTGGAGACGTTATGGACAAGACTGTTGAAATCAAGGGTGTGAAGCTTCTGGCTGCCAAGGTAGATGGTGTAGATATGAATGCTCTCCGTGATCTGGGCGATCAGCTCAAGGCTAAACTTGGTGAAGGCGTAGTTGTACTGGCATCTGTTGCAGATGGCAAGGTGAATTTAATCGCAATGGCTACAGATGAAGCAATGGCAAAGGGCGCGCATGCAGGCAATCTGATCAAGGGCATTGCGGCTCTTGTAGGTGGCGGCGGTGGCGGTCGTCCTAACATGGCTCAGGCAGGCGGTAAGAATCCTGCAGGAGTAGATCAGGCAATTGCAGAAGTAGCTAAAGTATTGGAGAATCAGCTGTAATTTCGCATAAAGAACAAAAAAATAAAAAAATATGCAAATTGACATATGCCTGACATATGATATACTATAATAGTTACTGAAGGTATTAGTTTTTTGGAGGTGGATTTTTATGACCGATTACAAGAAACCTGTAGTTGTAGGTTGTGACGATGTTGCTGAAGGGGTTTATGCAGCGAGTGGTTGTTATACAGTCACAACTAATATACATCAGAGACCGGAGTTTGGCAGGGGCGATTACAGAATTCAGGTTAATGCAAGACATGATACAAGTCATACATGCAGCCAGCAGCTTTTAACGCTTGGATTTAACCAGTCTGTAGAATACAGTAGTTCTAATGGTACGCCTGTACTTACATCGGGTCCGGAGATTAAGATTGCATTTTCATATTGGAATAATCCAAAGGATAACATCGGAATGGGTGATGTTATTGTAACATCAGAGGCAGGATTATCTGTAACATATGCTTATATGACAGATAATGCATAATTAATTAAGATAACATAATAAAAACCGCATCATCGGTTTTGCCGGTGATGCGGTTTTTTGTGATTCTCATAACACATTTAAAAATTTCTTGTGATTTCCTCAATCTCATCATCATTAAGAAGAGTACATTGCATGTCATGGATTGAATATACACGGTCACACATGGTAAGAACAGTAGGACGATGAGTTGTTACAATACATGTACGAGGGTAATCATCTTTCATAATATTTTTAAGAACATTTCTTTCTGTTGTAACATCGAGTGCGGAAGTGGCCTCATCAAGCAGGAGAATAGGCGATTTCCTAAGGATTGCACGGGCAATTGAGAGACGCTGTGCCTGACCTTCGGAAAATCCGCCGCCGCGTTCTTTTATTTCACTGTTGATTGTGTCAGGAAGTTCCGAAACGAATTCCCATGCACATGAAAGCTTTAAAGCTTCAATTATTTCAGCATCTGCTGCATCCGGCTTTACACTTCTCATATTGTCAGCAATTGTGCCGGAAAACATAGTATTTCCCTGTGGAACATATGAAAATAATGCTCTTGCGGCAGGCGAAAGTGTAAGACTGTTATTGTAATTCTCCCCGCTTTTTAGCAGGCACGTTCCTTCATATGGATGAAGAAGAGAGAGAAGAATGCGGAGCATAGTGGTTTTTCCCTCACCGGAAGGACCGACAAGTGCCACAATTTCATGTGGAGCAGCCTCAAAAGAGACATTTTTAAAAACTTCTGTACCTGAGTTGTATTTATAGGACATATTGCTGATTTCAAGGCGTATGCCATATTTTTTTCCCATATCGGAAAGCTGTGTAACTTCTTCGGTCTGCGAGTAATCGTCGCGTGGCATGTTAAGAATGTCCATGAGACGGCCTGCAGAGGTAGTAAGATTGATTGCTGTAGGAACAAGTGAGATAAGTGAGTTTAAAGTTCCTGTAAGCTGACCTGAAAGTGAGAGGAAAAGCGTCATAGTACCATAACTTATAGCACCGCTCCATACACGGTAAATTCCCCAGCCGTAACAGCTGTAAGATACTGCCATTCCCACAATAGCCATAATAAATGATGTCACAGCTGACATGCGGTTGAATTCAAGTCTCATTTTCAGGTATTTAGTCTGTAAATCTTTTAATCTTTCACAATACAATTTTATAAGGTCAAAAGCCTTGATTGTCTGTATGTTAGAGAGTGACTCCTGGTTGAAGCCAGACATTTCGGCATTCAGAGCGGCACTTCTTTTATTATTATTGACCATGCGGTTCATGAGTTTTCTTGACATAAGTACACTTACAGGCATGCCGATTAATGCAAATATGGCAAATGTTGCATCATGGTAAATAACAATGCCCAGAGCCATAATAAATTTGAAAAGATAAATTATAAGATTCGGGATAAAGCTCAATATTCCGTTGGAAATATTGGATGCATCCGAACTCCATCTGACAAGCAGGTCACCTGTGTGATAATGTGTTATTGCCTCCCAGTCAGTCGATAACATTTTCTCGTAGATATCGGCTTTTATTTCATTGTCAACACGTATGCTTATCTTTGATGAAAGGTATGAAGTAAACTGTGATATTGCCTGACTTCCAATTGTAAAACCAATCATCATGCAGAAGGTTTTCAAGAGTTCACCTGTCTGGTGGCCGGTTATAATATCTACTAAATCTTTGGAAATAATACTTGATAACAGTCCGATAGCAGTTCCGGTAAGCCCCGAAAGTGTATAAAAAATCATAGATTTCCAGTAATGTCGAGCATATCCGTAAATCCATACAGTCTGTCGGAGCATGTCTTTTAACATGCCTTCTTTAATTCGCCTTATAATATGTTTAATGATATTCATTGTCGATTTCTTCTTTCATTAAAAATGCGGATGAAGGATTTTTGGTGCAGCAGAGTCTGAAAACTGTAATTCCGGCAGCTATTTTTTCTGATGCTGCAAGATTATTTTCAAGCAGTCGGGTATTCCAGCACGGTGATATCATGCGTTGTGCAATACTTAAAACAGCGTCGTCACCGTCAATTCGCCTAACTTGGTCAGTAATGTCTTTTTTTATAAAAGTTATTCCGCCAAGCGGGTAACTGCGGCTGGTATAAATGCCGGAAGTGCCACACCACGGAATTCCTATAACTACAGGAATTCCATCTGTGGTATTTATATCTATAAGATTTAAGTCACCGTTAATGACAGGCGTGTTAAAAAGTTCTTTCCACATATTTGTATGCGTTGATTTCCCGGCACCTGAATGACCTGAAAACAGCCATGCTTTATCTTTATAAAGGACTGATGCCGAGTGTATGGCATACATTCCCTTAAAAGAAGCATTATAAAGAAAGATTGTTCTTATGGCAAAAAATATTTCTTCACTTATGTCCGGTTTGTCTGAATCTGTATCAGATGTGCGTTTACAGTACATATTACATGTGCGTCCGTCCTTTGAAAGATGCCATTCAATCAGTCCGTATGGTTTGTTATATCTGCATATGTAAAATGAATCATCTTCAAGAAGAGTGAGTTCATCAGTTCTTAAAACCTGTTTTTTTCCACGGTGAAAAAACGGAATAAAATGCGTTATATTAATTGTAATATCGTCATGCACTGTATCCTTAAATGTATCAAATGACAAATCTTCATTGTCATCATAGCGGAAAATGGAAAAATTGTCTGAAACATATTCATCCGGTGCATTGATGCATATAGAAATTGTATTAATTCTTAAATGATGCGGTTTAGAATTATCCGGCAGGGTTATAATATCATTTTCACGTTCAAAAACCCTGTAGGCTGTAAGTATGTCTAAAAATGAATCAAAATCGTCAGAAAGAATAGTTTTATCATCGGGAGTAACGGCATTGTATTTTTTGCACATTTCAGATAAAATTTCATCTCTTCCAGAGCCATCTGAAAGGCTGTTCCATATAAAAATGCCAGTGTCATTGAGTTTCACACATTTTTTTAAATCTGCAACAGATTGTCCATAAGGCATAAGATAAGGAATGCCATTTATATATTCAAGAGTGTAGTCTGCAATTGTCACGGTGATTAATCCTGTCCTTTCTTTATTTGATTTAATCATAATAGCATATGCACAAAAGTTAATCAAATAGACTAAATTTGTAAATCAAATTGTTTGTAAATTGTTGTTTTTTTAACAAACGGGTAGTATAATTGTACTATAATTAAAACAATCTGAACGGAGGATAAATATGGCAGAAGAAAGAGAGCTGATTCTGAAGCTGGGTCAGAAGATTACAGACAGAATCGGTGTCAAGGTTACGACAAAAGACCCTGAATACTGGGGCCTTGCCGGTGTTATAACCGATGAGATGGCAGAAGTTGCACTTTCTATGAAAGTAAGAGTACCTGCAACGGCACCACAGATTGCCAAAAAGTGCGGAAAAAGTCTGGAACGCACAGAAGAACTTTTACAGGAAATGAGCGTTATAGGTCTTATAGAATATAATTGGGAAAATAAAGATCATGTAAAGCAGTACATACTTCCTATGTTTGTTCCGGGCTGTGCTGAGTTTATGATGATGAATGAAAAACAGGTTGAAGAACATCCTGAACTTGCAGATACATATACTGTTGTTAGAAAAAATGCTCCTGATTGTTTGCTTGTTGGTAATATTGGAGCACCTCAATTGGATTTGGCTGATAAAGCTGTTGAAATTTTAGATGCAGATATTTTAGCTATTCATTTAAATCCTCTTCAGGAATCAATACAGCCTGAAGGAGATTTGGATGCAAGAGGTTATCTTGATTCAATAAATCAGATAACTAAAAGAGTTGATATTCCTGTTATGGCTAAAGAAACCGGCTGCGGAATATCTGCTGAAATGGCAAAACAATTGGTTGATGCCGGCGTTAGTTATATTGATATTGAAGGTGCAGGAGGAACAAGCTGGGCTGCTGTTGAGACTTACAGAGCTGAAGACAGGTATTTAGGTGAAACATTTTGGGACTGGGGAATTCCAACAGCTATCAGTACAGTAGAAGTTGCTGATGCGGTAGATGTTCCGGTTGTTTCATCAGGAGGTATCAGATCAGGTCTTGAAGCTGCAAAAGCTATTGCTCTTGGAGCTGATAGTGTAGGTATGGCATTACCATTTTTAAAACACTCTGTTTCTGAAGAACAATTAACTACATTCATTGACAGATTCAATGATTCTCTAAGAATAGCTATGTTTTTAGTTGGCGCAAATAATATCGAAGAACTCAAAAATTCAAACTTGGTTATAAGTGGAAAAACAAGAGAATGGCTTAATGAAAGAGGAATTAACACAAAGAAATATTCAAGGAGATAAAAACATATGAGTGTTGAAGTAATCGCAATTGGCGGATATGAAGAAGTCGGGAAGAACATGACTGCTGTCAAGATTGGCGAAGATGTTATCATTTTTGATATGGGAATACACTTGGACAGGATCAATATTCACGAAGATACTGATATTGATAGGATGCACAGTCTAGATTTAATTGAAAGGGGAATTATTCCGGATGACACTTTAATGAAAGATGTTGACGGTAAAGTAAAAGGAATAATCTTCTCTCACGGTCACTTGGACCATATTGGTGCAGTAGCTAAATTGGCTCACAGATATGATGCTCCATTAATTGGAACTCCATATACAACTGCACTTGTTGAAAAACAAATTAAAGGGGAACGTAAATTTAAAGTAAATAATCCAATCAGACCTTTAAACCCCGGAAGTAAAATGAAGCTGTCTAAAAATATTACTTTGGAATTTGTTCAATCAACACACAGTATTCCGCAAGCAGTTTTTCCGGTTTTACATACTCCTGAAGGAATTATTGTTTATGCACTTGATTTTAAATTTGATAATCATCAAAAAGTATCTCCACCACCTGATTATAAAAGATTAAGGGAATTAGGTAGGAAAGGAGTTCTTACTCTTATTGTAGAAACTACTAATGCAAAAAATACAGAGGAAGTTAAAACTTATTCTGAAAGAATTGCAAGAAATATTTTGGAAGATGTAATGCACGGACCGTTATATGAGAAAAAAGGTATGATTGTTACTACTTTTGCTTCTCATATTGAAAGGGTTCAGGCTATTGCAGACATTGCTAAAAAAAGCCACAGGGAAATTTATTTCCTTGGAAGATCCATGGAAAGGTTCTGTGGCATTGCACAAAAACAGGGTATTTTAAAATTACCTAAAAATGCAAGTATTTATGGAAGCCCAAAAGCAGTTAATAAAGCTTTAATGAGAGCTGATGAAGACAGAGAAAAATATTTGCTTGTAACTACTGGACACCAAGGGGAACCAGATGCATTGCTTCCTAGAATAGCCAGTAACAGAACTCCATTCAATATTAAAGAGGGAGATAATGTTATTATTTCTGCACCGATTATTCCAAATCCAACAAATGCTGCTAACAGGCATATTATGGAAAGTAAATTAAGGTCAAAAGGTGCAAGAATTTATTCAAATGCCCATGTTTCAGGGCATGCTGGAAGAGAAGACCACAGGGAATTCTTACGTATGTTAAAACCACAGCATATTATTCCGGCTCACGGAGATTTATCAATGCTTGCTGCTTACGGAGAATTAGCTGAAGAGGAAGGTTACAGAATTGGTTATAATGTTCATATATTAAGAAATTCACAAGCACAAGTTTTTGAAAATGAACGTGCACATGGAGGAAATTAGCATGGATGTAATAGAAGAATTGGGAAATTATTCCGTTGATATTAGTAAAACAATAGAAGAAGAATTATCTTGCATAGTTCCAAACAATCTTCAAGAAGCTTCAATTTATTTAACTAAAGCTGGAGGTAAAATGCTTAGACCAGCTTTAACTTTAATTACTTCTGAAGCAGTTGGCGGATCTAGGGATAATTCATTGAAATCTGCTGCAGCTATTGAACTTATCCATACATTTTCACTTATTCATGATGATATCATGGATGACGATGATATGAGAAGAGGAAAACCTGCAGTACATAAAGTTTGGGATGAAAATGTAGCTATTTTAGCTGGAGATACTTTATTTTCAAAAGCTTTTGAAATAATTATGAATTCAGACCCTGAAAAAAATACACCGACTCAGTTAAGCCAGACATTAGCTACTGTAGCTGATGCTTGTGTTAAAATTTGTGAAGGTCAGGCTTCCGATATGAGTTTTGAAGATAGGTATGATGTATCTGAAGAAGAATATTTGGACATGATCTTTAAAAAGACCGGTGCATTAATAGCTGCTGCTTCCAAAGCTGGAGCCATTATGGGTGG
>ENA-ORNR01003440-ORNR01003440.1-human-gut-metagenome-genome-assembly--contig:-NODE-3440-length-11818-cov-6.526226_pt1 | contig 11818 bp, 8 predicted proteins | sample MGYA00242114_ERZ509020 | MGnify/ENA primary metagenome ERZ509020 (study PRJEB26280, sample SAMEA2338758) | human gut metagenome | biome: human gut; feature: human-associated habitat; material: faeces...
CCAGCGGAACGATCACTTTCTTTCCTCTCAGATGTTGGTTCTTCGGGTCGTTCGGATTGATACACATAGCCGTATCTCCCATAATCGTCTCAGGGCGGGTCGTTGCGACTACGGCATATCCGTCCTCACCCTCAATCTTATAACGCAAATAATACAACTTTCCGTGTTCTTCTTTATAAACGACTTCTTCATCGGATAGAGCAGTCAAAGCTTTCGGATCCCAATTTACCATACGGACACCCCGATAGATAAGTCCTTTATTATATAAATCGACAAAAACTTTCAAGACACTTTCGCTACGAAGCTCATCCATAGTAAAAGCCGTTCTGTCCCAATCACAAGAAGCCCCTAACTTGCGGAGTTGCTGCAAGATAATTCCTCCGTGAGTTTCTGTCCATTCCCATGCATGTTTCAGAAATTCTTCTCGTGTAAGATCGGTTTTCTTAATTCCCTAAGCTGCCAGAATTTGTTCAGCGCCTTCTCCTTCGAGATATTCCGGTTCTTTACTATCGGAGATCACCAGAATCTTGTCTGCCAGATAGAATGTAGGAACTTTGAAGTCAGCTTTCTCGTCGTGGTTAGTGTATACCAGATAGTTGTCATCCAGCTTACCCATGTCCGGGTCTTTTTCGCAAGAAGCGAGTGCAAAGACCGCCAATAAAATAGGAATTAATTTCTTCATATCTTTTATAATGTTTAGGTTATATAAAAATCACGCCCTGGTACCTTGGGGCTTTTGTTACAAACAACAAGAAATGTGTAAAAAGGTTCGTGCAAATGATTATCTTTGCGAGAAAATTAACACTCAAATGCTTATGAAACACATTCGGATACCTCTTTTCGTATGGTTCTCAATCGTGCTGCTGATCGCAGTTGCGCCCGTCTCATTGTCGGCGCAGGAATCGTTTATTCAGAAGATCGAAAAAAATAAGTCCGTCAGCGGAATAAAGTCGCTCGACACCAGCCGCTTCCCGGAAAAGTATGTAATGTACCTGACTCAGCCGCTGGATCATCGACATCCCGAAAAGGGAAGTTTCCGCCAGCGTGTGATTGTGGGACACGTCGGTTATGACCGTCCCACAGTGATTGTCACTGAAGGATATGGGGCAGGGTATGCTTTGCGCCCCACTTATCGGGAAGAACTTTCTGAATTGTTCGATGCCAATATGATCTTTGTGGAGCATCGCTACTTTCTCGAATCCACTCCCGAACCGTGCGACTGGCAATACCTGACCGCAGAGAATTCTGCCGAGGATTTGCATGCCGTGACAACCGCTTTCAAGACTTTATATCCTGGCAAATGGATCAGTACGGGGATCAGCAAGGGTGGGCAGACCTCCTTATTATACCGTGTTTTCTTCCCCGACGATGTGGATGTTTCCGTGCCTTATGTTGCTCCTCTTTGTTATGCGCGTGAAGACGGTCGGCACGAACCTTTCCTCCGCCGGGTAGGTACGGAAGCCGATAGGAAAAAAATAGAAGATTTCCAGTTGGAAGTATTGAAGCGAAAGGCTCGTTTGTTGCCCCGTTTTGAAAAAATGTGTACTGAAAAGAACTATACATTCCGCGCTCCTCTGGAAGAAATATACGATTTCTGTGTGCTGGAATATTCTTTCTCTATCTGGCAATGGGGAACGGATATCCGTAGTATACCGGAAATCTCGGCTTCTGACGATACACTGCTGGATCATTTGCTGGCAATCAGCGGACCTTCTTATTTTATAGTAGACAGCCCGACTCTTTCTTTCTTCGTGCAGGCTGCCCGCGAATTGGGGTATTATGGATACGATATCGCTCCTTTTAAACCTTACCTTTCTATAAAGACCAGCAAGGATTATCTGAGAAGACTGATGTTGCCGGAAGATATGCGGAAGATGAAATTCGATAAGACATTGAGCAATAAGATTGTGCGGTTCTTGAAGAAGAACGATCCGAAGATGATTTTTATCTATGGTCAGAATGATCCCTGGACAGCTGCCGGAGTAACATGGCTGAAGAATAAAAAGAATATTCATGTTTTTGTAGAGCCGGGAGGCAGTCATCTTGCACGCATCGGTACAATGTCCGAAGATCAGAAGCAGAAAGTGATGTCTCTTCTTAGAGGGTGGCTTGAAGAATGACGAAACGAGAAACGGTGAACAACCTGTAATATATGAACAGGCGGTTCACCGTTTTATTCTTCTGCAAGCCGATATTACATGTATCGGGCTGCTTGATTTAGGAATCTACCGATTCGAATAGCGGTTTCAGTAATTCCGGTATTTCCACTTTTTCAAGTGCTAATTGTCGGACTAGTTTTTTACCGCTCTGACTGAGATGGAACTGCATCAGTCTTCGGTCCTCTTCTCCGAGTGTTCTGACAATCAGTTCTTTTTCTTCCAGAATCCGGAGCATCTTTGAAGCGTGAGAGGGTGTCAGCTCCGTTCGTTTGGACAGGCTCGTGGCCGTCATATTATTGGGCGAGGCTTCTTGCAGGGCACATAATATCATCGCTTCATTTAATGATACCTGATACACTTTTTCAAATGCATCTTCAAATCTTGCCATTGCTTTGAATACATCGCGCATTACACATATTGTCTTCATATGCTACTTGTTTTTTTGTTTGTTCTTTTTCTATATAAACAGGTTGATATTTGCATTATCCGCCCGTTCCATGTATGTTGCTACTCCGCCTATTGTCACTTCGTCCAGAAGTTCTTCCTGTTTCACTCCCATGACGTCCATGGACATTTGGCAGGCGATAAATTCCACACCGTTCTCCAGAGCTTGTTGGCGTAAGGACTCCAGAGAGTCGATGCCTTTCCGATTCATGATGTACCGCATCATTTTTCCTCCTATTCCTCCCATGCTCATTTTAGAGAGTTTCAACTTTCGGGAGCTGGAAGGGAGCATCATGCCGAACATTTTTCCAAAGATATCTTTTTCGACGTTCGGCTTATGCAGCTTCTTGATAACGTTCAGTCCCCAGAAGGTGAAAAAGATCGTTACCTTTTGTCCGGTGGCAGCTGCGCCATTAGCGAGCACAAAGGTAGCTAAAGCTTTGTCTAAATCATCACTGAACATGATGAAAGTTTTTCCTTTGCCTTCACAGGAGGTAACAATATTGCAGGATTTAGGTTCGCCCTTTTCGATCACTACTACAGATTTTCCTCCTGCTGTTTCTTTGGAAATCAACTGATTTCCTGTCGAGTTGCACCATGCGGCAGCATCACGCGGGAATCCCGGATCGGTTGAGGTAATTTCTACCCGGTCGCCGGAAACCAGCGAATCCATTGTCTTTTTCATTTTCAGAATCGGCCCCGGACATTGCAGTCCGCAAGCGTCTACACGGATTGTCTTCACTGCTTCAACTGGTGAAACTGTCTTTTGAGGTTGCGCATCTGCCGGCTGTTGTATGTTTGCGTTCGGTTGTGCAGGTACTTCGTTCTCACTTTCTTCTCTCAGGATGATGGGTGCTGCGGCAGCGTGGTATGTTTTCAATCCTCCGGAAAGGTTGCGTACCTTTTCAAATCCATGCTGTACCAGAATGCGATAAGCAAGGTATCCTCTGAGTCCGACGGCACAGAATGTATAGATCATCTTGTCTTTCGGCAGTTCATCCAGCCGGTCACGCAGTTCGTCCAGCGGAATGTTCACTGCACCTGGCAGTGTATTGAGCGAGAATTCGTCAGGAGTACGTACATCCAGCAGGAAATTGTTTTCCATCTCGATATCCCTCAACTGTCTCCAATAGACGGGTTGTACTTTCCCAGTTATGATGTTTTCGGCTACGTATCCTGCAACGGCTACCGGATCTTTGGCAGAAGAGAACGGAGGGGCGTAAGCCTGCTCCACTTTCATCAGATCATAGATCGTACCTTCATGCTTGATGACAAGCGCGATTTCGTCAATGCGTTTGTCTACACCGTCATAGCCGACGATCTGTCCGCCGTACAGTTTACCTGTCTTCGGGTCGAAAGTGATTTTAATACTCATCGGCATGGCATCCGGGTAATATCCTGCGTGAGAGGACGGATGGATGGTCGAAGACATATAATTGATTTCTGCCTGCCGCAATCGTTTGCCGGGTAATCCGGTAGAAGCAACAGTCATGTCGAATACTTTTGCAATGGAAGTTCCGATGGCTCCTTCATAAGGGATGTGTGCTCCCTGAATGTTGTCTGCGACAATTCGTCCCTGACGATTGGCGGGACCAGCAAGGTAATTGAGCCACGGCTTTCCGGTGATCGGGTGGCGGAATTCGATAGCGTCACCGATGGCGTAAATCGATTCGTCCGACGTTTGCAGGTAGTCGTTGACGGCGATTCCTCCGGCTTCGCCGATCTTCAGTTCTGCGGCACGTGCCAGTGTCGTTTCCGGACGTACGCCGATGGAAAGTATAACGATGTCGGCAGAGATGGACTGTCCGTTCTTGAAGATGACTTTCAATCCTTTTCCGTCTCTTTCAAAAGAGGCTACTGCCTGCTCCAGATACAGGTTCACTCCTTTGTCCATCAAATGCTGGTGTACAAGGGATGCCATGGAGAAGTCGATGGGAGCCATCACTTGATTGCCCATTTCCACAATAGAAACTTTAGCTCCTTGTGCGTGCAGGTTCTCTGCCATTTCCAGCCCGATAAATCCGGCTCCGATGACAACAGCCTTTCGGGGAGCATGACTGTTGATATATTCTTTGATTCGGTCTGTGTCGGCTACATTCCTGAGTGTGAAGATTCCGTTCAGGTCGATTCCCGGCAGGGGAGGACGTACAGGGGAGGCTCCGGTCGATATCAGTAATTTGTCGTAGCTTTCCTCGTAAGTGTCTCCGCTACTTTGTCTTACCGTTACTGTTTTTCTCTTCCGGTCGATGAAGATTACTTCATTTTCAGTTCGTACGTCTACACGAAAGCGCGTAGAAAATGCTTCGGGGGTCTGTACAAACAGTTTTTCCCGTTCTTTGATCACGCCTCCGATGTAATACGGCAGTCCGCAATTGGCATAAGAGATATACTTTCCTTTTTCTAAAAGGATGATTTCAGCTGCTTCGTTTGTGCGTCTGATCCGGGCAGCAGTGGTAGCTCCTCCGGCAACGCCTCCAATAATAATGATCTTCATAAGTTTGTTGCGTAAATAGTTTCCTGTGGAAATAACAATAAAGTAGGGAGAATTGTTCTCGGATCATAGAAAAAAGACTTATATTTGCGCACCCTGTTTGTCTTTCTTCATTTTTTATAAATTAATTATGAGTAAAATTCTTATCATTGACGATGAGGTTCAGATTCGTAGCCTGTTGGCTCGTATGCTCGGACTGGAGGGTTATGAGGTGTGTCAGGCAGGTGATTGCAAGGCAGCTATCAGGCAGTTGGAAATTCAACAGCCGGATGTGGCTTTGTGTGATGTCTTTCTTCCCGATGGAAACGGGGTCGATCTGGTGTTGAACATTAAAAAGACAGCTCCGAATGTGGAAGTCATTCTTCTTACCGCTCACGGTAATATACCCGACGGAGTGCAGGCAATCAAGAACGGTGCATTTGATTATATAACCAAAGGGGACGATAATAATAAGATTATCCCTCTGATCAGTCGTGCCGTTGAGAAGGCTAAGATGAATGTCCGGTTAGAGAAACTGGAAAAGAAAGTCAGTCAGCTATATTCTTTTGATTCCATTCTGGGAGAATCGAAAGTGCTGAAAGAAGCTGTTATGCTGGCACAGAAGGTTTCGGTGACTGATGTTCCGGTGTTGTTGACCGGAGAAACGGGGACCGGAAAAGAAGTATTTGCACAAGCCATACATTATAATAGTAAGCGGAGCAAACAGAGCTTTGTTGCCGTGAACTGTTCGTCTTTCAGTAAGGAACTGCTGGAGAGTGAAATGTTCGGGCATAAAGCCGGGGCCTTCACCGGAGCTTTGAAGGACAAGAAAGGACTCTTCGAAGAAGCCAACAACGGTACGATCTTTTTGGATGAAATCGGAGAAATGGCTTTTGAACTACAGGCCAAATTGCTGCGTATTCTCGAAACAGGCGAATATATAAAGATAGGAGATACGAAACCGACGCACGTGAATGTTCGTATTATTGCTGCTACCAACCGCAATCTGACAGAGGAAATCAAAGCGGGACGTTTCCGTGAAGACCTGTTTTATCGTCTTTCGGTATTTCAGGTACATCTGCCGGCACTTCGCGAACGTACCGGTGATATCAGAATTCTTGCCACTGCCTTTGCAAAGAGCTTTTCCGAGAAACTTTCGTATACGGTCAATGAGATGACTCCTGCTTTTCTTCATGCGTTGGAACAGCAACCCTGGAAAGGAAATATCCGTGAATTGCGGAATGTGATAGAACGGAGTCTGATTGTCTGCGAAGGCGGGCATCTGGATGTGTGCGATCTTCCGTTGGAGATTCAGAATACTCATTATGAATGTTCGGATGATAATATCGGTAGTTTTGAACTGGCTGCTATGGAACGAAGGCATATTGCCCGCGTCCTGGAATATACGAAAGGCAACAAGACGGAAACTGCCCGCTTGCTGAAGATCGGTCTTACCACTTTGTACAGGAAGATAGAGGAATACAAAATATAATAATATGACTATCTGATTTCTTTTTTAGGGGTATATGAGCGATTAATCGTTCATATACTGATCTGTAATGTGAAAAAGAAATAGAAGATATGAATATTTGGAAGACTACACTGTTACTTGTTTTATTATTTACTGGTATCACCGTTCATGCACAAAAAGTAAAAATTTCATTGAATAGTGATGGAAATCTGACGATATGGAAAGTGAAAGCTCAGGCAGAAATTGAGCATCCTTCTGATATGATGACTACCCGATATGACACGAGGGATTGGGTCAAAGCAACTGTGCCGGGAACGGTGTTTGGTTCGTATGTATTAGAAGGACTGGAGCCTGATCCGAATTTTGCTGATAATGCGTATAAAGTCGATAAAGCAAAATATGACCGTAACTTCTGGTATCGTACAGAGTTTAATTCGCCGGAGGTGGAAAACGGAGAAAGAGTATGGCTAAATTTTGAAGGGGTTAACCGTAAAGGAGAAATATTCTTTAATGGGACGCGTCTCGGGTTGCTTGATGGATTTATGCATCGGGGGAATTTCGATATAACCGATTTGCTGTCAAAAAACGGTAAGAATGTGCTTGCCGTCCTTGTGCATTGGGTAGGCACTCCGGTTCCCAATTATGCAAGTCCTACTTATATGTCATGTGCCAGCTGGGATTGGATGCCTTATGTTCCCGGTCTTTTGACTGGTATTACTGACGACGTCTATTTGACAAAAACCGGCGAAGTGTCTATCGTCGATCCTTGGATACGTTCGAAAGTTCCTTCTAAAAACAAAGCGGTTTTAAGCTTGCAGCTGGAGCTACGGAATCATACAGATATAGAGCAGAAAGGAGTGTTGAAAGGTATCATTCAGCCGGGCAACATTGAATTTACCGAAGATTTGGTAATTGAGGCAGGCAAACAGCGGACTTTTCTTCTAGATGATAGCAAGTTCAGTCAATTTATAATTCAGAATCCTGCTTTGTGGTGGCCTAATGGTTACGGACAGCCAAATCTTTATACCTGCGAACTGACTTATATGGTGAATGGTAAGGCTTCTGATAAACAGAATATTACATTTGGTATTCGTGAATACGGTTCCGAGCTGGTTGACGGTGTGCTTCATCTTAAAATAAATGGTGAACCTGTTTATGTAAAAGGAGGAAACTGGGGAATGAGCGAATATATGTTGCGTTGTCGGGGTGAAGAATATGATCTTAAATTGAAACTTCACAATGAGATGCATTTTAATATGATACGCAATTGGATCGGTTCGGTTACGGATGATGAGTTTTATGAAGCTTGCGATAAATACGGCATTATGGTGTGGGACGACTTCTGGTTAAATTCAAATTCGAATCTTCCGGATGATGTTTTTGCTTTCAATATGAATGCAGTGGAAAAGATCAAGCGTTTGCGTAATCATGCTTGTATTGCAGTGTGGTGTGGTGATAATGAGGGGTATCCGTTACCGCCTCTTAATAAGTGGCTGGAGGAAGACGTTAGAACATACGATGGGGGTGATCGGGCCTATCATGCCAATTCCCATAGTGACGGCCTTTCCGGGAGTGGACCTTGGACTAACTCTCATCCTAACTGGTATTTTACCAAAGCCCCTTATGGATATGGTGCCAATATAACCAAAGGATGGGGATTCCGTACAGAAATAGGTACAGCTGTCTTTACTACTTTCGATAGCTTTAAGAAATTTGTGCCCGAAAAAGATTGGTGGCCACGTAATGAAATGTGGGACAAGCATTTCTTTGGCAATTCGGCGGGGAACGCCAGTCCCGACAAATATTTCTCTACCGTAGAGTTCAATTATGGTAAAGCGAAAGGTATTGAAGATTTTTGCCGGAAAGCTCAATTAGTGAATGTTGAGGTGAATAAAGCGATGTACGAAGGCTTTCAACATCATATTTGGGAAGATGCTTCCGGCATATTGACTTGGATGGGGCAGTCGGCTTATCCTTCATTGGTATGGCAAACCTATGATTATTATTATGACTTGACGGGGGCTTACTGGGGAATCAGAAAGGCGTGTGAACCGGTTCATATTCAGTGGAGTTATGCTGATAATAGTGTAAAAGTGATCAATACCACTTTGAAAGAGCAGAAAGGACTTACGGCTACAGGTAAAGTCTATAATCTGGATGGGAAAGAAATGGGGCGTTATAGCCAGTCTGTAGTTTTGGATGCCGCCGCTAATAAGGATTCCTATTGTTTCCATCTGAATTTTACAACAGACAACCTTGCTTTCGGTAAGAAAGCGGTTGCTTCCTCCATTTCGGCAGATGCCGGAGAGCCAAGTGCCGCGATTGATGCCAGTGATGGCAGTCGTTGGGCGAGTGAACCCCGTGATGAAGAATGGATTTATGTTGATCTGGGTGAACCTACTGAAATAGCCTCTGTCATATTGAACTGGGAGGCTGCTCATGCAAAAGCTTATAAACTGTTGATTTCGGATGATGCAATAAACTGGAAAGAAATTTATATCAATGAGGACTCTAAAGGCGGTGTCGAAGAGATTAAGATAAAACCTGTTCGTACTCGTTATGTGAAAATGCAAGGGTTGAAACAGGCTACTATGTGGGGATATTCACTTTATGAATTTGAATTATATGGTAGAAAAAAGAAGCCAACGGATTTGACTCCTGTGCATTTCATCAAGTTGGAACTGAACGATGAAAACGGGCAACTGCTTTCTGATAACTTTTATTGGCGTTCCAATAAACCGGGAGACTATAAAGCATTGAATAATTTGCCGAAAGCCAAATTGCGTACAACATCGAGCTTAGTAGATAGTAATGGTAAGAAAGTGATTAAAGCAAAGATTGAAAATGTAGGATCATCAGTCGCTTTTGCTATTCACGTACAGGCTATTCGCTCTTCTGATGGTGAGCGTATATTACCTGCTCTGATGAACGATAATTATTTCACATTGTTGAAAGGAGAGTCTAAAGATATTGAAATAGAATTTGATTCGGATTTGTTGCCTGATGGTAATTATAGTTTAAGTGTGGTTCCTTATAATAAATAATATCGGGCGGACATTTCTTTAAATGAGGTAAACACGGTTGTAGCAACATCGGTTTTATGACTTGGTTTTACCAGTCTTTGTGTTTGTCTATGATTTTTTAAATGTAGTCGTGATTCATCATAAACTTTAAGAAAAGTTTACTGATGAATCCGCTACATTAAAATGCTTCATAGAATTGTGCGGATGCCGACAGCATCAGGAGTAAACTATGATAATGCCGCAATGCCTGTCCCTATCAGGTTTGCGTTATTCATACTTTTTATATCCACTTCAATATCTTCCAGGCCGAATAAATGAAGTAGTTCTCTCAGTTTTTCCATAACGAGAATGTTATAGTTTTTATCCTTCCTGTTTTCACTCCAGAAAAGACTGCCTTCGGCTACCAGGCAAACTTTTCGTATATCTTTATTATAGGATTTCAGTAACATGATAAGCCCCGTAAGTGAGGCGGCAACCAATTGTGCGGATCTGCCATAAATCCATTGTGCTACCTGTACATATACATCCTTGTAGATGTCTGGGTAATTCATAATGGAAGTCAGTTTCTGTGCGTCGAATTTCTCTTCAAACTCTTCCAGCGGAAAGGCTGTTTTCAGTATGTCTCCCAGATACATACCGGATACCGCTTTCTCAAAACGTTGCTTTCCCGGATTACCGGAAATAGCGTCAACGGTATCATCTACCGCGGTCAGAAAGGGCGGATGGAAATTGCCTGATTCCAGATTGACAGGAATCAATCCATGTGCATTGCATGACTGATCCAGTTTTTCAATTTTATCGGCAGGGATAAAAGTTGCCATATTGGTTCCTGTCCCTACGATGAGACCGATATATGCATCATAACTATTGTCTGTGAGACCTGCGAATAAACTGGCTATAGTATCGTTTACTACCTTGATGCCTGTAAACTTAATTTTGTTTCTTTCATTCAGATAGTCGAGTAAAGGTTTTCCGATAAATTCTCCAACCATTTCTTTAATATCTACTCCTTTTGTCCAGCGTAACAGTTTGGCGTCTCCACCCGGTACGGACTCGGCCGGATAAGAAAAACAATAACCGATAGGCATTTCTTCCTCACGTTTGATTCCTATAATCATATCGGCCAATTCTTTGAATAACTCTTCGCGGGTATATCCGACGGACTTCATAATTGACATGTCTTTTTTCCAGCCATTGTTCGGGTGAACGGTTGGTGTTGCTTTGTCGAAATCTACGATTGCCACCCGATAATTGGTTCCTCCCAGGTCAAGTACCAGTGACTTTCCTTTAATATGGGTTGTTTTTGGAGCAATGAAAGTAGGAATGCATTGTATCTCTGCATTTTCCGTTTTTAACCCTTCTTCTGTTTTATCCCGAAATGAGCATACAATCGCTTTGAGCTGTTCATTATCTAACTTAAAAATGTTTTTTTCCATGACATTGACTTTTTATAGTATAAAATATCCTTGTCTTTGAATAACAACTGAAGGTGGATTTTGCTCGGGAATGCCCAATCTTTATTTGCCTGTATCTGATAATTATGTATTTGTTTTTTCAATTAATAAAAACTATATTTGTTTGAAAAATAATTTGATACATGAAAGAGCGGTCTCCAGTTAAAAAGAATATACTAAAATTGATTCCTTTTATAGAGATTATTGCAGGAATCATTTTTCTCTGTTTGGAGATTCATGACTATCGTACTTTGTATTCTATGGCCGAAGCTGATGCAATGTATGGGGGACTTGCTGATTTTTGTAAGTACAAAGAGAATGTATTTTGTCCGGCATTTTTCTGGATAATTGTTATACTGACAGGAATCAGTTATTGGAAAAATAAAAAGTTATATTGGATTTTAACGCAGGCATTGGTGTTTATGGTCTTTTTTAGAGCTATGTTTCCGTTTTATGCCATTTTTATAGAGTTAAATCCAGTAGTCTTTTATATTCTTCCACTTTTGTACTCTACAGTATTCTTTGTGGTAGAAAGAAAATTATTCAAAATCAAGCAAATAGATTCTGTTGATATTACAGTTAAAACAAAAATCATGGGGATCGGAATAGGTATCTTATGTACTATCATTTATTTCCTGCTCTTTTTGACCGTTTTTTGCTTAATATGATAGCCGTCTATATTTATTTCTCCACAGTAATTCAACGCGACTTTGCTCTCATGCCCTAACAGATTGTCTGTATGCCTTTATTCATCTTAGTTTCAGGTATGGCAGCAACTGTGGTAGCAGTTATGAGAG
>ENA-ORNR01003444-ORNR01003444.1-human-gut-metagenome-genome-assembly--contig:-NODE-3444-length-11812-cov-4.253466_pt1 | contig 11812 bp, 8 predicted proteins | sample MGYA00242114_ERZ509020 | MGnify/ENA primary metagenome ERZ509020 (study PRJEB26280, sample SAMEA2338758) | human gut metagenome | biome: human gut; feature: human-associated habitat; material: faeces...
GCGGCGGAGCGAATATCAAACGGCTGCTGAAAAACTGATCCGGAAATATATCGGTTATGGATTGAATGCAGTTATCGTATGTCCGTCGGTGATTCTGGGGGCGGGTATGTGGCATCGCAGTAGTGCACGATTGTTTTTTACCGCTGCTAAAGGAATTCCTTTTTATACGCGGGGCATGACCGGATATGTGGATGTCCGGGATGTGTGCGAATTGATGATCCGGTTGTGTGAAGATCCTTTGGTGAGTGGGGAACGTTTTGTGTTGAATGGAGGAAATTATACTTATCAGGAACTTTTTACAGCTATAGCCCGGGTGAATGGAGTACAGCCTCCCTGGTGGAATCTTGCACCCTGGATGACCGAACTGGTATGGAGGATGCTGGCCTGTTGGGGATACCTTTCCGGATCTAAGCCTGCTTTTACCCGTGAGACTGCCCGGTCGTCTCAACATTGTTCACGATATTCGAACGCCAGGATACTCAGCCTTTATCCGGATTTTCATTTCTATCCTCTGGTAGAGACGGTAGATCATATGCGGCTGATGTGGATCTCAGCATCTGCAGATCCGAAGCATAAATGAAAAATCGGGTTGGCTTTCTAAACTTTATGAACTTTCTAAACTATTTCTTACTTTTGTGCCAAATCATAAAAAAGGGTAAATGAATCATCCGTTATTAGAAAAATTAGAGACTTATTATATCCGTTTTAAGGAGATCGGACAGTTGATCACCGATCCTGAAGTGATTCAGGACATGGAGCGCTATGTGAGGTTGACCAAGGAGTATAAGGAGTTGGAGACAATCACCCGAACTGCCGATAAGTTTAAGGCGGCCCTGCTTAGTGTCGAGGAATCGAAAGATATTCTGCTGCACGAAGAGGATAAAGAACTTCGCGAAATGGCTGAAATGGAGATCGAAGAGCTGGAAGATAAATTGCCGGGTATGGAGCAGGAATTGAAGTTGTTGCTGGTACCCGCAGATCCGGACGATAGTAAGAATGTTATACTCGAGATCCGGGGAGGAACGGGAGGAGATGAAGCCTGTCTGTTTGCCGGCGACCTGTTCCGGATGTATGCGAAATTTTGTGAACGTAAAGGGTGGAAAGTCGAGGTGACCAATGCCAATGAAGGGACTGCCGGAGGATACAAAGAAATCGTGGCCAGTGTTACCGGTAAAGGTGTGTACGGCATTATGAAATATGAATCGGGAGTGCACCGGGTGCAACGGGTTCCTGCTACGGAGACACAGGGACGGGTGCATACTTCGGCAGCTACCGTGGCGGTATTGCCCGAAGCCGAGGCTTTTGAAGTGGAAATCAACGAGGGGGCGATCAAATGGGATACTTTCCGTTCGGGAGGAGCAGGAGGACAGAATGTGAATAAAGTGGAATCCGGTGTCCGGCTGCGGTATGTCTGGCAAAATCCCAATACCGGTGTGGCCGAAGAAATCCTGATCGAATGTACCGAAACCCGGGATCAACCGAAGAATAAAGAAAGGGCACTTTCCCGTTTGCGTACTTTTATCTATGATAAAGAACATCAGAAATACATCGACGACATTTCGGCTAAACGCAAGACGATGGTCAGTACAGGTGACCGTTCTGCTAAAATCCGTACCTATAATTATCCGCAAGGACGGGTAACCGATCACCGGATCAACTTTACACTTTATAATTTACAGGCTGTGATGGACGGCGACATCGACGGATTCATCAAGGCATATCTCATGGAGTTTGCCGGCAAGAGCGAGGAAGAATGAATCTGAGCGTCATCGTCATCGGCGACGAAATCCTGCTGGGCCAGGTCACCGACACCAACAGCGGCGCCGATGCCGAAGTACTTGGGCTGATCCTTCTCCCAGATGCCAATGATGGCCAGGATGGTCAGCGCAATGGACATCACAATGCCCACGGGGGCTAGCGTGCGGAAGAAGCCCGCGGAGGAATAGCCACCCTCATAGTTTTTGGCAAGGATGGGAGCCAGGAACTGCATAACGCCCATGCCCAGCAGACTGCCGACGGTGTTGAAGATCGTGAACAGCGGGCGCTGCTTGGGGTCGTTGGTCAGAACCGTCTGACCGGAACGGGTGCAGCTGGTCTGGAAGGTGTAGCCGATGACCCAAACAAAGTACAGGCCCACAAACGCGGCATAGCGTGCCCACATCATCGTATCGGGGATCATCGGGGTGATGCCGTACAGCACCAGAATGCTGGCGGCCATGATAAGGTTGCCGATGGCCATGAACGGGCGGAATTTGCCGAACTTACCGTTCGTGCGGTCCATCAGCGCACCGATGATCGGGTCGGTGATGGCGTCGCACAGGCGCATGGCCGTGACCATGACCGAGGCAAACAGAGTGCCCAGCGCCAGTACATTGCTGCCGAAGGTGGCAATGTAGGAAAGCACAAGGACGTAATAAACATTCGTGGCACCGTTGTTCAGCGGAAACAGTACCAGCTGGTAAAGTTTGGCGCGATTGACGCTGGACGCTTTTGCATTTTCGCTCATGGGCTGCTCCTTGTTGTGGAAAAAGAAATCTCACTCAAAAGTCCCCGCCGGGGCCGGCGGGGAGCTTGCGGAAATTCTGTAGAAATCAGGCTTTCTTAGCGGCTTTCAGGGATTTTTTGAAATCCTTGTAGGCCTTGTATTCTTCGGTCTTGCGGAACTTGATGCCGCCAATGATCCACATCACGATGCCCAGCAGGCAGAAGAAGGTGGAGGCACAGGCAATGATGATGCTCATGGTGACAACCGTCGGGCGGGTGACCTTGATGGTGGTGTCGGCACCCACGCCGTTCATGCCGCAGGAGTTGGCGATGGCATACAGGTTGTGGTGGCAGGCCTCGCGCATGGCGGTGACGATGACGGGGTCGTTCTTGTACTTGGGCAGGGTGTCGGTGACGAAGGACATCATGGCGTCGTAGATGGACACACCGGCCAGAACGCCGTCGGGACCGTTGACATACTGGGTCAGAACGTTATCGGTGATGACCATGCCGTCACAGCCCCACTCGTTACGCAGGATGCCGGTGACCAGGCCGTAGTTGCCGCCGGACCAGACAGCGCCCCAGCGGGTGTAGGCGATCATAACGCCGTTGGCGTTGCCGACCTCGACGGGAGCCTGGAAAGCTTTCAGGTAGACTTCACGGGCAGCCTGCTCGTTCAGCCAGACGCCCAGACCGATACGGTCCTGCTCGCAGTCGTTCAGGGCAAAGTGCTTCATAACAACGTGGACGCCCTTGTCCTGAATTGCCTTGACTTCGTAAGCGGACATCATGCCGGAGAGGAAGCCGTCCTCGGAGTAGTACTCGAAGTTACGGCCGCCGTAGGGGGTGCGGTGAATGTTGTTGCCGGGGCCGTACAGGCAGGCGATGTCGGCTTCCAGGCAGTTGTTGCCGATGACCTTGCCGATTTCGGTCATGATCTCGGTGTTGAAGGTGGCAGCCATAACGTCCTCAGAGGTGAAGGCGGTGGCGGTCAGCTGGCTCTTGTCGTTGCCCAGCAGGCTGGCGGTCAGACCCTGGGGGCCGTTCTCGTCACGGGTGCCGGGGGCTTCCACGCTCTTGACGGGCATGGTCCAGTGGAAGGCGTCGCCGATCAGGGAGTTCATCTCGTCGAAGGTCATCTGATCCAGCAGCTCATCCCACTTGGGATCGTTGTAGTCCAGACCGATCATGTCGTACAGCTTGACGCCGTTCTTGGCGCCGAGGGTGGGCATATCAACGCTCTCGTAGTCGGCAGGATCGTAGCGGATGTCCTTCAGATCCTTCTTGAGCAGCTCGGTCAGGGCCAGCTTGACGGTTTCGGTGGGCAGGGTGCCGTTCCAGTCAGAGCGGCTCAGCCAGGTCACGGTCTCCTCAATGCCCTCGTACAGGTTGGGGTCGGCGCTGGACAGCTGGTTGGTGATGGCGGTGCCGTTTTCGCTGGTGGCATAGGTGGTGGTGTCGAGGGCATCCTCGGTCCAGGTGTAGGTCAGGTCGGCGTTGCCGTCGGCGGTCATCTTGCCGTTGGTGGACTCCACGGTGTAGCCCTTGGCAGCCAGAATGTTGTTGACAGCATTGTGGGCATCGGTGGCGGCGGTGAAGTAGTAGTCACCGGCGTCGAGGATGTAGGTGCCGGCGCCGTAGGTGTCGTAGGAAGCAATGTCGCGCTTGTTGACGGTCATGGACAGCGTCTCGGAAGCGCCCGGCTCGATCATGCCGGTCTTGCCGAAGCCGACCAGAGAAACGGCAGACTTCTCGACGCCGTTTTCCTTGTCGTAGTCGGTGTAGGGGCTCTGGACATAGACCTGCACGGTCTTTTTGCCGGCCATGTCGCCGGTGTTGGTGACCTTGACGGTGACGGTGTAGGTGTCATCGGCGGCATTGTAGCTGACGTTCATGTCGCTCATGTCGAAGTCGGTGTAGCTCATGCCGTAGCCGAAGGGGTAAGCCACGATGTCGCCGTAGGCGTAGTCGCCTGCGTTGCCGCTGCCGGTGACGAAGTCCTCGTAGCGGGTCTCGTAGTACTTGTAGCCCACATAGATGCCTTCCTGGTAGATCATGTAGGACTTAGCCTTGGCGGACACATCGCCGCCCTCGACATAGCCTTCGTAGGTGGTGGGGGTGAAGTTCCACATGGCGGGGGCGCTGAAGTTGTCGTAGCAGTAGGTATCGACCAGGCTGCCGGAGGGGTTGACCTTGCCGGTCAGGATCTCGGCCACGGCATTGATGCCGGAGATGCCCACGTCACCGATCCACAGTGCGGCGTCGATGTCGTACTCGTTGCTCTTGAGGAAATCGACCTGCAGGGCGTTGGCGGAGTTGATCAGCAAGATGGTCTTTTTGACGGTGCCGTTTTTCTTCATCTCGGCAACGTTCTGCAGCATAGCCTTCTCGTTCTCGTCGAGCGCCAGATAGTTGACCTCGCCATAGGAAAGGTCAGCACCCTCGCCGCCGACGCGGGACAGGGTCACGATAGCGGCATCGCCGTACTGGGCAACGCTGTCCTTGACCTCGTCGGTGTAGACATCCCAAGGCACCTCGGCGGTGACCTCACTGGAGGTGGCGACCATGCCGCTCTTGGAGCGGGCGTAGTCCTTGCCGGCGCCGACGGTGTAGAAGTCCCACAGGGTGGGGTTGACGGTGACACCGACCTTTTCGAGGGCGGTGCGCAGGGTGTCGGCGGTGGAGGCATCAATATTGCCGGAGCCGGTGCCGCCGTACACGAGGTTGACGCTGCTGCTGGAGAAGGTGCTGACCTTCGCGTCGGCAGCCAGAGGCAGCGCATTGTTGTTGTTCATCAGCAGGGCAGCGCCCTCGGCCTCGACCTGCTGGGTCAAAGCCAGACCGTAGTTGACCATCTCCTCGGCGGAGTTGAAGTCGCTGGTGTAATACTGGGCGTTGGCGTCCTCGTTCTGCAGCTTCCAGAAGCTGCCGCCGAAACGGGCCGCCATGGTGTTGTCGAACTTTTGCAGAAGGATGCTAAGCGGGATCGAAACGATCATCACCACGGCGCAGATGATTGCCAGAATCTTCCACGGCGTAATGTGCTTACGCTTGGTCTTTTTGTAGGCCTTTTTCAAGGTCTGCTTTTGCATTTTCAGATCATCCATTACCTTTTTCTCCTTGTTTCATATAAACCAGCCGCACGGTGCGGCGTGTTTCAAAAGAATACGATGCGATTTCCGGGAGGTTTGTAGGGGCCGGGCATGCCCGGCCCGCGGCTTTCCCGCAAATGCTCGTCTGCCATTCGGCTGCGGGCCGCACATGTGCGGCCCCTACAGCTTGGCGAAATTCACACCCAGTTTGCGCTGGTGGACTTTTTCTTAGTCAGCTTGTAGTCCGGGTTCGGGGCATCGACCTTGCGGAAAACGGTATCGTCGATGCTGTCCCCTGCCACGGCCTGGACCTTCGTCTCGCCGTTCAGCTTGACACGGAACTTGAAGATGTGCTCGCCCTCCTGCTCGGCCAGCTTTTCGCCGTCCACGTAAAGCGTAACATTCTTCTGGTTCGAGTAGACCTTGACCTCGATCTCATTCTCGGTACGGTCCGCATAGCGCTTCGAGCAGATATGCACGAACGGCTCGTCGCTCCACCACGCTTTATAGATGTAGAAGCTGTCCTTCTTGGTCTTGCGGTCAAACGTGACCAGGCCCTTATGGTTCATACCCGGCTCGCCGCCCTGGTCGCGGGCGTCGGCGGCAAAGTCGTACATGTTCCAGACGTGGGTCGCCCACAGCCATTTGTGGCGGTCAAAGCAGCGGAGCATGTACTCATGGTAGATGGCCTGGTATTCCTCGGTGTGGTCACCGCGGCGGGGATGGCTGCTGTGCAGGTTCGGCATACCCTCGGCGCCGTACTCGCTGAAACCGAGCGCGCGGTTCGGGTAGCAGAGGTGGAAGAAGTCCATCCAGAGGTCGTTTAAAAAGAGGCCCGGCACGTACCAGCCCAGATACAGGTTCCAGCTGACGAGATCCGTGATATGCGCTACCGGGTTGAAGGGGCCGCACATCGCGTAGCAGGCCAGCGTCGTCAGGCGGGTCTTGTCCATCTCATGGCAGAGATCGTTCAGCACATGATGGTTGTCGCGCATGTCGCGGTTGTCCTTCGTCGAGATCGTGATCTCGTTCGAGACGCCCCAGCAGACGATGCAGGCGTGGTTGTAGTTCTGGACGATCAGCTCCTTCATCTGGCTGATCGTGTTTTCACGGCCATTGGGCATGTGCTCGGAAATGTAGGGGATCTCAGCCCAGACGACCATGCCGGCCTCATCGCAGAGGTCGTAGAAGTACTGGTCGTGCTGGTAGTGCGCCAGACGGATCGTGTTCGCGCCCAGCTCCTTGATGAGCTGCATATCCTCGTCGTGCATCTCGCGCGTGATGGCATTGCCCAGACCCTTGCGGTCCTGATGGCGGGAGACGCCGTGCAGCGGATACGGGCGGCCATTGAGGAAGAAGCCCCGCTTGGGGTCAACCGAGAAGCTGCGCACACCGAAGCGCTGGCGTACCTCGTCCTGCACCTCGCCGTTCAGCACGAGACGCACCGCGCAGGTGTAGAGATACGGGTCGCGGACGCCGTCCCACAGGTGCGGGTGCTCCAGCGTGACCGTTGTGTCCCGGCCCTTGCCGGTCAGCACCTCGGCACCGGCGGCGTCGTAAATCGAGAACTCGACCTCGCCGTCGCCCTCCATCCAGGTCTTGACCTCGATGTCAGCGTTTGCGCCGTTGACAGTGGGCGTGATCTGCACGCCCGGGCCGCCGAGGTAATCCAGCGCGATGTGGTTCCGGTTGACGACCAGCAGGCTGACGTCGCGGTAGATGCCGCCGTAGAAGGTGAAGTCGGCCTTCTGGGGGTAGACGCGGTCATTTTTGCTGTTGTCCGCCTCCACGATCAGCTCATTGCTGTCGGCCAGCAGCGCCGTGACATCCGCGCGGAAGGTGGAGTAGCCGCCGTCGTGGCGGGCAACCTCCACCCCGTTCAGCGTGACCTTGGCGCTGGCATTCACGCCCTCAAACTGCAGCCAGACCTGCTGGGTATCCTTGTCAAAAGCGGGCGCCGTGAACTGCGTCTTGTAGATGCAGGTGCCGCGCCAGTAGTCGTTGCCGCCGTCCTGGCCGTCGATGTTGTTCCATGTGTGCGGCAGGTCCACGGCAGTGGTCTTACCGTCGGGGCCGGTGAACTGCCAGTTCTTCATCAGCTTGGTCGTGCTTCGCATTGCGCCCTCCTGTGTTGTTTTTTACTGTACCTGTATTGTACAGAACTGTTAATTTTCTGGCAATAGGTTTGCGAAAAGTGGTATTTCTGGCGGGATATTCGGTTTTTGGGGTACAAAAAAGGCCGCCCGTTCTTTGTACATCTTGCACAAAAAACAGGCGGTATTTTTTCTTTCATCCCCTGGTGAGCGGCATCACGATCTTGACGGCGAACAGCTCTCCGCGGGGCTCTGTCGCCATGGTGCCGCTGTATTTCTGCACGACACGGCGGGCAACCTTCAGCTCATAGCTGTGGCGGCGTCCGTGGTCGGACTGGCTGCCGGACAGCGCCGGGCCGATGACGTTGATGACCGCGAAGCCCTGCCGCCTGCATACAAGCAGGTCGATCATGCGGCGGTCATTTTGCTGCTGGGCTGCAGCGTCGATGGCCTGGTCGAGCAGGTTCGAGAACAGCGCGTACAGGTCACCCGGCTCGATGGCCGCAAGGCAGGTGCCATCGGCCACGCAGTTCAGGCGGATGCGCTGGGCCTCACACAGCAGGCTCTTTTCGGTCAGGACGACGTCCAGCACCTCATTACCGGTGGCAGCGTTGGCGTCGTACATCCGGGCCGCCTGCTCGGCCTCGTCAAGGCTCTGCGTTGTGGCCTCGTCGGGCTGCAGGCGGCGCAGGTCGGCGATTTGAACCTTGAGCTCATGGCACTTGCGGTTGATGATCTGCACGTTCTGCCGTGCGATCTGGTACTGCTTGCGCTGGCGGTCATACAGAAGGTTCAGTGCGTCCATCTCCTTCTGCATGGCCGCTTTTTTGAAAAGCTCGGTCTGTAAATAGAGCAGCGTCACGCAGTAAAACTGGGTCAGCATCGACGGTGCGACTACCGCCGATGGCTGCAGCCCGACGCGCAGACTGGTTTGCAGTGCAAAAAACTGAAAGACGAATATCGCGCCCAGAAGTCCGGCACTGCCCAACTGGCGAGGGCCGATGTGGTAGATGCCGTCCTCCGGCATCGTGCGCGCCATGGTATACCGGACCGTCACACAGCAGGCAATGGTAAATCCCAGCTGCCCCAGCAGTATCGGCGTGCTGTGCAGCGGCAGATGGCGCATTCCAAGCGCCTTCGCCGTCCAGACCAGAACGCGCCACAGCTCATAGGCCGACTCCGTCGTCAGGACGATCCAAATGCTGCAATATGCGCTGGCCGACCAGTCCAGCAACGTGCAGAGATGGGTTGACACCGCAGCCCAGATGAAATAACCGCCGTAAATCACCAGCAGCATCGCCGACTTGGCGTGGCCGCTGTTGGCCCAGATGATGACCTGCGCAAACGGCACTGCCGCGATAAAATTCAGGGCGGTGCGCATGGTAAAATTCCTGCGTTTTTTCAGCGGCAGCCAGTAGGCCAGCTCCGCACCGCACAGGCCGACAGCACAAATCACCCATGTCAGAAGTGTATCCACCTACAGCGCACCCCCGACATAGGCCGCCAGCGCGGCCAGAAAAGCCGTGCGCTGGCGGCGACTGATCTCCAGCCGTTCCAGCCGCCCCTCCCCCACCTGCACCAGATCATCCTGCACGCCCCTGACGTGGCGCAGGTTGACCAGATAGCACTGGTTGCAGCGCGCAAAGTGGTAGGCAGCCAGATCCTTTTCGGCCTTCAGCAGACTGCCGCGCACCGACCAGGTATCCGTGGCCGTGTGGTAGTGCAAAAGGCGGTCCCGCGTTTCCAGATAAAGGATGTCGTCGGTATCCAGCAGCTGCACCCCGCCGCTGACCTGCAAGGCCACCTGCCCGCCGCGGCGGCGCCGGATGCGCTGCAAGGCGCGCTCCAGCTTGGTGCTGAACTGGTAGTAGCTGACGGGCTTGAGCACAAAGTCGAGCGCGTCGACCTCATACCCGCGGATGGCATACTGTGCCATGTTGGTGACGAACACGAGCACCACATCCGGGTCCTGCCTGCGGATGCGCTCCGCCGTCGGCATACCGCCGAGCGTTGGCATCTCAATATCCAGAAAGATGATGTCAAACCCGGGGCGGTACGGGTCCACAAGCTGTGCTCCGTCCGAGAAGGCGGTCACGTCCAGCTGGTGTCCGCTCTCCTGCGCATACTGCGCGATGAACCCGCAGAGCTGCGCCCGCATGGCGTCGTTGTCCTCGACCACGGCGATTTTCGCCATCTGCTGTGTCTCCTTTCCTGCATAAGTCTGTCTATTGCATATATATTTATTATGGCAAAAGACAGCAAAAAAAGCAACACCTTTGCAGGAAAAGGTGCTGCCGTTATGATAATTTTTATACCAGCATGACGAGCGTGCCCGCGACAAGCATGGCCAGACCTGTCAGAGCCTTTCTGCTCAGGCGCTCATGGAACACGATGTAGGAGAACAGCACTGTGACCAGAATGCTCAGCTTATCGATGGGCGCGACGAGACTGGCCGGGCCGAGCTGCAGCGCTTTGTAATAGCACAGCCAGCTGGCACCCGTCGCCAGGCCCGACAGACAGATGAAGCCAAGCTCATTTTGGGGCACCGCCTTCACCCGGCCCTGCTTGCCCTGCACAAACACCATGACCCACGCCATGATGAGCACCACGCCGGTGCGCAGCGCCGTGCCGAGATTGGACTCGACCCCGGTGATGCCGACCTTGCCCAGGATCGAGGTCAGCGCCGCAAAAATGGCCGAACCGAACGCCGCCAGCATCCAGCCGTTTTCCTCTTTCTGGACGCCGCCCTTTTTCTCGATCATCAGGAACGTGCCGGCGGCGATCAGCACAACGCCGATGCCCCTAGTCAGGGTCACACTCTCGCCCAGCAGCAGTGCAGCCAGCAAGATCGTCATGACCGTGCTGCTCTTGTCGATGGGCACGACCTTATCGATCGGCCCGCGCTGCAAGGCATAAAAATAGCACAGCCAGCTGGCACCCGTAGCCAGACCCGACAGCCCCAGAAATACCAGACTTCTGGCCGGGATGCTGGCAATCGTCCCCTGCGAGCCGACCACAAACACCATGACCCACGCAAAAATCAGCACAATGATCGTGCGGATGGCCGTGGCCACGGTGGAATCCGTTTTGCGAATGCCGCATTTTGCCAGAATGGATGTCAGACCCGCGGACAGCGCAGAGCCGACTGCGTACAATAACCACATACAAATCGCCTCATTCAGCACTATTGTACGCGCTTTGCCAGTCTTGTGCAACCTGCTTTTGTACAAATCGCGTTTTTACGCAAAAGCCGCACCCCGGTCTCTGCGCGGGGTGCGGCTTCGTACTTATTCGCTCAATTCATGCGCCAGCAGATAGAGCATGGCGGCGGCCACGATAAACCCGAAGGCGTACAGCTTGCCGGGCAGCGTGTTGAGCGCCCCGGCATAGATGCCGATGAACGGGATGTGCGCCGTGACCGTGCCCAGCACGCCGGCGTACTCGACCTTCAGCGGGTCGGGTTCGGCGTTGGCGTCGCCCTTGGTGACAAGCTCGCCCTCGACGATGTGGTTTTCCACAAGGCGGTGAATCACCACGCTGCTGCCGCTCCGGTAGGCGACGATCTCGCCGGGCTGCAATTTCTCCGGTGCAGCGGGCTGCACCAGAACAACGCTGTGCACCGGGATGGCCGGGGCCATGCTGCCGCTGACGACTGATGAACACCTGCCGCGGTGTGCAGCAGGTGTTCATCAGTCGTCAGCGGTCTGGCTCACAGTCGAGGATCGACGGGATGTCCGTCCAGCGGTCTGCCTCGGCGGTGTAACGCTCATGCAGCCAGGCGACGGCCTTATCCAAGCCCGCCTGGTCGCCGTCAAACAGCTGCGTCTCGATCTTTTCCTCGGCGGTATGCTCGATGCTCCACGGGCCGGGCCAGACCTCGGCACAGAGGGCCTCGCGCTTTTTCTTGCCGCTCTCGTCGCTCGGGTCGGGCACCTTGATGGGGGTGATGACATAGCGCATACCGCCCTCTGCCCCGGAATACGGGTTGCCGTTGTGGAACCAGTGATAGATCGGGAATGCGTCAAGCATGGTCGGCACCTCTTTTTGCACAAATAAAAATACCCCGAAGCGAAACGCCTCGGGGTATCTTGGAGCGGGATACGAGTCTCGAACTCGCCACCTACTGCTTGGGAAGCAGTCACT
>ENA-ORNR01003451-ORNR01003451.1-human-gut-metagenome-genome-assembly--contig:-NODE-3451-length-11801-cov-2.685680_pt1 | contig 11801 bp, 9 predicted proteins | sample MGYA00242114_ERZ509020 | MGnify/ENA primary metagenome ERZ509020 (study PRJEB26280, sample SAMEA2338758) | human gut metagenome | biome: human gut; feature: human-associated habitat; material: faeces...
TAGTAGGACGGTTATCTGGGCCTAGACCAATCAAGGTGAGAAAAGCACGATTAATTAATGCTCTTTCCCCGTCCGTATTCTCTACATAAGTTTCTACTTTTACCTCCATAGAAGTATGTCCGACATGCGTAACTCTTCCAATAATAACGATAACATCTCTTTGAAATGCCCCATGTAAGAACTGAAGATTATCAACAGAAGCAGTTGTAACATTCATCTGGGAATGACGCTTTGCCACAAGAGCAGCAACTTCGTCAATCCATTGCATCAAAACACCTCCAAAAAGGCGACCAGCATCGTTAAGATCCGATGGACGGATAATGTGAACAGTTTCAACAATAGATTCTTTTACAGTTTTTGCACGAAAATTCATAAACAAACCTCCCAAGAATATCGTGTTAGGTGACTTGGCAATATAATTTATAGTGTTAAGAAAATTATATCGTATCCATATTGGATTATCAATTTAAAGTTGAAGATAGTCCGATATCTCAAAAAATCAATGCTAAAGTATTTACTATTATATTGGCTGCTAATCATACCCACATTCACAAAACTTTGTTTAACCTGCAAAGTGGGGAGACGCTTTTTGGAGCATCCATTCGCCTGAAAACTGGAGTCTTAGAGGTGTCAAAATAACAAAAAAATAGCATTCATTTCTCAAATATAGAACAAAAGAAACAAAAATCCGAAAATTGACCATGAAACAAGTAAAAAACGCAACAAAAGAGTAATCTATTGTGCAACCTGCTTTAAAAAGTGGGTGACTCATTGTGAAGGGTGCACAAATTGGGGAGTCCAATTTAAAAATTTATACCAAAAAAATATTGTCAAAATACACTATAATGCCGAAAAAAACAAAAACTATTGCATTATTTTAGATAAATGATATAATACAAATATAAACATTGGGTGACCCATTAAGGGGTATGCAGAGGAGGTGCTGTATCGTTGTTTTTGAAGTTTTTTTTAGCAATACTGCCCATTTTATGGCTGATTATCGCACTGAGTGTACTAAAAATTGCAGGCCATAAAGCTTGTCTGATTGCATTGGCAATCACAGCAGTATTAGCAGCAGGTTACTGGAAGTTAAGTCTCATATGTACTGCAACCGCAGGACTTGAGGGAATACTTAATGCACTATGGCCAATCTGCCTGGTTATTGTAGCAGCTTTGTTTACATATAACCTGACATTGGAAACTGGAGCGATGGAATTAATTAAGAAGATGCTTGCCAGTGTTGACCAGAGAGTATTACTTCTGATTATCGGATGGGGGTTCGGTAATTTCATGGAGGGAATGGCTGGATTCGGAACAGCGGTAGCGATTCCGGCATCGATGTTGGCAGCGATTGGTATTAATCCGATTCTTTCGGTTATTGCCTGTTTAGTTGTTAACTCCACACCAACTGCATTTGGTTCCGTTGGAGTTCCGACAGTAACACTTGCATCAGTAACAAACCTTGATGCTTTACAGTTATCAGGAAGCGTTGCATTGATTCAGGTAATCTTAACATTCTTATCTCCATTCTTCATGGTATTTATCGTAGGAAAAGGATTTAAGGCGTTAAAGAGTGTATTGCCAATGGTTTTAATTGCTTCGTTATCATTTACCGTACCGTGGTTCATTGCAGCACAGGTAATCGGATGTGAACTTCCTAACATTATCGGTTCTATTATTTCCATGATATGCATGGTTGCAGCAGCAAGATTCTTAAATAAGAATCCAGAACCAGAGTACAGAGTACAGTTATCAGGAGAAGAACAAAGCAGTGGATTTACCGCTTCAGAAGGAGTGAAAGCTTGGAGTCCATTCATCTTAATCTTCTTACTGTTAATGTTTACATCAACATTATGTCCGCCAATCCATAATCTGATTGCAGACATAAAGACAACTGTCACCGTATATGCAGGCGACAACCCAGGATCTCTTTCCTTTAGCTGGATTAATACACCGGGCATTATGATTTTTATCGCAGCGATTATCGGTGGACTGATTCAGGGAGCGTCCTTTGGAACAATGGGAAAGGTTCTCATAGAAACGTTAAAGAAATACTGGAAGACAATTCTTACTATCTGTTGTGTTATGGCAACAGCTAAGATTATGGGTTACAGCGGAATGATTTCTGATATCGCAGCAGCATTAGTTGTTGTAGCAGGACCGTTCTACCCGCTCATTTCTCCATTAGTTGGAGCGTTAGGAGCATTTGTTACCGGTTCAGGAACATCTACCTGTGTATTATTTGGTGGATTACAGAGTCAGACAGCGATTTCTCTTGGACTGAATCCTTCCTGGATGGCAGCGGCAAATGTTATGGGAGCCGGCATCGGAAAGATGATTTGTCCACAGGGTATCGCGATTGGAGCAGGTGCTATCGGAGCCGTTGGTTCTGAGAGTGAGATTTTAAGAAAAGTATTTAAGTATTTTGTAATATATGTAGTCATTGCCGGAATTATCTGCTATGCAGGTTCTATGGCAGGATTCTAACAGATAAATTTGTGAAAGATAGTTCATATGTAGTGGCATTTTGATGAACATTTGTAAAATGAACATGGATGAATCAGATGAAACCAGATGGTTTAAAGATATTGATATGGGCTGAAAAGTAAAAATGATTTAATTTAAGAACTTTATTATTTCAAATATAAAGAAGGAAATGATTAGGAGGTAGAAATATGTACAATCAGTTGACACCGGAAATTATCGAAGAAATTAAAAAAGTTTCCAATAATGTCTTCTTAGGAGAAGAGATTAATCCGGACTATGCGAAAGACGAGATGCCGATTTATGGTACGCATATGCCAGATTTAGCAGTACAGCCACGTTCTACAGAGGAAGTTGCAGCAGTAATGAAGATTTGTTATGAGAATAATATTCCTGTAACACCTAGAGGAGCTGGTACTGGTCTTGCAGGTGGAGCAGTTCCATTATATGGCGGCGTTTTAATTGATATCTCTAAAATGAACAAGATTAAATCCTACGATATGGAAAACTTCGTTGTTGAGATTGAAGCAGGTGTTTTGTTAAATGATTTAGCAGAGGATTGCCAGTCCAAAGGAATGTTATATCCACCAGATCCAGGTGAAAAGTTCGCATGTGTTGGTGGTAACGTAGCAACAAACGCAGGTGGTATGAGAGCTGTTAAATATGGAGCAACACGTGATTACGTAAGAGCAATGACTGTTGTATTACCAACTGGTGAGATTACACATCTTGGAGCAACTGTTTCCAAAACATCTTCAGGATATTCCTTATTAAACCTTATGATTGGTTCTGAAGGAACACTCGGTATCATCACAGAATTAACATTAAAGATTATCCCAGCACCAAAGGCTGTTGCATCTTTAATTATTCCTTACGAAGACTTAGAGACAGCACTTGCAACTGTACCTAAATTTAAGATGGCTCACATGAACCCACAGGCAATCGAGTTCATGGAAAGAGAAATCGTACTTGCTTCCGAGCGTTACATTGGAAAGTCCGTATTCCCACAGGAATTAGAAGGAGTTCAGATTGGTGCATATCTTCTTGTCACATTAGATGGTAACAGTGAAGATGAAGTAGACGCATTGATCGAGCAGGCTGCAGAGCTTGTATTAGAAGCAGGAGCAATTGATGTATTAGTAGCTGATACATCTGCTAAGATGAAAGATGCATGGGCAGCACGTTCTTCTTTCTTAGAGGCTATCATGGAAGAAACAAAGCTTCTTGACGAGTGTGACGTAGTTGTACCTGTTAATAAGATTGCAGAATACCTTACATTTGTAAATAAGACCGGAGAAGAATGTGGTCTTGTTATTAAATCCTTCGGACATGCCGGAGATGGAAACCTTCATATTTACCAGTGTTCCAATGATCTGGAAGAAGAAGAGTTCAAGAAGAGAGTAGATAAATTCTTTGACATTATTTATAAAGAAGCAACAAATTGCGGCGGTCTTGTTTCCGGTGAACATGGAATCGGCTCAGGTAAAGTAAAATATCTTGTTGATTCTGTTGGAGAAACAAACATGGCGATTATGGAAGGCATCAAGAGAGTATTTGACCCTAAGATGATTTTAAATCCAGGCAAAGTTTGCTACCGTCTGTAATATTAAGGAGGAAGAAGAATGAATATTTGTGTTTGTATCAAACAAGTACCTGATACTAATGAGATTAAGGTAGATCCAGTTACACATACACTGGTAAGAAAGGGAGTTCCAAGTATTGTAAATCCTTTTGATACCTATGCACAGGAAGTAGGTGTCCGCTTAAAAGAAAAATTAGGCGGCAAAGTAGTTGTTATTTCCATGGGACCAGAACAGGCTAAAGAAGCAATTAAAACCTGTCTTTCTGTAGGAGCTGACGCAGGATATCTTATTTCCAGCAGAAAGTTCGGCGGATCGGATACATTAGCAACAAGCTATATCCTCTCTGAAGCAATCAAGGCAGTAGAGGAAAAAGAAGGATTAAAATTTGATTTAATTCTCTGTGGTAAACAGGCAGTTGATGGTGATACCGCACAGGTTGGACCGGAAATCGCAGAACATCTTGGACTTCCACAGATTACATACGCATTAGACATCATTGAAAAAGACGGAGATATTCAGGTAAAACGTGAATGTGACGAAGGTTACGATATGATTTCTACACAGCTTCCAGCAGTAGTTACAGTAGTCAGACTTCCTTACGAACCTAGATATCCAACCATCAAGAGTAAAATGGCTGCAAAGAAAAAAGAGATTCCTGTTCTTACAGAAGAAGATATTCCTGCAATCAGCCTGGAGCGTTGCGGTTTAAGTGGTTCTCCAACAAAAGTAAAGAAAACATATACACCAGTAACAGAAAAGAATGGTGTAAAACTTGAAGGTATGGAAGCAGAAGATGCAGCAAAAGAGGTTGTTAAATTAATTTACGACGCAAAAATTTTGTAAGGAGGACTGAATAATGAATCTTGCAGATTATAAAAATATTTGGGTTTTTATTGAAACAGAATGTGGTAAGCCAAAAAATGTTGGTTTTGAATTAATCAACGCAGCAAAACCACTTGCACAGGAAAAAGGCTGTGAATTGATCGCAGTTGTTATTGGTAAAGACATTGAGGGTGTTGCAAAAGATGCCATCTGCTATGGTGCAGATTCCGCAATTATCGTTGATGGACCAGAATATGAATACTATACAACAGATGCTTTTGCAAAAGCACTTGTTGCATTAGTAGAAAAATATAAACCAGAAACATTGATGATTGGTGCTACAAACAATGGTCGTGATTTAGGACCTAGAGTTTCTTGTAGATTAAAAACAGGTCTTACGGCAGACTGTACAGCAATCGCAATTGATGAAGAGACAGGAAATGTTGCATGGACACGTCCTACATTTGGTGGAAACCTGATGGCAACAATCATGTGTCCAGAAAACCGACCTCAGATGGGTACTGTTCGTCCGGCAGTATTTAAAAAAGGTGCTTATGATGAAGCAAAAACAGGTGAGATCGTAAAAGAAGAGATTACGGTAGCAGCAGATGAAATTCGTACAACCCTCATAGAGAGAGTAAAAGAAGTTGCTGAATCTATCAATCTTGAAGAAGCAGAGATCATTGTTTCTGGTGGACGTGGAGTTGGTTCTCAGGAAAACTTCCAGTTATTACAGGATCTTGCCGACGTACTTGGCGCAACTGTTGGATGTAGCCGTGCAGTAGTAGATGCAGGCTGGATGCCGCATGCACATCAGGTAGGACAGTCAGGTAAGACAGTTGCTCCGAAGTTATATTTTGCAATCGGTATTTCCGGTGCTATCCAGCACGTAGCAGGTATCTCTGGTTCCGATACAATCGTAGCAATTAATAAAGATCCAGATGCTCCAATCTTTGATGTAGCAGACTATGGAATCGTTGGAAACTTAAATGAAGTAGTTCCAGCATTAACAGAAGCATTTAAAGCAGAGAAAGCTTAAAAATATAAATTAAGTTTAAGAGCATAATGAACCAATCTTTAGAAAATGGTTGAGAGAAACGCAAAGTATAGAATAAAGAAAGACAAAGTATAAAAATAGTATTACCAAGTTTGTAATTATCTGGCCCTCTCAAGCCGGAGGGTCAGATCTAAACACATAAAAGCAATATATCAATCCTACAGAGATTTCCAGTACGATATAAAATGAAATAGCCGTCAGGTAAGATTGTTGTGAATTGAGTCACAGGTAAATTTGTTAAAAAAATATCAACAAAAACGTAACATGATAACAAAGAAAAAGTAATTGCAGTCGATTTTTCAGAGCGGAAAATGCTTGAAAAATCGATGACAGGTAAAACAAGTGAACAATATTATATATTGTTGTGGTTTTATTTTAAATTCAACATTTTAAATTCATTATTTTAAATTCATTATTTTAAATTCATTATTTTAAATTCAAAGCAACGAAATAATAACGACCGTGACAGGAGGAAATAGTTATGAATTTTAGACAGGACGAGGAACATCAGGATATATTAGAAATGGTGCATGATTTTGCAGTAAACGAAGTAAAACCTTTAGCTGCTGAAATCGACAGAACAGAAGAATTCCCAATGAAAAATGTCAAAATGATGGCAGAAATGGGACTGATGGGAATTCCTTTCCCAGAAGAGTACGGCGGAGCTGGAATGGATACATTAGCATATATCCAGACAGTAGAAGAATTAAGTAAATACTGTGCATCTACAGGTGTTATCCTTTCTGCACATACTTCCTTATGTGCAACACCTATTTATCAGTTTGGTTCCGAAGAACAGAAACAGAAATATCTTCCTAAGTTATGTTCTGGTGAATGGATTGGTGCTTTCGCATTAACAGAACCTAACGCTGGTACAGATGCATCCGGACAGCAGACAGTTGCAGTAGATGCTGGTGACCACTGGGTATTAAATGGATCTAAGATCTTTATCACAAACGCAGGTGTAGCAGATGTATTCTTCGTACTTGCTATGACAGATAAATCTCAGGGAACAAAAGGTATCTCCGCATTTATCGTAGAAAAAGGATACAAAGGATTCTCTATCGGAAAACATGAAGATAAATTAGGTATCCGCGCATCCTCTACATGCGAACTTATTTTTGAAGACTGTATCGTTCCTAAAGAAAACCTTGTTGGTGAACTTGGCAAAGGTTTCAAATATGCAATGATGACATTAGATGGCGGTCGTGTTGGTATCGCAGCACAGGCACTTGGTATTGCAGAAGGTGCATTAGAAGAAACAACAAAATATATCACTGAGAGAAAACAGTTTGGAAGAAGAATTTCTCAGTTCCAGAATACACAGTTTGAAATGGCTCAGATGCGTGCACAGACAGAAGCAGCTAAGCTTCTTGTTTATCAGGCAGCATGTGCAAAAGATGATCACGAACCATTCTCACACAAAGCAGCTATGGCTAAATTAGTAGCAGCTAGAAACGCTATGGATGTAACAACACGCTGCTTACAGTTATATGGTGGATATGGATATACAAAAGATTATCCAATCGAGAGAATGATGCGTGACGCTAAGATTACAGAAATCTATGAAGGAACTTCTGAAGTACAGATGATGGTTATCTCTGGATGGATGGGTGTTAAATAGTTAAGGAGTTGAGCAGCATGGATATGAAATTACCTTTTTCAACCACAGGTATGATGCTGCACATAGATGATTCGATGGACTACGAGGTTTTATCCTCGTCCATCGAGTCCATGCCAAAGAGCGATAAGACAGAAGACGAAATCGTTCTCGAGGCAATGGCGCATCCAATTGGTTCTCCAAAGCTTTCAGAGCTTGCAAAAGGAAAAGAAAATGTAGTAATTATTTGTTCTGACCATACAAGACCTGTTCCAAGTAAGCATATTATTCCATTTATGCTGAAAGAAATAAGAGAAGGCAATCCAGATGCAAAAATCACCCTTTTGATTGCAACGGGATTCCACAGAGCAACAACAAGAGAAGAGTTAGTTGGTAAGTTTGGCGAGGAAATCGTAGATAATGAGTGTATTGCGATTCATGACAGTCAGGACATGGATGCAATGGCAAACATCGGTACACTTCCATCAGGAGCTCCTCTTTTAATTAACAAAATCGCTGCAAATGCAGACCTTCTCGTAAGCGAAGGATTTATAGAAACCCATTTCTTTGCAGGCTTCTCAGGAGGAAGAAAGAGCATCCTTCCAGGAGTATCTAGCAAAGTAACGGTACTCGGAAATCACTGCTCCAAGTTCATTGATTCTCCATACAGCAGAACAGGAATCTTAGAGGGAAATCCGATTCATAAAGATATGATCGCTGCCAGTAAAATGGCGCATCAGAAATATATTGTTAACGTCATTATTGATGCAGACAAGAAAGTGGTACACGCCGTTGCAGGCGATGCAATTGAAGCCCATGCCGCAGGATGTAAGTTCTTGCAGGATTATTGCCAGGTAGTTCCTAAAAAAGCCGCAGACATCGCTATTTCTACCAACGGCGGATATCCACTTGACCAGAATATGTATCAATCTGTAAAAGGAATGACTGCGGCAGAAGCAGCAGCAAAAGATGATGGTATTCTTATTATGGTTTCCAATTGTGGGGACGGACATGGAGGAGAAGGCTTCTATGAAGCACTGAAAAACTGCTCCAGTCCGGCAGACCTCATGGCAGAAATCTTAAAAGTTCCACAGGATCAGACAAAACCAGACCAGTGGGAATATCAGATACAGTGTCGTATCTTAATGCAGCATAAAGTTATCTATGTCATGTGCGAAGAGCATCGCAAAATGGCACAGGAGATGGGCTTTACCGTTGCAAATGATGTAAACGAAGCTTTGGAAATGGCTATAAAAGAAAAGGGAAAAGATGCCCATATTTCAATTATTCCGGATGGCGTTTCCGTTATGGTAAAAAAACCGGAATAATAAAGTTTCTTTGAAAAGATTCAAATAAATCTCGAGCCAAAATATGTTTGCTTAATGTGAAATCCATTTTTCACATTTTGTAGGCGGGCCTGCAAATGAGCAGTGGGCCCGCCATTTTTTTATCGTGTCGTGTTAAAGTTTTTCACTTGCAAAAAGAGCAAGAATCTTATAAAATAGACATTTAGATATACAGAATGATAAAAATATGACAGGGAGGCGGCGAGAAAATGAATGAATTCACAGATTTTAAAACTTATAAAATGAAAAATCAAAAGACATATCAGTATGTATTCGACTATTTTTCTGAGCAGATTTTATCCGGTGAATTAAAAATAAATGACAAGATTCTGCCAGAAAGAGAAATCGCAGAGAAATTAGATGTAAGTCGTAATTCCATTCGTGAAGTAATGCACATGTTAGAGATTAACGGACTTCTTGAATGTAGGCAGGGAAGTGGAAACTATCTCCGCTGTGAGCCACAGGACTATATGGTAAAGTTCATGAACATGGTTATGTCGCTTCAGCAAATCAAATATACAGAAGTATATGATATTCGTATGGGATATGAGACAGTAGCATTACGTCTTGCGATTAAAAATGCGACAGAAGAAGAAATCGAAGAAATGCATCAGATTTTAATCAAGATGGATGAAATTGAGAATCCAAAAGAAAGCGGTAAGCTTGATATGCAATTTCATAACAAGCTCATAGAAGCTTCCCATAACCGCATAATTGTGTTATACACATCAATGATCGCAGAATTAATAAATCAGTTTATCGCAGATTTTCGTGTTCGTATTATGGCAAACCAAAGGCAGGCAGATGCGTTAAGACGTGCCCACTGGAATATTTACGATTCCTTAGTGGCCAAAGACTTTGCAGCAGGAAGCTTCGCAATGCAGCGGCATTTTGACATAGTAGGAGAACAGCTTGAACGACTACAACAACAAATGGAAAACCAGGGAAAATAAAAACTCCTGTTTGTTTCCTATTCATCTTTTTCGATGTTTTTGAAACAAACAGGAGTTTTTTTCTTGATTTTTATTTCAGAGATATTTTATAACAATTCAGACAAGCCATTTTTTGTTAGTTTACCCGATGAAGAAGCAAATACTTCTGTCTCGTAGCCATACCACCCCGGATATGCCTCTCCGACTTATTAATATCTAAAATATCACGAACCTCATCCGCCAGATGATGGTCAATCTGTGGCAGCCTCTCCGTTAAATCCTTATGTACCGTCGATTTACTAACTCCAAACTTTGTAGCCGTCTTCCTCACCGTAGCCTTCGAGTCAATAATGTATTTCCCGACCTCAATAGCACGTAATTCAATGTAATCCCTCATTATAAAATCCCTATCTTAAATCTTTTTACAATCATATGAAGAAAAATCCAAAGACATGCCAAAAAGATATAATATACAGAAGTGGCAACACAGACGCAAAAAAACACCGTTCTGATGGCTGATTGGAAACGGTGTTCTTGCGAGCAGCCACATTGAAGGAGGAGGAGTGACTGCTCTATTGGATAATTTAATTGAATAGTTGAGACGAGATGAAATCGTATCACTCATCTTGACTCTAGTATACCAATTTTACCCCGGATTGTCTATGCATGAGTTTGACAAGAATAACCGTTTTTTTACGTCTTTTCTTGGCATTGTGAATAAATTAATTCTTATTGCATCGACAGGAGAACAATTATTATAAGCAAAATGGCTAATTGTCCTGAAAAAGAAACAAAAAATGACGGTTGAAAGACGTATAGAAAGGAATAAAAACGGAAAAAGAAAGTGTTTTACCGTTGTTTTTCTTTTGGTACAATAAAGACAGTAGAATAGGGAAAATAGAATATAGAAGAGAGCTGTGTTATCAATAAGTATTGCGACTGATGGTAAAAAATGAAAATCAGAGTGTGTTTGAAAATTTTTTTGCAATTGAGATAGGTGGATTACTTTTTGCATTTTTAAATATACTCTGGAAAATAAGACTGGAAATAAGGGAGAGCAGCAATTGGATATACTAGTAAAAAAGGAAAAAATATTTGACAATATCGTAGCAGTTTCTGGCACAAAAAAGGAAGCAATAAGAACGATAAGCAGACTTTGTGCAAAACAGACTATGTTAGATGCGACGCAGTTAGAGGAAGCATTCTGGAAGAGAGAAGAGTGGGATTCGACAGGATGTGGTGAGGGGATTGCCATTCCTCATGCAATTATAAAAGAAATTGATGAAGTACAGTTATTTATTGTCCGATTTCGATATCCTATAGAGTGGGAGTCATTTGATGACAAAAAAGTAGATATTGCATTTGCGATTATCGCACCAGAAGAGAAGAGACAGGAAAAATATCTGGTGTTTTTGTCCAGGCTTGCCAGAAAACTTGTGGATGAGAAGTTTATTGCTAATTTTCGTAATTGCAGGAGCACAGAGGCAGTTTATCAGTATGTAAAGAATGAATTGGAATGATTTTGGAATATTTTAAGAATAATGTTCAAAGAGCAATTATAGAGGAAAGATATGAAAATAATTGGAGTTACTAAGTGCCCTACCGGAATCGCACATACCTATATGGCAGCAGCCCGCATAGAAAAGGAATGTGAGAGACTGGGCTATGAGGTGAAAGTAGAAACACAAGGCTCGCAGAGGACGGAAAATAAGCTGACCAAACGGGAGATTGCAAAAGCGGATTATGTAATCATAGCCGCGGATGTAGTAATTGAGGAGCCAGAGAGATTTTATGGCAAGTGGGTTTTAAAAACAAGAATCAAACCGTTATTAAAGAATACACAGGGTGTTTTTGAGCGGTTAGAACAAGATAGTTTCATTATGGGAGGGGCTTCTTTTCAAAATGAGAATAATCAAAACAGAAATGAAAACTCTGGAAATATAAAGAATTTTCAAAATAAAAATGCAAAAGATAAAA
>ENA-ORNR01003463-ORNR01003463.1-human-gut-metagenome-genome-assembly--contig:-NODE-3463-length-11765-cov-4.554740_pt1 | contig 11765 bp, 7 predicted proteins | sample MGYA00242114_ERZ509020 | MGnify/ENA primary metagenome ERZ509020 (study PRJEB26280, sample SAMEA2338758) | human gut metagenome | biome: human gut; feature: human-associated habitat; material: faeces...
GCTGTATGTGAAGTTGTATGGAAATCAGGAGTATCCTTACGCTGTTTTGTCCATGCCCAAAAACCTGTGGGTTGGTTTATATTTGAAGGGGTAGAAGCTGATTTTGAGCCATTATTAATTCCTCCTTCTTATAATGAAGAAGTAAGACATACCGCTGAAGATCATAGTCAGCATAGTCTGTTCCGACTCGGATATGAACAAGGAAAAGTTGAACGGACATTATCCGATAAATTTGTTTATAATCAACTTGGTTGGGGGGATTTTTCTTATTCGGTTGCAGTAAAATGGAAGCGGTTTGGAGAAAAAATAATAGGTGTATGGAGTGTTACCTCTTCTCTTGTAAAAGAAGAAGCATCACAAATTGTGGATGAGGCTATGAATGCCGGAATAGAGGCTTATTATCAGACTCACCAAAATTGGTGGAATATATTTTATAGCCGTTCGTCTGTCACATTGCCGGACAAGGTGATAGAAAAGCAATATTACAATGAAATTTATAAAATGGGGAGTATCTCTAGAAAAGACTCGTATCCGATATCTTTACAGTCTGTGTGGACAGCTGACAATGGGCAATTACCTCCTTGGAAAGGTGATTATCATCACGATTTGAATACACAATTGAGTTACTGGCCTTTTTATACTGGCAATTATCTGGAAGAAAGTTACGGATATTTACATACTTTGTGGAATCAACTGAAGGAAAATAAGAGATATACGAGAACCTATTTTGGAACTGAGGGGTTGAATGTTCCGGGAGTTTGTACTTTACTGGGACAACCGATGGGAGGATGGTGTCAATATTCATTAGGCCCAACTGTTTCCGCATGGCTTTCCCAGCATTTTTATTTATACTGGAAATATTCACAGGACCGTCAATTTTTAATAGACAGGTGTTATCCCTATTTGAAAGAAGTTGCTACTTATTTGGAGCAGTTTACTATAGTGAAAGATGGGATAAGAAGTTTACCTTTAAGTTCATCTCCGGAATTTAAAGATAATAGTATGGATGCTTGGTTTAGAGAGATGACGAATTTTGACCGTGCATTGGTTCGTTTTGCTTTTCGTGCAGCAGCTGAATTGGCTATGGAATTAGGGCGAAAAGATGAAGCTGATCATTGGGAGAAACTGGAGGAAGAATTACCTGATTTTATTCTTGATGCTCAAGGGGGATTGTCTATTGCTGTAGGGCATCCATACGAACATTCTCATAGACATTTTTCTCATTTATTAGCAATTCATCCGTTAGGATTGCTTGATAAATCTTATGGAAAAAGCGATTCTCAAATTATTGATGCTAGTTTGAATACATTAGATAAATACGGGCCTGGCGGTTGGACCGGGTATTCGTATAGTTGGTTGGCTAATTTAAAGGCACGGGCTTTTGATGGCAACGGAGCTGCTAAGGCCTTACGTATATTTGCGGAGTGTTTTTGTTTAAGAAATGGTTTTCATGCAAATGGAGATCAAAGTAGAAGTGGTAAGTCCGGATTTACTTATCGTCCATTTACATTAGAAGGGAATATGGCTTTTGCCTCCGGAGTTCAGGAGATGTTATTACAAAGTCACAGTGGAGTTATCCGTGTTTTTCCTGCTATTCCGTCCGATTGGAAAGATGTTTCGTTTGATAAGCTACGTGCCATAGGAGCCTTTGTTGTAAGTGCCAGTTTAGAAAACGGAGATGTTTCTTTGGTTAAAGTTGTTTCTGAGAAAGGAGGCTTGTTGCGTTTGGTCACTCCTTTTAAAGGAAAATTCAGGATTGCTGGGAAAAAGAAGAAGATTACTGAAAAGAATGGAGTTCTTGAGTTAAAAACACGGGCGGGTGAAGAAATAACATTAGAAAGAATTGGTTTGTGAAGGCTTTAATTTGAGGAATGCATGAAAAGAAGCTATAATATTAAAAGAACATCATTTGTATGTGTTGCTCTTTTGTTAGTAGCTTTGCCGGGTGTGGCAGAGAAGAAAAGAGAAGCAAGAGGCATATCTCAATGTTGTCGGAGATTATTTTAATGACTACAAAGAGGAAAAAATAGTAAATGAGAAATATCCGGAGGTCTTGTAGAGACTGAAAAACAACTTGAAAACATTTAAATAACTACATAAATAAATATGAAAAACTTGAATTTGACTTTTTATGCGTTCGCAGGCATTTCTTCGATGCCTGTCACCCTGTTGGCCGGACAGTTTCAACCGGAGAAGAAATCTATAGATAAACAACACCCCAATGTAGTACTTATTGTTGCTGACGATCTGGGTTACGGAGATTTGAGTTGCTATGGGGCTGATGCAATACAAACTCCCGGTATGGACCGTATTGCTAATGAGGGTATTCGTTTTACTCAAGGATTTTGTACGGCGGCTACTTCTACCCCCAGTCGTTATTCGGTAATGACAGGCAGGTATCCCTGGACAAATCCGGATGCAAAGATATTGCCGGGGAATGCAAAGTTGATTATTGATACAGAGGCAATTACTTTGCCTAAGGTAATGAAACAGGCCGGATACATAACCGGTTCCGTAGGAAAATGGCATATCGGACTAGGGGATGGTAATGTGGACTGGAATAAAAGAGTATATCCGGGAGCCTCTGAGATTGGATATGATTATTCGTTTATTCAGGCAGCTACGAATGATCGGGTGCCTTGCGTTTTTTTAGAGAATAATAAAGTGATAGGGCTTGAGGCGGAAGACCCGCTTTATGTTGACTATCGGAAAAATTTTCCTGGAGAGCCTACGGGGAAAGATAATCCGGAATTATTAAGAATGCATCCCAGTGTCGGGCATGCCGGTTCGATAGTGAATGGAGTGCCCCGTATTGGTTTCCAAAAAGGGGGAAAGGCAGCACAATGGCGGGATGAGGATATGGCACAGTTATTTCTTCAAAAAGCGAAGCAATTTGTCGTAGATAATAAAGAGCGTCCTTTTTTTCTTTATTATGGCCTGCATCAGCCGCATGTGCCTAGAGTACCTAATGAACGTTTTATTGGTAAGTCGGGTATGGGGCCTCGCGGAGATGTTATTCTCGAAGCTGATTGGTGTGTTGATGAGTTTTTGAAAGAACTGGACCGGTTGGGACTGGCAGAAAATACGATTGTAATATTGACGAGCGATAACGGCCCTGTGTTGGATGATGGATATAAGGACCAGGCAGTAGAGTTGGTTGGTAAACACCGTCCGGCAGGTCCTCTTCGCGGTTGGAAGACGACGATGTATGACGGAGGAGTACGTGTGCCGTTTATGTTGCGCTGGCCCGCTATGGTAAAACCAGGAGTATCCGACGCTTTTGTTTGTCAGATGGATCTGTTGGCTTCATTTGCCGGACTGTTGGGACAAACTTATCCGGATAAACTTGATAGTCGGAACACCTTGAAGGCTTTTCTGGGTAAAAGTAAAAAGGGTCGGGAAGAATTGGTAATTGAAGGTATGTTCAATTATGCCTATCGAAAAGGAGATTGGGCGTTAATACCTCCTTATCGTAAACAGACGGAATATCAACTTTATAATTTAAAAGAAGATATCGGGCAGAAGCATAACTTGGCTGATAAATATCCGAAAAAGGTAAAAGAGCTTACTGATGAGTTTGAAGCGCTGAAGCTGAGTACGGGTAAAAAAACTAGATTTTAATCGTTGAATATAAGTATGCTTTGATAAAAGATAAATAAGCTGAATCTTTATGTTTTTCTCTAAGTCGGTTCCTTTTTTGTATACCATTGTTTTCTTTGTTTAAGTTGGGCAAATAGTGAAAAAAAGTAATAAGAACAAAGAATATTTAAAAAAACGCCTTTTTGAATAGGGGTACAATGAACTGGTGTGTATTTATTATACATTAGCGAAATATTTCCGTAAATAAAGCGGAAGTATTGGAAAAACAAAAGTTGAGATAGAAATAAAAAGCAGTCTTATGTCTAATTCTAAATAAGTAAAACATGATTAAAAACCACTCTTTCTGTTTGCGAAAACTTAGATTTATCGCAGTGTTTTTACTCTTTTATCCGATTTCACTTCTTTCCATACAAGCATCTGAAAAGTCCGATATGAGTAATGTCGTTTCGAACACGGCTCAACAGACCTCGGGTATTCTTAGTGTGAAGAAAGTAAATCCGACAACAGTCGATGTGTTATTCTCCAATAATCAGCGGAGGACAATTGATTTTTACGGAGAGAATATCTTCCGTGTATTTCAGGATAATTCGGGAGGAATCATCCGTGACCCGGAAGCAAAACCTGAGGCACAGATACTTGTAGACCAGCCTCGTCGTCAAGTATCCAATCTGGCAATAGATGAAAAGGACGGCATTATAACATTGGCTACCGGAAAAGTCCGGGTCGAACTGAATAAACAGACAGGGCTGATGAAGGTCATCAATCTGGGAACAAATGCCTGTGTCATTGATGAAACTGCTCCTGTGGTATTCGAACCGAAGAAAGTAACTGTTACTTTGAAAGAGCAGCCGGATGAGTACTTCTACGGTGGCGGCGTACAGAACGGACGCTTCTCTCATAAAGGCAAAGTCATTGCTATCGAGAATCAGAATAGCTGGACCGACGGCGGCGTAGCATCCCCTACCCCTTTCTATTGGTCGACAAACGGCTACGGAATGATGTGGTATACATTTAAAAAAGGTGAGTATGACTTTGGCGCAACGGAAAAAAATGTTGTGAAACTATCTCACAATTCTTCCTACCTTGATATTTTTTATATGGTTAACGATGGAGCCGTTGCGTTGCTGAACGACTTCTATCAACTGACGGGAAATCCTGTTTTACTCCCCAAATTTGGTTTTTACGAAGGACATTTGAATGCCTACAACCGTGACTATTGGAAAGAAGATGAAAAAGGAATTCTTTTTGAAGATGGAAAACGCTACAAAGAAAGTCAGAAAGACAATGGTGGTATCAAAGAATCTCTGAACGGTGAAAAGAACAACTATCAGTTCTCCGCTCGTGCAGTGATCGACCGCTATAAGAGCCATGACATGCCCCTCGGCTGGCTGCTTCCCAACGACGGTTACGGTGCAGGATACGGACAGACCGAAACGCTGGACGGTAACATTGCCAACTTGAAAAGTCTGGGAGATTATGCCCGTCAAAACGGAGTGGAGATCGGACTTTGGACACAGTCAGACTTGCATCCGAAGGAAGGCGTAAGTGCTTTGCTGCAACGTGATATTGTGAAAGAGGTTCGTGATGCAGGCGTGCGTGTACTGAAAACAGACGTAGCGTGGGTAGGTGCCGGATACTCCTTCGGGTTGAACGGTGTGGCTGACGTAGGCCGTATTATGCCTTACTATGGAAATGATGCACGTCCTTTCATTATCTCTTTGGACGGTTGGGCAGGCACACAACGTTATGCCGGAATTTGGTCGGGCGACCAGACAGGCGGTGTGTGGGAATATATTCGTTTCCATATCCCTACTTATATAGGCTCCGGCCTTTCCGGTCAACCGAATATTTGTTCGGACATGGACGGAATCTTCGGTGGCAAGAATGAAACAGTCAATATACGTGATTTTCAATGGAAAACATTTAGTCCGATGCAATTGAATATGGACGGCTGGGGCGCCAATGAGAAGTACCCCCATGCTTTAGGCGAACCGGCCACATCCATAAACCGGATGTTCTTGAAGTTGAAATCCGAATTGATGCCTTACACATATAGTTTTGCCAAAGAGGCGGTAGACGGAATGCCTCTTATCCGTGCGATGTTCCTGGATTATCCCAGTGCTTATACGCATGGAACGGCTACCCAGTACCAGTATATGTATGGTACGGATTTCCTTGTAGCTCCCGTTTATCAGAAAACCCAGGCTGATGAGAAAGGCAATGACATCCGCGATGGTATTTATCTGCCCGCCGGCTCCTGGATTGATTATTTCAGTGGCGAGAAGTACGAAGGTAACTGTATTCTCAACAACTTCGATACTCCTATCTGGAAACTTCCCGTATTTGTGAAGAATGGCTCTATCATTCCGATGACCAACCCTCATAATAACGTTAGCGAGATAGACAAGTCTCTGCGTATTTATGAGTTCTACCCGAACGGGCACACTGAAACCATAGAGTATGATGATGACGGTGTAACGGAAGCTTACCGCCGGAATAAATCAGTATCTACCCTGATTGAATCGGACGTAAACGACAAGAAGAACCGTCTTACTATCACTATTCATCCGACAGCCGGAAACTTTGACGGTTTTGTGAAGGATAAAAAGACGGAATTGCGTATCAATGTTACAGAAAAACCGAAGAAACTTGTCGCTAAGGTGAACAAAAAAACGGTGAAACTTATGGAAGTAACTACGGCCGAAGATTTCCTGAAAGGCGAGAACGTCTACTGGTATGAAGCTACTCCCAACCTGAATAAATTCGCTACTAAAGGCAGTGAATTTGAGAAAGTGGTCATTACAAAGAATCCGCAACTACGCGTTAAACTGGCTTCTGCCGACATTACGGTCAGTCAGGTTGTGCTGAACGTAGACGGTTTCCGTTTTGCGCCTGCCGATCGTTACCGTGTGACTACCGGTACTTTGACCATGCCGCAGAATGCACAAGTGACCGAAGAAAACCGCGAAGCATACACCTTGAAACCGACATGGGATAAGGTCGCTAATGCAGATTTCTATGAAATCGAATTCGACGGTATGCTTTATACGACTATCCGCAATACTTATTTATTGTTTGAAGGACTGAATGCAGAAACTCCGTACTCTTTCAAAGTACGTGCTGTCAATAAAGACGGCGTTTCCGACTGGGCAACTATTCAGGTAACGACGAAGGCCAATCCGTTGGAATTTGCTATTCACGGAATCGAAGGTGAATCAACTGCCGCTTCTCAGGGAGGATTCGGAGTGAACCGTTTGTTCGACTTTGCCGAATCGGGAGACAACTGGCATACGAAGTACCGTGTGAATGCAATGCCGCTTGATCTGATTATCGACCTCAAGACGGTGAACCAACTGGATAAGTTCCACTACTTGCCGCGTACTGATGCCGGTAACGGTACATTATTGAAAGGTACGGTATATTATAGCATGGATAAGGAACATTGGACAGAGGCGGGTGCATTCGATTGGAAACGCAACGGTGATGTGAAGATATTCAGCTTCGAGTCCCGTCCTACTGCACGCTATATCAAACTTGCCGTTACGGAAGGTGTAGGAAATTACGGTTCCGGCCGCGAATTGTACGTATTCAAAGTGCCTGGAACAGCCAGCTACTTGCAGGGAGATATCAACAATGACGGTAAGATCGACCGCAACGACTTGACTTCTTATATGAATTACACGGGCTTGCGCCGTGGAGATTCTGATTATGAAGGATATATCAGCAAAGGGGATATAAACATGAATGATCTGATAGACGCTTACGATATCAGCGTGGTAGCTACTCAGCTCGAAGGTGGTGTCGGTAGAAAAGATACGCTTAAAGTATCGGGCTCTTTATCAATCAGCACCCCGAAACGCCTCTATCAGAAGGATGAAATCGTTGAAATCCGCGTGAAGGGTAATGACCTGAAAGCTGTGAATGCACTTAGCTTTGCATTGCCTTACGATCAGAATGACTTTGAGTTCGTTGGTGTAGAGCCGCTGAATATGAAAGCAATGGAAAACCTGACTTACGACCGCTTGCATACCAATGGAGTGAAATCGCTCTATCCTACGTTTGTCAATATAGGAAAGCAGGAAGCATTGAATGGTTCGGAAGAATTGTTTGTCCTGAAGCTGAAAGCGAAACGTAAAGTGAAGTTTGAATTGACTTTGAAAGACGGAATATTGGTTGATAAGGAACTGAGAATGCATCAATTCTAGTGATAGAAGCAGCATTCCTGAATCATTCAATCTATTTTTTCTTGTAAAATGGTTAGGGGAGCAAATAGTAGAGGCTGGAAATAAAAATCCGACTCTACTGTTTGCTCTGTTTTTTTAGAAAAAATAGAATCGGCTCTTTATATCAGTCTAGGATTTATTTCGTAGTTTTACGGACGTATTAGCAAGGAGTGTAACCTCAAATAGTAAAGATTGTATGGAATGTAGAATACGTCGGTGGCGGATAGAAGATGCCAATGACATTGCAGAGACGCTGAATAACAAGAAAGTGCTTGATAATTTGAGAGACGGCATTCCTTTCCCCTATACGGTGGAGGATGCGAAAGAGTTCATACAAGCGATGAATGTTGCCGATCCGGAAACTACTTTTTCATTTGCCATTACTGTAGATGACAAGGCAATAGGAAGTATAGCCGCGTTCCGTCAGAGCAATATACATTCGAAAACGGCTGAAGTAGGTTATTATATTGCAGAACCCTATTGGGGAAAAGGACTTGGAACGAGTGCCATCAGACAGATATGTGAGTATATCTTTCGCAATACCGATATCATCCGGCTCTTTGCGGAGCCTTTCGCACATAATATCGGCTCTTGTCGTATCCTTGAGAAAAGCGGCTTTCAGTTGGAGGGAACGCTGAGAAAGAATGCGGTGAAGAATGGCGTCGTTGTGGATATGAAGATGTATTCAATCCTGAATTGTGATAAGGCATAATCTTATCGTTTTTCTAACGATCGTACCATTTATTGATTCAGTACTGTTGAGAGCGATGTATAAGCGCGGATTATTCTTGAAAGTCTGGTGAAATAATGTTTGATTTAAGTAGCTTGTATGCCGTGTGTGCTGGACATATAGATCCGGCACGTAGGCCATATATACCCAACGCATTGGATCTATATGTCCAATACGTTGGATCTATATGCCCGATATACACGGTATATATCTCCTGTAATTAGTTGATAAACATCGCTATTTCACAATGCTTTCCGCTCTTTCCAACGCTATATTTATGTTCGGGCAGATGTTTTCTTTTCCCAGCAGTTCATAGAAGCCGGATTTCTCCAGCACTTTATGTACCTTATCATTTACTCCGGAAAGGATAACAGTTGTTTTTTCTTTCTGCGACATTTCACAAAGCACGGTCAGGTTGTGTATGCCTGTGGAGTCAATGAACGGAACTTTTCTCATACGGATGATACGTACTTTCGGGCGGTCTCCCAGTTGTGCCATGGTGTCTTCAAACTTTGTAGCGATACCGAAGAAATAGGGGCCGTTGATCTCATATACCTCTACGCCTTTCGGGATGATGAGGTTCTCTTCGTGCACGGCAATGTCCGATTCTTTGTTCGGGTCAATCTCGTCGGTGATGACAGAGATTTCGGTTGTCTCCATTACGCGTTTCATAAAGAGAACGCAGGCAATGATTAATCCTACTTCGATAGCAACGGTTAAATCGAAAATGACCGTAAGGAAGAAAGTGATAAGCAACACAGTGACGTCTGATTTCGGGTTTTTCAGTAAAGCCTTGAATACGCGCCAGCCGCTCATGTTATAAGATACAATGACTAACACGCCGGCAAGGCATGCCATGGGGATGTATTGTGCCAGCGGCATCAGGAAAAGCAGAATCAGGAGCAGGATTACTGCATGAATAATTCCGGCTATCGGTGTCTTGCCACCGTTGTTGATGTTCGTCATGGTACGGGCGATAGCTCCGGTAGCGGGGATACCTCCGAACAGAGGGGCTACGATATTTGCCGCGCCTTGCGCGATAAGCTCTGTGTTGGAATCGTGGCGGTCGCCAATCACACCGTCGGCTACCGTGGCGGACAGCAATGATTCGATAGCTCCTAATACGGCAATCGTGATAGCTACCGGAAATAATTCCCTGATAGCTTCCCAGTCTAGGGCGGGCACGACAGCGTCAGGCAATTCCGATTTGATAGTGAAACGGTCTCCTATCGTCTGGATGCAGTCGATTCCTCCGAAGGTTTTCATCAGATAGACGGCAGCAGTGACAACGACAATTGCTATCAGTGAGCCGGGAATTTTTTTTGAGAACTTGGGGGTAATGGCGATGATAATAATGCTGACAACGCTCACGATAGTGTTCCACCAGTTGACCGTATCGAAGTGACGGAAATAAATCATCCACTTCCCGACGAAATCTCCCGGCACTTTCTCCTCTCCAAAAGATAAACCGAAAATATCGGCAATCTGGGTAGTGAAAATAGTAACGGCGATACCGCTGGTAAATCCGACAATGATAGGATAAGGGATAAACTTGATGACTGCACCGAGTTTGAAGACTCCCAGTAATACAAGCAGTACACCTGCCATGAGCGTGGCTACAATCAGTCCGGCTTCACCGTATTGCTGGATAATGCCGTAGATGATAACGATGAAAGCACCTGTCGGGCCGCCGATCTGGACTTTGCTACCTCCCATTAGGGAGATGATAAATCCGGCGATGATAGCGGTGATAATACCTTTTTCGGGCGATACTCCCGAGGCGATACCGAAGGCGATAGCCAATGGAAGTGCCACGATACCTACGATGATGCCGGCCATTAGGTCCGCCATAAACGTTTCTTTCGAGTAATTCTTCAGACAAGAAACCAGCTTGGGTTTAAATTCAAATAGCTTCATTTTTATGAGTTGTTATACGTGTAATCTGACCTTTTTGCAAAGTAGAGGTTGCAAAATTATATAAAATAATCGAAATAAGTATGTTCTCCAGCATATTATTTGTCTGTTGATAGATTTCATCAATGAACTGATAGTTTTTATTCATAAAGAAAAGTCGGTTTATTACGAACAATTCGCTTATATTTGCGTTATAAATAGTACGACAAGTTACGTTTGGTAATTACCAATTTAAAATATAGATTAGAATTATGGCTAAAAGTATTAAAGGAACTCAGACAGAGAAGAATCTGTTGACTTCATTTGCAGGAGAATCACAAGCAAGAATGCGTTACACTTATTTCGCAAGTGTGGCTAAAAAGGAAGGTTACGAACAGATTTCTGCTATCTTCACTGAAACGGCTGATCAGGAGAAAGAACACGCTAAACGTATGTTCAAGTATCTGGAAGGTGGTATGGTAGAAATTACAGCAAGCTATCCTGCCGGTGTTATCAGCACCACACTGGATAACCTGAAAGAAGCTGCTGCCGGTGAACACGAAGAATGGTCTTTGGACTATCCCCACTTTGCTGACGTAGCGGAAAAAGAAGGTTTCTATGTCCGAAGAAGAACTGTTTTTGATGAGAAAGCTTTATCTTTGGAAGATGAATGAAAAACCATTTTAAAACTTATTTAATCTGTCATGATGGAGTTTATCGATTCTTATAATTTAACCGGACTTGTGATCGGAATCAGTACTTTTTTAATCATAGGCTTGTTTCATCCGGTAGTGATCAAATGTGAATATTATTTCGGAACGCGTTGTTGGTGGATGTTCTTGATTTTCGGTATTTTAGGTATCATTGCTGCTTTGTATGTCCGGCAAGTCTTGTGGTCGTCTTTATTGGGGGTTTTCGCCTTTTCTTCTTTTTGGACGATCCTGGAGATCTTCGAACAAAAAGGAAGGGTAAAGAAGGGATGGTTTCCGATGAATCCGAAACGGAAAAAGGAATATGAATCATGAAAAAAATAATTCGGTGTTTTTATGGAAGAGGTTTTAAAACAATTGAATGAGCTGTGCCGGGATACGCTGGTTGACAATTTGGGTATGGTATTTACTGCGGCCGGGGAAGGATGGCTGGAAGCCAGGATGCCTATCGACCGGCGTACCTGTCGTCCGGACGGAGCTTTACACGGTGGTGCTAATATGGCTTTGGCCGAGACGGTCGGAGGAGCTTTGAGTTCTATGTCGGTTCCGCCCGAAAACCGTTTCCACGTATTCGGTATCGAGGTGAATGGAAACCATATGAAACAGGCA
>ENA-ORNR01003464-ORNR01003464.1-human-gut-metagenome-genome-assembly--contig:-NODE-3464-length-11765-cov-2.964816_pt1 | contig 11765 bp, 13 predicted proteins | sample MGYA00242114_ERZ509020 | MGnify/ENA primary metagenome ERZ509020 (study PRJEB26280, sample SAMEA2338758) | human gut metagenome | biome: human gut; feature: human-associated habitat; material: faeces...
CAAGGGTATTTATGCACCGACGCTTCCCGCACAGTGAGAATACGCATTGCCGGAGAAAAAGGTTTCATTACCATCAAAGGAATTACAACCGGTTGTAGCCGGACGGAATATGAATATGAAATCCCGACAGCCGATGCCATGACGCTGCTCGATATGCTGTGTATAAAACCGCTGATCGAAAAAATACGTTACCGCTACAAGGCTTCCGACGGGAAAATATGGGAAATCGACGAATTCAAAGGCGAAAACGAAGGCCTTGTCATCGCCGAAATAGAACTGGAACATGAAGACGAAACATTCGCTCTGCCCTCATGGGTAGGAAAAGAGGTAACCGGAGACATGCGCTACTACAACTCGTATCTGTCCCAAAATCCTTACAAAAACTGGAAACAATAAAAACATACCGAAGGTCATTGCATATTAAAGGTTGTCCCATAGCAAAGACTTTCGATGCCATAAGATGGTGTATATGGTGTATATTGGAAAAACGATACTTCAAAAAATATTTTTCACATAGGGATTGGAGATTTAAAAAATAGTTTATACTTTTGTCCCCGATTTCAAGAACGACCTATGGAAAGATGCCGGAGTGGTCGATCGGGACGGTCTCGAAAACCGTTGTACCCTTACGGGTACCCAGGGTTCGAATCCCTGTCTTTCCGCCAATTAGCTTGATAATCAAGCATTTACAAAATTCACACCCAATATTACACCCAAAAAGGCAGTAATGTTGGGTGTTTTGTTGGCATCAAATGATACGATGTTTTGACAACTAAGGGGTGCCGGATTATTTAATGTCATTTAACATCGCGTTAGACTCATGAGACTTTACTTGCCTCAAAAATCATCGTTATGTTTGGATATATCAAATAATGTTTGTAATTTTGCGAACAACAAATAAAAAATGATATGGCAAAATTAGAGATAACACCCGAACAGGAGCGTCTTGCGAGGTTTGCGAAAGCGATGGGGCATCCAACGCGGATAGCGATTCTCAATTTTCTCGCTCAGAGAAACGAATGTTTCTTTGGCGATATATATGAGGTGCTTCCGATTGCGAAGGCCACAGTGTCGCAACATCTGAGCGAGTTGAAAGAGGCGGGGCTGATACAAGGCACCATCGAGCCGCCAAAAGTAAAGTATTGCATCAACGTAGAGAACTGGAAACTTGCCCGGCAACTGTTTTCACAGATGCTTGACGACTGCTGTCCCTCAAAAAAGAATAGCTGCTGTTCGTAAGCACTATTTTTTTACCACTAATGTTCGTAATTCGGCAAATAACAATCTAAATTAAATGATAATCACATGAAAAAGTTAATGATGCTTTTCGCCCTTATGATAGGGCTGGTGTCGTGCGGAAGCGGGGATAATACCGCCGCTGCGAAATCTCCTGAAAAGGATAGAGTAGAAGTGATATATTTCCACGGCAAACAACGCTGTGCCACCTGCATGGCTATCGAGAAAAACGCTAAAGAGGTAGTAAATACTCTCTTTGCAAACGAGCTTAAAAACGGCACTGTCGTATTCAAGACCGTGGATATATCTACCCCGGAGGGAGAAAAAATCGCCGACAAATACGAAGTGACATGGTCTTCTCTCTTTGTCAACAAATGGAAAGACGGTAAGGAGAGCCGTAACAACCTTACTGAGTTTGGCTTCGGGAACGCCCGTAAAAATCCTGACGGCTTCAAGAAAGGGCTTGCAGACAAAATCCGCCAATCATTGAAATAATGGACTGGTTACAGACTTTACTTGACAACAGCACTGCTCCGGCTCTGACTGCCTTCCTCCTCGGATTGCTTACCGCCATCTCGCCATGTCCGCTTGCTACCAATATAGCCGCAATAGGCTACATCAGCAAGGATATAGAGAACCGCAGACGCATTTTCCGAAATGGTGTCCTTTACACCATTGGTCGCGTAATCGCATATACCGTTCTCGGCATTATCCTTATCTCAATTCTGAAAGAGGGTGCAAGCGTGTTTGGCATACAGAAGGCCATCGGGAAATGGGGTGAGCTGCTGATTGGTCCGCTCCTGCTGGTTATCGGCCTCTTCATGTTGTTCGGACATAAACTTAATCTGCCGCAGTTCGGTTTCGGCGGCAACGGTGAAGGTCTTGCCCGAAAAGGGGGATGGGGAGCATTGTTGCTCGGGGTACTGTTTGCTATGGCTTTCTGCCCCACAAGCGGAGTGTTCTACTTCGGGATGCTCATACCTATGTCAGTAACCGCAAGTGCAGGCTGGCTTTTGCCTGTATTGTTTGCTGTCGCCACTGCGCTTCCGGTGCTTGCAGTAGCATGGATTCTTGCTTTCAGTGTGGAAAAAGTCGGCGAGTTCTATGGTAAGCTGCGTACTGTTCAGAAATGGCTCAATATCATTGTCGGGCTTCTGTTTATAGGTGTCGGGGCGTACTACTGCGTTATAATGTTCTTCTAAAATAAAAATTTTTAAACTATGTTCGCCGAAAGGCGAAAAACAAACGATAAACAAATGGGAAATAACAAAGAATCAAAGAAAGGTTTCTGGTCAACTCTTTTCGCGCCAAAAAAGAAAAGCTGTTGCTGCAACAGCAACATAATCGTGGAAGACGATGTGAAACCTGTTCAGTCGTGCGGATGTCCCGCCGACTCCACCGAATCCGTTGAAATCTCGTGCTGCGCCCCCTCTCCCGGAACAAAGGTCAGCGAGGTTCTGGTTCTCGGCCCCGGATGTGCCAAGTGCAAGGAAACATACAAGGTCGTCGAGCGTGTGATCAGCGAGAACAATCTTGATGTAAGACTCTCAAAAATCGAGGATATAACCGAAATGATGAAATACAACATCATGGCGACACCTGCCGTAGTTGTTGACGGTATCGTCAGAATCAAAGGTCACGTCCCCTCGGCAGACGAAGTGAAAAAGGTTTTCGGCATCTGAACTGAAACAACCGGCAACAGCTATGGAAACGAAGAAGGAAATCAAGTTCCTGATGTGGACTGTCGTCATATTTATGGCGGCGTTCTTCATGCCCGTCAACAGCGAGAACTTGTTGACAGCGATACACTCAACACTTGACCTCGCCAAGTGGTATGCCCGTGAGCATATCGTACTCTGTCTTCTCCCGGCATTCTTCATTGCCGGGGTTATTGCAGTGTTCGTAAGCCAGGGAGCGGTGCTGAAATATTTCGGTGCAAATGCCAAGAAGTGGGTGTCATATACTGTGGCTTCAGTATCGGGAGGCATCCTTGCCGTGTGTTCATGCACCATTCTCCCGTTGTTCACCAGCATATATAAACGTGGAGCGGGTCTTGGGCCGGCAATAGCGTTTCTATATTCCGGTCCCGCCATCAGCATACTCTCGATAATCCTCACAGCCCGTATTCTCGGCGTGGAAATGGGGCTTGCCCGTGTAATCGGTGCCGTTACATTCGCGGTGGTAATCGGTCTTGTGATGTCGTTCATCTTCCGTAAGGAAGAACGGGATAAAGAAGCGGCACAGATGAATATCGTCCCACCGCCGGAAAAACGCCCGCTTTGGCAGACCGCATTGTTTTTCTTTACTCTTGTGGCAATCTTGGTGTTCGCCAACTGGGGCGCGCCTGCGGCAATCGACCGTGGCGTCTGGGCTGCCATCTACGGGGCAAAATGGTGGATAACATCTGCCCTTGCAATAGGTCTGTGCGTAATGCTTGTGAAGATACTCCATCTGAAAGCCCGATGGATTATCCTCGGAGCTGTAGCCGTTGCGATTTCAGCTTTCATCGCAAATGTTTTCATTCCCGATGCAAAACTGGCTCCGCTTGTGCCTATGATAGTTTCTGTTGCTGTGCTTGCAATCATATTGTTATGCGACAAAAACGATGATGAAAACAGGGAGTGGGCGTTGTCATCATGGGGATTCGCCAAGCTGATACTGCCGCTGCTTGCCGTGGGAGTATTGACCGCAGGGTTTCTGCTCGGCTCAACGCACGACGGTATAGAGCTGCCCGGCATTATTCCAAACAGTTGGGTTGAATGGGCAGTCGGCGGCAATTCGTTACTGTCAAACTTCTTCGCAAGTTTCACAGGAGCGTTCATGTATTTCGCCACTCTCACCGAAGTGCCGATTATTCAGGGACTGCTTGCTTCCGGCATGGGTAAAGGCCCGGCTCTTGCCCTGCTGCTCGCCGGGCCGTCGCTTTCATTGCCCAACATGCTTGTCATCCGCAGCGTGATGGGGACGAAAAAGACTGTGATATATGTCGCTCTTGTAATTGTCATGGCAACCATTTCCGGATGGGTTTACGGTTATTTCTTCTAACTCGAATGAAAAATGAAAGTATTGATTCTATGTACCGGTAACAGTTGCCGCAGTCAGATGGCTCACGGCTTCCTCCAGTCGTTTGACCCGGAATTGGAAGTCTTCTCCGCAGGTACGAAACCTGCGGAGAAGGTCAACCCGCTTGCTGTCAAAGCTATGCGTGAGAAAGGCATCGATATCAGCAGCCATACGCCGCACAATGTGGCGGAATACCTCAAAGAGCCGTGGGATTATGTGATAACCGTATGCGGAGGAGCAAATGAGAGCTGTCCTGCGTTTGTCGGCAAAGTCAAGCATCGTATTCATATCGGTTTTGACGACCCTTCCGATGCAATCGGCTCTGAAGAGTTTGTTATGGCTGAATTTCGCCGAGTGCGTGACGAGATTAAAACCAGATTTGAACAATTTTACAACGATAATTTGAAATGAATACTTTACTCGACACACTTTGGTATTTCTGCTACATCACGGTTGAGCTTGTTGTATTGTTCATCGTGATCACTGCACTTGTAGAAATCATACTTATGTATATTCCGCAGGATAAAATCAGTAAAAAAATTGAAAAAGCAGGCTTCTTCGGGAATGTGATAGCTGCCGGATTCGGTGCACTCACACCTTTCTGCGCTTGTTCCACGCTGCCTATGACTGTAGGTTTCCTCAATGCCGGCATTCCTTTCGGAGCCACAATGTCGTTCCTCATAGCCTCTCCGCTGCTCAATCCCATTATCATAGCGATGTTGGGAGCGTTAGTAGGAATCAAAGCGATGCTTATTTATGTGGCGATAGCTTTTCTTTGTGCCGTATTTTTCGGCTGGGGATTACAGAAGGTCGATGCGCAGAAGTATGTCAAAAATGTGAGGCTGAAAAAGCAGTCCTGCTGTTCGTCAGGTGAAAAACCTATCGAGTCTAAGAAGCTCCCTTGGAGTCAGAAGATAGCCATAGCTCTTCGTGCCGGATGGGACACGCTTCGCCCGATATTCTGGTATCTTATCATCGGCGTTGCATTAGGAGCCGTAATCTATGGCTATATGCCGAGCGACTGGGTATTGAAAATCGCCGGACCGGACAATCCTTTCGCTGTACCTGTCGCAGCCATCATCGGTGTGCCTCTGTATATTCGTGCCGAAACTGCAATCCCTATCGGAGTGGCTTTGATGGGCAAAGGAATGAGTATCGGCGCAGTGATAGCACTCGTCATCGGAGGTGCAGGTATGGCGATACCCGAAATGTCAATGCTCGCAAGCATCTTCAAGAAGAAACTTGTAGCTATGATAGTAGCAGTAATATTCCTGACGGCTGTAATCTCAGGGTATCTGTTTAATATTCTCCTGTAATCCTATATAATTAACTGAATATTTTTCAGTAGTATTCATCCGACTCCAAACTTCCTTATCGCCGTCCTTTGAACTTCGGTTTTTGGAATTTGTCCTTGTCGTTAGCATTCCAAGGCAAATCGGAAGATGAACCACCAGAGCCGGTCCCGACATGCGGTGTCGGGATTCCTCCGGCGGCGGTCTGGAGCGCTATGGCAAGAAGGCTGTGTTGTGATTCATCCACCTGCTCCCACGGCTCAAACAGTTCGTTGACCAATTCATGAAGAGTTAATGCCCCGCTGTCGTATTTGTCAAGAAGATTCTGAGACAGATTATAAGAGGTGTTCTTGAACTCGTTGCCATGAAACAGTGTCGTGATTGACAGACTGGGGTACATACGGTTGGGAATCCATCCGCTGACAAGTTCCGCTCCGGATGACAAGCGGTATCTCTCGGGGTATGCCAGGCGGTGCAACTTCTTTGCTCGATTGTGTTCGGCATTATAACGGGCTTCCCATTCGGCAACTCGTTTGGTCGCCGCGTCGATTTCTTTTTGATAAGAGTTGTGTTCACGAAGTGAATCGGCTTTCAGACTGTCGTACTGCTTCTGCATATCGGTCAGTTGCTTTTGTAATCCGGCAATCTGTCTGTCCTTGTCGGCAACTTCCTTCTCCAGTTTCGGCAGTTCCCCGGTTCCGAGCCACGACAGAATACGGTTCTTGCCGTCCTTAGCTCTCTTCTCGACCATCTCCTTTTCGGCTGCAAGTTTCTCAATCTCAGCAGTCAGTCTTTCGATGTCTGACTGTAGTTCGAGTGCTTGCTGACGGTTGTATTGCTGTTGCGTCTGATGTCTGGCACCACTCGCAACGACACCACGTTTCAATCCGAATCCGGCCATTGCCTCTGCGTATGTATCCTGATATTGCCGGAGCTTGCCGTGTGTCATCAGCTCATTGGCACATAGCCTCGGTGCCGGGGTCTTATCCTTGTACTTCTGCTCACCCTCGCGCTTACGGCGTGTGCGTGGTGCCGTTACAATGGGGACAACCGTTGCATGAAGGTGGGGTGTCTTCTCATCCATGTGGAGCACGCATGACACAAGATTATCCTTGCCGAAGGTGTCGTGCAGCCATTTGATATTGGATCGGCACCAGTCATCAAGGCGACTTTCGCCTGCAAGTTTTATCATCTGCTCATGGGTTCCGGTCAGAAGCACACGGACGGCACGGGTCTGATTCTTGCCGACCTTCCGCTTAAGTCCGGCGGTCTCAATACGATGTTGAATAGCTTGAGTGCGGTTAACAACGCCCTCCGGAAAGTCTATAAGTTCGCGGTTGAGGTGTGTTCTGCTCTCGTCGGCGTTGTCGGGAATGTGTGGTTTGCCCTCGGCGGTCTTGCGCTCGATGTGGCATGACATGCCCGAATCGTTGCCTGCGCCACGCTCCATGTGGCACACTGCATATTGTGTTGTCATATAGTCTTGAATTAAATTGGTTATGATAAAATTCCGTATCAATCGCAAAAGAGAGCCGGGAGGAGGCTCAATGCATGATGGCTTTTTCGGGAGAGGTCGAAGACATCGGATGAAAATGCCATAATAAGCTACGGAATTTTATTACTAAAATCCTCCCTTAATTCAGCAAGCTGGCCGGCTTGGTCGTCAGCTCCTACAATGGGGTTATTCCGGGTCAGCGGATTTTGTCGGTGGGGAAGAGCCGATATGTCGGGTCAGCGGAGTCTTTCAATATGCCTGCTCATTCAATAGTTATCAGGACATATCTCTGAGTACCCATGCCAAGTCGCTCGGCATAGTTGAGAAGATGGGTGCCGTTGCGCTCTGCGATACGTTGCTCCATATGGATTTTGCCGTGGTCCGGCGAGTTGTGGATCGCGTCTACACAAGCCCTGTCAAGAGCCACAGGGTCAAGCGATGCGAAGATACCGATATCCGCCATCTGTATCGGAGCAGGCTGAGCCACACAGTCGCAATCGACCGAGAGGTTGTTAGCTACGGAGATGTATAGAATGTGGTTGCCGGCATGGTCGATGATTGCTTTCGATGACTCCGCCATCGATTCAAGAAAATCATCCTGTGCGGCACGGTCTGCCCACCAGTTGTCCGCATCGTGATTTTTACCTGCCGTATGCACCCATGCTTTTCCGTTACTTGACTGCATACCGATGGCCATATTCTTCAAGGCGCCACCGAATCCTCCGCTGGGATGACCTTTGAAATGCGACAGCACTATCGTGAAATCATAGTCCAGCCAATTCTTTCCGATATAGGCGACGTCGAGATGTTTGCCTCCTATGACAGGCAAAGCCGTTTCGCCATCGTTATCCATAATGTCTATCGGTGCGATAGCTCTAAAACCATGTTCCTCGGCGGTTTTCAGGTGGTCGGATGAATGACGCCTTGAGCTCTGATAGGCTGTGTTACACTCTACAAGTGTAGCGCGCAACCCTTGCACCAATGGTGCAATCAATGCCGGAGCGAGGTGATTGGAATTTCCGCTTTCGCCGAAAGAAAGTTTGACACATACCTTTCCGGTGGCACGACGGTCGAGCGCATCATATATTTTCAGGATATTTTCGGGGGTTATCTCCTTGATGAAATACACCGTGGCGACTGAATCCGATGTGGTGGGGGCGACCTGTTGAGCCTTCATCTGTCCGAATGAAAGGACGGTCATAAGCGCAGTGAGGATAGATGCAAGTTTACTCATGATAATCCTTCTCGATAAGTCTATTGAGCCTTTCGGCATGGGCTTTGGCGTGTCCTCGGAATGTGGCGAGTTGTTCCTCGTCAGTGTTTCCGGCAATCATCATGCCGCCGGAGAACACATAGCCACCCCATACCATCTGGCAGTGGTTGGGGATTCCGGCCAGAGGGAGCATCAGGTCGTCGATTGTCATTTTCTGCACACCATAGCGGCTATACATATCCGCTGAGCCTCCTGCCGTGAATGAGGCGATGAGCCGTTTGCCTTTCAGCTTGTCGCCACCGCGTCCGTATGCGAAGCCGTATGTCAGCACTTCCTCCATCCACTTGTGCATGACCGAGGGGCAGCTGTACCACATTATCGGGAACTGGAGTATGATTGTGTCGGCATCGAGCAGCTTCTTCTGTTCTGCCGCCACATCGATAGTGCCGTCGGGATAAAGTTCGGTTATGTTGCTTATCTCCGCATCGGGATTGATGCGCGAGAACTCTTCTATGATAGCCTTGTTGGCTACCGAGTCTTTCCAATATGGATGACCAACTATGATTAATATCTTTTTCATCGGTAACGGTTTTATCTGATATAGTTTACAACTTTATTTGATGGATTAAGTTCAGTCTGGTCAAGAAGTCGGAGATTTTTAACCATGTGAAGTGTCCCCTGTTTATATTTCTGGAAATGGGCAGTGGCTATGTGTGAGCGGTATGCCTCCTGAGAGGCGTACGTTTCGAGAATTGTTATATTACAGGGGTTCCCCTTTTCCTGCACCGCATACATGGTCAGCACTCCCGCTTCTGTACGCAGGGAAATTTCGCCGACTTCGGTCGCAAACTTCAGATACTCGTCAAGATATGCCGGATCGACCTCCACTTTCGACAAGCGGATTATACCGTCGGCCGACATCGGCGATTTAGCGCACATTACGGCTTTACTGCCACTTCCCGCAAGGGCTCCGTATTCCTCGTCTGTTACCGCACGCAATTGTACGACATGACCGTCGACAGAGTGTTCAGTGACTGTCATGCAAATCAGAGGTTTATCCGGGGTGGCGCCATTCCAGTGCCGTACATCGGCTTTGGAAACTATCACGTCACCTTTCTTTATTACACGTTTTTCTTCACCTTCCTCCTGATAGAAGCCTTCGCCGTCCAGTACGAGAAGAGTCTGCTCGGCATTGGGGTGATAATGCCAGAAGTTGCGGCTGCCGGGGGAGAAGCGGAAATGGGTTATCATGGTGTTGCCATTCTCTTTAAGCAACGACAGATGTACTTCCCCCGTATTGCTATCCGTAGATGCGATGTTTTCCGCAGGGAAGATAAGTTCTTGATTGTCCATTTTATCCTGTGCAGTCATGTTAACGTGCATGGAAATCGCAATTAAGGCGCAAAAGGCGACCGTTTTGACTTTCATATTGCTTACATCAGTATCTTTTTCGTCTGAATCATATTGCCCTTTGTGTATCTGACAATATATACGCCTTTAGGCAGATTTTCACGAGCTGGGGTCCTATGTCCCGAAAGAGTGTAAAGCTCTCCATCTTGCTCTGAAATGTCGGCTGTGATGTCATCTATCCTGCTTGAATTAGATGTGGAAAGTATAACGGTGACATTACCATCCCCGAGTATTGATTTCAGTGCGGCGCCGGTATAATCTCCGTTTATTCTGCCGAGACGGGTGAAATTATAGGAATCATTGTCGTAATAAATTACAAACTGATTGCCAAGATAGAGCACAAGGTCGCCGGGCTGAGTGGTGAAGTAGGTGTCGTTTCGGGGTAGGGTCTCGGGAAGACTGCCCACTTTCTCCATATTGCCATAATCGCGCATATCAATAGTGACAGGGCCCACAGCAAGGAGCTCCATCAAAGCATTTGCCGACGAATTGTCGTCAAGAGTGGCCGTCAAAGTGGCATTTTCGCCTACTTTTATCGTAATCTGATTATTTGTCATGTCAGGAGTATTCAGTGTTGAGTAATTAATTTCTTCAAGCCAGTCGGCAATCAATTTGGATGCGTTGGAGGTCTGCGAAGAGCGGATCCACAGACTCGGGGCAAGGAACTTGCCGTCGGGTACGAGACGGCGCCCATCGCTTTCGACCCCGCTGATTCCGCTGCTTGCGCTCGACACAATCAGACCGATGTTCTTGCCGGCCATTTCCTCGCCATGCTGAAACAAAAATGTCTGCATCGGTGCGGCCATATTGCTCCACCACAGTGGCGCACCGATTATGATAGTGTCATACTCTTCCGGATTCACATCGACTGGGTCGATTGCCGGGTAAGACCCCGGATTGTCGGGATTATTCCTTATGGCGGCAATCAACGCACTGCCGATGGCATAGTTGTTGGCGGCGTAGTCCAGCCCTTTCTCAGCGGGTTCCACTCTCACCACATCCGCTTCAATCTGAGAGGAAAGTTCACTGATTATTCTATGTACATTGTTGGTGTGACTGTAATAGACCACCAGAGTCTTTGACTGTGCGACGGCAAACGTTGCCATCAGCATCAGTGCCATTATTAATTTTTTCATATACTTTGTTTTAGATTCGCTTGATAACTCAATCTTATCCATGAAGTTGCGCATCTCTTCCGAGTCAAGAGCTTGGCCCGACTTTACAAATTCATTGAAAATTTCCGTAGTCATATCTCAGTTTCTTCAAATTCAACATATGAGGGACGCAGACCCATATCGCGCAATATCGCCATCTCGTTTTCTTCAAAGGAAATCTCTCTGTCACTGACACCGGTTCTGTCTTTTATGACACCCTCCTGACACATAAAGTGATTGATGACCTGTTGCGGGGTAATGGAATAACGGCCGGCAATGTAATCCACCACCTCATCATTACATACTGATTTTGGTATTGCAATCTTACTGTCCATGGCTATTATTATTTCACACTGCAAAAATAGATAGCGTCGGTTCAATGACGCATCCAAATTCTCGGGTATCCGTATCAAAATCCCTGATTGTACTTTAAGAGCTTGTTTTTTAACATGCTCTAAATCTCGTATATTCTTATTAACTTTGCATCTGACAATCAACTCTATACGCCTATGGCCAAAATATTGAAAGTCAACAGAACTTCCGATTACAGCGGGTATCACGGCCTCACTGACCGGCATCCGCTGATAACAGTCATTGATTTCTCAGAAATATCTCCTATACGACACAGTCTCAACAGGTATGAAGTATATGGGATATTCGTACAGCAGGACAATGACCTTGACCTTATATACGGGTGTGGCAAATATGATTATAAGGATGGCTCCCTGATATGCGTCTCGCCGGGACAGATAGGAGGCAAGGAAGACAATGGAGAACTGGTTTCGATAGGTGGTTGGGCAATCCTTTTTCATCCTGACCTGATACATGGCACACAACTTGAAAATGACATCAGAAGCTACTCGTTCTTTGACTACAGTGTCAACGAGGCTCTTCACATGAAT
>ENA-ORNR01003483-ORNR01003483.1-human-gut-metagenome-genome-assembly--contig:-NODE-3483-length-11714-cov-10.111245_pt1 | contig 11714 bp, 9 predicted proteins | sample MGYA00242114_ERZ509020 | MGnify/ENA primary metagenome ERZ509020 (study PRJEB26280, sample SAMEA2338758) | human gut metagenome | biome: human gut; feature: human-associated habitat; material: faeces...
GGCGGGTGACCTCGATGCCGTTCATATCCGGCAGGCGCCAGTCGATGATATAGGCGTGGTAGGCATCGCTCATCTCGATAGACTGCCGTGCACGCAGCACCGCTTCCTTGCCGGAAAGGGTCCACTCGGCGCGCATGCCCACCTTGACCAGCATCTTCGTCACGCTGTCGCAGGTGTTGAAGTCGTCATCCACCACCAGTGCTTTCAGGCCCTCCAGCTCGGTGATCTTTTCCACCGGGCGCTGCTCGGTCTGTGCGCGCATGGGCACACAGACGGTAAACTCGGTGCCCTTGCCCTGCGCTGTCTGCACCTCGATGGTGCCGCCCATCGTATCCACGATGTTTTTGGTAATGGCCATGCCAAGACCGGTGCCCTGAATTCTGCTTACCGTGGAGGTGCGCTCCCGCTCGAAGGGCTCAAAGATCTTCTTGGCAAACTCCGGGCTCATGCCGATGCCATTATCCTTGATGCGGAACTCGTACTGCCCGCAGCCATGCACCTTACCGGCAAGCTGCCGCACCCGTACCGAGACTGTGCCGCCCGCCGGGGTAAACTTGATGGCGTTGGACAGCAGGTTCAGCAAAATCTGGTTCAGTCGGGTCTTGTCGCAGTAGACGTCCTCGTCGGTCACGTCCATGACGTCCATGTAAAGCTCCAGCTGCTTTGCGTAAATTTGCCCGCTGACAATGGTTTTCAAATCGTGCAGCACATCCGAAAGGTTGACCTCCGCCTCTTCCAGATGGATCTTTCCGCTTTCAATGCGGCTCATATCCAGCACATCGTTGATGAGGGAGAGCAGATGGTTGCTGGATGCAAGGGTCTTGCCAAGATAATCCTTCACCCGCTCGGCATCGTCGATATTACTGAGCGCCAGCGTAGTAAAGCCGATGATGGCATTCATGGGGGTGCGGATATCGTGGGACATATTGGAAAGGAAGGTGCTCTTGGCGCGGTTGGCGGTCTCGGCGGCTGCAACGGCGTCGGAAAGCGCCTGATTTACCTGCTTGTCGGCGGTGCGGTCGGACATAACAAGGATATACTTGGTTCTGCCTTCCACCTCGCTGCCCATGGCGATGTTATGGAACCAGCGGCGCTCTTTGGTTTCCAGATGCTCAAACTCGAAATCCCATTCCCGCTGCTGCCCGCTGAGAAGCCCATCCAGAAAGTTTTCGCCATGCTCCGGGGCGCCCAGCTTGTCCAGAGCAAAGGCATTTTGTCGGACTTCTCTCCACGGGATGCCCAGCAGACGCTCAATGTTCGGGCTGACATAATCCACCTTGGAGGTCTCTGCGTCCAACATCAGGAAAACGTCGTCCACGTTCAGCGAGAGCTTCTGGAACAATTCATCCCGGTACAGGAGCTTGGTGTTCTTCTGGCGCAGTGCGGCATGGCTTCTGCGCACAATGAGCAGAATGACCAGCACCGCAAGACCTGCGGCGATGCCCGCCACGATCTGCACCGTATGGAACCACAGCTTATCCAGATTGGCATTGACGATCTTGGTCGGCACAAGCCCCACCATCGTCCAGCTCTGGACAGCAGTACCCTCGTAAACCAGATAATAGCTGATGTCGCCCAGTTTGACCTTCATGTTTCCGCTGCTGCCCTGTGCAAAGGCATTGGACAGATCCAGGATCTGCGCCTCGGAAAGATCGGAATGGTCGCGCAGCATCGCAATGAAGTTGTAAATGGTCTCCTTGCGGTTTACAGAATTGTCGATGACCACCCGCCCATCCGGGTAGATGACATAGTTGCTGGCATTGCCCTCAAAGGCAGAGCTGTCCAGCAACCGAAGCACTGCATCATTATAATAAGAGATGGCAATGGCATCGTAGGCAAAGCCCCGGTAGCTGCCCTGCGTTTCGGGACAGATGAACGCAAGCATCTGGGGTCTGCCGGGCAGTGATGTGTTCATGACAATATCCTTGCCCTCGGAGAGCTGCTCGTCCAGATTTGCCTGCAAGCCAAGATAGCCGGTCTCCCCGGTCACGGTGATGTAGTTGCCGTCATAGGTAAGAAAGTAAAAGTCGGCAAATCCGGTATTCTTCTGTGCTTGCTTGATATACGCCTGAATTTCGTCCTCATCCGAGGTGTTTTCCAGAAAGCCGTTGTACAGATGCAGATAGGTCACATTTTTGCGCACCATCTCTTTTAGCATATTGTTGGATTTATGCAGCACCTCTTCCAGATGCGAGGTGCTTTCCTGATAGATGGTCTGCGACACAAACGAGATGTACCGCACGCTGAGCCCGACTGCCAGCAAGACCAGCAGAAGGATGGCGGCAGCAGCAGGGAGCCACTTTTGCCGGGGATGGCAGCTCCGTTTTGGTTTACGCTTTTCGTCTGCCATTCCGCTCACCTCAGTGTCATGTAGTTTTCAGGCTCTGCAAGCGCTGCGCCGCCGCCGGAAACATGATCGCGCCATGTGTTTTTCACCCATGTATCTTCGCCCGCAGATACGCCGCTTCCGCTGGCAAGCAGGGCATCCATCTGCTTTTCCGCTGCCAGACAGGTCACGGTAACGGTGTCGTCGTCCCGCAGCGGCTGCCCGTTGCGGGTGATGCCGGTCAGGGTATAGCTGCCGCTTGCCTCCTTTACCTCCACGGCAATACCGCTGACGATCGGCAGAGAACCACGATTGAAGGGCACAAAGCCGCCCTCGCAGCCTTCCACATAAGCGCGGACAGTTTCCTTCAGCTCTGCGCCGGTCATGGTGCGTTGGCGGGACATCAGGCCGTTGGGCATGATCATGGAATCCGCCATTTTTGGGGTATAGTCTGCTTTCAGCACACTGCCGGTAAAGCTGTTTGCGGTGGCAAGTAGCACATCCGTGCCGTAAACGCCACGCAGCGTGTTTGCCATAACGGAGAAGGCAGCGTTGCCGCCGTTTGCGTGGAACACGTTGGAGTAGCTCTTCCCGCTGGTCAACACGGGCTCGTCATCGGCAGGCGTTTCCTCGGCAAGAAGCTGCGCATTGAACGCCTGATACGCCTGCTTGGCGTTAAGCTCGCCCGCAATCATTTTGGAGACCACATCCTTGGAGATGGCAAAGAAATCGTTGGAGGCAATGCGGATATACATGTGGTTTTCTTCCACCACATCGCGCACGTCCTTCATGTACTCGGTCAGGCGCAGGGGGACGTTCTGGCTGTAGCTCAGCAGGTCCTGCCCGTCGGCAACGATGCGGCTCTGCGCCTCCTCGGAGAGCATGACGTTCAGCACCTTCATGGCTTTTTCGCGGCGCGCGGTGTCCTGCTCGAGATCTCGATTCAGGGCAACTTGGAAATACGGGGTGGTCATGATCCACTTTTCGCCGTTCTGGCTGAAGAAGGGCATAAAAATGGTGTCGATGCCCTCATCCTGAAACATCTTCACGCCGGCAGAGCTGCCAAAGTACATGGCAACTTCCCCGTTGCGGAACATCCCGGTCACACCGTCGTAATTCAACGCAAGGTCGTCTGCCGTAAGGTGGGTATCCTGAATGAACTGCTCCATCCGCTCAAACGCCCCCGGCCACACGGCATCGTCCAGACCCACCCGCACGGTGCTGGCGGGGTCGCTGTATGCGGTGCGCCACTTGCGCCCTTCCGTCGTGGTAAGCTCGGCAGCGGAAAGCCCCTGCAGGGTCTCCATGCAGGTGTAGTCGTAGGTATAGTCGGCGGTAAAGCCGCGGATGCCCAGCGCTTCAAACGCCTGACAGGCGGAAACAAAGCTTGCGTAATCGGTGGGCAGCGGGATATCGTACTGCTCAAAAAGGCTGCGGTTGACCACAAAGCCGTGGGCATCCGCACAGACCGGCAGCCAGTTCACGCTGCCGTCCTCATTTTTAAAGCTGTTGAGGTAGGTGTTGTACACAGCGCCCGCCTCGTTGGTCATGGCAAGGTTCATCAGGCTGTCCTTCAGGGGTGCAGCATCGTGCAGCGAGAACCGGCAGCAGGTGATGATATCAGGCAGACCGCCGTTCTGCTGCAAAAACTTGTAAAAATCCAGATCGTTATTGCCCACGATGAACTCAACATTCACATCCGGCAGCTGGGACTGCACATAGGGTGCATAGGTCCCGTACAGGCTGGTGCTCCACAGATACACTTGAATGGTCTGGGCGTCCTCCTGCTTTTCCACCTGTTCCGGGCTTTTTGCGCCGCAGCCGGTCAACAGGGACAGCCCCACCACCAGCGCCAAAAGCGCAGAAACAAGGCGGTGCCGTGTTCTTTTATTCATCAAATAATTCTCCTCACAACTCTTGGGCAGCTGCCGCTTTGCGGCAAAGCTGCTATGGCCTACTGCTTATACATCACCGCCCGCAAGAGTGTGCGCTGTAAAACCCGCCCACGGAAATGATGCCGCAATTTTTGCGTGCTTTCTGTTTTGCACTGTCCCTTTCCCGCGAAAAGGCACAGCACAAGAGAGATATAAAATATATTACCATTATCAGGAAGAATTTTCAATCAATTTTCACATATTTATTCACAAAAAAGCACGCGCGTCCGATTTCTTTGCGGCAGTGAATGCGTCTTTTTGCAAAAGGCAGACAAAAAAGCAATAATTAGTGCTTTTCAAAAAAGTCGCCGGGGAAGCCTTCCAAAACAGGAAGATTCCTCGGCAGTATTCGTTTAAAGGAACCACCATCCTGCTCCAACTGCACGTCTCCATTCAGCAAAGCGGAGAGCGGCTTTTATCCCGTTCTCCGCTCTTTGTTCTTATTTTATCTGCGGTGCATCCTTTCGCTGCCGGGTGGATCTCAGATTTTAGCGGATGGTTCTGCGGAGCCATCCGATTTTTCTTGCTCTAATCGTATTTTTTCTGTTTTCTCTTGACGATGCCCCGCTAATGGAGTAGGATTGTGCTGCAAAAACGAATTGCAAAAGAGGAGTTCTAAATGCAAATCAGCCTTTTATTGATGCAGCAGATCGCGCAGCTATTTCTGATTCTGCTGATGGGATATGCCGTTGTGAAAACCGGCTTATTGAAGGCATCGGACAGTAAGGTGCTGTCTGTGGTCTTTGTCTATCTGGTCATGCCCTGTGTCGTTCTGAACGCCTTTCAGATCAAGGATACACCGGAGATCCGCACCGGGCTGCTTTATTCCATGGGCATCGCCGTTGGAATGCACGTTGTATTTCTGCTTCTGAATGCGCTGTTCCGCAAAGCTCTCAAGCTGGACGCCGTGGAGCAGGTCAATATCATTTACAGCAATGCCGCCGCGCTGGTCATTCCCATCGTGCAGGCCCTGCTGGGGGAGGAATATGTTGTCTACTCCTGCGCCTTTGTCATTGTACAGCTGGTGCTGCTCTGGACCCATGCAAGCGCCTGCCTGCAGGGGTCTGCCCGGCTGGAATGGCGCAAGCTCCTTACCAATGTCAATCTGATCGCCATTGCAGCCGGTGCTCTGCTGTACCTGCTGCACATCTCGCTGCCTGCCCCGATCACCAGCACACTGAGCAGTGTCGGCAATATGATCGGCCCCATGGGAATGCTGCTGGCAGGCATGGCCATTGCGGAAGTGCCCCTGAAAAAGGTTTTCTGTACCCCGCGCAACTATCTGCCGGTATTTCTGCGTCTGCTGGGTGTTCCGCTGGTCATCGTTCTGCTGCTTTGGGCAGTTCAAGCCTCCCACTGGATCCCGGACGGCAAGTCCATCCTGATGACGGTCTACCTTTCTGCCATTACCCCCGCCTGTGCAACAGTCACCTCCATGGCACAGCTCTATGACCGGGATGCTTCTCATTCCAGCGCGATCTATGTCCTGAGCACGCTGCTTTCCATCCTGACCATGCCGCTGATGATCGGGTTGTTTGAGCTGCTGCTCTGAAATACGGAAAAAGGCCGCCCGGCATCGCAGCAGGGCAGCCTTTACAACTACAAGGATGTGTCTCTATGAAACTACTCAAACAATTCATTCAGCAGGAAACGGTCCTCACCGCAGCCGCTGTGCTGGCCGTTGTCTCCGCCTTCTTTGTTCCGCCGGATGCGCAGTATCTCGGCTACATCGACCTGCGCACGCTGGCGATCCTGTTTTCCCTGATGACGGTCATGGCCGGGCTGCGGCGGCAGGGCTTTTTTGATGGACTGGGTCGGGCATTGCTGTCCCGCACCCACAGCACCTTTCAGCTGACGCTGGTACTGGTCGGGCTGTGCTTTTTCGGAAGCATGTTCATCACCAACGATGTTTCCCTGCTGACCTTCGTTCCCTTTACGTTCGTGGTCCTGAGCCGTCTGGGAGCGGATGTCCGCCGCTCCCTTCTGATCCCGGTGGTCTGTATGCAGACCATTGCGGCAAACCTTGGCAGTATGCTGACCCCCATCGGCAACCCGCAGAACCTCTATCTTTACGGAAAAAGCGGCATGAGCATCGGGGGATTTGTTCTTCTTATGCTGCCCTACACCCTGGTCTCTCTGCTCCTGCTGCTGGCCTGGGCAACGCTGGTCTGCCGGAAAGCCTCTGCCGCCCTCTCCGTGGACGAGCTTGTTTCTTCTTCTGCATCTCAGGGGGATCAGAAGATCATCCTGCTGTATCTGGTTCTGTTTGCCGTCTGCCTGCTGTCCGTGATCCGGGTGCTGCCCTATGGCATTGCCTTTGCCGCTGTACTCGTCTGCGTTCTTTTTGCAGACCCGCACACCTTACGGACGGTGGACCATTCCCTGCTTTTGACCTTTGTGGCTTTTTTCATCTTCATTGGCAATCTGGGGCGCATTCCGGCCTTTTCCGGCTGGCTGCAGGAGTTTCTGACCGGCCGGGAAGTTCTGGTGGCGGTTCTTGCTTCGCAGGTCACCAGTAATGTTCCCGCCGCCCTGCTGCTGTCCGGGTTCACGGCAGAGACACAAGCCCTCATCATCGGCACCAATCTGGGAGGTCTTGGCACTTTGATCGCATCCATGGCCAGTCTTATTTCCTACCGGCAGATCGCACGGGAGCTGCCACAGGGGAAGAAGCAGTATTTTGGGCTGTTCACCCTGTCCAACCTGATCTTCCTTGCGCTCCTGCTGGGCGTGTGGTTCTTGCTCCGTTGACCGTGGCAGATGACTTATGGTTTTTCTATAAAGCTAAAAAAGGGGGGCTCTGTCACGGACGAATGTCCGGGCAGAGCTCCCTTTGGTTTTATCGTATGCAGTTATCAAGTAAAGAATAAAAATTTTGCAAAACAACCACTACAAGGCTCAAATCGTAAGCGGTCAGCTGCTTTTGAAAGGAACCGGCAAACAGCATCCACATCCCAAAGGGCATCCCGGCATACTTCATTGTCTGTCTCCAAATCCGATCTTCACGATCTGCATTTTCATTCCGTTGTCTCCAATCTTTGCAAGAAAGCGGAAAAAGCCGCTGATGGAAGGGTCTTTCAAATCGTTGTACCCCAGCATATAGCCCCGGCTCGAAACCCCTAAACGACTGTCCCACGCACCGATCTCTTGGGGAGCGTCGGAAACCGCGAAATACGCCCCCACATCCTTGATCTTTGCAGTCCTGAGCCACGTTTTGGCAATCATCTTCACCGCCGTTCGGTTGGCAGCATCAAAGACCAGCACGCCGCCGGGGAAAGCATCCGCCATCCCCTGCACCAGTTCCCGAACCTGCTCCGTCAGGAAGTAATAGAACACCCCGGAGGCAAAGAACACCGCCCCGCCGGAGGCATCGATCTTGTCAAACCATGCGGGGTCTTTCAGGTCGCAGGGGATGTTTTGCTCCCGCTCCCCGGCGGGCAGAAGCTGCTGCCGCAAGGCGATCACATCCGGGAAGTCCAGATTGTAGATTTTACAGCTGCCGTTGTCGCAGCTTCTTCCAGTGCTGTCCAGTCCGCAGCCCAGATTGACCACCGCCGCATTGGGGTGAGATTTCAGATAATCCCGCACCTCAAAAGCAAGGTCATTCTGCCGCATGGCCACCTCCAGTGAACCGAAACGCTGCATCAGGCCGCGGGAGTTTTTCTCCGCCTCTGAAAAATCGTAGTCGATCTCGTCAATCAGGCGAACCGCTGTTTCGTCCCGGTAGAGATTCGGGTATAGTTCTGAGCAGACCTTCCGCGCATACAGCGGAATGATCAGCGTCTCCTGTACGGTGTTTTTCTCGATTTTGTATTTCATGGGTATCACTCACTTTCTGATAAATGGCAGTTCCGGCATACAGTCACGCTCGGCGATGTGTGCCAGCATTTCGGCGAACCCCTTTGGATCGCGAATCTGATATTGCATGTGATTGTATCCCTCAAACACGGGATAATGGCCGCAGGGGTAGGCTTCCATCACTGCTTGACGGTATTTGAAATGATCTTCTATACTGCCAAACTCGAAATAGGTATGTTTTTGCAATTCTTTTGAAAGCGGCGGAAAGGGTTTATCCTCCAGACTGTCCGAAATCTGCCGCCGCAAATTTGTATAGGTCAGATTTTTCCCTGCGTCTATAAAATACGACTTTATGGAATCGTCGTCACACCACAGTATCTTTTTCAGCGTACCGCCCTTCGACCAATATAGGCTCTTGATGGCAAAATACAGAAACGGCGTCATGATACGGCGCGTGCCCTTTCCGATTTGGGCGAACTGCCCGCCGTCAAAGAAAGCGTGCTCCACGGGCAGCTTCGTCTGCGTCAGAAACGCCATGGCAAGGTCTGCACCGATGGAAGAAGCGACCACCATCGCCAGCCGCTCCACGCCCTGTCGATGCAGAAAGTCCTCCACCTGCCGTATTTCGTCCAGCTTGCTGACATATTTCTGCCCCTCGCAGTAAACGGTGGAGGTGGGCAAGATGCAGAAATATCGATCCTGCAAATACCTCGCAATCGGTTCGCTGCTCGCTCCTGTCACACCCATTGCATGAAAGAACAGCACGGCAGGATTCCTCCTGTCGCCATATGTTTGAAACAGCATTTCTATCACCTCATATTTTCATAAAAAGCATCATAATCGCCGCCAGTGCTGCCGAAATGACCGCCATACCAATTGTGCCGAACAGCCACTTTTTGCCCTTATCCTTGGCTGTAATGTAGGGTTTCAGGTCTTCCGTTCCCGGAATTTCCCATGCGTTCGTATGTCCTACCCAATAGCCGTCAACCCAAAATCGGTCTATGAGATTCATAACGGACAGTATGACCAGCAGCTGCCAGAAGCCCTGAACGAAGCCCTTTGCGCCGTTGAGCGCATAGACGCAGACCAGCACATAGGCGATGTATCCGGGGACGCAGACAGCTTTGAAAATCAAAGCATTTCGCTTGATTTTCGCGTGTGTTGTAAGTCCCAGCGTTACGCACCGCTCCTGCACCTCCTGGCTGTAAAGATGCACCATGCCCACCGCGCCCTTGCGGATACCGATGGCGCAAACCAAAATGAGCAGAACACCAAGTCCTATGCCTTCCAAAATCACCTGTAAAATCATCATTTACTTCCTTATCCCAGCGCCACATCCAGCACCATCATCACGCTGAAGCCGACCGCAAAGAAAACCGTCCCTATGTTGGAGTGCTTTCCCTGCGACATTTCCGGTATCAACTCCTCTACTACGACATAGAGCATTGCGCCTGCGGCAAAGCTCAAAAGATACGGCAGAGCCGGAATCACGAGCTGTGCCGCAAGTAGTGTCAGCACTGCGCCAACAGGCTCGACTATTCCCGAAAGGACGCCGCCTAGAAACGCCTTGCCTTTGCTCTCGCCCTCAGCTCGGAGAGGCATGGAGATTATAGCACCCTCGGGGAAATTCTGAATGGCAATGCCGAGTGACAGGACAAGCGCACTCGTTGCCGTAATCTGCGTGTTTCCGGCAAGAAAGCCGGCATACATCACGCCCACCGCCATGCCTTCGGGAATGTTATGCAGCGTCACCGCAAGCACCATCATAGTGGTGCGCCCGAGCTTGCTTTTCGGTCCCTCCGCCTGGTCGCTCCCTACATGAAGGTGGGGGATAAGTCGGTCAAGCAGGAGCAAAAACAGCACGCCGACCCAAAATCCGATAAAGGCGGGGAGGAAGGACAGCTTGCCCATGTTTTCCGATTGCTCTATCGCCGGAATCAGCAGGCTCCAAATAGATGCCGCCACCATAACCCCCGCGGCAAAGCCCGCGAGCGCACGCTGCACCGAAACACCGAGTGACTTTTTCATAAAGAAAACACACGCCGAGCCTAATGTTGTGCCGAGAAAGGGAATCAGTATTCCGAGAAAAGTTTTCATTTATCTCACCGCCTTTGTGTGAATTGTTACTTGTTTCGCCGGAATCCGGCTTCATCCCGATATTCGGGATGCTCTTTTACATACGGGTCCTGGTCGCCGCAGATGGTATAGTCGCACCGGCAGCCGTTCACGCAGGTATTCGTCCGTATAAGCCTTGCATGGAGCAGCTCCATAGACGCAAAGTCCACATTACACAGGGCGGGCATAATATCCGTAAGACCGTGCTTGATAGCAAACTCCGCTGCCGGGCACGCCGTAAATTCATAATAAATAGGCTTGTCGGTTTCATAAGGCGCAACCGACATCTCGTAATCGTGCCATTTGTCGCAGCCGCTTTTCGCACGAACAAACGCCTTGTACATCAGCTTCCTCCAGAACGGCTTGTTGCAGTCCACAAATTTCAGCTTGCGGAAAGTCGGAAGAATCAGATTTTCCTCCATCTCTTCGATTTCACGGAACGAAGTAACTGCTTTGCAGACCACATAATAGCTCATGATGGCGATGCAGTCGTAGGTGCCGCCTACGCCGTTGTGGAAGTTCTTTTTGCCGCCCAAGTCGGTGCGCCAGTCGGAGAGAAAGTCCGCATACTGCCGCTGTACCTTTTCCCATACTGTCTCCCGCTCTGCTTCCGGATAGTGCAGGGCGATTTTCGCCAGGATTTCTTTCTTGCAAGGCTTTGAATACAGCACATGGCTTTTGAGGTCGAATAGAAGCTCGTTGTCCTTCATCTGATTGCCTCCCTCCTTGTTCTTTCTTGCGTGCATGAGACCATCTCAGATTTAACCCGCTTTTCGGCAGGCAAACCATGCCATGCTTTTCAGGTTTCCCATGTCCACATCCGCATACATTCCATCCAGCCGTGCTTTCAGACTGGAAACCGTCTCATAGGGCGGTGTGAAAAAACCTGCCTTTTCATAAACATGCCGGACAAACCAATCCGTCCGCTTGTGCTCATCCTTCACATAAAAGCAGCCGCAGAATGTTCCGCCGGGTCTCAAGACCCGGAAAACCTCCCGATAAGCGGCTTCCTTGTCCGGAAAAGCATGAAAGCCGTTCAGCGACAAAACGATGTCGAAAGTATCGTCTTCATAGGGAAGCGCCCCCACATCGCCCTGCCGGAAGGTTACATTTTTCAGGTGCAGGCGGTCAGCCTTTTCCCGTGCCTGCCTCATCATATCGGGCGAATAATCGAGACAGGTAATGTCCGCCTCCGGCATAGTCTGATAAACCGGCATGGTCAGAATCCCTGTTCCCACCGGCACTTCCAGCAGCTTGCCGGAGAAATGCTCCGGAATACCGGACATTGCCTTTTCCAGATAGGCGTCGTTTTCCGCCTTGTTCATTGCCCACACCAAGCGGCACACCGCTTTCCCGCTCAGAGTAGAGCAGGTGATCATGCCGTCATAAAAACTGTTTCCGCCCGTCATTCGGTACGCACCGCGAATGGCTTCTTTTCGTTCCATGGTTCTTCCTCCGTGTTTCAATCATCACACGACCGTTTCCGGCCTCATTTCTTCAAAATGTCCACGATTTTTGCAAAGTCCTCCTTTGCCTCCTTG
>ENA-ORNR01003484-ORNR01003484.1-human-gut-metagenome-genome-assembly--contig:-NODE-3484-length-11708-cov-3.291170_pt1 | contig 11708 bp, 8 predicted proteins | sample MGYA00242114_ERZ509020 | MGnify/ENA primary metagenome ERZ509020 (study PRJEB26280, sample SAMEA2338758) | human gut metagenome | biome: human gut; feature: human-associated habitat; material: faeces...
CTTCAACATAGGGCTCAATCTGTCTCGGAATAAATTTAAAACAGCTTCTAAAAAAAAGAGTCCCATTCTCTAAACGGGACTCTTTCCATACATTACATTTATTTTACCAAAGAGACATTTGCGAGGAATCAACTTGCTGCGCTTTCTTTTGCTCCACGGCAGCCTGTTCTTCGGCTTCGCGTTTCTTTTTCTCCTCTTCTTTCCGTTTTGCAATCATCTCGGGTGTATCGGGTCTGGTAGGAATTAACCAGTTATCATCGAATGAATCGAGACCCGGAAAATCGTCTTCCCCTGTGTTTGTATCAACACTCTTAGGGGAATTCTCCGTAACTTCTTTCGATTCCTCTACCGAAGTTTTTACATTGCTTTTTGTTTCACTTTCGTCCTGACGAACTTCAAAACTAATTACGGACGATGTGTCTTGTTTCTCTTCGACTGGCGTAACGGTTTCCGGCTCTTGCTTTTCATTAGTGTTTTTCACAAATTTCAAATTCTCTATCTGTGCTAATAGTTCTTGTCGTTGATTTCGCAATGCAGCTATCATTGCATTGGCATTTTCTAAATCGCTTTTCAACGACTCAATTTCGTTTTTGTTACCGACATTTCCCTGTGTCACAGTCTGTTCTAATTTTTCTTTTTGTTCTATCAGATCATTCAGTCGAGCTTGGAGTTGTTTGTTTTCTTCCTCCACGGATTGCAAGTTGTCTAAGAGTTGTGCTATTTTTTCATCTTTCGATGCTTTTATCTGCTCAAACTGTTGCAATTTAATTTCGACTTCGTCTACTACCTTCAACCCATTCTGTGCTTCGGATAGCTGAATTTCGAGATCCTTTATCTGCTTTAAGAGTTGTGAATTTTTATCTTCTCGTTGCATTAAGTCTTGTCGAGCTGCTTCCAACTGACTTGCAATCTCGGTCTCTTTATCTTTTGCCTGTGATAGTTCTTTGCGAGCCTGCTGTAAATCCATGCGAAGTTGCTCTACATCGGATATATTTTCTTTCTGTGTTTTAAGTTCGGCTCTTAACCTCTCAATTTCGGCAGAAGCTGCCTCCAATTCTTCTTGATGAACATTAGAGACTTTCAATTTATTCACCAAACTTTTATTTTCCAGTTCAAACTGCTCTTTTTCGGCTTCTAACGCAGCGATACGAGCTTCCAGCTCATGCACTTTTTCCGCCACCGCCCGTTTCTGTCGTTCGGCGCTTAATTGAGCACTTTGCATAGTATTACGCTGCTCTTCCAATTCTTTCATTTTTACCCGTGCCTCTTCCATTTCTTTCGTTAAATTGAGGTGTTCTGTTTTCCATTTCCGTGAAACGGATTCACGGGCACGCTCATTTACCGCACAGATAAATTCTTTAAACGGTTTATCTAATCGATCGAAGAGATATTTTTTCTCCGCTTCCTTATCCAATGCGGCCAATATATAATCGGGAAGCGATTTGTTCAATAATTCTAACAATGTATCGAGCAGCGTATCGGGGAGTTGCAGTTCCTCCTCTTTGTCTTCTCCAACTCTCGAAGCAGACGGAGTAACGTCACTCTCATTATCCTGTCTCTCTTTTTCCCGAATACATGCATTCGTAATATTTTCAGCAGTATAAGGTTGAGCCTCGAATTCATCATCTTCGCCAGAAAACCCCAACGCTTTCATCGTTTTTCTAAATATAGACATAATTTTCTATCTTATTTATTTTCAATTTGTTCCACTCCGGGCTTTGTCACCAGACCTTTCCCTTTGCGTCCGTTTATCTCTATCAGTACAGGAGCATCAAATTTAACAATTCTCAAAGATTCCGATTCGTACACAGCAGGGAGCTCATTCAGATAACTTTCATCGTAATAGCCATCGCCTGCAAATGTATTTACCGTAAAATAGCCAACACCAAACGAAGTCAAATTCTGAAAGAAATGCGTTCCCTGACTTGGTTCTATCCTATAATTATCAAGTGCGGACTCTACAATGAGACGGGCTGATGATATATGCGGCCATTTAACCGGAATTCCCAGTGAAGAGTCACTCGACCCCCATCGCCCGGGCCCTACCAAAATATAGTTTTCTTCCCGCTCGGTAAAGGTACGATTTATTTTCTCTATTTCACGTGCTATATTTACATTATTTGAGGACTTAAAACTCGATGATTTTACATAGACAATATGAGATACATTATCCATCACGCCGTGTCCCAACGCCGTATTGCTTTTAAGAATGGTTCTTTCGTCGGGTAAATCCATTACTTCGTCGCTAAGCATTTCCTTCATATCGACAATAGGCCTTATCTGCAACCAATAGACCGTACCGGGAGTATTACCCGGCCCTACAAGATTTCCCGCAAACTCTATTTCTACCGGCCGTCCCATTTCACGACTGCCAATGGTAAGCATAGAATCGAGAATAGAGGCTAACGGAAAGGCTTCATGTTGCAAGATATTGGCAAACGTAACGACTTTGCGCCCCCCATCATAATAACCGTCCCGGATCATCTGATCGACAGGATCGTAAGTAGAAACCATCAAACGAAGGGAATTGTCTTTCTCGGCATCACGAACGGAGAGTTTCAACAAATTGAAGCCATCGTCAATAGAGAAAGGTTTTTCACCTCTATTCATATCCAACGCATAGAATCGTGTTTGTGTATCTCTCAACGCCAAATCGAGTGTACTGGTTTGCAATACTTTATTGGGATGCCGTGGAGAGAATCGTAAACTGCGTCCTCCATCGACAATATATTTTCCTAACCCAATGGCCAAATCGACAACTCCATCTTCGGCCTTTTCGTCATTAATAGGATAATAGTTTATCGAACGCCCTACTCCTGCAAATGACGGATAATAACGATCGTTGTATTGCGTACCTACCACTTCCTGCAATATAATCGCCATCTTTTCTTGATCGATAACATTCGACGTAGCTGTCATATAGGCTTTACTATCGGCGTAAAAAACCGAGGCATAAACAGCTTTTATAGCATCTAACAGTAAGCGGAGCATCTCGTTCTTATCGTCCAACGAGGGTATCATATAGGTAGAATAGATACCGGCGAAAGGTTGATAGTGGGAATCTTCCAACAGACTCGACGAACGAACGGCAATGGGCTTACCCACCACATCGAAAAATGCCAAAAAATCGGGCTTTAATTCTTCGGGGAGCTTCGCTTTAAGAAAATGCTCCAAAATTTCTTCATCGGAAATATCGGAAAGAGCTATTTGATAGAGATTATTACTCTCCATAAAGGTATCGAATATATCGGTACACAAAACTACCGTTTTGGGAACGGTCACATTCACGCCTTCGATATTATCGAAAGTCGGATTTCTTTTTATCATGGCGTCGATAAACGCCAAGCCTCGTCCTTTCCCCCCCAAAGAACCATTACCGATACGAGCAAAATTGGAGTATTTGTCAAAACGGTCACGCTTGAAAATGGCAACTACTCCCCTATTCTTCATTTTTCTATACTGCACAATAGCGTCGAAAATGAGTTTACGAATCTCAGATATCTCACTCAAATCGGTAATTTGTCGAGGCTGCAAGGCTTCGGCCATAGGAAAAATAGCACGCGAATAGAGCCATCGGGATATGTGATTACGAGAGGCATGATAATAAAGAGAGTCGTCGGGAATAATATCTATATTGTCTTGTAAATCTTTTAGATTTTTTATTGTCACGATAGGCTCTCCCGTATTAGGATTGATGAATGTAAAATCACCGAAGCCGAAATTTTTCAATATCGTTTTTCTCAAATCGACCGGCAATTTCTTAGAATTTTTATCCAAGAATGAAGCGTTGAGCTTAATGGCTTCTTTTTGATTTTCGCGTTCGGAAGACTCGATAATAAGAGGCAAGTAAGGATCGCAAGAACGCACATAGGTGCAAAATTTTATTCCTGCTTTTTTATCTTTTTCGCCTGCCCTAACGAACGAAACATCGGATACGATACCTAGCATGTTTCCCGAATATTTTTCATATATCTGCATAGCTTCCTCATAAGTTCGTGCCAACATTACTTTGGGACGCCCCCGCATACGCAGCATTCGCTCGTGATCATTCAAGGCTTCGGTCGAAAATATTTGGGATTGCTTCAACACAAAATTATACAAATTAGGCAAAATGGAAGAATAGAACCGGATAGAGTCTTCTACCAATAGAATGAGTTGCACACCTACCGAAGTAATATCGACTTCGGCATTCATTTTATCTTCGATCAGCTTAATAATAGCCACTAACAAATCGACATTACCCAACCAACTGAACACGTAGTCCACCCCACTCAAATCTTCCTTTGCTATACGCCTTGAAACTTCGTGAGAAAAAGGGGTCAGAACGACAATAGGGATATAAGGATAAAGACGTTTCATCGCCTTTGCCTGCGTAAAGGTCTCGGAACAATCGACTCCGGGCATAGTTATAATCAAGTCATAACGTTTCAAAGCCAATTCCTCGAAGGCTTCCTCATTGGTCGTTACCTGTTTCACCCGAGGAGGCGAACTCAGATTCAGAGAAACATATTCGAAGTAAATTTGTTCCTCCACCCGCCCGTCTTCTTCCATGATAAAAGCATCATATCGGCTCGCAACAAGTAAGACATTGAACACTCTTTTTTGCATTAAGTTAGCAAAAGAGGTATCTTTCAGATATAATTGGTTAATATTCGGTCGATTCATTATTTTTGTGTCGATTCCGGCTTTCAAATTGCCATTTTATTTTTTGCGATTTTATTGTTCAAAAGTAGTAAAAAAAATTTTTTTATCCATATAAATATGTACATTTGCGATAAGAGAAACGAGCATCTTCCAAAGAGATGCCCAACCAAGAATTTAACTTAATAATATCGCGACTATGAACATCGAGCACATCATGACATCATTGGCGGCAAAGCACCCCGGTGAGTCGGAGTATTTACAAGCGGTACACGAGGTGTTACTTTCCATAGAGGAAGTTTATAACCAACACCCCGAATTCGAAAAAGCCAAATTGATAGAAAGGCTTGTCGAACCCGACAGAATCATCACCTTCAAAGTGCCCTGGGTAGATGATAACGGCGAAATACAAGTAAACTTAGGATACCGGGTACAATTCAACAATGCCATAGGCCCGTACAAAGGAGGAATAAGATTCCATGCATCGGTAAATCTTTCCATATTGAAATTCCTCGGATTCGAACAAACATTCAAAAATGCACTGACCACTCTACCTATGGGTGGTGGAAAAGGTGGTTCGGATTTCAGCCCTCGTGGTAAATCAGATGCCGAAATCATGAGATTCTGCCAAGCATTCATGTTGGAATTGTGGCGTCATTTAGGCCCCGACACCGACGTGCCTGCGGGCGATATAGGCGTAGGAGGCCGTGAGGTCGGCTACATGTTCGGTATGTATAAAAAACTGACGCATGAGCACACCGGAACGTTTACCGGAAAAGGTCTCGAATTCGGAGGTTCCCTTGTTCGTCCCGAAGCAACCGGCTACGGTGGACTTTACTTCGTAAAACAAATGCTGGCAACCAAAGGAATAGACATCGCCGGAAAGAGAATCGCCATCAGCGGATTCGGCAACGTAGCATGGGGTGCGGCATCAAAAGCTACACAATTAGGAGCGAAAGTAGTCACCATTTCGGGACCTGACGGTTATGTATATGATCCAGACGGTATTTCAGGTGAAAAGATAGATTATATGCTCGAACTACGCGCATCGGGCGAAGATATAGTCGCACCTTATGCCGAAAAATACGGAGTACAATTCTTCCCCGGAAAACGCCCCTGGGAACAAAAAGTCGACATCGCTCTTCCTTGTGCTACACAAAACGAACTCGACGAAGAGGATGCCAAGAGGCTTATTGAAAACGGCGTTATCTGTGTGGGTGAAATCTCCAATATGGGTTGTCGCCCCGAAGCTATCGATTTATTTATCAAACATCGTATCATGTACGGACCGGGCAAGGCTGTCAATGCGGGCGGCGTAGCCACTTCGGGATTGGAAATGACACAGAACGCCATGCACATTTCATGGAGCGCCGAAGAAGTTGACCAACGTCTGCACCAAATCATGAGCGACATTCACACTCAATGTGTAAAATACGGAACCGAAGCGGACGGATACATCAACTATATGAAAGGAGCCAACATCGCAGGTTTCATGAAAGTAGCCAAAGCCATGATGGCACAAGGAGTCATTTAAGATTTCGAATAATGCGAACATAATAGAGAAAGGGAGGAGATAAAGATTATCTCCTCCCTTTCTCTATTATAATGAAGTTGCCTACGAACCAAGTCTTGCATATAATTGTTTCTCCAACAGAAAAACCCATAAATGCCATACGTATGAAAAAGATATTCCTATCATTCCTGCTATTCTGCACCCTAAGCACAAGTTATGCAAAGATAGATATAGAACGAATCGACCCTCCATTCTGGTGGACCGGAATGCAAGACCGAGAGCTACAAATCATGTTATACGGGAAAAATATCGCCGACTGTAAAATTAAGATAGATTACCCGGGCGTAACCTTAACAAAAGCTGTCAGTCTGGACAGTAAAAATTATTTATTCCTTTATCTGAGTATCGCCCCTGAGACCCAACCCGGCAATTTCGATATTCAACTGAGCCGAAAACGAGAGAAACAAAATATCCCATACGCACTCAATGCAAGAACCATACAGGGAAAAAACCGGAAAGGATTCGACGCAACGGACGTACTTTATCTGATTATGCCAGACCGTTTCGCCGATGGCGACCCGTCTACAAACGTCATTCCGTCCATGCGATTTCCTTCACCCGTAAATCGGAACAATCCCGATGCCCGGCATGGAGGGGACTTAAAAGGTATCGCCAAGCACTTGGACTATATCGAAGACTTGGGCGTAACGGCCATTTGGCTGAATCCGGTTCTCGAAAACGATATGCCCGGAGGGTCGTATCATGGATATGCAACAACCGATTATTATCGGGTCGATCCTCGGTTCGGGACAAACATGTATTACCGGGATTTGATAACCGAATGCCATAACCGGGGTATGAAAGTCGTCATGGATATGATATTCAACCATTGCGGAGACCAACATATCTGGTTCTTGGACCGACCATCGCACGATTGGTTCAACTTCCCCGACGGTTATCGACAAACGTCCTACCGTCTTACTCCCCACTTCGATCCTTACGTATCGGAATATGACAAAAGCATGACCGTAGAAGGTTGGTTCGTAGAGAGCATGCCAGACTTGAACCAGCACAATCCGCATTTAATGAAATATCTGACTCAGAATAGTATCTGGTGGATAGAATTTTCGGGAATCGACGGCATACGTATGGATACTCACCCGTATGTGTTTTTCGATTCCATGTCCGAATGGTGTGCCGCCATCAACCGGGAATACCCTAATTTCAACATCGTGGGAGAATGCTGGTACGGAACCGAAGCCGGTTCGGCCTATTGGCAACGGAACAGCATTTTGGATACGTCACGTAACTCCCACTTGAAAAGCGTTATGGATTTTCCGCTACAAGGTATAACCCGTGATGCGTTTACTTCGCAAACCGACAGTTGGGGCGGGCTGAATCTGATCTACGACCACCTTGCACTCGACTTCATGTTTGCCGACCCAATGAATGTACTTAACTTCCTCGACAACCACGACACCGATCGTTTTCTGTTGTCCGAACCCTCCCACTTGGGCTTTTACAAACAAGCCATCGCATTCCTATTGACAACCCGTGGAATTCCCCAAATCTATTACGGGACAGAAATTCTAATGCACGGGAGCAAGCAAAAGACCGACGGATTGGTCCGCCTCGATTTTCCGGGAGGATTTCCGGGCGATACGATTAACGATTTCTTATCCCAAGACCGCACTCCCCTGCAAAACGAAGCCTTCGACTTTTGCAGGACTCTCTTGAAATGGAGACAAAACAATCCCTGTCTGTCACACGGGGAGATGATGCACTTCATGCCGAACAACGGATTGTATGTATATCGCCGCAGCTACGAAGGGAAAAATGTGTTGGTTATCATGAACGGGAACGACTCTCCACTGACGGTCGACATGAGCCGTTATAACGAGATTTTATCGGAAGTACAATCCGCCCATGATATTATTACACACCGACAGATCGAGTTCTCCCCCATTATGGAGTTTCCCCCAAGAGCTTTATATATCTTAGAGTATTAACCGGGCGAAACCGAGAACGACATCAAGCGATATTTTCCCTATCTTCGATAATCATTGGAATCGGGAAAAGGTTGAATACTTTTTCTCACCAGCTAAAACATAATCATGCTGATAAAACAAGAGTCTGTTCAGAGTACTTTCACCAACGTGAGTTCGTCGTCTCTTAACCGAGCTGTCGCCCAATTTATCGATGTGACAGTATACAGACTGCAAGGGGCGATGTCGTCGGCCATATTACGAAGATAGATGGGATTATGAATAATAGCCTCTCCTACCGTGAGCAAAAGATTGCCGGAGAGCTGTTCCCGCAATATGCGACAGAACTCCTCTTTTTCCTGTTCGAAACCGGGCGACACGACAAACAACACACCTTCACAAAAGGTAGTCAAGGATACTTCTCGCTGAAACGGCAATATATTATCAACTTTATTGTCGAAAGTGAGATAGAGAATGTGTTTATTGAGCAACGACCGCCTATAACACAACTGATGCGAAAAGAATCCTTTCTTCATAATCCAATGATCTTCTCTTATGAACCTAACTTTTTTAATTTGGTAACCCGTTTTGCAACGGCTTTCTTAGATTCGCCACTTACGACCGACTGCTCTGGCATATACACCTGATTATTCACATCGAGAATACGATCGTTATAGTGCTTACGAATCAACATCAAACTATCGATATATACCTTCTCCCGAACCGATTGCTCCGGAAGAACGATATATCCGTAAAGACGGGACAACGCCGTAGCAGAATCGGATTGTAACGGCAAAGAGAACCACCCTCCCTTATCTATATCGATTCTGTTGTATGCCACCCCATTATCGGTATGACGTACGGCCATATATACTTGCGGGTTCACGCTTAATTTAGGAAGCATGACGACTTTAAATTTCAACTCGAAATAATCGCGAGTACGGAAGTTTTCATCGGGAGCGATATCGAACGCTAACAAATTGGTAGATAACCGGGAGTCGAAGATATGGCTCCGCCTTTGTTTCCATACATCTACACTATCGCCCGGCTGCGACATCGTTTGGGAATTTTCTTCCGCTAACAGTTTTTTGGCCTCCTCATTTTCGGCTTTCAATCGTTCCACCACACGATCGTATATTTTCATATAGGTTTCAATATGATGCCCATACCATACAAGAGTCGTGTCGAACTGTTCCCGAGTGACTCCATGACGCAAAAATACGGCTTCTCTTATTTTTTTCTTATCGGCATTGTTGTTATAGATATTATAGTTCGATTCTATGACAGCTTCGGATTTGTGTATATCGACTAACAAATCCTCCATATCTTTCTCATTAATGACATAATCCGGAGTACGGCTGCCACATGCCGACAAACATAAAATCAACCATATGATCCATATCGGATTTTTCATAAAGCTATTCGGATTTCTCAACTTGTTTATTTTCGGAAGAGAGATAACGATGATAAAACAGAATCATACAAACCACTCCGACCGAAATCGACGAATCGGCGATATTGAATACCGGACGGAAAAACTCGAACCGCTCACCTCCTATCCATGGTATCCAATCGGGCCAATAAAAACTGAACAGAGGGAAATAGAGCATATCCACAACTCGCCCATAGAATAGCCCGGCATACCCGTCTCCCAGCACAAAAGAAGCGACCAAAGGGGGGACAGGATCGTTAAACATCAATCCATAGAACAGGCAGTCTACAATATTTCCCGCAGCTCCCGCTATAATCAAAGCCAGGCAAACGATGAATCCCGTAGCGACTTGGGGACGATTCTTAATTTTCAGCATCCACCACGACAGAAAAACAACGGCAACAATACGGAACAGAGACAAGAACAACTTGCTCCCCACTTCCATGCCGAAGGCCATACCGTTATTTTCGATAAACGCTATATAAAACCAATCGGTCACTCGTATAGATTCACCGATATACATGTGAGTTTTCACCCATATCTTCACGGCTTGGTCGACAATGAGTACAAGAACAATCGTAATAAGAGCAACCTGCCCTTTGGTCAATTTCTTCATATCCAAAATAAAAAGATTCTCACTTTTATCCTATCTCAAAAAGATTCGACCTTCGTGCTTTCTATCCAAAGAACAGCCCCCGAAGGTCGAATTTTAATATCACTTTTCAGTAAATTTCATAAAAACTGCCAATCCTCTTTACCTGTTTCCACAAAGAACAGATTGATATGGATATCGGCAAACTATTTTCTTTTTCCATCTTCCTTCGCGTCAATTCCCAAAGTTGCATGAGGAACAGCACGAAGTCTCTCTTTCGGAATCAGTTTACCGGTCTCCCGACAAATCCCGTATGTTTTATTTTCTATGCGTACAAGCGCAGCCTGCAAGTGCTGAATAAACTTCATCTGCCGTTGCGCCAATTGTCCTGCCTCTTCTTTGGAGAGAGTGCTAGCACCTTCTTCCAACACCTTAAATGTAGGCGATGTATCGGTAACATCGTTGCCATCGGTATTCATAATCGAGGCTTTCAACAAATCATAATCACGATATGCTTTTTCGAGCTTTTCATTAATAATCTGCCGAAATTCTTCAAGTTCAGCATCGGAATAACGTGTTTTTTCACTCATAATTATTGCTACTTAAAATTCCACATTCAATTATTCAAAGAACCGACCACAAACGGAAATTGTTCTATATCCGGTCAAATATAACAGAAATATCCCTATGGACCTCCATTATTTCAAGGATTTAACAATTCTGATATTCACCTTAAACGTATCGAAGTCCAGCTCGGTGACTGCCTCTCCGGAAAGAGCGCCCAATATCTCAAACGTATTGGCCAAGACCTGTCGAGACATATAGTCGCGATATTCCTCCACAACCAAATCGGTCTCCCCGTTCGAAGCGATATATACATCGATTTTATCCGTAATATCGAAGCCCGAAGTTTTACGAATATTCTGTATACGGTTCACCAGCTCGCGGGCAATACCTTCGCGGCGCAATTCGTCGGTCACCGTAATGTCGAGAGCTACTGTAAGATTACCTTCGTTAGCAACCAACCACCCCGGAATATCCTCGGAGATAATTTCTACATCGCTCGCTTCGATAGTAGCTTGTTGCCCATCTATCTCGAAAGTAAAAGTTCCGTTCTTCTCAAATTCGATAATATCCGGTTGCGACATAGAAGCTATCGTAGCTGCCAACTGTTTCATAATCTTTCCATAACGCGGACCAAGCTTTTTGAAATCGGGTTTGACCCGTTTTACCAATATACCTGCCGCATTATCGACAAACTTCATTTCTTTCACATTCACCTCACTCAGAATCAAATCTTTCACGGCTTCGATATGATCCTGTTGCTCTTTATTCAATACCGGAATCATCAAGGTCGTGAGCGGCTGGCGTACTTTGATATTCACTTTACGACGTAAAGCCAATACCATCGAAGTCATAGTCTGAGCAATCTGCATACGCTCTTCGAGAGCCAAATCGATATAATCGTTGCAACTTACCGGGAAATCGACCAAATGTACCGATCGAGTATCTCGTCCGGTTGCCGCAGTAAGGTCTGTATAGAGC
>ENA-ORNR01003486-ORNR01003486.1-human-gut-metagenome-genome-assembly--contig:-NODE-3486-length-11694-cov-2.544720_pt1 | contig 11694 bp, 9 predicted proteins | sample MGYA00242114_ERZ509020 | MGnify/ENA primary metagenome ERZ509020 (study PRJEB26280, sample SAMEA2338758) | human gut metagenome | biome: human gut; feature: human-associated habitat; material: faeces...
ATCGAATACCATATAGAGAGCTAACTGATGCGCCCTTGTTATAAATTTGTGTGGAAACATGCAGAAGGTTGTCGGTGTCGTAATCGAGTACGTAGCGGACTTCCTGTGAAGGACTTCCGTTCGCATGGAAATAACGGTTGACTTTTTCTGCAAATTGCGTAAGGTTGGTGTGAAACAATTTGTATTGTAAGAGGCGCACAGTTTCGAAAACGGTCAGTTCCTCCGGTGTTTTTTTATTGATCAGCCCAATACACTGAAAACAGCGGTTGCAGGTACGGGCAGGGTCAAACGTACATTGATTATCTTTTAATTTCTGAAAAGATTCTTTGTCATAGAAACTGAATACATCATTCTGCAGCGCCTCGAGATTTCGGTTTTGGTCAATATGATAAATTTTGGGCAGTACTTCCGGGATATATTCGTTATGCTTTGAAAATCCATCGGAATATCGTGTTGCCATATTTGGTGTGACGATAAAAGTAAATGACAAAATACCATCCTGATAGGACGGGATCTTGCTCTGAAAATCTGCAAGCCATCGTTCATAATCTTTCACTTTGCACAATACACTCCGTGAGTGCAGCAGCATAATATCGCTTTCGGAATACTCGATATGAACCGAGATGGAGATGGGTTTGCCGGCATCTAAAAATTCATGTTCTGCACAGTTACGCATCCCCATTGCCAGTAAAATGGCATCGATTACTGCTGTTTTTCCGGTGTTATTCTTGCCGACTAAGATCAAAGCATTTTCAATATCAGTGATCTCAAGTTGTTCGATCGATTTGTAATTGCAAATCTTCAGATATGTTATTTTCATATTGCACTCCATTCTATCGCTATTTGCGATAAAGATAGGAATAAACGCTGCCTAAGCGCGACCTCCTAATACATTATATGTTCCCCAAAAAATTATGTTAATTATTTACCGTTTCTTTCGCTTTTGCTTTTTTCTGTGTGTCTTACGTACAGAATAACCAAAGTTCCCCATGGCTTTGGCTAATTCGTGGTAAGTGCCATGTGAATAGGCAAGCAGACCGGTATCATTCAAATGAAAGGTCCCTTTCTCATCAATGTAGGCATCGTCCACGTGTACGGCGGTGACCTTGGCCAAAAACATATGATGAGAACCAAGTTCGTTTATTTCTGTTACCTGACATTCAATGTTAACGGGCGATTCAGCGATCATCGGGCAGCGCACGGTATCTGCCGGGATCTTAGTTAGATGACATTCGTTCCATTTGTCAAGATCACGACCGGAACGTACCCCGCAAAAATCCGTTGCACGTGCAAGTTTTTTGGTAGTGAGATTGATCACAAATTCGCCTGTTTCGCGGATCATGGCATAGGAATATCGTTCGGGCCGCACGGAAATATAGACCATCGGTGGGTTGGTACAGATGGTGCCGGTCCACGCAACGGTAAGGATATTAGCCTCTTGTGCGATATCGCCGCAGCTTACCATAACCGCAGGAAGTGGGTAAAGCATATTACCCGGCTTAAAATTTATTTTGCTCAAAAAAATGCCTCCTGTATTGAAATTTGGAATCCGTTAGCCGGCAGAATTTACATGCTGGCAGACATATCCGATATAAGTAGTATTAGTATACCACATGATACCCGCCTTGGACTACACAAACTGCATGATTTGTGGTACACTTTAAATACAAAAACGATAACAAAAAGATGGGTGACTCCCAATGTTTGACGAGACCGTTAAGAAAGGTGGTAATGATATGACGGATTATTTATCGATAGAGGGGATGACAGAAGATTTAGAGGGAAAAGTAAAACAGGATCTGAAATACAAAACGGGAAATTTTCTTTGGAAGGTAAAGTTTAATGTTCCGTTGGATCCAAAAACCGTAAATAATGTAAATTTGTATGTCACAACGGAAAATCTGTCTCCACTTAAGACAGCGATCCGATACAATTCATTAGAAAATATTATCGAAATTGAGCCGCTTGAGCCATATGCACAAGATGAGACGTATATCCTGAATATCACAACGAATGTGACATCTTTGTCTGGCAAGGCACTGCGAGAGCCACAGCAGTTACGTTTCAAAATATAATGGAGACGGAGCCGGTTCGCAGCATGGAGGATTGATGTGAAAAGCAGTTGGAGGACTAAATTATTTAAGAATATCCGATTTAGAGGGAAGATGATACTTGTCTTTGTGATAGGTGGCGTTATTCCCTTTTTTGGCGTAACTGTATATTTAAACAATAGAGCAGCCAACAGTTTGATCGAACAAAATAAGAAGGCGCAAAAACAAGAATTGCACTTGATGGCAAGTATTCTTGAAGATGCTGTGCCGGATATGGAAAAAGTTTGCGAAAACATGAATATAAATACGGTGCTGTCTAATATGATCACAAAAGATTATACCGATGAAAAGAAATGGCAGAAAGATAAGGGGAAATTGTGGGAGATTGATCGTTATATGCAGGATTATAAGCAGTCAATCTCGGATATAGTGATCTATGTCAGCAATGAAACCCTATGTTATGATCGGCCGTTTACTTATCTGGGGCCATCTGTCACACAACAGTCTTGGTATAGCGATGTATGTGATAGAAAAGGTGGATTGATCTGGTGTTATGGTGAAGACCGAGAAGGAAAGCAAAAGTGCATACAGGTCGCAAAACAGATCGTTAGTGCTGATGGGGAGCAGCTTGGCATATTGGCGGTGCAGATGAATATGGATCTGATCAATTCGGCAATTGCAGACCGGGAAGAAAATACGGTTCTTCTGTATAATGATGTAAATGTGTTGTATACGAACTATGAAGTTTCGGGAACAGAGGAGCTCGCGCTGGAAACATATTTGCGCAGTACGACAAGATGGACGGGAAATACGCGTTTTAGTGTTATCGGAAAAGACAGATTTGTTACGTATAAGAAAGTACATCCGCAAAATACGACCAATTACTACTCTCTTGTCAGTGTACAGGATTACTCCGGAATCACGGAGCAGATCAATCAGGTTACCTTTAATGCGTATTTGATCGTGGGAATTGGAATGCTAATCTCGTTTGCGATGATCATAGGATATTCGACCAGCTTTTCCAGCCGATTGAAAGAATTGCGTCATCAGATGCATTTGGTAGCAACCGGTCGTTATGATCGGGTAAAAATGGTGGGGGGAAACGACGAGATCGGGGAAATTTATGCCGAACTCGGAACGATGATGGACGATATCCAAGATCTGACAGAATCAATGGTAGAAGAAAAAGTGCAGAAAGAGAAAATGCATACACGGCAAAAGGAAGTTGAATTTAAAATGTTAGCTAGTCAGATTAACCCTCACTTCCTATACAATACATTAGAGACGATCCGTATGCAGGCAAGAATTCATAATCAGCCGGATATCGAGGAACTGGCAAAGATGCTTGCAAAGATCATGCGGCGGAATATACAAGTCAGTCATAAGCTGGTAAGTCTGCAATCGGAAATAGAACTGATTGATAATTATATGAAGATACAGGACTATCGCTTTGGGGATCGCATCCATTCTGAAATTATGGTAGATGATGACGTTGATATGACGCAGGAAGTGATGCCGCTCATCATTCAGCCGTTTGTGGAGAACGCTTTTATACATGGCTTGGAAAATAAACCGAAGGACGGAAGACTTGAGGTGAAAGTGTCTCAAGATGAAAAAGACATTATTATAGAAGTGATTGATAATGGAATTGGAATGAATTATTATCAATTGGGTGAATTGCGCCACTCATTGACACAAACAGATGGAAGCGGGGGGCATATTGGGATCAGCAATGTGAATCAGCGATTGATCATGCAGTATGGAAAAGAGTATGCGGTAAAGGTGGATAGCCGTTTGAATGAGGGGACGGTTGTGACAATACGGATCCCGAAGAATGCTTCGACAGCGATCGAGCAAAGTGATGAGCAGGAATTACCATAATAAATAGCGGTTATTGGCAAAAATCGCATCCAAAACAGGACAATTATTTGGTAAAAATATGAAAAAAATATACGTGGCAAGGAATTTTTCGGGTAAATATGTCTAATAATTATGGTTTTAATATCACTTCGTTCTGCTAAAATAAGCAAGTAAGTAGTTTTGCAGGCAGCAAAACGAAAAGCAAACAAATATATTGATTAGGAGGAATGACAATGAGAAAATCAATGAGAAAAATCATTGCAATCGCTTCTGCGAGCGTAATGGCGTTAACATTTGCAGTAACATCTGCACCAAATGCAAGTGCAGGAACAATTAGCAAAGCAGCAAAGGAAGCAGCAAAGGCTGCATTCGATGCATCTGGTAAGACTACATATCATGCATACTTCGGTTTACAGCAGACAGAGTCTTGGATCTTCCGTGATGAATGGTATCAGGAAGAGAATGGTTTGAATGGTACAAATCTTCCAGACGGTGCTTATGAAGGTAAGTTGTATCATAGTGAAAACAATGCACTTACAGCAGTTCCGGGTGCAACAGTAACAGATGCTGAGATCAAAGGCAACGGCGTTTACACAGTTAGCGTAAAGGACTTGGGCGGCGTATTGACAAGTGCAGAGAGCAGCCAGCAGGCAAAAATGTCCATGCTGTATGTAAGTACAGATATTCCGATGTCTGCATACAAAGACGGCAAGATCCAGGTAACAGACTGGAAGCTTAAGATCGATAATACATCTGTAACACTTCAGGACGAGCTCTTCGTTCCAACAGAGTACACAGATGAGAGTGGATTGTTCCGTTTTGATCCATTCAACTCATATCAGAAGGATCAGGGTGCTTATCCTAGTTGCCCAAGCGTTAGAACACCTAATGATTCTGTAGAGATCACATTCAAGGTTAGCGGATTTGATGTTGATAACCCTGATGCAGTAGAAGCAACACCAACGCCTGCAGCAGACGCATCTTCTTCATCTTCTAGCAGCAGTAGCTCTTCTTCTATCAGTGGTGGAGCAGTAGCAGCTATCGTAGTAGTTGCAGTTGTAGTGATTGCAGGTATCGTAGTAGTTGTTAAGAGAAAGAAAGACTAATGAAACGCATATCCCATTTGGGAGAGTGATCGTGTGGAGAGGTGAGACAATATTGTCTCATCTCTCCCTTTCTGTTTGATGAATTGCACGAAAATTTGATGAATTGCACAAAAATTTATATATTTTTTGTTAAAAGTGTGAAAAAATCGTGTATTTTTTCTTGAAAGATTATGGTATTTTTTAACGAATTCTTTAGGTATAATTACATGATGAAGTAACTACGTTGGTGTGATTTTGAGCAATTCTGCACTAAAAAGCACTTAGCGCACGATAAATAATACGAGGAGGTTATTTATGAAAGACAAAGAAAACAAGAAAGGAGCTGCTTCAGGACTGTACATCTGTCAGAGAATCATTACAATTCTGTTGATCGTTGGTGCATTTTTCCCGATATTTAATCCAACTAGAGTTGCTAAGATGATCAGTTCAAATGTATCCCTGTTTACATCAGCAGTATCCTACAACAGTTTGACAAGTGAGTTCGCCAGAGCGTTCCGTATGAACTGGGTCAGTGAAAGCAGCTTTGCCGTTGTAATGATTGCATCTATTATATTGGTGATCGGTATCATTTTACTCGGCGTGGGAGCTTGTATGTCCCTCGGTAATCTGAGAATGCAGAAAACAGGTGCTCAGTTTACGTTGGGTGGCTCAGTCGCTGAGACACTTGGATTAGTTGTAACTGTAGTGAGTTATATGCTGGTAAATTCTTCTACAGATCCAACAAAGGCTAACAAGATCTTACCTCAGATCCCAACAGCATTTTATGGTTATGCAGTATTAACAGCTATTATGCTTATTACAGCAATTGTTGTATTTATTTCTCTTCCTAGTGTTGACAAGGGTGAGAAGTACGAGATGGAATCAAAGTATAAGTTATTCCTTATGTTCCTTCCATTCATTGCATTAGCATTTGTATTCTGCTACCTGCCTTTGTATGGTTGGAGATATGCGTTCTTCGATTACAAATCAGGAGATACGCTTTCTATGAGTAACTTCGTAGGATTCAAGTGGTTTACATATTTGTTCCAGAACTCAGCTACACGTACTGATATGATCAATACCATGAGAAATACATTGATCATGAGTTTCTTGGGAGTGGGTACCAGCTGGCTTCCTATGATCTTTGCAATCTTCCTTTGCGAGATGAAGAACTTGAGATTCCGTCGTTTTGTACAGACATTCACGACGATTCCTAACTTTATCAGCTGGGTACTTGTGTATGCGGTTGCATTGGCTATCTTCTCTACAGATGGTTTCATTAACACATTCTTGAAGGAGATTGGTGTTGTTGCACAGAACGCACAGGGTAAAGCGTGGTTGATGAGTTCTAAGCATACATGGCTTAAGATGTGGGCATGGGGAACATGGAAAGGTGTAGGTTGGAGTGCTATTATCTACATCGCAGGTATTTCCGGTATCGATCAGTCCTTATATGAGGCGGCAACAGTAGATGGTGCCGGTCGATTCCAAAAGATGCGTCACATTACTTTACCTGGTTTGCTTCCTACATTCTTCGTATTGCTGTTGATGGCAATCGCAGGCTGCTTGAGCAATGGTTTGGATCAGTACCTTGTATTCCGTAACCCGAACAACATGGATACGATCCGTGTATTGGATCTGTGGGTATACGACTTAGGTATTAATGGCGGTAGTATCCCGCTATCCACGGTAATTGGTATGGCAAAATCCATTGTCAGCGTAGCGTTGCTGTTTGGTGCTAATAGTGTATCTAAGGCATTGCGCGGCGAGAGTATTGTATAGGAGGTGAAATCGTATGGCTAAGACAGCACAGGAAAAGTTAGATGCTAAAAGAGAAAAAGAGTACAACAAGAAACATAAAAGAATGTACAGGAGATCTGTCGGAGACGTTGTCTTTGATGTACTCAACTATATATTCTTTACAGTGTTTACATTAACATGTATCTTCCCGTTCTATTACTTGTTTATCAATACGATTTCAAGTAATGATCTGGTTAAAAAGGGTATGATCAATTTCTACCCGAAGGGACTGAATATTGATAACTATTTGAAATTGCGTGAAGTTGGTGATCTGGGAAATGCGTTCTTGGTATCTGTCAGCAGAACGATTCTTGGTACTGCATTGATGGTACTTGCTTCTGCATTTGTTGGTTACTTGGTAACAAAGCAGGAAATGTGGCATAGAAGTTTATGGTATCGTTTCCTCGTTATCACAATGTATTTTAACGCTGGTTTGATCCCAACATACTTGAACTTAGTTATGTTAGGTCTTACAAATAACTACTGGGTATACATCATCCCAGGAATTGTTGCTCCGTACAACATTATCCTCGTTAAGACGTATATAGAGTCTATACCGGGCGAGTTGGAAGAGAGTGCATTTATTGATGGTGCATCATATATGGTAGTATTTCGCAAGTTGATCTGGCCTTTGAGTAAGCCGATTCTTGCTACAATCGCAATCTTCGGTGCGGTAGGTCATTGGAATTCCTTCCAGGATTCCTTGATTTACATGCAGGGTAACGCTAAGTTGTTTACATTGCAGCATAGATTGTATACCTACTTGAACACATCAAGTAACTTGGGCTCGATCATGAACTCTACATCCGGTGCACAGACATCAGATGCAGCAGCTGCTGCATTGAATACCAAGGTTATCAAGTACACGGTAGCCATGGTATCTGTTATCCCTATCCTTTGCGTATATCCTTTCATGCAGAGATATTTCGAAAAAGGTATTATGCTTGGTGCTGTAAAGGGTTAATGTATATTGGTACACTGATGGTTTAGTGAACCAAATCGTAAAGTGAATGAGTTCGAATGGTGTAATGCCATTCGAACTTAAAAATAAGAAGAATTAAAACGCTTCAGAATGGAGGAAAATTATGAGAAAACTTTTTTCAAAGAAGTTACTTTCTGTACTGTTGGCTTCCAGTATGGTAATTGGTTCTGCATCTGCATTAACAGGTTGTGGAAGCAAAAAGAACGAAGTTATCAAATTGAACGTATACAGTCAGTTGGCAAACTTCTCCGGAAAGCAGATCGGTTGGTCTGCAGACATCCTTAAGAAGAAATTCAACGTAGAGTTGAATATCATTCCTGAGGGAGATGGCGTGTTTGAGACACGTATGACAAGTGGTAACTTAGGTGATATTGTTGTATGGGGTGCTGATAATGATAAGTATCCTTTGGCCGTAAAGAATAATTTATTATTCGGATGGGAAGATGACAATGTATTAGATGAGTACGGCCCATACATCAAGAAAAACATGCCGGATGCTCTTAAGAAAAACAAAGAGTTGACAAAGACAATCACAAATGGTGCCAGTGACAAGCTCTATGGTTTTGGTGCTAACGTGGCATTGAACAGTAAAGATCATGAGTCCTTCTTCTATACATGGGATACTCGTTGGGATCTTTACAAGAAACTTGGTTATCCAAAGATTAAAAATCTTCAGGATTACCACAAAATGCTGAAGAACATGCAGAAGCTTTGCCCATCTGATGATTCCGGTAATAAGGTATACGCTGTATCCTTATGGCCAGACTGGGATGATGCAATGGTAATGTATGTTAAGGCTATGGCTACTGCATATTATGGATACGATGAGTTGGCACTTGGATTATATGATCCAACCAATGGTAAGTATCATGATGCATTGGAAGAGAATGGTCCATATCTTGAGATGTTGAAGTGGTTCAACGATCTGTATCAGGATGGATTGATCGACCCTGACTCTATGACACAGACATATGATGAGATGATCGCTAAGGTTCAGAATGGTGGTACATTGTTCTCCATCTTCAACTACAGTGGATCTCTTGGTTACAACACAAAAGAGCATACATCTGCCGGCAAGCTTATGTACTGCATGAAACCAGAAGATGCTTCACCAATCGTTTATGGTATGAATACACAGGGTGGAGATAGAGTTTGGTCTATCGGTGCTAAGACTGAGTACCCTGAGAAATGTATGGAAATTATCAACTACTTTGCAACTCCGGAAGGATTTATGACATACAAGTATGGTCCTAAGGGAGAGACATGGGATTATGACAAGGATCATAATACATATTTTACAGAACTTGGTAAGAAGACTCATGCTGATGGAAAGACAAAGATGGAGAAACATAAGGGCTCATTCCAGGATGGACAGATTCAGGCTGCATTTGATACATGGGCTAATGATGCTGACAACCCTGATTCAAATGGTGAAACATACAACTGTGACAACTGGAAGAGCAACATTACAACTCCTGAATACAAGATTCAGCAGGATTGGGTTGACAAGACAGGATGTAAGAACCTTAACGAGTACATGGAAAAGGGTGGAAACTATGTAGTTGCACCTGCAACATCTTACTCAGCAAGTGCTAAGGATGATGAATTAAAGACAACTTGGAAACAGGTTACAACATCTATCAAAGAGAACTCTTGGAAAGCGATTTATGCTAAGACAGATGCTGAGTACAACAAGTGTGTTCAGAAGATGAAGAAAGATACAGCAGCATATGGTTACGATAAGTGCCTTAAGTGGTGTGAGAACGAAGCTGCAACTCGTCGTTCATTAGAAAAAGCATTGAGTAACTAGAAAAATTTAAAGTTAAACCTTATATGGATATTTATCCTCTCCGTCATAACAGGCGGAGGGGATTTTTGTATTGGTGAAGATGGATAAATAGTCTTAAGGATAATTGCTTAAAAATATTGAAATTTTGTGCAGTTTGTTATAAAATAAGGGCTAAAGAATGAAGTTGTTTAGATGAAATGCATTATTATAAGCACGATACTCATGGTGTCTGCCGTGAGAAAACGTATAGACGGAGGGGATAATCATGAAAAAAATTTTAAAAATGACATTAAAAGAAAATAAGGTAAAAAAGAAAACAGAGTCATTTACAAAGACAAATGAAAATCCGACTGAAAAGAATGTGGTGGAAAATAAAAAACAGAAATCGGGGATAAAGAAGTCAAGATCAATAGTTGCGAGGATTGCATCTCTTGTATATATCAGCATATTTGCTACAGTTATACTTATTGCATTGCTGGTAGTTCCGTATGTGAGTAAAACATTGCAAAGCAATACAAAATCGACGATGAGTGATGTTGTCAAAACTTTAGGAGAATCTTTTGACAAGCAGATTGACAGAAGTGGCAAGAATGTCGTACTTACAAAGGTTGCATTGCGGGATAGAGGGATTGTCAACATCATATATGTATATTATTAATTCTGACAAAAATTATGCATGGCATCCGGATGAGAATAAGATTGGTTCAAAAGTTGATGTGCCGGTTATTGAAGGTATTGTAGATAAGATGCTCAATAAAGGCGGTGGCAGTACAAATGGTGGATTTGTTGATTACAAATATAAAGGAAAAAATAAAATAGCTTCATACCTTACAAGCAATACCGGTGCATTTACATTGGTATTATGCTGCGACAAATCTGAAATAAATGCACCGGTAAGAAAAGTGTATGCAAGATCTGCGATTGCTATAATTATTGTAGTTGTGGTTATGGGAAGTCTGGCAATAATTATAACGAGGAGAATAGCAGCACCTATAAAGGATGTAGTATTTTCAATGAACCGTATGGCAGAACTTGATCTGGCACACAGGGACATAAGTGTGAATAAGGTTGCAAAGTACAATGACGAGATGGGTATGCTGGCAAGGTCGGCATTGGTTCTTAAAGAAGAACTTTCAACAATGGCAAAGGCTTTGATGGACAATAGTTCTAAGCTTGATGATGCATCAGTGTCATTAAAGGACAGTATAGAAAAAGTTGATGATACGGTTTCAAGTATAGAACAAGCTGTTACAGGGATTGCAGATGGGGCAGGAAGTCAGGCATCTGATACCCAGAGTGCAAATGAAAGTGTTATAAACATTGGTGCAGATATAGACAGATGTACTGATACGATGAATAACCTCTCAGAGTCGGTTGAGAAGATGAAAAATATGAGTGGGGAGACAATGGCAGTATTACAAGAGCTTGTTAAGATAAGTGAAAATACTTCAGATGAGATTTCAGTGCTTAAAGAAGAAACATCTAAAACAAATGTTTCGGCGGAAGCTATAAGGAGTGCAGTTGAGCTGATACAGTCGATAGCTGACCAGACAAGTCTTCTCTCACTTAATGCTTCTATAGAAGCTGCACGAGCCGGAGAACACGGAAAAGGCTTTGCAGTAGTGGCAGATGAGATAAGAAGCCTTTCTGAGAGCAGTATGAACAGTGCAGACGAGATAGAGAGGATTGTGTCCGAGCTGTTGGAAAACTCCAATGTAAGCGTTGAGAGAATGGCAACAGTAAGTGATGATGTTTCAATACAGATTGACAAACTTGGAAATACAAGAAAATCATTTAAGGGGCTTACAAACGAAACTGACAAGGTTATAGAACTTACAGATAGTATTTCAAAGCAGATAAATGAGATAAACAATGCAAAGAACAATGTAAGTTCGGTTCTTGAAAGCCTTTCAGCAATAGCTGAACAAAATGCAGCAAGCACAGAAGAAACATCCGCATCAGTTCAGGAGATTGGAGCTTCGATTGATGTTATAGGAGATAGTGCAAATGATTTGCAAAATCTTGCAGCGGATATGAGTGATTACATAAAGAAGTTCAGATTGTATGAGGACTAAAGTTTGAATGTGGGTTGCGAATATCTGCTTAACTAAAAAAGAAAATCAGGCA